>Ga0209737_10000424_pt1 | contig 35834 bp, 33 predicted proteins | sample TergutCu122P3_FD_187284 | JGI IMG/M metagenome (GOLD analysis project Ga0209737, IMG submission 187284) | Cubitermes ugandensis P3 segment gut microbial communities from Kakamega Forest, Kenya - Cu122 P3 (SPAdes) (version 2) | ecosystem: Host-associated > Arthropoda: Insects > Digestive system...
TTAAGCGTGCAATCGTAAGAGGAGCAACTCTGTTGTCTCTATATTTCGTGTCTTTTCAGCCTTTAGAGCTGTTTTTTATGCTTCTTGTTTGAAAATTCGGGGTTATTGGAGGTGCCCATTATATCCATTGCAACTACCTAACCTTACTCTCGACGTCAGTAACAAGCTTTGTAAGCAAATCAGCCATGTCCATACTTCCGAGGTCGCCCTCGCGTCTTGAACGTACGGAAACAGTTTTGTTCTCAACCTCAGAATCTCCGACAGTCAGCATTACAGGCACTTTTTCAACGGTTGCACTGCGGATTTTATATCCGACTTTCTCTGAGCGGTCGTCGATTTCCGCACGGAAACCAGCCTTTTTCAAACCGTTAAGAATTTTATAGCAATAGTCAAGATGCCTGTCCGCAACAGGGATAATCCTAACCTGTTCAGGTGCAAGCCACAGGGGGAATGCCCCTGCATACTTCTCGATGAGGAGTGCAAGTGTTCTTTCATAACAGCCGAGTGATGTTCTGTGGATAATGTAAGGGCGTTTCTTAGAACCGTCCGTGTCTATGTATTCCATACCGAACTGTTCGGCAAGCAGTTGGTCAATCTGGATAGTAATAATCGTATCTTCCTTACCGTGGACGTTTTTAATCTGAATGTCAAGTTTAGGGCCGTAGAATGCCGCCTCGTCTATGCCGACAGAATATTTGACATTAAGCTCGTCAAGGATTTTTCCCATAACAGCCTGTGCTTCTTCCCACTGTTCGGCCGTACCCTCGTATTTCCCTGTATTGGCGGGGTCCCATTGTGAGAAACGGTAGGTTACATCTTCGTCAAGACCGAGAACCTTGAGCATATAGTTGGCAAGGTCGAGACAGTCCTTAAATTCCTGTTCCAACTGGTCGGGACGCAAAATAATATGCCCCTCAGAGATAGTAAACTGACGCACACGGATAAGACCGTGCATTTCACCGCTTTCCTCGTTACGGAAAAGAGTGGAAGTTTCTCCTAAACGCATCGGCAGTTCCCTGTAGGAACGCTGTTTATTGAGAAAAACCTGATACTGAAAAGGACAGGTCATCGGACGCAGTGCAAAAACTTCCCTGTCTTTTTCCTCGTCGCCAAGAACGAACATACCGTCTTTATAGTGCTGCCAGTGCCCAGATATTTTGTAAAGGTCGGATTTCGCCATAAGCGGCGTTTTTGTCAGCAGATAACCTCTCCTCTGCTCCTCATCTTCAACGAAACGCTGAAGAAGCTGAATAATTCTCGCACCCTTAGGCAACAAAATAGGAAGCCCCTGCCCTATTACTTCGGAAGTCGTAAACAGTTCAAGTTCACGTCCGAGTTTATTGTGGTCACGCATTTTAGCTTCTTCAAGCTCTTTGAGACGTTCTTCAAGCTGTGCAGTCTTAGGAAAAGCCGTTCCGTAAATACGCTGCAGCATTTTATTTTTCTCAGAGCCGCGCCAATAAGCCCCCGTGCATGACAGGAGTTTAAACGCCTTAACTCCGCCTGTGTTCAGGAGATGCGGTCCTGCACAGAGGTCTTCAAAATCGCCCTGACGGTAGAATGAAATCGGCTCACCCTTGTCGGCGTGTTCGGTGCAAAGCTCAACTTTATACGGCTCTCCTGCACTCTCAAGTCGGGCAATTGCCTCTGCCGGTGAAAGTTCAAACTGTTCCAAACGAACGCCGTCCTTGACGATTTTCTTCATCTCCGCTTCTATCTTAACAAGCTCCTCGGCTGTAAAAGGCTTCTCCACATCAAAGTCATAGTAAAAGCCGTTGTCGATGGCGGGCCCGATTGCGAGCTTGGCGGCAGGGTAAAGATTCTTTACTGCATTTGCAAGAACATGCGACGAGGTGTGCCAGAAAGTTTTCCTCCCCTCTATATCGTCGAATGTGCAGACTTCAAAATCGCAGTCGCTGTCAACAACTGTACGCATGTCGCAAACAGTACCGTTGATTTTCACACAACAGGCAGACTTAAAAAGTCCAGAGCCAATGCTCTTGATAATTTCAAATGCGGGAAGTGCGTTCTCGAATTCACGGATTGAACCGTCTTTAAGTTTGATATTTAACATATTTATATTCCTTTCAAAATTACAGTTCCAACTGCTTAGTATCCGTCATTTCTTTCGAAAGTTTTCCAGCGGCAGGAATATTCCTTGCTCTGAATTTCTCATATTCCGCCGATTTCCCGTCTGTTACAATGACCGCATCGTCAAGAACCGTCTTGCTTCGCATATTGATAACCTGAACACCTTGAGTATCTCTCACTGTTTTAGGAAGTATTCCCGCCGAGTTGAACATTAAGAACGCTGAATTTGTCGTTTTAAGCAATATGTCAGCTTCTTCGCTTACATATAAAATCTTTACAAGACGTGACTTATCCGAATACGCTCCAGCAAGCTTTTTGCGGTTTGTCTTTGTTTCAAAAGATTTCAGCGGTACTTTAGCAACTTTACCGTTTTCAAAAAAATACAGCAAATGACCTGAATAATCACTTGTTACGACAGCGGTTACAACGCTTTCATCTGAGTCAAACCCCAATTTGGCGGGGATATAGTCGCCGAGAAGACTGGCTTTCGTGTCGTCAAAGCCGCTCACCTTTGACTTGTATGCCTGAAACCTGTCGGTAATAAAAATCAAATCCGCTTTGTTCGTTGTTTCAAAGCACTGCGATATATAATCACCCTCTTTGAGTTTCTGTTCACCGCTCATGCGGAGCGACTGAGGCGTAATTTTCTTGAAATATCCGCTTTGTGAAAGGAAAATATGAACGGCATAATCAGGCGTATCATCTTCAGCTTCCTGTTCCTCAACATCAGATTGATAATAAAACATTGTTTTGCGTGGCATCCCATATTTTTTGACAACCTCTTTAAGCTCGCTGACGATAATGGCACGGATTTTCTTCTTGTCACCGTATGTAATTTCAAGCTCCTCAATATCGGATTTCAGAGTATCAACATCCGCAATACGTCGCAAAATATACTGCTTATTGATGTTTCGGAGCTTAATCTCGGCAACATATTCCGCCTGTATTTCATCAATCCCGAATCCAATCATAAGATTCGGTACAACCTCGGCTTCTTCCTCGGTTTCACGTATAATACGTATAGCCTTATCAATATCCATTAAAATCTTCGCCAAGGCTTCCAACAAATGGAGTTTTTCTTTTTTCTTAGTCATGTCAAACCACGTACGCCGTTTGACGCAATCTTCACGGAACGCAATCCATTCGGTCAAAATCTCACGCACGCCCATAACACGTGGATAACCCGCAACAAGGATATTAAAATTGCACGAAAAATTATCCTGCAAAGGCGTCATGCGGAAAAGTTTCTGCATGAGTTTTTCGTGGTCTGTGCCACGTTTCAGGTCGATGGCAATCTTTAGTCCGTTCAGGTCCGTCTCGTCTCTGATATATGAAATCTCTCGAATTTTGCCTTGTTTAATCAGGTCGACAACTTTGTCTATAATCGCTTCAATTGTCGTGGTATAGGGAATTTCAGTAATCTCAATGCAGTTGGCTGATTTGTCATAGCTGTATTTTGAGCGGACTTTAAGGCTTCCCCGCCCTGTTTCATACACTTTTTTAAGTTCTTCTTCGTCATAAAAAAGAAAGCCTCCGCTGGGGAAATCCGGTCCTTTAAGCGTACTTAAAATATCATGTTCGGGATTTTTCATTATTCCTATGCAGGTTTCACAAATCTCTTTAAGATTAAATGAACAGACGTTGCTCGCCATAGATACCGCAATACCGACGTTTGAGTTCACGAGTACGGACGGAAATGCAGCGGGAAGCAAGACAGGTTCTTGCATAGTATTGTCATAGTTAGGTGCAAAGTCAACGGTTTCCTTGTCTATATCACGGAAAAGCTCGTTGCACAAGCCCTCAAGCTTAACCTCGGTATAACGTGCTGCGGCATAATGCATATCACGGGAATAAGCCTTTCCAAAGTTACCCTTTGAATCAACATATGGGTGTAGAAGAGCTTCGTTTCCTCTTGTCATGCGGACGAGCGTCTCATAAATAGCCTGGTCGCCGTGAGGGTTCAGTTTCATGGTTGCCCCGACAATGTTTGCGGACTTTGAGCGTTCTTTCTCGCTGCTTAGAAGACCGTTCTTATACATCGTGTACAGCAATTTCCTGTGCGACGGCTTAAACCCGTCTATTTCAGGCAATGCACGGGACACGATTACGCTCATTGCATACGGCATGTAATTTTTTTTCAGCGTGTCGTCAATCTGTTCGCTGACAACGATTCCCGAGCCTTCTATGTATGCATCGTGCTTGTTTTTTTGTTCATTATTTTTATTTGGCATTTGTATACCTCATTATCTAATGCCGTCAACTTAAGGTTTTTCTTATTTCTTCCGCCGCCTTCGGCGGCGGAAGAAATAACACAGAAGAGAGCCCTCCGGCGGTCAAGGGGGCGAAGCCCCTTGAAACCCAACATATGCTTAAGTTGACGGCATTGCTCATTGTCTATTTATCTCAATCTTAATTATAACACATTTAGAATAATTTTGCAACTAAAATTTTTAAAACTATTGACTTTTAATCCGTTTTATGGTACAATATAGAAAACAAAGTGATTTGGAGTTGGTATTATGAAAAAAATGGAAAACCTTGAAAGTAAATATTTTATGCCTTTTATTGATGTGCAAATAAGCAAATTAAAGGTAAGTGCGGTTATGCTTGGCATACTGTTCAGTTTGATTTTAGGTATTCCAGGTTATGTCATCAGTGTTCAGGAAAACGAAGTTTTGGCTTTAATAATAGGCGTTATAGGAGTCGTCATTGCCATATGCATCGCTACGGCTTATTATTACAACAGGGTTTTTACTTTGTACATGTTCAAAAATATTGCCAATATCGGCGTTACGCTTGAACACCAGATGAGAATTTTGAATGACCTGAACACCCGCCACTATAATGCTACTGTACAAAACAGTTTACAGACTGCTGCACCTGTCATTCTCAATACGCCTCCTGCCACTTTCGCTGTAAATGCTGAACGCTGTGCAAGTTGCGGTAACGAGCTGAAATCGGACAGTAAATTCTGTGCCGTATGCGGTGCTTCAAAACAGTAAAAAACCGCAACTATTCAGTTGCTTTGAGGCTTCTCGTTGTTTTGCACAAAAAATCGGAGAGGGGGACGGAGTCCCCGAGAAGCGGGGCTCCGCCCCGCCCCCCCGTTTTCGTTCCCGATTGTGGTTGCTAAGAACTATTTTTTGTATACTGAATAGTTACAAAAAAAACATCTATACATACATGCACCCTGCAAAACATGCAGGGTGCATTTTTTATTGTGTCCGTTACAGAAACTGACATATTTCGCAGGCAACCTGCATTATAATATTAATAGGCGTATAATAAATGTATCGATAAAAGGAGGTGAACAATTACAGCGGACATGACTTTTAAATTGTCACGTATCGTCACCGTAATTGTTAATTGTTCTATGATAATATATGTCGATATATTGCTTATACTTAATATTTACGTAAACATTATTCTGCTCAAAACAACAGGCAAAATAACTCACAGTAAACTTACGGCGGGAAGGTGCATTGTCTCCTCAATTTACGGCAGTTTATATTCTCTGTTAATTTTATTGCCTGATATGAATGGCGTCCTGAGCTTTATGCTCAAAATTTTTGCGGCGGTTACGATTGTTGCATTTGCATTCGGGTGGTACAACAAACCTCGGCTGCTGATTAACATCTTTTGTTTCCTTTTGTCAAATGTTATTTTCGGCGGAGTCATATACGGCGTATATTCATGGTTCAAGCCGTCGTTTATGCATTTTAACAATACATACTTCTACGTTGATTTTTCTCTTGTAATACTTATTGTTGTTACTACGGTTCTTTATGCGGTTCTTTCTGTTACACGCTATTTCTTAGACAAGTATTCGTCAGAGACTGCTGCTTACCAAATATACATCAAGTATAACGGTAAACTTACCGCTTTAAACGGACTTGCCGATACAGGCAACAGTCTTGTCGATTTTTTCAGCGGAAAACCTGTTATTATTTGCAGTCATGACAGTCTGAGGACGTTTGCAACACTCGGCAACAACTTGGCCGAAACAGAAATGCTGCCGAAAGGTTTCCGCTTTATTCCTTATTCAACGATAGGAAATACAGGACTGCTGCCTGTATTCTGTCCTGATGAGGTACTCATTGTTAATCAAAATACAAAGTTCCGCAAAAGAGTTGATGTTCTAATCGGTATTCAGGGCGATGAACCCAATGCGATTTTCAACCCCAGATTATTAAAATTTTAAAAGGAAATGATAGTATGTTTATTAAGGGTTTATTCGACAAAATAAAGAGGCTCATTACGGGGAAAGTGCATTATATAAACGGCTCGGACACTCTTCCGCCGCCCCTCCCGAAAGCTGATGAACAGGAAGCCTTTGAAAGACTGGAAGCCAAAGACCCCGACGCCCGCCAAAAACTCATAGTTCACAATCTCCGTCTTGTTGTATACATAGCGAAAAAATTCGAATCAACGGGAATAGGTATAGAAGACCTTGTTTCAATCGGAACTATAGGGCTTATCAAAGCCGTCAACACTTTTCGTCCCTGTAAACAGATTAAGCTTGCAACCTATGCCTCACGGTGTATTGAGAATGAGATACTCATGTTTTTGAGGAAATCGTCTCAGTACAGAAATGAGCTTTCGATTGACGAGCCGTTGAATATTGACTATGACGGTAATGAATTGCTATTGTCGGACATCCTCGGCACCGAGGAGGATATTGTCACAAAGGGGATTGAAAACGAGTCGGAGAGGGCGTTGCTCATGAATGCAGTATCGGGTCTCGGCAGACGCGAACGGGAAATTATGGAAATGAGGTTCGGGCTGGTTGACGGCAAGGAAAAGACACAAAAAGAAGTTGCCGACTCAATCGGCATATCCCAGTCTTATATCTCCAGACTTGAAAAGAAAATCATTAAGAGATTGAGACACCAGCTAGAGAAACACTGTTTGTAAGTTCCTAAACAGAGGGCGGAAATTAATTCCGCCCCCGCTTCTTAATTTTTATGAAAATAATAGGGGTTCGGGGACGAAGTCCCCGAGAAGCGAGGCTCCGCCCGCCATATTCTTCGTCAAGAACTTTAAACTTCACGGATTCAGGCATATATTTGGGCAAAGGGCTCCGCTTCTTGACCGCTGGCGGCTCTCTTTTGTGTTGTTTCCGCCGCCGAAGGCGGCGGAAGAAACAAGAAAAACCTTAATGACGGCATTGAATACTATACTGTTAAAACTGATTTATTAAACTCCTCAGGCGAAACGAACGTCGGCACAATTTCATGAAGTGCGGCGACAACGACGTCCGCTTTATTCGCATGGGCCGCCTCTTTAAGTATCGAAAGCTGTTCAATGAAGGCTTTTTCATCAATTTCGATTTGATTACCTATGTATATCAGTTCATTAGCTGTTTTTTCAAGTCCCTCTTCTAGCATAAGAAGCTCTTCCTTGATTTTTTCACCGGGACGAAGCCCTGTAAACTGGATTTTAACGTCTTTATACGGCGTCTTTCCGTACATACGGATAAGGTTTTCGGCAAGCGTAACAATACGGACAGGCTCGCCCATATCAAGCACGAAAATTTCGCCGCCCCTCGCCATAGCCGAAGCTTCCAGCACAAGGCTGACAGCCTCGGGGATAGTCATAAAGTATCGGATAACGTCTTTATGCGTAACAGTGACAGGTTTTCCCTGTTCAATCTGACGCTTGAAAAGAGGGATTACTGAGCCGTTAGAGCCAAGTACGTTTCCGAAACGTGTTGTGACAAACTCCGTGATTTCGGGTTCGTATTGCGACATATACTGAACTATCATTTCACAGCATCTCTTTGAAGCCCCCATAACATTCGTCGGATTAACAGCCTTATCGGTTGAAATCATGACGAATTTCTCAATCTTATGATACTTAGCGAGACTTGCAACATTAAACGTGCCTATAACATTGTTTTTGATTGCTTCCATAGGGGAACTCTCCATTAAAGGAACGTGTTTATGAGCTGCCGCATGGAAAACGATATTAGGACGGTGTTCTTCGAAAATCTGGTTCATACGGTAATAATCGCGGACAGACGCAATAAGCGTTATGAGATTGATACCTTTATATTCCATAAGTAATTCCTGTTGAATTTCATATGCATTATTCTCATAAATATCAACGATTATAATCTTTGCGGGATTATATTTAGCTATCTGACGCACAAGTTCCGAACCTATCGAACCGCCGCCGCCCGTTACCATGCAGACTTTACCTGCGATTGAATGCTTTACCTGTTTATTACCGAATTTAATGGGTTCACGGCCGAGTAAGTCTTCAATTGAAATATCCTTAACGCTGCCCATAAGTTCGTTGCTCTCAAGAAAGAGGTTGCCGATAAAGGGGAGAACCTTAATCGGAAGGCTTGTTGAAGAACAGACCTCAAGAATACGCCGCTTATCTTTTTCGCTGCAGGTCGGTATGGCAAAAATAATCTGCTCTATATTCATTTCATCAACAAAATTTGAAATTTGGGCCGTTGTTCCGACTACAGGAATACCGAGAAACGTAGTGCCGACCTTTTTCGTATCATCGTCAATAATGCATACAGGTCTGAATTCACTTGAAATTTTTGCACCGAGCTTACGGTGTTTATGAGAAGCAAGAATCTCTTCAATGAGCGATTCTCCCGCCTTTCCGCCGCCGATTATCATTGTGCGTTTTGCTTTCGGGCCGCACTTAACTTCATCTTCTTTAGGAATGAAAACGTCTTTAAAAATAAAACGGAATGCCGATACCGCAAAAAGCGTTGCAAAAAGCTGCATAGCAACTGTTCCCGCAGGAATATGGCGGTCGCTGAGTTTGCATAAACCGTATGCAAGAACAATTCCGCCGAAAACGCCGCCGATACAGGAAATATAGTCGTTTCTGCTGAAATATCTCCACATCTTGTTATAAGCCCCGAATGCAGACAACGCACCGAGACAGGTAACGACGCTGAATACAAGATAAACAACAGCTGCCTTATGGTTGACTTTATCTCCGTAAAACGGCGTCACAAAATAGGCCATAAAAGTTGCTGTAGCGATTATTAACATATCGGTAAATGCCAGAACGGCTTTTCTGACTTTAAACATTCCGAGAATATCTTTCATTTTGAATTAGCCTCTCCTTCCGCAAACCTTTTTATTAATTATAACCTATTTATCTAAAACTGTCAATAGTAATTTATAGGTAAGGAATTGTGAAATAATAAGTTGAACAGGTTTGTTGCAGAATTTTTGTTGTTAGGTTAGGCGAAAACCGCAGTTTGGCTGACGCAAAACGAGGATTTTCAACGACACATAACGGCAAAAAGACAAGACAAACGTTCAAGTTATTGTTTCACAGTTCCTGCTGTATGCGTTCATAAATCAGTTCAACCGTCTCGGCAATAGCACCTGTATCACAGGAATTGTCAAGCACAGCATCTGCGACTTCGATAACTTCCTGAACTGCATTTGACGGTGCAACGCCTAAATCTGCTTCCAACAGCATCTCTATATCATTGTTAAAATCTCCGACAGCCACGAAGAAACAGTCTTCCATGCCAGGGAGTTTGCGATATTGGCTGAGTGCCGAACCTTTTGACGAACCTTTAGGAAGCATTTCAAAAAGGATTTCAGCCGTGCGGACAAAATCCACACTGTCAAGATTAAGATTTTTTACAAGAATTTCCATTTTTAAAACATCCTCAGGAGCCATTGAAAAGAGGACTTTAAGCCAGTCGCCGTGTATATCATCAAGCTCGGCATATTCGGGCGTAACGCCCGTCAGCTTTGTATGTAATTTTTCATAGTCGGTATTACGGAAAACAAATATTCCGTCGGTTTTGAGAACTTCTCCGCCGATATGAGGCATCGCATCAAGTATTCTTTTTGTATAATCACGCGCGGTTTTCGGCAAAGTCTGCGTATAGAGAAACTCTTTGGCTGTGCTGTCATAAATTGCGGCTCCGTTGTACATTATCAGGGGGAATTTAAGCTCAAGCTTCTCGTAAAACGGAGCAAAAGACTGCACAGTACGGCCTGTGGCAACGGTGAATCTCCCGCCTTTTTCAATGAAACCTCTAATCGCCGTCATATCTTTTTCGGTGATTTCTTTTTTGTTATTTAACAAAGTGCCGTCCATATCAGAAATCAGTACAATTTTGGAAATATCCATTACATCTTTCCAATCTTTAACAATATTTTTTCAAAGTAATCAGGCAGTGAACTTTCAAACTCCATATACTCTGCAGTTCCAGGGTGAATAAATCCGATTTTACGTGCGTGCAGGCATTGCCCGTCTAAACCTTTGTACGGTTTGCCGTATACGTCGTCGCCGAGTATAGCGTTGCCGATATATGCGAGATGAACGCGTATCTGGTGTGTTCGCCCTGTTTCAAGCCGCAGCCTGACATGGGCATAACCGCCGTATTGTTTTATAACCTCATAATGCGTAACTGCATTTTTTGAATTCTGCATCGTGACGCACATCTTTTTACGCTCATTTGGGTGACGTCCGATTGGAGCGTCGACTGTTCCCGCCGTTTCTTTAAATACCCCTGTTGCAATCGCCTCGTATTCCCGTGTAAAGCTGTGAGCCTTGATTTGCACCGACAGCCCTACATGCGCACTGTCGTTCTTTGCAACGATGAGCAGACCGCTTGTATTCTTATCAATCCTATGTACAATTCCAGGGCGAATCACTCCGTTAATCCCCGAAAGACTGCCCTTGCAGTGATACAGCAAGGCGTTAACGAGCGTTCCGTTCAGGTTGCCGTGGGCGGGATGAACAACCATGCCCTTGGGCTTGTTGACGACGAGTAAGTCGCTGTCTTCGTAGACTATATCAAGCGGAATATGCTCTGGCAACGCTTCTGAAATTTCAGGTTCGGGCATCTCTGCAACGATTTTATCGTTTTTCCGCAATTTATAACTTTTGCTGACAGTATTGCCGTTAACGGTTACCATGCCCTTGTCAATCAAAATCTGAACGCCAGAACGTGTAAGACCGTCAACGGCAGCCGAAATATAGCTGTCCAGTCTCTGCGATACAGCTTCATCCAAAACGGCGAGTTCAATTCTATCCGGCATTTTCAGGCGTTTTCTCCTTGTCATCCTTTATTTTTCTGTTCGCTTTCGGTTCAATGAAAAATATATAGATGACAAACATCACCATCGCAAACGAAACGCAAATATCCGCAACATTGAACACCGCAAACTGAAACAGCTTAATCTCAAACATATCAATAACATATCCGAGGCGTATTCTGTCAATAAGATTGCCTATTCCGCCGAACACAAAAAGGAAAAGATTAAACGCCAGATATTCCGATTTTCTGTAAACCCTGACAGCCATAACCGTTAATGTAATCATTACTGTCGACGTAACTCCTATCAGAAACCAGCTTTTCCCTTCCATAAACCCGAACATCGCACCGCGGTTTTCAAGATAGGTAAGGTCGATAATCCGGAAATCTCCAAACCGTATAAAACGGATTGAGTTCTTGGGTTTAAGCGAATTCGCCGCCCAAAGCTTGACAGCCTGGTCGGTTATAAGAAGTAAAACGCCGAAAATTGCTGTTACAAACAGTCGAACCTTAGATGATTTCAATCGCAAAATGTACTCCCCCAAAAGTCACAGCCCGCAAAGAATGCAGGCTATTACAATAATTATTATGCTGATATTACTTTTCGCCGAAACGGCTGTCATATGCATTTTTGATTCTTCGCGACTCATAAGATTCAGACGAACTTCCGACCGCAATCGCAACAGCTTCGGCGTCTTCTTCAGCCTCGTCAACCGCTTCAACCTCAACTTCGCCGAAAGAATCAGGCATAGACGAGATTACTTCAAGATGACTCTTATACATCTCAAAAAGGCTCTTTTTAAAATCGGTGACTTGCTGCTGAACGGTTATAAGCGAATCTTTTTCACGTTCAATCGCCGCCCTGTTCCTTTCAGAAACCTCAAGGAACTCCCTGTTGGCTTCTTCAATCAAAGCCGCCGCCTTTTCGTTGGCGTCAGCAAGAATATTCTCCGCTTTTTCATTAGCTTCCGCAATAACTCTCTTGCCCTGTTTCTGAGCACCGAAAAGAGCGTCTTTAAGAGCGTCTTCGTCTTTCATATATTCTCTTACTTTGTCGGCAAGAACTTGGATTTTGTGGTTGCTGTCGCCGAATTCACGTTCCATAACCGTGAGTTCATCTTCTAAATAAGCGAGGAACTCATCAATTTCCTCCTGTTTATAGCCGAAAGCTGCTTTTTCAAAACGCCTGTTTCTAATATCTCTTGCAGTAATCATCTTAGTTTTTCCCTCATCCTATTTATATTTCTCAACCTTTATGTGTATGCGTCCGCTTTTTGCAGTTCCCGAAACCTCTCTCAGAATATATTTGCCGAAGCCCCGAACAGAGAATATATCACCGCATTCAATCGGAAACGAAACCGAACAAACCTGTGAAAAATTCACACTGACGGCTGAACTTCTGATTAATTCGGCTGTTTTTTCGCGGCTTTTTCTTATGCTCATGCCTACGACGCTGTCCAGTCTTAAAGATGCGACAGTACCCGCAATTTCGTCGAAATGCTGAACAGCATTCATTTGAAAAGGAATACCGTCAAGGATTTTGACTCCTATACGTCCAATTTTTGTGACTTCCGACTTTATGAGCGGAACAGCATGGGACGTAATGAAAATTTGGGTCATCCCCTCGCCAATAATAATATCGCCAATTAATTCACGTTTTAATCGCAGATTCATCAAACAGCCCAAAAAATCTCTGTGAGTTAAAACATCCGCCTTTCTGTAAGTGAAAGTAAGACATCCAAACGGAATATCACCGTCATCAGGCGGGTTAAATTCATTAAAAACACAGAGGATTTTTCGGCCTGCACTGTCATGTCCTCCGAAAAAACGGTATCGGACGCCGCTTTTCTTTTTAAGAAGATTTTCAGCCAAACTGCATTGCCTTTCGTCAAGAAAATGCGAGAAGCAAATATCATAGCTGTTTTCGCTTCTTTGACAGAAATCTTCAATCCTTGCCGTTAAAAATCTATCACCGTCCGTGAAACTGCCCGTAATCATGACGGATTAAAGCAACACTCCGCTGTTCTCCAGTTCTCCGACGAGTTCTTCACCGGCAACGCCGACATTTTCAGGTGTAATGATATAGGTAAGATTCGCAACGGGTTTAAGCTTGCTCTTGAGCGCATAAGCGACGCCGACTAAGAAGTCAATGATTCTTCTTTTATTGTCAGGAGAAGCTGTCTCAAGATTAAGAACAACCGTCTTTTTAGCAGTAAGGTGGTCGGCGATTGCCTTAGCGTCTGAAAAAACTTCCGGCTTAACAACGACTACCTGAAGTTGAGTAACAGCCTGAATATTCAAATGCTTATCCTCCCTTTTTCCCCCTCCAAACTCGCTGTGCGAGGTGCGGGGTGTGCTGCTTGCCGTACGTGCCGGCGAGATTTTGGACTCTTCCTTTTTCACGGGCGTATCCATAAAGTCGTCTCCGTAATCATAGTCGTCGTCTGCCGAAAAGAAAAATTCCTTGATATTCTCAAACAGTTTCATAATGCTTTCTCCTATTCTTTCTCTATATTTTATTTTAAACAGCCCCTGCTGTTAGGTTACAGATATTTTCTCTGTCCGAAAAGAGCCGAGCCTATCCTAACAATATTGGACCCGTGTTTTACTGCCAGAGTATAGTCGCCCGACATTCCTGTCGAAAGTATGTCCATCGGATACGTTTCCGACATTTTAAGATAAAGCTCATGCATTTCCTGCAGAAACCTCTCTCCTCCAAAAGGCGGAGGGATAGCCATAAGTCCTCTCAGACGCAAGTTAGGCAGTTCGGAAATATTACTTAGTAACTGCGGCAGAAGTTCAGGCATAACGCCGTTTTTGCTGTCCTCAGAACCGATGTTCACCTCACAGAGAATATCTGCCGTTTTCTCTCTGACGGAGGCGTAACGGCTGATTTCTAACGCAAGCTTAATGCTGTCGACTGACTGGAACATACTCACTTCGTCGATGATATACTTCACCTTATTAGTTTGCAAATGCCCTATAAAATGGACCTCAGCCGATTTATCGTAACTGTCTTTCTTTTCAAGAAACTCCTGAACCCTGTTTTCACCGAGAAGCGTTATTCCGCATGAAACGGCATAATTCACAGCATCGGGAGAAACGGTCTTAGTAACCGCCATAATACGTATATCATCTGGATTTCGTCCGCATTTCGAAGCGGCTTCTCCGATATTATATCTGATTGCTGCAATATTCTCGTCAATTTGTTTCATTTGCATCAACGCCCTCTACTGCTATTTCGTCATATAGCGACAGATAACTTGTATCCCGTGTAGTCTTTGAAAGTACAAAGTTGCTGCTTTCAAAGACTTTGTTAATCTTTTTGAAGATTAACTTATTGCCTTCAACGACGTAAACGCCCATATAAGGCACGGTTTCAACTGTAGTAAAGCCTTCGGTATCGCTAACTTCTTCATCAAAATTTTTGAAACGAAGCGCCGAGCGCGGAACCTTGAGACCTTCGTACTCGCCGTTGATAATCTCAACAGGCTGGGTTCTGTGCTGAACGAGGTTATAGTTGAACTCTTCGCACCAAACTGTTAAAACAGTCTGCGCGGGATTGCCCTCGTCACGCAGGTCAATAATTCTGGCGGTGAAAGCGTCGGGAGCAGTTTCGAATTTCAGCTTTACCGTATCTCCGATATTATATTTTTTTCCTGAATTGTCGACGACGCCCATAAGATACCAGTCATAATTGTCGATTATCTTGCCGATAACTGTGTCAGTTTTAATTTTTCTGTCAGCAACGGCATTCAGCTCCGAGATAGAAATATCCGAAACCCTTGCCTTAGTAAGTATGCCCTCATATCCGTCCGTATAGCTCACAAAATATGCGGGACTGTCGGCATATTTTGTATCAATCGGCAGTGCCTGCGATACTTCAAGCTGTGCGATTTTCGCCTCAAGCTCAAGAATTTTGGATTCAAAATCAGCGGTTGAGTCCGTTATGCATCTATACGTACTGAGCGACACAAGGAGTGCTTCCTTAGTATCGGAAAGCAACACAAAATCACCGTTTTCACGCTGGTTTATTGCATTGCGGTAGTTTTCGTTGATTAAAGCGGAAAGCCCCAAAGGCTGTGCAGATTCTGTTGTTCCCGGATTTTTATTTTTTTTCAGACGTTCCAGTTCCTTCTTCATAGAAGCTATCTGCTGCTTCAGAAGAATCTGTTCGTCATTTGAATAAATTTCCGCAATGACAGAACCTAAACCGAGCCGCCCGCCGTCAACTACCTTGTAACTGACAACACCTGCCCCGCTGTAAGTGACAACACGTTCATTACGTATGAAAACGCCTTTAAACGTCAGCGAATCACTGCATTTTGTCTGTAAAGCCGTTTCGGTTTTGTAACGCTTGCCTGTAGAAGTAACTACGATACAGGATATTACGACAGCCGTAACAAGAACCAAGATGAAACGCCGCAATATACTGTGCAAACCGCTGGCGATTTTTTCAGTTCGCTTCCATATCCGCTGACTGAGCAGCTTAATGAAGCTTATACCTTCATACATAGATTTTACTGCTGCTTGTCCGCACCGTCAAGAATCGAGACAGTTTTAGCCGGTGCAATCGTTGAAATAGCGTGCTTATACACTAAATTCTGCTTTCCTTCACAATCAAGAATGACAACATAGCTGTCAAACCCCTTAACAGTGCCTTTAAACTGGAAACCGTTCGTCAGAAAAATCGTAACTCCCGTTTTATCTTTCCTGCACTGATTCAAAAATACATCCTGCAAATTCATCGCCTTGTTCATAGTCTTGGCTCCTCTTCGTTTTCTTTTGTTTTTCTTTTTTCTATCTATTTTTTTATAGAATTACACACCATATATTATATCATATTTTTTTCATTTTGGCTATAGTTTTTTTACAATTTTCCAATTTTTTTGCAAATTCATCAATTTCATCAAAATTTAGCCAGGTAATTGTTGCATTTCGTCTAAACCATGTCAATTGTCTCTTGGCATACCGTCGGGTTTCCTGTCGAATTTTGTCGAGGCACTCTTCAATGGATCTGTGGCCTTCAAAATATTCGATAAGCTCCTTATAACCGATTGCATTCGCCGCAGTCCTGAGTTCACAATTCTCCCAAACAGTCCTCGCCTCTTCTACAAGACCGCATTTCGCCATATCTGTAACACGTTTATTTATTCTGTCATACAATACTTGACGATTATTTGCATCAAGTCCTATAATAAATGAACGGTAATCGCTTTCATGAGACGCAGCCTCCGCTTTTACCTCGCTGAATTTCCGTCCTGTCAGGCGGCAGACTTCTAAAGCCCTCACTACACGCACCAGATTATTTTCGTGAATTTCTGCGGCGGCAGCAGGGTCTGTTTCAATCAGCTTTCGGTGAAGTGCGTTGGCTCCGTGAAGCCGTGCAAGTTCGTAAAGCTCGGCTCTGTATGCTTCGTCGCTTTTGCTTTCGGAAAACTGTATATTGTTTAGAAGCGATGAAACATAAAGACCTGTTCCGCCGACTATAATCGGCAGTTTACCTAGAGCGGTTACTTTGTCAATCTTTTGCTTCGCAAGTTTTACATAATCCGCAACGCTGAAAGGCTCATCAAGCTCAAGAATGCTAATCAAATGATGCGGAATATCGCCCATTTCCTCGGCTGTAGGCTTAGCCGTCGCAATATCAAGTCCTTTGTAAATCTGCATGGAATCCGCGGAAATAATCTCCCCGTCAAACTCTTTCGCAAGCTCAATTCCGAAAGTGGTCTTCCCAGAAGCTGTCGGGCCAACTACTGCAACCACAAACGGCTTAAATTCGTTGTTTCCCATTCTCAGTACCTCTTAAACTGCCGTTCCAGCATATTCTTTGTCAGCGTAAACATGACAGGACGGCCGTGCGGGCAATGTCTTATATTCGCATTAAAATATATTTGTTCAGCTAAATATCTGAGTTCTTCGGCGGCATTTATATCATTGGCTCTGACTGCCGATTTACAGGCAAGCGAGTGAAGTAAATCATCGAATTTATGCGTTTGCGGATTCTGCTTTCCGAGCCTTAAATTCTCCGCAATTTCAGGGACTACTTCATCAAGATTAACATCGCAGAGAAAATCGGGTGCGGCTGTAACAATAACGTACGGTGCCTGTGTGAAATCAAATGAAAATCCTAAATTCTGCAATTTTTCGACATTTGCAGAGAGTACAGCCATCTCTTCGGCAGTCATCAGAATACGAACCTGATGTAAAAGCATTTGGCTGTACTGACGGCAGTCCGAGTTTTTCAGTCTTTCAAAAATCAGTCTCTCATGAGCCGCATGCTTGTCGATAATGACGATTTCATCACCTATTTCAGCCATGATATAATTCTTAAAAACTTCACCGACAATACGTATTTCAGGCTTTTTTACAGGTTCTGGCTCTGGCTCAGTTTCTTTTACTGTAAGCGGCGGCGGAACTGTCGGCTGAATTTTGTTAACTGGCGGCTCGGAAATGACAGAAACGGAGACAGCTTTCGGAGGTACGGCTTCAACAGGCTTTTCGGCAGCAACAGGTGTTTTCACGTCGATTTCTTCTGTTTTGTTGAACACGAGCGGAACATCAAGCATGGGTGTCGTCAGTTCAGGTTCTCTCGCCGCAAAAACAGACTGACGGTATTCGAATGCGGGCTGCTCTTTTTCCGTATCGGAAACACTCCAGTCGACAGGCACACGCATTTTAAAATCATAAAGCAAACCGTTGTCATGCAAGGCGTTCTTGATCGCAAAATAAATGGAATCAGATACGAATTTTTCGTTGCTGAAACGCACCTCGGCTTTGGCAGGATGGATGTTAACATCAATCTGAACAGGCGGAATTTCAATCATCAGTACGCAGGCGGGAAATTTTGACTGCATCAGCAAATTCTCATACCCGCTTTCAAGCGCCGTACTGCATATCTTAGATTTAACGAACCTTTTGTTAACAAAAAAATGTTGAAACAGTCTGTTCGGACGGGCGTAAAGCGGTTTAATGATATAACCTTTGACTGCAATCCCCTGTATTTCATAGTTCACAGGTATAAGGTCGTTCGCAAATTCACGTCCGTAAATAGCGTATATTGCCGAAAACAGGTCTCCGTCACCGCTCGTGTTAAATTCAAGGCGGTTATCACGAATGATTTTAAAGGAAATTTCAGGGTGGGAAAGCGAGAGCTTCTGCATAAGCTGACTGATTGCATTCGCCTCAGTGATGTCTTTTTTCAGGAATTTCTGCCGCACAGGAACATTATAAAACAGGTCTCGGATTATAACGGTCGTGCCGTCAGGACAACCGCAATTCTCGGTTTCAAACGGAAAGGTTCCCTCTATACGGTAACGTGTGCCGTATTCGTCCGCAGAGCGTTTCGTCATGAGTTCAACACGTGAAACAGCCGAAACCGACGCAAGAGCTTCTCCTCTGAAACCAAGCGTAAAGATACTGTCCAAGTCTTCTTTATTGAGAATTTTGCTCGTGGCATGGCGAATAAACGCTGTCGGCACATCTTCGGGAGCAATACCGCACCCGTCGTCCGTCACACGCATATAAGTTATACCACCATGTTTTGTTTCGACAACTATATGTGTCGCTCCTGCATCAACAGAATTTTCGACAAGCTCTTTAATCACCGAAACAGGGCGCTCTATAACCTCGCCGGCCGCAATCAGCTCCGCAACCTCTTTAGTCAGCACATTAATTTTCGACATTTTTCATTCCTTCTAGGATGTAATTTTCACCATTTCCGACAGCAATTCACGGCATTCCGCATCACTTAACTCATCAATATTTGTCCGTTCAAGCAGTCTCAAGGCATTCTCACGGTTGACGCTCTCTAATCCGATTTGCCCGAATTCATGCAGTTTTTCATGCGATTTATGAGCGTCGTTTTCGAGCTGATTAAGCAGTTCTCTCGCACGTGCAATAACCTTTGCGGGAAGTCCGGCAAGTTTTGCAACATCAATACCGTAACTCTCATCAACTCCGCCGCGCACTATTTTGCGAAGAAAACGTATTGTGTCGCCGTGTTTTTTGACGGCAACGCTGTAATTAACAACACCCTCAAGTGTGTTTTCAAGCTCGGTCAATTCATGATAATGCGTCGCAAATAACGTTTTGCAGGCAATTTTGCGGGTTGTACACATATATTCGACAACGGCTCTCGCTATGCTTAAACCGTCGAAAGTTGACGTACCCCGCCCTACTTCGTCAAGGATAACAAGGCTTTCGGGCGTCGCATTTTTGAGAATGTCGGACACTTCGCTCATCTCAACCATGAATGTGCTCTGTCCTGACGAAAGGTCGTCGGATGCTCCGACACGGGTGAAAATCTTGTCCGTTACCGAAATTTTCGCAGACTGTGCAGGCACAAAGGAACCGATATGGGCCATGAGAGTAATGAGTGCCGTTTGACGCATATAGGTCGATTTACCTGACATATTCGGACCGGTTACAATAAACATTCTGTTGTTGGATTTGTCGATATGTATATCATTCGGCACGAAAATTTCATCTGTCAGCATAAGTTCTATAACAGGGTGTCTGCCCTGCCTAATATCTATAACGCCGTCTATTGCAATGTCAGGCTTGACGTACTGATTTTTCAATGCCGCCGAAGCGAACGACGCCAGCACGTCAACAGCCGCAACAGCCGCCGCAGTTTTTTGTACGGTCACAAGCTTTGTAGCTAAAAAATCTCGCAATTCAGAGAAAATCTCGCTTTCCAGCGACAACGCCTTGTCCTTTGCACTAAGGATTTCCTGTTCTGCATTTTTCAGTTCTTCGGTTATGAAACGCTCGCAGTTCGCAAGAGTTTGTTTTCTTATATAATGCTTCGGTATGCTGTCATAGTTGGAACGGGTAATTTCAATATAATAGCCGAAAATCCGGTTAAAACCGACTTTCAGGTTCTTTATTCCTGTTGCCTCACGTTCACGGGCAAGTATTCCGTCAATCAAATCCTGTCCGTTATTCATCACATGACGCAACGAATCGAGGGTCTCGTTAAAGCCCTCTGCAATAACTCCGCCATCCTTTACAGAGACCGGCGGCTCTTCAACTATTGCCTTGCGGATGAGTGATGAAATATCGTCAAGCGGCGAAATTTCGGAATTATACCGTGCCAGAAGTTTTGAGCTGTTCAATTTCTCAAGCTGTTCTTTCAAAAACGGTAACTGCTCCGCCGTCATAGCCAACGCCCGCAAATCACGGGGCGTCGCCGTTTTATAGACAACTCTCGTCATCAGGCGTTCTAAGTCGTATACGTTGCTGAGCGTGTCCGATATTTCCATCAAAAACACGCTGTATCGGCAAAACACACCGACTGCGTCAAGACGTTCGATAATCCTCGCAGGGTTAATGAGCGGCTGTTCAATATACTGTTTCAGCAACCTTTTTCCCATTGAAGTTTTTGTATAATCAAGCACCCATAACAGTGACCCACGCTTTTCTTTATTCCTCATAGTCTCGGTAAGTTCAAGATTGCGCCGTGCATTGAGGTCAAGCCTCATGAAATTGCTGCCGCTGAGAATTTCAATTTCCGTAAACCGGGAAATTGATGTGCGTTGAGTATCGTTTATGTAATCAAATAACCCGCAAGCCGCCGAACAGTCCGCACCGTCAAGACTAATCCCTATCTCTCGGACAGAGCACGCCCCGAACACCTCCGCAACCGCATTTCGGCGTAATTCAGGAGAAAAACATTCATCGTCACGAAGGGTAACAGTCGCATTCAGGCGTGTTTTTATGAAATCCATAACGCTTTTCAGCGACAGTGAATCGGCATTGAAAATAATTTCCGCAGGGCTGTAACGTGCAAGAATATCAATTATTTCAGCTTCGTTTTTCTTGCCTGAAACTTCCGTAAGACAAGCCGAACCAGTCGAAATATCCGCAAAGACTAAACCGTGGCTTTCCCCCGCACTGTAAAGACAGGCTATGTAATTATTTTTTGCGTCATCAAGCATGGCGCTGTCAGTCAGTGTTCCCGGGGTAACAACCCTTACGACATCACGGACGACAATGCCTTTCGTCTCCGCAGGGTCGGTCAACTGCTCGCAGACGGCAACACGGTATCCTAAATCTACAAGCTTTTTGATGTAAATATCGGCACTGTGAAAAGGCACACCGCACATCGGCGCACGTTCGGAAAGCCCGCAGTCACGTCCTGTCAGCGTTAATTCGAGAGCCTTTGAAACGGTCAGCGCATCATCAAAAAACATCTCATAGAAATCTCCGAGACGGAAAAAGAGAATACAGCCCTCGTTTTTATCCTTAACTTCCAGATATTGCCGCATCATCGGCGACAGTTTTTCCCTGTCAAAATTCATTTTTTAACCGCATCCTTTACAGCTTGAACATCCGCCGCCTCCGCATCCCGAAGCCTGCGGAACTGTACACGTATCAGGGTCTTCACCGTTGGCACAGAGATTGATAATTCCCGTTATCTCATTTATGACGCTCTCAAATTCAATCTTGTAATTATTGTACATAACCATGTTTTCGTTAGACATAATTTGCTGATAAATATCTTTGACTTCAATGTCAAGCATACTAATCGTTTCGGTGTCTTTTTCTTCTTTGGTGAGTTCGTTATTCAATGCAATACGCTTCAAATTGAACTCGCATATAAGCCCCTGAAGTTTTTCGTCTGCGTCATTGGCTTCTCTTGCGGCTTGAAAAGCCTGATACCTTTCATCTTGCTGCATAGCTTTGCAAAGTTCCCTAGTCATCTTAATTAAATCCATTTTCAATACCCTCTTCTTTCATTTTTCCGCTTACCGCCCAATTCATGGCGGCGTCTACCTTTACATCAACAAATTCGCCGAGCAAACCGCTGTCGCCGTCAAATTCAACTATGATGAACTCATCTGATTTCCCTGTAATGCGTCCCTTTCTCTTTTTGCTGACAGTATCTGCAAGAACCCGTAAAGTCCGCCCGATGAACCTCTTATTGTTTTGTTCGGCAATCTCACGCTGGACCTCAAGCAGACTTTGCATTCTCTGTGACTTTACCTCTCCGCTGATTTTGTCGTCAATCTCCGCCGCTTTCGTGCCTGTCCTTTTTGAATAAATGAACGCAAATATATTATCGAATTTAACTTTGCGTAACAGACTGACGGTATCTTCAAACTGCCTGTCCGTCTCATTCGGGAACCCGACGATTATATCGGTTGTCAGCGAAAAGTCTGAACATTGGGATCGTAATTTATTTACTGTATCTAAGTATTGCCTTACAGTATAATTTCTATTCATCGCCTTCAGAATGTCATCATTTCCGCTTTGTATCGGTAAGTGCAGATGCTTGGCAACTTTTTTGCAGTCAAAAATCGCTTCAATGAGTTCGTTCGTGACATCTTTGGGATGTGACGACATGAAACGGATTACAAAGTCGCCGTCAATTCCGTCAAGGAGTCTAAGAAGCTGCGGAAAAGTCGGCGAACCGTCTAAATCCTTGCCGTAAGAGTTGACGTTCTGCCCCAAAAGCATAATCTCCTTATATCCGTTTTCGACAAGCCCGCGTACCTCGCTCACAATATCCTCGGCATTACGGCTGCGTTCTCTGCCCCGCACATAGGGCACGATACAGTATGTACAGAAATTATTGCACCCGAACATAATAGGAACAGACGCCTTGAAAGTACTCTCCCGCACCTGTTTGCGTTCATGTGAAAAATCATCGTATTCGGAAATATCCACCCCGAATTTCTGCCCTTTGCGGCACTCCTCAATGAGTTTCGGCAGCGACGCAAAAGCTCCTGTTCCGACGACAATATCAACATGCGGATATGACTTTTTTATTTTCGGCGCAATGTGTTCCTGAGCCGTCATGCATCCGCTGACAATAATTATCATCTCGGGTTTCGCCTCTTTAAGATGTTTCATCTCGCCGATTATCCCGAAAACACGTTCTTCGGCACTTTCGCGTACGGCACACGTGTTAAGTATGATTAAATCGGCTTCGGTATTGTCGCCGGTGAACGAATAACCCATATCGCCGAGCAGACCTTTTAACTTTTCGCCGTCAGACACATTCAACTGACATCCGAAACTTTGTACAAATGCTTTCATCGGGGTTTACCGCATTCCATGCAGAATTTGCCCAAGTTTTTTGCGCCGCATGAACACGTCCAGTCACCCGCAGGTTGTTTGCCGCACTCCATACAGAATTTCCCAGTGTTCTTCACGCCGCATGAACACGTCCACACATTGCCCTGAACAGGAGGATTACCGCATTCCATGCAAAACTTGCCTGTATTCTGCGTTCCGCAGCTGCATTTCCATCCGCTCTGATTTGCGTTATTCTGGGCTTGCTGCTGAATATTCTGCTGATGCATTCCGTAGAGCTGATTTGCATTCATGCCGCCCTGCATCTGCGCAATGTTCATGCCCATAAACCCTGCCATTACACCGCCCGAATTGCCTGCGGCTGTTCTCATGGCGTCCGCCTGACTGCTTGTCAGTGTTGCCGCCGCCATACCCGGGTCACGCATTACAGCCGTCCTTTGAAGGTCTTTGATAAGCTTCTCGTCTTCGGGCGGAATAGTAACCGAATTCATACCGAAACTTACGATTTTTATTCCGCGTAATTCAGCCCACTTGCTTGACAGAATTTCATTAAGCTCGTCTGCGATTTCCATTGTCAGCCCCGGAAGTGCGGACGGGCGGATACCCTTAGGCGAAAACGCCGCAAATGCAGGCTGTAACGCCGTCAGAAGTTCTGTTCGGAGCATGCTTTCTATCTGAGTTCTGTCATAACTTTCCGAAACATTCGAACAGACATTCCTGTAAAAAAGCAAGGGGTCAACGATTTTATACGAATATTCGCCGTTGCAGCGGAGCGAAATGTCGATGTCAAGCCCGATATTGCCGTCATAAATTCTAAACGGAATAGGCGACGGCGTTCCGTACTTATTACCTGAAATTTCCTTGGTATTGATATAGTAAACACGCTGGTCTTTACCTGTTCCGCCGCCGAAACCGATTCTGCGTCCGACCTGTTTAAAAGAGTTGATAAGCCCCGCACCGAGACCGCCGAAAAACATCGACGGCTCGGAAGATGTGTCATAAACAAATTCGCCGGGTATGGCGCAAAATTCAACAATCGCCCCTTGGTCAACAATAATCATGCACTGACCGTCGGCAACGGCAATAACAGAGCCGTTTGAAATAACATTAGGGTCGCCTTTATAGTTAACTGAACGTCCGTTCAAACGGTTCATGCCTTTTGCAACAAGTATGTTCGGCGGAAGAGCGTCACAGTAGATAAATTCTTTCCACTGGTCTGCCATAACTCCGCTAAATGAACCGATAGCCGCTCTTATAAGTCCCATAATTTTTTCACCTCATATAAATAATTCCGATGTACCGTAGCCAATATCCCAATGTACACTGTGTACAAAATCATAATTACTGTCCGAGAGATTAAACTCTTCGATAATCAGTTCAGCGGCGTGGGGATAATCTTCCAGCCATGAACCTACCAAAATTTCAAAGTAAGGTTCCCCCGCAACATCGTTTTGGAATACTCTGCCTCTTGGTATCTGCGTATAATCTTTTTCTTGCCATATTGCATCAGAGCTCCCGATAGCAATTGCATCTTTTCTGACCTTATCCCATGTAGTACGGTGTAAAGTTCGGACAGTCTTCCGCCCGACCTTATTGAACGGAAGTTCGGAAGCAAATGCGCTTGAAACACCGCAAAGCCTGTTCCTTTCGGGATTATACCAAAACAATCCGACTTTAGGTTCATTCTGAGATGTCACATTTTCTCTCATACTTTGCATGAGAATTTCATTTTCACATGACGTTATTTGTTTTGTTTTCATTTCCATTTCCGGTTCCTTAATAGAAATCATCTTCGGCAATCAGATTACCGGCTGTTCCGGCAAAAGGTTTAGTCAATATTCTGAACTCCTCAGGAATATTGTTATTGACAATTCTGTCCACAACTTTCATACTGAAATCTTTTGCCGTTCCGTACGGCGCATACGGCACACCGTGACTGCTCGCAAGTTCGCCTGTGTAGTCCCAATACGGTATAAGCCGCATATTAGCGAATCTTCCGTTATCATAATGTGTAATAACAGGTATTGCTCCAACATCCACAACCGAAACCGCACCCGTATATCCGTCAACTTTTATCGTAAAGTCGGCTATTTCACCGATGAGATTAAAGTTATCGGTCTGTGCGGAAATAAAGTTGCCTAGAGAATAATAAACAAAACCTCTTGTACCGTCCCCGCGTTCGATATATTCCATAGTTTGAGCCGTGTGGGGATGTGTTCCGATAATAACATCACAGCCCCAATCAATCATTTCTTTAGCTAAATCCTTGCGTTCCTGAGTAACCGTATGCGTATCTTCCGCACCCCAGTGAACCGAAACGATAACTGCGTCGGCGATGCTTTTCGCCTGCCTGATTTGAGATTCCATAACGGTTTTCTCACTCGTCCAGATTACCTTAACGTTCGAGGACGACGGAAGCTTATAACCGTTGAGGTGCTCGGTATATGCAAGAAACGCAACAGTTACGCCGTTGATTTCCATAGTGCGGATATTCGCCATGTCTTCGTCATTGCGATATGCACCGACGACTTTTACACCGTGAAGGTTAACCATGGAATCCCAATAATCGAGGCTTGCCTCAAGTCCCTCAATCCTCAAATCCAGCAGATGATTGTTTGCAACCGTAAAAACGTTGAAACCTAAGTCAATCATATCCCGTCCGAGTTCGATAGGGGAGTTGAAGTGATAATTGGTTCCCGAAACGGGAAACTTCCCATTGGCAATCAGCGTTTCCTGATTGATTATACTTATGTCTCCAAGTTTAACAATATCCTTAACGCCCTCATAAAGAGGCTTGAAGTTATATTCATCGTATTCGCCTTTATAACGCTCTGCTTCGTTGTAAACGCCTGTCTGAACCAAATTGTCGCCGACAGCAATCACCCTGACGAGTTTATCGACAACAGGAGGCTCGGTCGGAGCTTCCGTAATCGGCTCAGTCGTTTCAGGCTCTCCGCCCGCTTGAATTGCGTCCGACAAATTCGCCTGCGGAACAATGCTTGTGCAACCGCTCAATAATACCACCGCCAATATACAAGATAATATATTCTTCAGTATATGTTTATTCAAGTTAAAACTTTCCTTTCAATTACCTCAATCCGTAGAGTTCGTTTTATTAGGTGACAGAAAAACGGCTTAGATACGATGTTTTAGAGTTGTTTTTGCTCTTGACTTTTTACACCTAGGGGGTGAAGAAGAAAATAAAGGGGTTCGGGGGCGGAGCCCCCGAGAAGCGAGGCTCCGCCTCGCAACTCCTCCTATTATTTTTCGTCAAAAACTTTAAACCTCACGGATTCAGGAATTATTTAATTCCGTTCTAATTTATTATAACACACTTCTACAAAAAAAGCAACAAAAAATTTAAAGGGCAATACTTTACAAATCAACATTTTTATGTTATAATAAAAACAGATTGTATTTCGGAGGAACTAAAATGAAGATTTTCCAAAAAGCATTAGCTGCTTTAGCGGTTGCTGCCATTATGTTTACTGGCGTTTCATGCAACAGTAACAGCACAACAAGCCAAGACTATATACCTGTTGTAACTAACCCTAACATGGGCTCAGACCGTCATGAGACCAAGCTTTCCGAACCCGTAAGCATAGGCGACACTGTTTTCACCGTTAACGCTGCTGTCGATATCAACCACACAAACGACCTCGGAAAATTTATTTATGTGAACTACACGGTTAAGAACAAGTCCAAAAAACCGATTAACATTGTTAATATAGACAGCTTCTATATCAGCTACAACGGCGAAACAAAACTCAGCCACGTCACAACAACACAGTTCGCGCTGAATAATATTGAGGGTTATAAGGCGTCATTTTCTGTTGAACCGTCTGTGGAATATACTGGATATATCGGTTTTCTTATTCCCGAAGACGTCAAGGGATTCTCGTTCGGTTATTATGTAGGCGACAAAACGAGCGTTATACTTTGCGATATAAACGAAACTGACTATACTGCTCCTCCCGAGGGTATGTTTAAATAAGTGAACAGATTAAACAGGCTGATGGCTTTTACGGTTCTCTTTGTTGCGGTGCTGATTATTGGGGTTAATGTTATATTTACGCATTCTGTTAATAAAAAAGGAAAGTTCTATATAACGGAAATTAACCGTGCGTATGACGCTATAAAAAACGGTGAAACGGATTTTTCAGGCGCCTATAAATATATCAGTAATATAACGTTTCTGCCTTATAATGCGACGGAGACCGAAATCGCGGTTTTTTTAGAAGCGGAACGTGAACCGTACCTGATTAAGACATATCAGGGAGGGTATGTGAAGTTCACGTATATCCCCAACAATAACGAGGAGTTTAAGCACTTCAGAGTTATGCTCAATACGGCAATTATCGTGTTTGGCATAATTACTGCCGCCGTGCTTTTGTATGTCAAATCTCAGATTGTGAAGCCGTTCAAGACAATGCAGGATATGCCGTTTGAACTGTCAAAAGGGCATTTGACGCACGGACTTAAAGAAAGTAAGAACCGATTTTTCGGAAGGTTTGTATGGGGGCTGGATATGCTCCGTGAAACGCTTGAAGAACGCAAATTGAAAGAGCTCGAACTTCTGAAAGAGAAGAAAACACTCGTCCTGTCAATTTCACATGACATAAAAACGCCGCTTTCGGCTATAAAACTGTATACAAAAGCACTGGAACAAACTGAGGTTAACCATGCGGAAATCGCCAGTAAAATCGACGAAAACGCAGTGAAGATAGAGACGTTTATTACCGATATTATCAATGCGTCGAGGGAAGACTTTCTGAGCATCACCGTTCATGAAGGCGAATTCTATCTTTCGGATTTGGTTGAGAAACTGTCGGATTATTATTCCGATAAACTGTGCTATATCCAAACGGACTGGCGGGTTGGCGAATATGACAATTGCCTCATCAACGGGGACATGGAAAAGTGTACGGAAGCACTGGAAAATATGATTGAGAACGCCGTTAAATACGGTGACGGCAAGGAAATCGCCATGAATTTTGTGCGTGAAGAAAACTGCTGCCTTATTACGGTATCCAATACAGGCTGTTCTCTTCCCGATAACGAAACTGTCCATGTTTTCGAGAGCTTTTGGCGCGGTTCTAACTCAAAGACAAAAAAAGGCAGCGGTCTCGGACTGTATATCAGCCGCCAGATTCTTGTAAAAATGAACGGTGATATTTTTGCAGAGACAGACGGCGAAAGGTTTAATGTTACTGCGGTTCTTAGGATTAAATAGCGAATTCGAGCAATAAAGCACCGCCCGCACTTCATAACAGTGCCGGGCGGATTTTTTAACTATGGTGAACAGCCTTGCGGATAACAGAATTGGGCGGAAAAATTAAATCCGACTTAAACGAAAACGGCATCATGGCATGGTTCGCTGTAGAAACGCTTTCGCCTGTGCTGTTAAGAATTTCGTCAATTTTAAGTTCAACAGCTTTGCAGGACGGGGCAAGAATTTCAACCGTATCGCCCGCAAAGAAACGGTTACGCTGAGTACAGTACACGACGCCGTGTTCGCACCGTTCCACAACGGCGATTACGTCATAATTGCGTATATAGCCGCTTGTTTCATAGTACTGGCAGTCCTTTGGATGCCCGAAGAAAAAACCTGTGCAATACTTCCTGTGGCTGACCTTAAAAACTTCGTTCCTGAGCCAGTCAGGAATTTTAAATTCGGCGGGATTACGCAGATATTCATCAACCGCCATTCTGTAAGCATTGGTTACGACTGAAACATAATAAGCCGACTTAGCACGTCCCTCGATTTTGAGACTCGACACGCCCGCCTGTGCGAGCCTGTCAATGTGGTCTATCATACATAAATCTTTCGCATTCAGGATGTAAGTACCGCTGTTGTCTTCAAAAATCGGATAGAATTCCTCAGTACGTTTTTCTTCCATCAGATGATAGCCCCAACGGCACGGCTGAGCGCATTCGCCCCTGTTAGCGTCCCGATTAACCAAATACTGTGAAAGCAGACACCTGCCGGAGAAAGATACGCACATTGCACCGTGAACAAATGCTTCAATATCAAGTTCGTTCGGAGTTTTTGCACGTATTTCAGCAATATCTTCAAGCGACAGTTCCCTTGCCATAACTATTCGCTTTGCACCCATATTGTAAAGTTCATTTGCTGTAACATAGTTTACAATACCGACTTGTGTCGACATATGTATCTCCATATCAGGTACATATTTCTTGACAAGCGACAAAAGTCCCAAATCAGCGACAATAACAGCGTCTGCACCGACTGCCGCCGCCGTTTTGATGAAACCCTCAAAATGAGGGATTTCAGAGTTGCGGGGCAGGGTGTTGCACGTCAGATAGACTTTTTTTCCTCGTGAATGCGACTTGTTTACAGCTGTTTCAAGAGAGATTTCATCAAAGTTGGCGGGAGACGCCCGCATACCGAAGAGCTGTCCTCCAAGGTATACGGCGTCAGCGCCGAAATCAAGTGCAGCGTCAAGGCGTTCCATGTCACCCGCAGGCGAGAGAACCTCCAAACGGCTAGTTTGCATTTTTAGCCGCCTCCTTTTCGGCAGCTTTTTGAGCAGCTTCGGCATCCTTGTACTGCTGTTTAACTGTCTCAAGATTTTTATTGTGCTCGTCAAGCGTCTTTGCAAATAATGTTTCTTTGGTGTTAATATTTGCGTTAAAGAAATAATATTCGCTCGGAGTTTTTGCAAGAACAGCGTCAATAGCCTCAATTCCAGGATTACAAATTGCTCCCGGCGGCAAACCTTTTCCGACATATGTGTTATAAGCGTCAATTATACCCTTGTCATAAACCTGCATATGCGGACGGATTACTTCATCGGCATATTTTCTTGTCGGGTCGGATTGGAGTAACTGGAAACCGCCTGATGTGTCCTCAAGTCTGTTCCAAAAAACCGATGCAATATACCACATAGATTTAGCGTCGGGCGCCTCTGCCTGAACGATTGAAGCCAAAGTAATCAGTTTGTCCAAGGTTAAGCCAAGCTCTTCCATACGTTCATAGCGTGTCTTGGTTTCGTCGAAACTGCATTTGCCGCTGATTTGTCTGTTGAAATCCTGATAGATTTTCTGACATACCTCTTCAGGTTTCGTGTCGGTGAACATAAAGTGGGTATTCGGGAACAGATAACCTTCCATTCGATAGAATTTTTGGCTGGAAAACCCGGTTAATCTCTGTTCAAATTCAAATTTGAAGTCGCCTTTATTGAAATAGAAAATAAAGTCATCAGCGTTGCAAATACCCTTTTCCTCCAGCATAGCCGCTGCCTCGTACAGCGTGATACCCTCACGGAACATTATCTGAACGGATTCCTTCCCGACGCCTTCAACTGTTGTCAGCTTGGTGATAATCGTTTCATAAGCCATATTCGGCTGCAGAAAATATTCGCCTGCGATATAGACGTCTTCTGTCTTACGCAGCCTTGCGAAAAGAGTGAAGAATTTCGGAGACTGAATTATCCCCTTATCTTTGAGCATTTCGGCAATTTCAACGGTTGTCATGTTTTCGGTAATGTTTATAATGTGCATATCGTCGCCTTTGCCTATTCCGAGCATATCTTTTCCGAAAGCAATTATTACCATTGCTAACGATATAGCTATAGCAAAAATAAGCGTAGTCAGAATCAAAACGCCAGGCAATCTGTTACGGGGCTTCTTTTTTCTTCTCCTTTTGGGCGGCTTACGGACGGAATGGGACGACTTTTGCGGTTCATTGTCTTCCTCATCTGTTATCGGCTGTGCAAGCGGTTTTGCAGTCGGTCTCTTTACCGCCGGCTTCCTTTCAGGTGTGTTCATACGCAGCTTACGGGTAAAATCGGATACGGGTGTTCCCAAGGGCGTTTCAGAGCGGTTTACTTGTACCAAGACATCTTGCTCATTGTTTTCAAACGTGTCATCTTCAGCAGAAGTGCCGGTTCCGTAGTCCTTCAAAGCATCGGCAAAGGTTTCAGCCATCGGAAAATCATCCTTAACTTCAGGGACAGCAAACTCTTCGGACGTTTCTTCGGAATTATCCCGCCTCGACTTGTTTTCTATCTCATTAAGCAAATCAAGTATATCATCATTATTAGGCATTGCAAATCACTATCCTTTCTTCTGTAATAATTTTTTCTACTTTAATATCATGAGGTTCGCAAGGTATTTCTGGGAAAATAAGTTCTTCATACGCAAGACCTACAGTCCTAATGCAATTTTGTGACAGAAATCTGTCGTAGTATCCGCCGCCGTAGCCTAGCCGTTCCCCTTTTTCAGTGAATGCAAACCCCGGGACGATACAAACAGAATTATCCGTAAGTATTGCTGTGTCACCGTTTATCGGTTCCTGTATACCGTATTTGCTGACAGTGAAAATGCTTGCAGCACCGATTTTCACGAACTCCATATAATCGCCGCAAATTCTGGGAACAGCAACGGTAATATTATGATTCGATAAAAATTTGATTATCCCGCCTGTATTTATCTCACTGTCTGTTGACATATAACAAAGAACCGTATCGTATTTCTGTATTTCTTTAAGCAGTTTCTTTTCGACAGCCATATCTTTTTCAGCTTTTCCGCTGATATTTCTGCGGATAATCCTGCACTGTTTTCTTAATGAGAACTTGTCGTTGAAAATCATATCATCAATGCGTCGGCAAGTATATCGCTGCGTTCCTTGGAAACGAGAATTTCCACAAGTTTAAGAGCAAATTCAAGTGATGTTCCGCAGCTTCTTCCTGTGATTATATTGCCTGAAACAGCTACGGCACCGCCGCTTACAACAACGTTTCCGAGCTGACTTTCAAAACCTTTGTAACATACGGCTTCCCTTCCGTTAAGCAGACCCTTGTGTCCGAGTATTGACGGAGCCGCACAAATTGCCGCAATATAACGGTTTTCTTTGACGCAATAATCAACCGCTGCCTGAACGTGAGGCGACTTTTCCAAATTAAGCGTTCCTGGCATTCCGCCTGGCAGAACAATCATCTGCAGGTTTTCATCAAGGGCGATTTCCTGAGCAATCGTGTCTGCGACAACGGGAATTCCGTGAGAACCGACAATCAAACTGTCGCCTACCCCTACCGTCGCAACCTCTAATTCGCACCGCCTGAGCATATCTACTGCGGTTAATGCCTCGACTTCCTCAAATCCCTGCGCTAAAAAAACATATATCATTTCGAAATCAGTCCTTTCAAACTGTTTTATTAAAAGTTACAAGGTGTTTTTCAATGAGAAATTCAGGATAATAAGAACTTTTCGAACGTCTCAGTCCGTCCAGCCCTAAGTCTTCCTCACGGTTCACATATGTGTATTCTTTCATACAGTCTTTTACAAAGCAATTGTTTATCCCTACATATATACCGTTATACTTCGTATCAGCTTTCTCGATGTGCACGCAAAAAGTATTGCTGTTAAGGCGTTCGCCTATCGTCAGTGCGGCTATTTCACCGTCAATCCGAATTATCCCGCCCAACAGTTCAAGCTCGTTGAAGTACGTAAAATACGTATTAATCGCATACTGTTCGGCAACACTGGAGTGGTCGTCAATACCGTTTTTGGCATTATATGATTTAGTTGCGAAAGATATTGCATCGTCAAAATGCTCCTCAGTCAACCTTTGGTACTGCCATTTATATGCTTCAAGTTTAGCGAGATGATTTCGTTTGTTATGATATTTTTTCCCGGGCAGTTCCGCCAAATTTTCACGCAGATAGATATAATCTGAGCTGTCGCGGCTGAGCACCGCAGTAAATTTTTCAGGATAGAGTTCGTTCAATATCTCAAGACCGCTTTTTGTCACTCCCCAAAGCCTCAGAGAGTGTCCGAGTGCGGCGGAATGTGCAGACATTTCACTCAAAATCTCACGGTAGTCGCCCTCTCCTGACGGAAAAATATATGTCGGAACGCCGTCGTCTGTATCAAACGCACACACTGCATAAAAATCCTTGTATCTTGTTATTTTAGAGCCGTTCAGCCTGTGCCATGCCATGTTGTTGGCAAAACTGTATTCACACCCCATGAAATCCGACTTCCGAAGAAGTTCTTCAATCCACTGTCTGTCGGAAATGTCTATATCACGAAATTCCAGCATTAGTTATTACTCCTGATTCCGTAAAACAGTTCTCCGACTTCATTAACTTTACCGCACGTCATTTTTCCTTCCTTGCATTTTCCCGTACAACATGACGGCCCTGCGTTTCTAAACAGGGCAGGGGACGTTTCAATGCATAATTTATACATAGCCAACGCAAGTTCGCGGATTTCCCACTGAGCCCTATTGCAGCATCTAAGTCTGAAAAAGTTCAGCAGACTGCGAGCATTCATGGTCATAACAATTTTAGTCTCACAAGCGTTTGGCAACACAAATCGGGCGTCCTCTGCCGCCTTTTTTTCGGCGGCTGTTTTTGCCGGTTTCTCGGAAACTCCCTCAGAGATTAACATATCAAAATATTTCTGCTCCAATATATCGCACAGCCTATTGTAACTGTCAAGACTGTCCGCCATGGACTTATTAAAAATTTGCAGGGCGGTTTCATCGTTTGCAATTTCGGGCGGAGTAATAAATACAAAATTACTGAGTTTCACATATCTTTGACTTTGCACGGAAAATGACGCTATACGGTGTCTGGTAATCTGTGCCAGTAAAGCACGTGAAACGCCCTCAATTCCGAATGTAAAACTAACGTGTTCAATCGGGCTTTCGTGACCGATTGACGACAGCATTTCAAGGAATGAAGCCGACTTTTCGTCCGTCATGCCGTCAAGCAAGTCCGCAACGCCAACTTCCGAATAACAGAGTTTCGCTGCGGCTGCGATGATTTTTTCAGGGTCGGGAGTGTGGGTTATAAGTTCAACTTTCATAGACAGACAACCTCTATTCAAACAGTTTCGCAATTTCAACAGCCTTCCCGACGTCGCCCTCGACTTTGAGCTTGCCGACAGTGAAGGCAAAAATAGGGTTAAGTTCCTTGTTCATGAGTTTCATAAAATTCTTTGACGAGATGATTATATTTGCCTGCCTGTCGTTATACTCATAAGGTTCGGCACAAATATTACCGTTTTTGATTTCGACATACAAAACCTGATTAAGGTCTTTTAGAGTGACCTGAACAGCCAAAAAATCATGATTGCCGTTATATTTAGAGATTTTTTCCTTTACCTTTGCAAATACTTCCTGAAATGACATATTGTTCCTCCTGATACCATTCTGTTGAGAACAGTATAAATTTATATATAAAGTTATTATACCACTTTTTAGAGAATAAGTCAAGAAAAAATTTGTCCGTCTAAAAAAGACGGACAAAAAAGAACTGTGAAATAATAAGTTGAACAAATTTATCGCAGGTTTTTTGTTGTTAGACTAGGCGAAAACCGCAGTTTCGCTGACGCAAACGAGGGTTTTCAACAACGCATAACGGCAAAAAAGACAAAATAAATGTTCAAGTTATTGTTTCACAGTCAATGCCGTCAACTTAAGGTTTTTCTTGTTTCTTCCGCCGCCGAATGCGGCGGAAGAAACAACGTAGAGGATAGCCTCTGGCGGTCAAGGGGCGAAGCCCCTTGAAACCCCATATATGCTTAAGTTGACGGCATTGGTTTCACAGTTCTTAACGCTAGAATTTTAAATTTTCATACTTTATTGGACGTGTCATGAGCCTTGTCAAGGCTGTTCTTACATCGCCGTTTTCAAAAATCGCACTGTAAAGTTCCTCGGCAATCGGCAATTCAACGCCTATTTTGCGGGCGAGATGGCAGGCTGTTTTACAGCACATATAGCCCTCAACAGTACCTACAATTTCAACAGCTTCTGCGGGCGACTTGCCTTCGCCGATAAGAATTCCCGCACGTCTGTTGCGGCTATGCATACTTGTACAAGTGACAATCAGGTCTCCGATACCCGTCAAGCCGAAGAAGGTTTCGCATTTAGCTCCTAACGCAATGCCGAGCTTCATGATTTCATGCATTCCGCGCGTCATCAAAGCCGCCTTTGTGTTGTCGCCGTAGCCCAATCCGTCGCAAACGCCAGCACAGAGGGCAATGACATTCTTTAACGCACCGCCGATTTCACAGCCGATTACGTCATCATTCAGGTAAATACGCAGCACATTGTTGCTGAACGTCTCCTGAATAACCGTTGCGGCTTCCATATTGCGTGACGCCGCAACAACCGTTGTCGGGATGCCGCGTCCGAGTTCTTCGGCGTGTGAAGGCCCTGATACCGAAACAATCCTGTCGCTGCCAAGTTCCTCCTCAAGCACGGTACTGAGGCGTTTGAGAGTGTCATCCTCAAGACCCTTGCCTGTGTTTGCAATAATCATATCCGCCGTAATATATGGCTTAGCTTCACGGGCGACGCTCCTAACGAAATTTGACGGTATTCCGAACAGAATAATATTCGCACCCGCACAACATGATATATCGCTTGTCAACTTGATTGACGGCGGGATTTTTACTCCCGGGAGTTTCTTTTCATGTTCGCCTTTTTCAATAATTGCGTCGATTTCCGCTTGGAATTTCGACCAGACGGTAACTTCATGCCCCTGACTGTCCGCCATTACGGAAAGACTGAGACCAAATCCGCCCGAACCGAGTATTACAATTTTTGACATAGCAATCAACCTCTCTGCATATGTTTATCTTAAATCTTGTAATCTTAGGCAAAGCCTAAGATTACGCTCGCCGACTATGT
>Ga0209737_10000425_pt1 | contig 35736 bp, 29 predicted proteins | sample TergutCu122P3_FD_187284 | JGI IMG/M metagenome (GOLD analysis project Ga0209737, IMG submission 187284) | Cubitermes ugandensis P3 segment gut microbial communities from Kakamega Forest, Kenya - Cu122 P3 (SPAdes) (version 2) | ecosystem: Host-associated > Arthropoda: Insects > Digestive system...
TAGTTACAATTTTTCAGCTAGCAAGTGTCGAAAACCCGCGGAAATAAACCCTGATATTCCGTATCATTTATCGCGTTTTTACCCTCGTTACAAGTATCTAGACAAACCACAAACCAGTATCAATACGATCAATCGTCTCGCTGGTGAAGCATCAAAATATCTTAATCGGGTTATTGTATAGTAAAAATACCAGAAAAACTTTTTGAAATAATGGTTTTTTTTGGTAACTTGTTGTTTGCATGAGAGGACAACATGTGATATAATAACACTATCTTAGCGAGAAACAGAAAGGTAATTAAAATGTATTTCCGCAGTACCCGCGCCAAACACGTAAAGGTCAGCGCATCACAGGCAATCCTACAAGGCTTGTCAGAAGATGGTGGTCTTTTTGTGCCGGAATTTATTCCTTCGTTTACGGTTGGCTTAAATGAACTCAAATTGATGACATACCATCAAATTGCATACGAAGTCATGCGTCTTTATTTTACGGATTTTAGCGAAACAGAATTAAAGGACTGCATCAATTCAGCATATGATGGGAAGTTTGACGACGAAGCTATTGCCCCCTTAAAAGAAGTAGGTGGTACATATTATCTTGAACTTTTCCACGGTGCGACGATTGCATTTAAGGATATGGCGTTGTCGATTTTACCCCACCTTATGCGGGTCTCGGCGAAGAAGAAGAACTTGAAAGAAGAAATCGTTATTCTGACCGCAACATCCGGTGATACCGGCAAGGCCGCCTTGGCAGGTTTTGCTGATGTAGAGGGGATAAAGATTATCGTTTTTTATCCCAAGGATGGAGTCAGTTTAATCCAAGAACGGCAAATGGTCACCCAAACCGGGGAGAATACCCATGTGGTGGCGATTCACGGCAATTTTGATGATGCTCAGACCGGGGTAAAAAACATCTTTAATGACAAAGAAATGCAGGATAAATTAAAGGAAAAAGGTTATGTTTTTTCCTCGGCAAATTCTATCAATATCGGGCGGTTGTTTCCTCAAGTCGTATATTATTTTTACGCTTATGCCCAGCTTTTGAAAGCAGGCAAGATTAATGAAGGTGAAGAGATAAATTTTGCCGTCCCAACCGGCAACTTTGGCAATATTCTGGCGGCTTATTACGCCAAAAATATGGGTCTGCCGATTGCAAAACTCATTTGTGCCTCCAATGAAAACAAAGTCCTTTATGATTTCTTTGGCAGTGGCACGTATGATAAAAACCGGGATTTCATCTTGACTTCATCACCTTCGATGGATATTTTGATTTCCAGCAACCTTGAACGCCTTATTTTTCATATTACCGGCAATGACCCGGATAAATGCAAGGAATTGATGGAAAGCCTAGGGGCTTTAGGTAAATATGATATTAGCATGGCTATGAAAGAGAAACTAAATGACTTTGTCGGTGGTTTTGCTTCGGAAGCGGATACTTTGTCAGCTATCAAACGGGTATATGAAGAATCGGGTTATGTGCTCGATCCCCATACTGCCGTGGCTGATTTTGTTTATCATAAGGGATTTAAGGATGAACGGAAAGCAGTTGTTGTCGCTACTGCCAGTCCTTACAAATTTGTCCGCAGTGTGATAATGGCGATAGATGAAAGCAAAGCCGGGATAGATGAGTTTGATTTAATTGATGAGCTAGAAGAGATATCAAAGGTAGCGGTTCCCAAAGCTATTTCAGATATAAGGAATGCAGATGTATTACATAATACCGTATGTACTATTGCGGAAATGCCACAGATAGTAGGAGGATTTTTACAAAAGTAACCTTACGTTTCACTAATGAAAAGGGAGAGGGGTTGAAATGAAAAAAATTCTTATGGTTGATGATGTTTCAACAAACATCAAGTGTGCAACAGAAGTATTAAAAGACGGTTACGAACTCGTAACTGCAAGAAGCGGACAGAAAGCCTTGGATATCCTAAAGGATACCAAACCGGACCTAATTATACTGGATATCAATATGCCGGATATGGATGGTTTTGAATTGCTTACAATTATCAAAGGTAAAGAAGGATTTACCGATGTTCCCATTATTTTCTTAACCGCAGAAAATGATAAGGTAAGCGAAGAGAAGGGGCTTAGTCTAGGAGCAACTGATTATATCACGAAACCTTTCGGTCCGAAGATATTGCTCGGTCGGATAGAGAAAGCATTAGAAATTGCCCGTGCCGGGCAAAAATAAAAAATTGCCGCTTACGCGGCAATTTTTTAACGATCTTTCATATTAATATATTCTTTTTCGGCACAGATGGGGTTATATGCCGGTCGAATCATTTTGCTGTTATTCGCCAGTTCTTCAAGTCGGTGGGCGCTCCACCCGGAAATACGAGCTATAGCAAATAATGGTGCAAATAGTTCCATCGGCAGACCAAGCATGCTATATGCAAATCCGGAATAAAAGTCTACATTCGAGCTGACACCTTTATACATTTTACGTTCCGCCGCGATGACTTTAGGTCCTAAACGCTCAACAAGCTCATAAAGTTTGTACTCATCTTCAAGTCCTTTTTCCCTAGACAATTCAGCTACATAAGAACGGAAGATTTCTGCCCGTGGATCTGATTTTGAATATATGGCATGTCCTACCCCATATATTAAACCAAGGCGGTCGAAAGCATCTTTGTTCAATATTTTACGAAGATAGTTGGCAACTTCATCTTCATCCTTCCAATCCTTGACCTCATTTTTAAGCTCCTCGAACATCTGGATAACTTTTATGTTGGCACCACCATGGCGTGGTCCTTTGAGCGAACCTATCGCGGCAGCAATAACTGAATATGTATCAGTTAATGTCGATGTGACAACATGGGTGGTGAAGGAGGAATTGTTTCCGCCACCGTGTTCCATATGGAGAACTAAGGCAATATCAAGCAGTTTTGCTTCATTGGCGGTGTATTTGCTGTCAGGACGGATAAGGTGGAGTATGTTTTCCGCAGTCGAAAGCTCTGGTTTTGGATGATGAATCAGCAGGCTTTTGCCATCATGGAAATGCGTATATGCCTGATATCCATAAATAGCCAGCAGCGGAAATAAGCTGATCAATTGCAGACATTGTCGTAATACATTACTCATATCGGTATCATCAGCCCTATCGTCATATGAGTATAGGGTCAGGACACTCCGGGCAAGTCCATTCATCATGTCATTGCTAGGTGCTTTCATGATAATATCACGTACAAAGCTGGTCGGAAGGGAACGATAACTGACTAGTATATTGTGAAAATCATTTAGTTGTTTTGCTGATGGTAAATCTCCAAACAATAGTAGGTATGTAATTTCCTCAAAGCCGTTGTGATTACTGGTATTGATGCCATTGATCAGGTCTTCGACATCATATCCGCGGTAGAATAGTTTGCCATCGGCAGGTACCGATTCACCGTTCACAACTGCCGAAGCGCGGACATCGGATATGTTGGTCAGTCCGGCGACAACACCTTTGCCTTTTAGGTCGCGAAGTCCCCTTTTGACATCATGTTTTATAAATAGTTCGGGGTCGATATAGTCGTTTTTGTCAACCAGTTTTGTTAATTCGACAATTTCGGGTGTAACGCGGGAAAAAGTATTATCCATATTTGACCTTTCTTTGTGTTTGAGATGGATAGTGTATAGAAAATGATACATGATGTTTTGGTAAAATTCAAGTGAAAATTTGCTTGGGGATGAATGTGTGCTATACTGGGGTAGTGGCCGCGTGGTAGAAAGCTGCGATTCACCGTCCAACGCGCTTTCGCTCCGAGAAAGACGTTGCGTTACGTAAGCCAGCAAAACACGCTGGCTAAGTAACGACGTCTTTCAAGGGTTGGACTATAGAATCGCACTTTCTACCTCACGAATTTACGTATGTGAAAAGCGTCGATAGTTTTACTTTTAGGTAGACCGGTCTTAACTTGGCTTGCCGAATACCAGCGGTGAGAAAGTTTGACTTCTAAAGCAGACCCTTGAGAAACGTCGTTACTTAGCCAGCGTATTTTGCTGGCTTACGTAACGCAACGTTTCCACCCCAGTGTTAGCTGGGGTTCGGAGCAGAAAGCGCGTCTGCATAGAAGTCAAAGCTTTCTCACCGCGTAAGAGCACGGAGAACCTCATGGGCAAACTAACCTCACTAAGAAATGAAATGAAACAGCAAAATTTCGCCTGCTACATCATCCCAACAAGCGACCACCACGGCTCCGAATACATCTGCGCCACTTTCGAAGGACGCAAATACCTATCCAGCTTTACCGGCTCAGCAGGTACATTGGTAGTGACAGAGGATGAAGCAGGCTTGTGGACTGACGGGCGTTACTTTGTGCAAGCTGAAAAAGAGCTTGCGGGGACAGGCATTTCCCTATATCGGATGGGTGAAGTGGATGTCCCCACGATTAGTGAATACCTTAAGAAAACCATGAAAAAGGAACAGACCCTCGCTTTTGACGGACGACTAGTAACAGCCGCGGCGGGTTTGAAAATGATTACCGAGTTAAAGGAAAATGAAATAAATATTTCCTATCAAGAAGATTTGCTTGAAAGAATTTGGTTTGACCGCCCAAACCTCCCGGCAAATAAAATATGGGAACTAGCAATTGACTGGTCGGGTCAATCAACAACGGAAAAACTAAATGAAGTCCGCAAAAAATTAGCTGACAAAAACTCTTTCCTCATTCTAAATGGACTGGATGACATTATGTGGTTATTTAATATCCGGGGCAGCGACATCCCCCAAAATCCTATCGCTTTGGCATATGCGTATATCAGTAACGAAAAAGCTATATTGTTTGCCCAATCAAAAGCCGTATCAGATGAACTAAATAAGTCACTGGCATCGGCGGAAGTAGAAGTATTGGAGTACCATGATTTTTATTCTTGGTTAAAAGGACTTAAACTTGAATCTAATCAAAAAGTGCTTTTGGATGTTGATAAGTGTAATTATTTTATCTATAAAGCCATGGAAGATAAAGCGAAAACAATTTTGGATGTCAGCCCGGTGGCAACCTTGAAAGCGATAAAAAATGAAACCGAATTGAAACATATCCATGAAGTTTACCGGAAAGATAGTGCCGCTGTTATCAGACTGATGAAATGGCTCGAAGAAACCACTGAAAAAATCAGTGAAATGGATGTCGCACATAAAATAAACAAGTTAAGAAGCGAAATTCCCGGATTTTTGGATATTTCATTTAGTACTATTGCCGCATACAAAGCTAACGCTGCGATGGTTCATTACCAAGCTGATGAAAAAAGTAATACTATGATTGAAAGAGAAGGTTTGCTACTCATTGACTCAGGTGGTCATTATTTTGGTGGAACAACAGATATAACCCGGACGATTGTTATGGGTGAGATTAGTGAAAATATCAAACGTGATTTTACTGCCGTAACCAGGGGAATGCTGAATTTAAGCAATATAACTTTCCTGCATGGCTGTACCGGAAGAAGTTTGGATATAATTGCCCGAAAACCACTGTGGGATATCTATTGTGATTATAAACATGGTACCGGTCATGGTATTGGGTATATGCTGAGTGTACATGAGGGACCACAGCGTTTGCATATGCCATACCGGAAGGAAGTAACCGAAACAATCCTTGAACCGGGAATGATAGTTTCCAACGAACCGGGGGTTTACAAAGCGGGAGAGTATGGAATCAGAATTGAAAATATATTAGTCGTAAAAGAGGTAACGAAAAATGAGGATGGCAGATTTCTCGCTTTCGATACCCTGACTTTTGTCCCTATCGACTTGAAAGCTATTGATATCACACAACTAAATGAGAAAGATAAAAAAGAATTAAATGAATATCATCTTAAGGTATATGAGGTGATGAGTACTTATCTTGATGGAGATGAAAAAGAGTGGTTAAAAAAAGCGACAAGAGCGGTGTAAAAGAAACATTGCGTTTTCCTGTGCTTGATATCATCCGGGGATTTGCGCTTGTTAATATGATTTTTTATCATTTGCTATATAATATAGTATATATTTTTGACAGAAATATAAATTGGTTTGTAATTCCCCAAACTTCGACGGCGTATAACCAGCAAGTTTATTTGTGGCAACAATTGATTTGCTGTACCTTCATAGTTATATCCGGTTTATCATTTAAATTAAGCAGAAACCCCCTAAAAAATGGAATCAAATTGTTTGTTTGTGCTTTAATTCTTAATTTGGTTACATACTTGGTAGTGCCGGATCAATTTATCGTGTTCGGAATCATCCATTTTTTTACGGCTGCAGTCTTGTTGACATATCTTGCAAAACCTTTACTTGAGCGTTTACCGGCAAATTTTGGCATATTTATCGCAGTATTTTTATTTGTTTTATTTAAAAAATTACCATCAGGATATATAGGTATTTTTTCAATATGGCAATACCGGCTACATATATCTTTGTATCAATCACCATATCTATTTTTCCTTGGATTGCCACATTCCGGATTTCGTTCGGCGGACTATTTTCCAATTTTTCCCTGGTGGTTTTTGTATCTTGCCGGATATTACTTTCATGCATTATATCAGCAGATTGTTAGTATCGTAATGAAAAGAAAGCGGAAAAAACTATTCTTTCCCACAGTCGTCCTCGGCTTTATGGGGCGTAACAGCTTAATTATTTATATGCTACACCAACCGATATTGTATGGCATACTTTTATTGGTATATTTTTTTAATTGATAAATGAGAAAAATACTAATATACTTAAGAAAGTTAAACTAAGGAGAATTAATGGAAGACACAAAAGAATCTAAAGAATCTTACGAATCATATAAGCTTAACCGACGCCGTAAAAACAGGGAAGCCGGTAATATTTTTGTTACTATTGTTATTTGCTTAATTGCCTTAGCTTCATTGACCGGTTGTATATTCCTGATCTTGGAAGACCAGCAATTAAAGAATGATGCCGGTGAATTTATTGCGGTGATGGGACCGATTGAAGACGGGGTTTTTGGCAACCAAGAAGATTCAGTCCGGAATGAGCCGGGTGATTTACGTCTGGCTGATGAAGTACTTGATGAATTAAGGGAGCGTGTATCCGCTGGTGAAGATATGTCAGCCATACTAAGGGCACTATTTGTTGATGATATCGTTGTTGGAGCCGACGGTCGTTTTCATTTTTTTCCCATCAATAGAAGTCTAAAGATGCATGAATATGAACCCGAAAGATTCGTGATGGAGAATGGTATTTTATCATATACCGATGAAGATGGTTATATCATTTCGCAGAAAGGTATTGATGTTTCACGTTACCAGACGGAGATTGATTGGGAAAGAGTTGCCGCCGATGGTGTGGATTTTGCGATTATCCGCGTTGGTTTCAGGGGTTCAACGGAGGGTGGCTTGATCCTCGATACATATTATGAGGAAAATATTGAGGGAGCGTTGGCTGCCGGTATTGATGTCGGCGTTTACTTTTTCACCCAGGCTTTAAATATTGAAGAAGCGATTGAAGAGGCTGAGTTTGTCCTTGAACACATTGCCGGCTTTGATATCACATATCCGGTGGTTATTGATATAGAAGCAATTAATACGACCAATCCGCGGACACATAACATGACCCAATCCGAATGGACTGATGTCGCCATTGCATTTTGTGAGCGGGTTAAGCAAGCTGGTTATACACCGATGATTTATGGTAATCTGCGTAGTTTTATGATTATGCTTGATATGGAGAGGTTGGAAGAGTACGAAAAGTGGTTTGCATTTTTCCGCACACCAATATATTTTCCGTATGCCCACAGTATCTGGCAATATACTGAAAAGGGGAGGGTTGATGGGATAGAAGGGGATGTTGATTTGAATGTTGGTTTTAAGCGATCGTTTAATTAAATTGTGCTTTACAATATGAGAAATATATAGTAATATAATCTTGTCAGTAAATGACAGAAACGAAAGTATGTTAAAAGCATCTACACGCAAAAATCCCACAGACCGGTATCTGTGGGATTTTTTAGCTTTTGGGGCAAGGAAGCTTACTCCTCAGGTTGTTTGCCTTTTTCTGCTCTATCCAGCCATTTACAAATATAATATGCAACTATACTTGCCATAACAGAGAACAGAAACGAAAGTAGTTCTGTTAAAAGCATCTTCACCTCCTTTCTTTTGCCATTATGTAAAGGAGAAGGCAATAATTCACTCTATCACATTTTGTGCAATGTGTAAATATATAATATTCGATTCAGACTTATTTTTGTGAGATGTGTACACTTAAAATATTCTTGACATTCCCCTTTCCATATTGTACACTATGTATAGAACGTATCGTTCAATACACGGCAGTCAAAACTCCATGTTCAATAAAATCTCGAAAGGAGGTCAAATGGAACACTTTATCAACCCCCATGCCGAAGAGCAAACCGCATTAATTAATGCCGCAATGAATATCTTTGGAAAGAATGGCTACAAAAAAGCATCCGTTGGAGATATCGCCAAGGAAGCCGGACTCGCCAAAGGTATGATTAATTATTATTTCGGCAGTAAGAAAAACCTCTATTTTTATCTTGCGGAATTATGTGGCAGGAATATGACCGAAGAGATGGAGAAAAACTACGACCCGGATGTAACGGACTTTTTTGACAACCTTAAAATGATGACGAGGATAAAAATATCCTTGATTAAAGCCCATCCGGCGATGTTTTCATTCCTGACCAGTTTTTATCTGGAGCAAGATCCGGATGTAAAAGACGGAGTCCAGGAATACATGGCAAAAAGCCTGAAACAAAGAGAGCAAAGAGTTTTTAAAGATGTTGATGTCTCAAAGTTTAAGGATGATGTTGACCCCAGGTTAATCGACCGGTTATTGGTTTGGGCCGGCGAAGGAATGGCAAATAACATGAAGCAAGGATTTGACTTCGAGCAAATCGAAGATTTTACCAAAGAACTGTTCGCTTGTCTTGATATAATGAAAAAATATTTTTATAAGGAGGAAAATTAAATGTCAAAAGCTAGTTTGGAAATTAGTAATCTTACAAAGAAGTTCGGCAAATTTACGGCATTAAGTGATATCAACCTAAGGGTTACAGAAGGAGAAGTATTTGGATATATCGGACCAAATGGTGCCGGGAAAACGACAACCATCCGTGTTTTGCTGGGGATTTTACAAGCAACGTCAGGCAGTGCCAAGGTTTTTGGGATGGATGCTTGGAAAGATGCGGTTGAAATCCACAAAAGAATTGCTTATGTACCCGGCGATGTAAATCTTTGGCCTAACATGACCGGGGGTGAAGTCATTGATTTATTTGTTTCACTTCGAGGAAAGCAAGATAAAATCCGCCGCGAAAAGCTATTAAAAGACTTTGATCTCGACCCAACCAAGAAATGCCGTACCTACTCCAAAGGAAACCGCCAGAAAGTTGCCTTGGTTGCCGCTTTTGCCTCCGATGCCGACTTATTTATCCTTGATGAACCAACCAGCGGTCTTGACCCTTTGATGGAGCAAGTTTTCCAAGAATGTGTCTTGGAACAGAAAAATAATGGCAAAGGTATTTTCCTTTCCAGCCATATCTTGTCCGAAGTGGAGCGCTTATGTGACCGTGTCGGTATTATCCGTGAAGGAAAACTGGTTGAAACCGGAACATTGGCAAGGATGCGACACTTGACCCGCAATACCGTTCATGTGGAGACGGCAAAAATAGTCGATGGTATCGAAGGGTTTGCCGGAGTATTCGACCTTAAACGGAATGAAAATGTCCTCACTTTCCAAGTAGACGGCAATGAGATAGGAGCGGTAATTTCTCATCTTTCGCAGTATGATATCAAGAAACTGGAAAGCATGCCGCCGACCCTCGAAGACCTCTTTATGCTTCATTATGAAAATAAACCGTCTGCTTACGCAGACGCCTAAGAGAGGAGGATTAAGAATATGAAAACTGGTAATTTTGAAAATTCAATAAAACTTATGCGTTCGATTTTGAAACGCGAAAAATCATACATCATTATCTGGGTTGTACTGCTGGTTTTATTTTCCGGTATCCTCGCACCCGGAATCAACTCAATGTTTCCCGATGAGGAAGCCCGCTTAACGGTGGCACAGATTTATGATAATCCAATTATGCTATCCATGATGGGACCGCTCTATGGTATGGATTCTGATTCAGTATTTTCTGCCGGAGCTTTATACAGTGGCTTGATTCTGATTTGGGTTATTATTGCCGCTGCTTTAATGAACATCTTTTTCGTCGTTCGTAATACCCGTGGTGATGAGGAACGCTGGCGGGCGGAAGTGATCCGCTCCCTTCCGGTCGGAAGATTGGCAAACCTTAATGCGACATTGCTGGCTGCCTTGATTATGAATGCCGTTTTAGCTCTATTAACCGGCTTGGGTATCGCGGTAATGGGTGTCGAAGGAATCGGATTTGGCGGAAGTATGTTGTATGGGTTGGTACTTGGGGTTTCGGCGATGGTTTTTGCCGCCATCACCGCTATATTTTGCCAGCTTTCCGCTAGTTCGAACGGAGCATCGGCTCTTTCAGGTATTACCCTCGGTATTTTTTATATGGTACGGGGTGCCGGAGATTCAGCCGGTAATGAATTCCTTGCCTGCTTAAGTCCGATTGGGCTTGCTGTCCGTTCGCAGGTTTATGTCAATAACTATATCTGGCCATCATTAGTTCTGATTTTATTGACTGCCATTTTCGTTGTTCTTGCTTTCTATTTAAACTCCATCCGTGACCTTGGGCAAGGATTTATTGCCGCCAAACCAGGACGGGCAGAAGCGAAAAAAAGTCTGCTTTCACCCTTTGGATTCTCCTGGCGTCTACTGAAAACCGGTTTGATTGCTTGGGTTATTGCCATGTTCATGACCGCATCTTCTTATGGTTCAGTCCTTGGCGACCTGCCGAAATTTATTGGCAACAGTCCTGAATATCTACAGTTAATCGGAGTGCCCGAAGCGATTGTTAACATTATGTCCGAAACTGATAAAGCAGAAATCATCGTTACTTATTTCATGGCATTTATAACGATGATGATGACTTTGGTTTGTATCGTTCCAGCGCTGATTGCCACCCTAAAAGTGCGTAGTGAGGAAAAAGAAGGCCGGGCAGAACATATCATCGCCCGTGTTGTTTCCCGTTGGAAGTATATGTGTGGTTTCGTTACTTTGGCTTTTGTTGTCAGCGTAGTATTGCAGTTTGCCGTTGCAAGTGGTTTGTATTTGACCGTTGATAGCTTGTTTGAAACTAATCCTCTTATTTTTAGTGAACTTTTGAAGGCATTTCTGGTCTTCCTTCCGGCGATTTGGGTATTGCTTGGAATCGCCGTTTTTATCACCGGTTTATTTCCCAAATATACCGGCGTGGTATGGGGTTTTTACGGTTTTGTCGCCTTCATGTCGTTTATTGAAGGAATGGTGGATTTACCTGTTGCGATTAAAGGAATTTCACCGATGTACCATATCCCCCAATTGTCACCAACCCAGTTACCCCTGGGAGAGATTTCCTATCCTCCACTCATTATCCTGACCATCATCGCCGGGGTACTTACCGTGGTTGGGTTCTATTTCTATGGTAAACGCGATACCTTGACAGGGATGTAAGGTTGAGTTTGAAAAGCTTTACCGGGAACTTTGGGCGAAAGCTCAAAGTTCCTTTATTTTGGCATGAAAATTGACAATTTCCGTCAAATGTACTATACTAATACTACTATGAAGTGGGAAAATAGATGTGGGATATGGTGGATGGTTAAATAAATGGGTTATATAATTTTTCTGGGCTTTTTACTGATATCGATGACAATCTTGATATTTCTTGCGGCCTTTACCCAGTCACGGACGGATTGCCGGAAAATAATCTGGTTTACTCCCGTATTGGCAGCTTTATTCTTGTATCAACTCGGTATTTTACTAAGTATTATAACGAAAACATCGGCAGAGGCGGCTTATAATGGTGTCCGTGTAGAACAAACAGGTGCTTATTTCTTAGGTCCGTTGGTTTTCTTTTTTATTGCCGATTATTGCAAATTCAAAATCCATAATGGTTTGAAAGCAATAATGATGCTTATATCTTTGATATTCTTAGTATTATTATGGACAACGGAATATCACGGTCTAATGTATATATCATTTGTATTATCCGAAAAAAAATATATAGGGATCGATATAGAAAGCGGTCCAATGCGCTTTTTTCCGCACTTTTATTCATTATTTTTGATAATCATATCGAGTATATTGATAACTAAACGCCTATTTGAGTGGGATGCAAAGTATCGCCGTCCTCTCATTTTGCTCCTGCTTGTATCATTTTCCCCGGCATTTGTGAACGTTATATATTCAATGAATATTGGGGGAGTTGCCGACAGTGGATTAGAGCTTACATCTATTGTAATGTCTTTTTGCTGTATACTGCTTTGGTTAAATATTGTGCGGTGGAATATGTTCGATATAATTTCAGAATCCATGAAAATGGCACTGTCATGCACAAAAGAAGCATTTATACTGCTGGACGAGGACAATCATTTTCTTCACGCAAATGATTCCGCCAAAAAAATATTCACCGATCTGGCAAAAATGAAAGCTTACAGCAGTATGGATAAAATCGAAAACTGGCCATTTTATATACCTAAAACCGACAAAAATTCCGTGCAAATTAAATTTGATTTGGGTAGTGACCGCCATTATGTTGCGAACATAGATGCTATCACCGATGAAAATTCAAAGATAGTAGGACGCATCATCCTCATCCAAGATATTTCCGACGTGGTTTTATATGCTAAACACGCTGAAGAAGCCAGCCGGGCAAAATCAAACTTTCTTGCGCTCATATCCCATGAAATCCGTACTCCAATGAACGCAATACTTGGAATCACCCAAATGGAGCTGCAAAATGACAGCCCGTATAAAAATCGCGAAGCCTTAGATAAAATTTATACTTCAAGCAGCAATTTACTCGGTATCATTAATGATATTCTTGATTTATCAAAAATTGAAGCCGGTAAATTTGAGCTTAACCCAGCCGAATACGATGTTCCCAGTATCATAAATGATACCGTGCAGCTAAACATAGTACGTATTGGTGAAAAACCAATTGAGTTTCTGCTGGACGTAAAAGGAGAACTGCCGTCTAAAATGATCGGTGATGAGCTGCGTTTGAAACAAATACTGACCAACCTGCTTTCCAATGCAATCAAATATACAGTACAAGGTTTTGTAAAATTAAGTGTTTCACATGAGGTTAATGGTGATGATATTATCTTACGTTTTGATATTGAGGATACCGGGCAAGGTATGAAACCTGAAGATGTTGAACGTTTATTTTCAGAATATGAACGATTTAATGCCGAAGCGAACAGAACCATTGAGGGTACAGGTATAGGTTTAAGCATAACGAAAAATCTTGTTACTTTGATGGAGGGAAATATCACAGTAGAAAGCGAATTTAATAAAGGTAGTATTTTTACCCTGACAGTTAAACAAAGAGCGGTTGAGTGCGAAACCATTGGTCCTGAGATAGCCGAACGCTTATGTAATTTGACTTTTTCGGAAGGTTCATGGAAAAAAAGAGAGCAGATTGTTTGTGAACCGATGCCGTATGGCAGTGTACTAATAGTTGATGATGTTGATACTAACTTGTATGTCGCCCAAGGTTTGATGGCGCCGTATCAACTGCAAATAAAAACAGCAAATAGTGGATTTGAAGCAATAGAAATATTGCGTGATGCTGAGGTAGTTTACGATATAGTATTTATGGATCATATGATGCCGGAACTGGATGGCATCGAAACGACCCGAATACTCCGCGAAAGTGGCTACAAAGGCACGATTATCGCGCTGACAGCCAATGCTTTAGTCGGAAATGACGAGATGTTTAAGCTAAACGGTTTAGATGATTTTATTTCAAAACCAATAGATATGCGTATGCTAAATATGATTCTTAAGAAATGGGTGCGGGATAAATACCCTGAAGAGGCAAAGAAATATGCCGGAGCAGGAACAGTTGCAAACCCATCTTTGCCAACCCGGACAAAACCGGATGACAAGCTCCTCCAAGTCTTTATAAAAGATGCCCAGAAAGCAATAAAAACCCTGCGTGAAACGGTACCGAGCGATATTAAACTCTTTACAATAACTGCCCATGCAATGAAAGCAGCTTTGGCAAATATCGGCGAGGACGAAAAATCAGCAGTGGCAGGGAAGCTTGAAGCTGCAGGTAGAAACGGCGATACCGAATATATTTCCGAAAACCTTGAGAAACTCATTAAAAACCTGGAAGATTTAATAAAGGAATATAAAAAGGAAGAAACGGATGATGTTGATGTATTAGATGATTGGGGATTTTTGATAGAACAGCTTGTTTTAATAAAAACTGCATGTGAAAATTATGACGAACCTTTAGCCAGTCAAATCCTTAATAAATTAATGGAAATCAAATGGAGTAATGAAACATTGACCAAACTTGATGAAATCCATGATACATTATATTTTGAAAGTGATTTTGAAAAGGTAGTTGAACAGACAAATCTATTGATTACCCTTGACAGAACAAACGTTCTATCGTAAAATATAGGCATGACCGAATCTACAAATATTAAGACCATCAAAGGAATAGGGGAGAAGACATCGGCTTTATTTAACAAAGTCGGTGTTTTTAATGTATATGATGCTCTCAATTATTTCCCCCGTGATTACGACCGTTTCAAAGAGCCTGAACCGATAACTGAGCTTAATGGGCGCTTAACCCATGGTGAAGGTGGATTGGTTACTGTCGCAGGCAAAATCATCGGTTCTGTCCGGTCGAAAAGAATACGGAATTTAACGATAATAAATCTTAGTATAAAGGGTGATGATGGCGGCACACTACACTTAACCTACTTTAACATGCCATATCTTTGCAAGGTTCTAAAAAGCGGAAACTATTATATTTTCCGGGGAAAAGTAGAAAAAAAGGGGATCGAGCTTCATATGGAACAAGCCAAGATGTACAAGGAAGCCGATTACGAGCCACTGATTGATACTTTGCAACCCCGCTATCCACTTACCGCCGGATTGTCAAACAATACCGTCATGAAGACCCTTAAGCAGGTGCTTTCCCATTATACCTTCCCGGTTGACCACTTACCCACACAATTAAAGGAAAAATATCAACTCATCGATTACCATGAAGCCATGGAAAAGATTCATTTCCCCCATGATTATGAGGAATTGGTTGCCGCCAGGAAACGCTTGGTTTTTGATGAATTTTTCCTATTTATTATCGCCATCCGCCGTTTACGCGATTCAGCCCAGGTACAGGAAAGTACAACCGTGATGCTGGAAGTAGCGGAGACGAAACGTTTACTTGAAAAGTTACCATATAGATTAACTGATGCCCAGCAAAAAGTATGGTCGGAAATAAAGATTGACTTATCGGGTCAATACGTTATGAATCGTTTAATCCAGGGGGATGTTGGTTCGGGTAAGACAATACTGGCATTTCTCAGCTTACTTATGTGTGTTGCCAACGGTTATCAAGGGGCGATGATGGCGCCAACTGAGGTCTTAGCCTCACAGCATTACCAATCCATCATGGAGTTAAGCGAGAAGTATAAGTTACCTTTTAAACCAGTATTATTGACTGGCTCGGTCACCGCAGCGGCACGCAGGGAAGCTTATGATAAAATCAAAAGTGGTGAAGCAAATGTCATAATCGGTACCCATGCCTTGATTCAAGAGAAAGTTACGTACCAAAATCTCGCTCTTGTCATTACCGATGAACAGCACCGCTTTGGTGTCCGTCAGCGCGAAAGTCTTGCCGGCAAAGGCGCAAATGTCCATGTCCTTGTCATGAGCGCAACCCCGATTCCCCGTACTTTGGCGATTATTATTTATGGTGATCTGAATCTCTCAGTTATCGATGAACTTCCGGCAAACCGTTTGCCGATTAAGAATTGTGTTGTTGGCACTTCTTACCGCGATACGGCATACAAATTTATCACTAAGGAAGTCGCGGCGGGGCATCAGGTCTACATTATCTGCCCGATGGTCGAAGAGGGGGAACTGGAAGGAGTCGAAAATGTCACCGATTATACCGCAAAACTAAAACTTCATCTGCCGGAACATATTTCGATTGCCGCCTTACATGGCAAAATGCGCCCGGCAGAGAAGAATAAAATCATGAGTGAATTTGCCAAGCGCAATATTGATGTTATCGTTTCAACCACAGTCATCGAAGTTGGTATCAATGTGCCCAATGCGACGGTGATGATGGTAGAAAATGCCGAGCGTTTTGGTCTCGCGCAATTGCACCAATTAAGAGGACGGGTTGGCAGGGGGGACAGCCAGTCGTATTGCATCTTTGTCAGTGGTTCTGGTAGTAAAGAAACAATGAAGCGTTTAGAAATATTGAACCAATCAAACGATGGCTTCCATATCGCCTCCGAAGACTTGAAAATCCGCGGTCCCGGTGATTTGTTCGGCATCCGCCAAAGCGGAATAATGGACTTCCACTTAGGTGATATTTACCAAGATGCCAGCATCTTAAAAGAAGCTGCCGACGCCGCCGATATGATACTTTTGGAAGATGCTGATTTCAATAAACCTGAGCATATCGGATTAAAGAATTATATTGAAAAAGGGATGCTAAAATTTGTTGACTTTCGCAGCATCTGAAAGTATTATTAAGTAGGTAAGTCAAAACGAAAAATAAGGTGATAGATTAAATGAGCAAAATAGCAGTGGTAACCGATTCAAACAGTGGCATTTCCCAGAACGAAGGCAAAGATTTGGGTATTTTTGTTCTCCCGATGCCATTTATGATTAACGAAGAATCCTTTTTTGAGGATATCAATCTCTCTCAAGCCGAATTTTATGAAAAGCTTGCATCAGGAGCGGATGTCGTTACCAGCCAGCCTGCCCCCGAAAGCGTAACCAGGCTTTGGGATGAAGTATTAAATGAATACGATGCGATTGTCCATATCCCAATGAGCAGCGGTCTTTCCGGTTCATGCCAGAGTGCGACTTTGTTAGCCGGGGATTATGAAGGGAAAGTCCAGGTTGTTGACAATGTCCGGATTTCCGTTACAATGCGCCAAGCGGTAATGGATGCTTTGGATTTGATAAAAGCCGGGAAATCTGCCGCTGAAATAAAAGAATCTCTCGAAGCAGACAAATTAAATTGCAGTATTTATATCATGCTGGATACCCTCTTTTACCTTAAAAAAGGTGGGCGGATTACCCCGGCGGCGGCGATGCTTGGGACAGTCCTTAAGATTAAGCCGGTTTTACAGATCCAAGGTGATAAGCTAGACGCTTTTGCCAAAGCCCGAACCATAAACCAAGGAAAAGCGACGATGATTGCAGCCATTAAAAGTGATATGATTAATCGTTTCGGTGGTGACACAGCCGAATTTGTCAGGTTACATATAGCCCATAGCAATAATTACGAGGAAGCAAAAGTATTAAAAGAAGAGCTGAATGGCATTTTTCCGGATATTGCGATTAATATTGATCCTTTATCTTTAAGCGTTGCCTGTCATATCGGCCCCGGTGCCTTGGCAATAGCCTGCACCAAGAGGATGTCCTAATGTCACCAAAAGTCAAAGCATATGATGCTTCCAGTATTACCGTCCTTGAGGGGTTGGAGGCAGTACGGAAACGCCCGGGGATGTATATCGGCAGCGTTTCCACCAAAGGACTTAACCATCTAATCTATGAAATCGTCGATAATGCTGTCGATGAACATGTTGTCGGTTTTTGTTCCCGGATAAAAGTAGTACTCGAAAAGGATGGTTCGGCGACCATTGAAGATAATGGACGCGGAATACCGGTCGGAATGCACGAAAAAGGGGTCAGTGCCGAACGGCTGGTTTTTACGACCCTGCATGCGGGTGGCAAATTTGATGATAGTGTCTACAAAACCAGCGGTGGTTTGCATGGTGTCGGTTCATCGGTAGTTAACGCGCTTTCCGCATATCTGATAGTCAGGGTAAAACACGGCGGGCTTATTTATGAAGACCGTTATGAACGCGGTATCCCCACTGTTGAATTAATTGACGGTTTACTCCCGGTCGTTGGTAAAAGCCGTGAAACTGGTACAATAATCAACTTTTTACCCGATGATGAGATTTTTGATAAAACCCGTTTCCGTGAAGAAGATATCAAAAGCCGTTTACACGAAACCGCTTATCTCAATCCCGAACTGACGATTAGATTTGAAGACCGGCGTAAAGAAGAGCCGGAAATCATCGAATACCACGAGCCGGAAGGAATCACCGGTTTTATCAAAGATATGAACAAGTCAAAAGAAACAGTCTGTGACATTATTTCCTTCAAGGGTGAAAGTGAAGGTATTACGGTTGAGGTTGCCTTACAATATGTCAATGAATTTCACGAAAACGTCCTCGGTTTCTGTAATAATATCTATAATTCCGAAGGTGGTACCCATTTAACTGGTTTCAAAGCTACTTTTACCAATGTTATCAACAGTTATGCCCGCAGTATCGGGGTATTAAAAGAAAAAGACACGAATTTTACCGGTGCGGATGTCCGTAATGGCATGACGGCAGTAGTCTCAATAAAGCATCCCGACCCCCGTTTTGAAGGTCAGACAAAGACCAAACTTGACAATCAGGATGCCGCCAAAATAGTCGGGAAGATAACCAACGAAGAAATCAGCCGCTATTTCGACCGCAATCTTGAAACCCTTAAGAACGTTATCAGTTGTGCCGAAAAAGCCGCCCGTATCCGCAAAACCGAAGAAAAAGCCCGTACCAATATGCTCACAAAGCAGAAATTTTCCTTTGATTCCAATGGTAAACTGGCAAACTGTGAATCAAGAGATGTATCAAAGTGCGAGCTGTTTATTGTCGAAGGAGACTCGGCGGGGGGTAGTGCCAAAACCGCCCGAAACCGCCATTTCCAAGCCATTTTGCCAATCCGTGGCAAGATACTCAATGTCGAAAAAGCCAGTATTGACAAAGTGCTTGCCAATGCCGAAATCAAGTCAATGATTAATGCTTTCGGATGTGGATTTTCCGAAGGATATGGCAACGACTTTGATATTTCCAAGTTGCGTTATGACAAAATCATCATCATGTCCGATGCTGATGTTGACGGCGCCCATATATCGACACTATTACTGACATTGTTATACCGTTTTATGCCCGACCTCATCCAAGAAGGTCATGTATATCTGGCGATGCCGCCACTATATAAAGCCATTCCATCAAAAGGGGAAGGCGAGTATCTCTACGATGATAAAGCTCTTGAAAAATACCGCAAACGCCAGAAGGGTTCTTTCACTCTCCAACGCTTTAAAGGTTTGGGTGAGATGGATGCCGACCAATTGTGGGAAACCACCCTTGACCCGGAGACACGCTTATTAAAGCAAATAGTAATCGAAGATGCCCGCATGGCAAGCGAAGTCACCGAGATGCTGATGGGCACCGAGGTACCACCACGCCGCGCTTTTATCTATAAACATGCAAACGAAGCTGAGTTAGATGTTTAAACAAGTTCGTCGTTGCTGGCTTAATAATAATGATTCGTCATTGCGGGCTTGACAAAAATGATTCGTCATTGCGGGCTTGACAAAAATGATTCGTCATTGCTGGCTTGACAAAAATGATTCGTCACTGCTGGATTGACAAAAATGATTCGTCACTGCTGGATTGACAAAAATGATTCGTCATTGCGGGCTTGACCCGCAATCTCATGAAAATTAAGGAAAGTATTAAATGAGAGATGATGCCTACATATACTTTATGGCAAACAACCACAATAATGTATTATACTTAGGCGTCACAAGCAATTTGGAACGTCGAGTATGGGAACATAAAAACCACGTAAATAGTGAATGTTTTACAAGCAAATATAATTGCATTAAACTCGTATATTACGAATATGTAAACAGTATTAAAACAGCAATCGACAGAGAAAAGCAATTAAAGAATTGGAAAAGAGAGTGGAAAAACGAGTTGATTGAAACAAGTAATCCCAATTGGGATGATTTGAGTGAGATTGCGGGTCAAGCCCGCAATGACGAAATCCAAGCCCGCAATGACGTAACACAAGCCCGCAATGTTATGGATAAACGTAATTCCGCAAATCTTTAATGCGGAATCTCAAAAGTAATATCTTTACGGAGTTAATTGATGAATGATAGAATAATAAAAACTGAATATTCTGAAATAATGCAAAAATTCTCCATCGACTACGCCATGAGCGTAATTATTTCGCGCGCCCTGCCCGATGTTCGTGACGGCTTAAAACCAGTCCAGCGCCGGGTCTTATATGATATGCACGAGCTTGGCATAAAATATGACAAACCTTACCGAAAAAGCGCCCGTATCGTCGGCGATACGATGGGTAAATACCACCCCCATGGCGATACCTCTATCTACGATGCTTTGGTAGTAATGACCCAAGAGTTTAAAAAAGGATTACCCTTAATCGACGGGCATGGCAACTTCGGCAATATCGAAGGTGACGGCGCAGCGGCAATGCGTTACACCGAAGCCCGCCTTGAACAAATCACCCAGGAATATTTTCTGGCTGACCTTGATAAAGATATCGTTGATTTTGGTCCCAACTTTGATGAAACCGAAAAAGAACCATCAGTACTACCTGCCCGCTTCCCCAACCTTCTGGTAAACGGAGCGGAAGGAATAGCCGTTGGAATGGCAACGAGTATCCCCCCGCACAACCTCGCCGAGGTCTGCGAAGCCACCAAAGCTTATATGCTTAATGAAAACATCTCAACCGAAGAATTAATGCGATATGTCAAAGGACCCGATTTCCCAACCGGTGGTATCGTTATCAACAAAGACGAATTACTTGAAATATATGAAACCGGCTCCGGCAGAATCCGCGTCCGGGGAAAAGTTGAAATCGAAAAAGCCAAAGGTGGCAAAACCAACATCGTAATCAACGAAATCCCCTACCCGATGATAGGTATGGGTATCGGCAAATTCCTCTCCGATGTAGCAGCGTTATATGAAGCCAAAAAAGCCCCCGACATCGTAGACATTTCCAATCAATCATCAAAAGCCGGAATCCGCATCGTCATTGAAATGCGAAAAGATGCCGATATCGAAAACTTTTTAAATCTTTTATATAAAAAGACCCGCCTTGAAGATACCTTCGGTGTAAATATGCTCGCCATTTCCCACGGACGGCCTGAGACCTTGGGGTTAAAAGCGATTATTAAAGAAAATGTTGACTTTCAATTCGAAGTAACGAAACGCAAATACGAAAACCTCTTAGCCAAAGAATTGGAACGTAAAGAAATCCAAGAAGGTCTGATTAAAGCCTGTAATGTCATTGACCTCATTATCGAGATACTGCGTGGTTCAAAAGACCGGGCGATGGCAAAAGCTTGTTTGACCGAGGGAAAAATTGACGGCATCAAATTCCGCTCCAAAGAATCAAAAATCATGGCAACCCAATTAAATTTTACCGACCGACAAGCAACCGCGATATTGGAAATGCGTTTATACCGCTTGATTGGTCTGGAGATTGAAGCCTTAATAAACGAGCACGAAGATACCATCGCCAATATCTACCGTTATGAGGACATACTTGAGCGCCGCGATTCAATGGCGCAAGTCATTATCAATGACTTGGATGAAATTAAAACCAAATTCGGCCGCCCCCGCCGTACTGCCATCGAAAATATCGCCGAAGCTGTTTATAAAGAAAAAGAAATCGAAGAAATGGAAATCATCTTCCTGATGGATCGTTTTGGTTATGCCAAAACCGTCGATATTGCTACTTATGAACGCAACAAGGAAGCCGCCGATGCCGAACACAAATTTGTCTTTACTTGCAAAAATACCGGACGTATCTGCCTGTTTACCAATACCGGGCAGCTCCATACCGTCAAAGTGATGGACATCCCTTTCGGCAAGTTCCGTGATAAAGGTATCCCGATTGATAATATCAGCAATTATAGTTCCGAAAAAGAGGAGCTGGTCTTTATAACCAGCCAGACCCATCTGAATCTTTACCGTGTTATTTTTACGACCAAGCTTTCAATGATGAAGGTAGTTGATGGCGGTGAGTTTGATGTCGGCAAAAAAACTGTTGCCGCCACCAAACTATTACCTAACGATGAAGTACTTAATATCGTCATCCTTGACCAACAACGAAACATCGTCTTACAGACGAAAGATGGTTTTTTCCTACGTTTTTCAGTCGAAGAAATTCCAGAAAAGAAGAAGGGCGCCGTTGGTGTCAGGGGTATGAAGCTATCCGCAGGCGACCGGATAGAAAATGTTTATTATACTTATGGGGGAGTAGAGACGGTCATTGAATATTCCGGCAAACCCATGGAATTAGGCAAACTTAAACTAGGACGCCGCGACAGCAAAGGAACAAAAGTAAGGAAGTAAAAATGAGATTGCGGGTCAAGCCCGCAATGACGGAATATTGCATAATCAGCTCGCAATGATGGAATGTGACTGCATAATCAGTCCGCAATGACGGAGTGAGCCCTGTAGGGCGGGGGCTTGCCCCCGCCGCTGGAGACCAACCATGAGAGTAATCGCCGGAAGTGCCCGCAGCCTACCTCTAAACACCCCCAAGGGAATAGATACCCGCCCAACCACCGACCGGATCAAAGAAACTTTGTTCAACATGGTCGCACCTAATATACCGGGCAGTTTAGTCCTGGATTTGTTCGCCGGAAGTGGCGCTCTTGGTATCGAAGCCTTAAGCCGTGGCGCAAGGTTCACCTATTTTATCGAGAATAACAATCATGCTATTAAATGTATCACTGAAAATATTACTTTTACTAAGTTTGATAAAAGAGCAAATTTGATTAAACGTGATGTAATAAGTGGCCTTGGATACTTGAACACTTTAAGTGAACTACAAGACGAATCCTTTGATTTAGTCTTCATCGACCCCCCATATTTTTCAGGCTACGAAAAAAAAGTCCTTGACTTGTTAGCCCAGCAAAAATATATTAGTAGTAACACCCTTATTGTACTCGAAACGGATGTAAAAACCGACCCCAATGATTTCATACCAAGTAGATTTTACATAACCAAAGAAAAAAAGTACAAAACAAACAAACACCTATTCATAAAACCCCAATGAGCGCTAGGAGATATATTTCCAAAAGCGGCCCTTGAAAAACGTCGTTACTTAGCCAGTGTCCTTTACTGGCTTACGTAACGCAACGTTTTTCGCCAACTTTAGTTGGTTTGGAGCAGAAAGCGTGCCAGCGTTGGAACGATATCTCCTAGCGCGGAGTAGTGTAGTAACGGAGCAAACAAACCATGACCAACCAAACCAAAATGCACAATGGCATCTACCCCGGCAGCTTCGACCCCTTAACCCTCGGCCACATGGACGTTATTCATCGCGCCGCAACCATGTTTAATACACTTCACGTAAGCGTTTTAAATAATAAAGAAAAGTGTCCATTGTTTTCCGCCGAGGAACGTGTTAAGATATTAGAAGAAGCAACCAAAGATATCCCCAATGTCAAGGTTGACTCTTTTAGCGGACTATTAGTAAACTATGCCCGCGAAAAAGAAGCCCGCATTATCGTCCGGGGACTCAGGGCGATTACCGACTTTGATTATGAACTACAAATAGCCCAGACGAACAGAATACTATCAAATGGCGAAATAGACACCGTCTTTCTAACCACCAGCCTGGAATACGCCTATTTAAGCTCGTCAAGCGTCCGCCAAATAGCAAGCTTTAATGGTGATATTAGCATGTGTGTCCTACCTTTTGTCGCCAAACAAATATACGAAAAATATGGTTTTAAATAAACTTTAGCTTATACATAACGCAATATTAAGAAAGATGGATTTGAGGAGGAATGTCATGAGTAGCCGGATAGAGCAAATTATTGATGAAATTGAGGCTTTTATCGAAAACTGCAAATACCAGCCTTTATCGAACACCAAAATCGTCGTAAATAAGGAAGAAATCGATGAACTTGTTCGTGAATTACGGATGAAAACCCCCGATGAAATAAAGCGGTATCAAAAAATCATAACAAATAAAGAAGCGATTTTGAATGAAGCCAAACGAAAGGCCCAGGAATTGATTGATGCGGCGACGATTCAGACCAACGAATTGATTAACGAGCATGAAATCATGCAACAGGCGTATGCCCAAGCCAACGAGGTAGTTGACCTTGCGACCCGCCAAGCCCAGGAAATACTTGACGCGGCTACCATTGAAGCCAATGAAGTCCGCAGTGCGGCGATGCAGTATACCGACGAAATCCTTGCCCATACGGAGTCGCTGATTAACCGCTGTGTAAATACGACATCTGCCCATTTAGAAAGTTTTATGAACCAACTTAGTATGTATGGCGACGAAATAGCACATAATAGAATGGAGTTGAATCCACCGGAAGCGGAACTGCTTGATGATATTGCCATGGCCGCCATTCCCGATGATGAAGTGAAAACTTCTACATTGGACATTATCTAAATGTGAATCGCGGTACTAAACTAAAAATGAGTGTATAAATGAAATTTTGTGATTATATTTTAAAAATTAAAAAGTTGCCTGTAGTATTACTGGCTACTTTTTTTGTGCTTCTTTATGTTTTTTCATTACCGGTTAATGCCGAACGTGAGATAGTGATTGTAATCGACCCCGGTCATGGTGGTGACAATATGGGAGCAATGCACAACGATTTTATCGAAAAATACATGAACTTAACCGTCGCAAATGCAATGCGGGAAGAGCTTGAAAAATATGAAGGTATCGTCGTATATCTTACCCATGAGGATGCCGAAACCAATCTAACCTTAAAGCAGCGGGCTGAGTTTGCCGCTTCCAAAAACGCTGATTTTATGTTTTGCCTGCATTTTAATATGTCGGAAGGTGGGATTCTTTATGGAGCTGAGGTTTGGGTCTCGGCTTTTGATATTTTTTATGCCAAGGGACACTCCTTCGGACAGATAATGATGCAGGCTTTAGAAGAAATGGGACTATTTAACCGTGGCATCAAAACACGGATAAATAACCGCGACGAAGATTATTATGGCATCATCCGTGAAAGCCGCGCTTTGGATATTGATACGATTCTTATCGAATACGCCCATCTTGACCATATCAATGACCAGGAATTTTATACCCTTGGTGATTTCCAACTTGAAGAGTTTGGGCGTGTTACGGCCACCGCTGTTGCCCAGTTTTTCCGTTTGCGTTCCGATATCTTGAATATTGATTTTAGTGATTTTCCGGTACCGGAGGTGGAAGCCCCGACCGAGATAGTAAGACCCGATTTAACCCCACCTGATGTAAGTCACCTTGAGCTTGTTTCCCTTGATATCGAAAAAAGGGAAGCGGTTTTTAAGCTAATCGCCGAAGATTATGACAGTTTTATTTTGTATTATGCCATATGTCTGGATGGCGGGCGCAATTTTGGGACTTTACAACCTTTCCCCCGTACCGAAACGGAAGTTCTCATCACTTTGGATTTGCCGGCCGAGCGGAACCTTCGGGTAGTTGCCCAGGTTTTTAACGCTTATGACCGGATTACACCAAGTAATATTATTTCGATAGCCGCCTTACCTCCTGACAAAGTCGTCGAAGATATCTTGGAAGAATTAGAAGAAATTATTGAAATATCGCTTGCCGAACTAACCCAGGAGCTTACCGAGAGACAGGAGCAAATTTACAAGCGGTTGGAGACTTATCAAATCATCCTGATAACCATCGCAATTTTGATGATACTGGTAATCGTTATCATCATTTCGCGCATCACTTTATTATTAAAAGTCCGCCGCCACGCCCGAATTGAAGATAAATCCCCTGAAAGTTGAGGGCATGGGAATTTATTTCCCAAATTAAGTTGTTGACAAATTTAGACAATTTCATATAATAAAAGTATGAAAAAGACAATTTGTTTAGCCCTGCTTTTATCATTTGTATTATTATGTAGTGGTTTTTCAAATCTCAAAACCAATCCTTTTAATCAACTAAAGGCTCCCTCATTTATTTCAAAAATCGGCAGTGAATATTTTATTGTGGACTGTTATAACAACCAGGTCATTTACAATAATAATCTAAGGGACAAAATTAACTCTTGGAAAGTAATGACTTCCGACATTAACCGGGGGCATACAATAGCCAGCGACGGGGTGGTTTATCTGATTGATGATACCGACAATCACCGGGTGCTCGTGATGCAAAGAAAAACCAATCATCTAGGGCAACCTTATTTTATCCAGACCCAAGTATTTGAAAATATCGGTAACCGTCCCCATTATATCTATTATCATAAAGAATCGGCAACGTTTTATGCTTGGAGTTCAATGACCGGGGAAATGTATTTGTACCAGCGTGACCCGGTCACAAACCTTGTTTCGTTGCTGGATATTCGTACCGTTCCTCAATTATCCGGTGGTGCATATGTACGTTCTTTTACCATAATCGCTGACAAAATTTATTTTGTATCAGGACTATCGTCAATTATAAAGCTTGATTTAAATACCTTCCGTTTGCTCAGGATATATCCGGTGCCGGAAGATATCGCCGGAATGGTGCAACTGACCAAAATAGAAGATTACTTTTATATCACCATCTCAACCGATTTGCATGGCAATCAAGATTACGCCACCATTATCAGGACTGACGATTTATGGAAGCTTCAAAGGGGTGAGTATGAAGATATTTATCATCATTTCGCCGGAAACGGCACCCCTTACAACATGACCCAAATAAATGATCGTTGGTATTTAACCGAAATCCGCTTCGATGGTTGTTATATTTGGAGCTTTGTCATCAATAACAATGAAGTGTCTGATGTCAGGCGGGTATATTGAAAATCATGCAGTAGTACCCAAATGCAAATAATGTCAAAATAATTTTATGGATAAAATACCAACGGATTGATAAATCAGTTTTTGCAAGCACGCTATATGTCTGGGCAAGGCATGAGAAACCACCGAAGATTATCAGGGTTAAGGAAATCAGCGGTGTGCCGCTGCCTAGGAGTTTAAGCCCGCCGGTTATTTCCATCACACCTAATGTTACTCCCGCCATCAATTCATTCGGTATGAATTTGGCGGGTATTATATTTAAGGCGTTAAATAATACCATGTAGCCACCAAGTTTGGTTATTCCTTCTATTGCCGATGCAATTGAATCGTCAAGTGCTTTCAGGATGTTGGCGGGTTTTTCGCGAATACTAAGTAAATCATTTTTGCGGTGGACATAAGGGGTAGCCGTCGGAAAATAAGTTTTTATTTTGAATGTTTTTTTTACTTTGCTTCGGAAAAAGGTATAGCGCAAAAAAAGTCCATACATAAGCGGAAGTCCATACATTCCTATTAGGAGTTTGGGTGATGTCGGTAGCTCCAGCAGTATTAAAGCAAAGCTGAGAAAGTATATCGGTCCGATATTGTTTACAAAGGCGAGCAGGTATGTAGCTTCATTTTTTGTGATTTGTTTATGTTCATATAGGTCGGCGGTTATTCTTGCTCCCATTGGGAAACCACATAAAAAACCCGCCATAATTGCATAGAGGGGGGCTGGACGGAGGCGGAAGAGGGGTCGCAGAAGCGGGTTAAAAATGAGCATAAATTTATCAGTCAGATTTAATCTTATCATCATTCCCGAAAGTATCATAAAAGGCAGCAAAGTCGGCACCATTCGTTGAAACCACAAATTAAGTCCATTTAAAGCATATTCAAGGCACTCACGGGGGTAAATCAGCAGTAAGGCAGTCAGGATAAAAAAGATGGCAGAGTAGATGAATTTTTTCATGTCTATAATTATGCTTTTGCCAGTACATAAATTACATGGTATAATGAGTAGGGCGGGGCTTGCCCCCGCCGATAAATTAATTATGGTATAACACTATGCAAAACACAAACATGCTTACCAACATCGACGCCCTCATCTTTGACCTCGACGGAACCCTAGTTGACTCAATGTGGATTTGGCGCGACATAGACATTAGTTACCTTGCCCGCTACGGCATATCTTTACCTGAAAATATCCAAAACCAGATAGAAGGAATGAGTTTTACCGAAACTGCCGGATATTTCAAACGGGTATTTTCCATTCCTGATGATGTCACAACCATCAAAAATGATTGGAATCAAATGGCATTACATAGATATAAAACCGAAGTTCCCATGAAACCCGGAGCAGTAGATTTTCTTAATTATGCCCTAACCAAGGGTTTTAAGATGGGAATCGCAACCAGTAATTCAGTCGAATTGGTTGAGCAGATTACCGCTGTCCATGGTCTTGACAAGTATTTTCCCGTTATCAAAACTTCCTGCGAGGTATCAAAAGGTAAACCAGCTCCGGATATTTTCCTGCTTGTGGCAAAAGAGCTTGGGGTGATACCGGAACGTTGTCTTGTATTTGAAGATATCGTGCCGGGGATTATGGCGGGGAAGAGTGCGGGGATGTGGGTTTGTGCCGTTGAGGATGCTTATTCTGCTGATACTAGGGGGGAGAAAAAGCGGTTAGCTGATTATTATATTAAGGGGTTTGATGAGATTTTGAGGATTTAATAATGCCCGATTTTTTACCAATATCACGTGAAGATATGATTGAAAAGAATATCGAGCAGCTTGATTTCGTGCTGGTCAGCGGGGATGCTTATGTTGACCATCCTTCGTTTGGTCATGCGATTATTAGCCGCGTCCTTGAGGCGTTTGGATATAGTGTGGGGGTGATTGCGCAACCGGATTGGTGTGATGATGGTAGTATAGCGATTCTTGGTAGACCGCGTCTGGCTTTTTTGGTATCTGCCGGAAATATGGATTCGATGGTTAATCATTATTATGTGTCTGGGCGGAAGCGGGAAACGGATGCGTATTCGCCGGGTGGTATTATCGGTAGGCGTCCTGACCGGGCGACGATTGCTTATGGTAATTTGATTCGGCGGACTTTTAAGGATGTTCCGATTATTATTGGTGGTATTGAAGCGAGTTTGCGTCGGCTTGCCCATTATGATTATTGGAGTAATTCGTTTAAGCGTTCGATTTTGCTTGATTCGCAAGCGGATATTCTCATTTATGGGATGGGGGAAAAGGCGGTTGTGGCTGTTGCCGAGGCGTTGAAAAGTGGTATTAGTGTACGAGATATTACTTATGTGAATGGGACTGTTTATAAGACAAAAGATGTTACGGGGTTAAAGGATGTCCAATTTTTACCCGACTATTCTTCAATGAAAAACGAACCGGAGAAATATGCCGATAGTTTTTTTATCCAATCGCAAAATACTGATAGCATCACCGCCAAAGTTTTAGTTGAACAATATCCAAATGGCATTTATATAGTCCAAAATCCCCCGGGAAAACCTTTATCAACAGGGGAAATGGATGATATTTATGCTTTGCCTTATACTCGGACTTTTCATCCGGTTTATGAAAAGGAGGGCGGGATTCCGGCGATTAGTGAGGTGAAGTTTTCCCTGACCAGCAGCCGGGGTTGTTTTGGTGGTTGTTCGTTTTGTGCTTTGAATTTTCATCAAGGGCGGTCTGTTCAGAGCCGGAGTCATGAATCTTTGATAAAAGAAGCGCAACTTATTATTGAAGATGCTGATTTTAAAGGTTATATCCACGATGTTGGTGGTCCGACAGCGAACTTCCGTTTTCCTTCTTGTGATAAGCAGCTTAACAAGGGTGTTTGCACGAAAAAGCAGTGTTTATTTCCTGAGCCATGTAAAGAGTTAAAGGTAAATCATAAGGATTACCTTAAGCTCTTAAGAAAACTTAGGGAGCTTAACGGGGTAAAGAAAGTTTTTATCCGTTCGGGATTGCGTTTCGATTATTTAATGATGGACAAGGACGATGCTTTTTTTCATGAGTTGGTCGAGCATCATATCAGTGGGCAGTTAAAAGTTGCCCCGGAGCATATATCTGACGCGGTATTAAAGCGGATGGGTAAACCAGCCCATAGTGTTTATCAGCGTTTCACAGTTAAATATAAGCTCTTAAATGAGACGTTAAATAAGAAGCAATTTCTTATTCCTTATTTGATGTCATCCCATCCCGGTTCTATTTTGAAAGAGGCGGTTGCGTTAGCTGAATATCTGCATCAAAATGGTATTTTCCCGGAGCAGGTTCAGGATTTTTATCCGACCCCCGGTGCGTTATCAACGGTAATGTATTATACCGGACTTGACCCGCGAGATGGTTCAAAGGTTTTTGTCGCGAAAAATCCGCATGAGAAAGCGATGCAACGGGCATTGATTCAATACCGTAATCCGAAAAACTATGAACTGGTCAAAGAGGCATTAGTAAAAGCCGGACGTGAGGATTTGATTGGTTTCGGTAAAAGTTGTTTGATTAAGCCGCGTTTGATAAGGAATAAAACTTTTAAGGGAGCAACCAAATCCAGCCGTATTAGGGATGTTCGTACGAAAACCAATGTCAAGAAACATGAACCTAAGAAAAAACCTAAACCCAAGAAAACCATCCGCAATATCCACAAAAAGAAAACGTATCAGCAAAAATAGATTGCGGGTCGAGCCCGCAATGACAGGGTATCGTTATTCCATATTTCAAAACGGTAATGTAGGGCGGGGGCTTGCCCCCGCCGAATATAAATGGAGCAAACATGCACAAAAAAATCATCACCACCAATGAAGCCAACCAACGCTTAGACAAATTTTTACACAAATATTTACCTAAAGCAGGAAACGGTTTCATTTTCAAAATGTTGCGCAAAAAAAACATCACTTTAAACGGCAAAAAAGCAAGCGGCAATGAAAAAATCGTTATTGGCGATATAGTAACCTTTTTTATTTCCGAGGAAACCATCCGCAAATTCCAAAACCCTTCTAGTAACCTTAATAATTATTCTGAAGCCTTACATAAGGTGGGAGAGCTAATTATTTTATTTGAAAATGAGCATATTTTAGCCGTTGATAAACCAGTTGGGTTATTATCACAGCAGGCAAAGGTTGAGGATATTTCTTTAAATGATTGGTTGATTGGATATCTGCTCGCAAAAAATGAGATAAATGAAGATAGCTTGAAAACCTTTAAGCCATCAATTCTTAATCGGTTAGACCGCAATACCGGGGGTATAGTTTTATGCGGGAAATCGTTTATAGGTAGTCAAGTGGTCAGTTGCTTATTAAAGGAAAAAAAGGTTAAGAAGTATTATCAGCTTATTGTGAAGGGGAAATTAACCGAAGCCGGGGAGTTGGGGGGATATTTGAGTAAGGATGAAAAAGCAAATAAAGTAAGAGTTCATAACACTAATATACATTCAACCATTACGAGAAATTGTCCAACAATAGAAAACGCCATTTTGACCAAATATCGTCCTTTAAAACAATATTCCGAATATACTCTAGTTGAAGCTGAATTAATCACCGGAAAAACCCATCAAATCCGGGCACATTTTGCATCAATTGGATTTCCATTGATTGGAGATTACAAGTATGGTGACCGGGAGCTTAATGATAAATATAAACGTTTATATGGGGTGGAAAGCCAGTTACTCCATGCTTATAAGGTAGCTTTTCCGGTACTGGAAGTACCTTTACATGACTTAAGTGAATTTGAAATAATCAGCAGGCAAAAATTCTTTGACGGTATGCTTTGAATGAAGTAATCAGCGATTATACGCGACCAACCTTGGAGGGGTGGCGCGGCGGCTCGCTTGCGAGATGTTTGCGCCGGGGTGGTTAAACACACATAAAGAAAGGCATTACATACATGGCAACATGGAATTCAAGAGGACTACGCGGTTCAACCCTCGAAGATTTAATCAACCGCACCAATGAAAAATACGCCGAACATGGATTGGCACTGATGCAAAAAGTACCAACCCCGATTACTCCTGTCCAAATCGACAAGGAAAACCGCCACATAACCTTGGCATATTTTGAGCAGAAAAGCACTGTTGACTATATCGGAGCTGTGCAAGGGGTTCCGGTATGTTTTGAGGCAAAGGAAACCGCGTCCGATACATATACCCTCAGCAATATCCATGAGCATCAAGTAAAGTTTATGGAACTATTTGAAAAACAAGGCGGGGTAGCATTTTTCTTAATTTTTTATTCCGGTCAGGATATATTTTATTATTTGTCGTATAAGCAATTACGTGCTTTTTGGGATAGGATGACCAGCGGGGGACGAAAAAGTTTTCGTTATGAAGAGCTTGACCCGGCTTATGTTCTGCCGAAAAAACAAGGGATTCTTGTACCATATTTGGATATGATTCAGAAGGATTTGGGGGAGAGGTAATATGGATTGCAAAATTACGAATTGCTATATTTAAAAAACATTTATTGCTAAGAGCTACATTTAATGTATCAGAAAAATAAAAGGAGCGAAAAATGCGCGAAGATAACAGTAACATAATAATTTTTAAAACCGATGACGAAAAGATATCCGTTGACGTGCGACTTGATGAGGATACCGTCTGGTTGTCACAACAACAAATCGCTGAGCTTTTTGATACCGCCAGAACAACTATTGTAGAACATATAAAACACATTTATGCTGAAAATGAACTGAATGTCGAAGCAACCTGTCGGGATTTCCGACAGGTTCGTATGGAGGGGAACCGTCAAGTCACAAGGACTATACCTCATTACAATTTAGACATGATTATCTCAATCGGTTATCGTGTTAATTCAAAGCGTGCCACCCAATTTCGCCAATGGGCGACAAAAAGGTTGAACGAATATATCCGTAAAGGTTTCACGTTGGATGACGAACGACTTAAAAACGGCGGTGGTCGATATTTTCGCGAGCTTTTGCAACGAATCCGCGACATCCGTAGCAGTGAACGTAATCTCTACCAGCAAGTAACCGATATTTATGCCACATCAATAGATTATGACCCGAAAGCCGACATCACAAAGGATTTTTTCTCTACCGTACAAAACAAGTTACATTATGCAGCGCACAAACATACGGCGGCTGAAGTGATTTATCAGCGTGTAGATAATCAAAAGCCGATGATTGGCATGACCAACTTTAAAGGTGATTACATAACCAAAAGTGATGTTCGAATTGCGAAAAATTACCTTACCGAGAAAGAGCTGACTGTATTAAACCTTCTTGTTTCTCAATTCTTGGATTTTGCGGAATTACAAGCACTAGAAGAACGTCCAATGACGATGTCTGAATGGATCAAGGAATTGGATCGGCAATTAAAGGGAAATCGGCGCGAACTGCTTCATGGTAAAGGTCATATATCACATGATCAAGCCATAAAAAAAGCTGAAAAGGAGTTCGAAATCTATCGGTCGCAGGAAATGGAACGGATGGAAAGCGATTTTGATCGTGCTGTTAAACAGTTCACACAAAATGATGCTGATAATGAAAGTGGTACATAAAATGCAGATACTGTTTGTACTGCAAAAATAAGTTGTACTGCAAAAATAAGTTGACAATTATCTAAAGTTACGCTACACTATAAATCACCGTGGTAATTCACTGCCACGCTATCACGCTAAAGCGTTCGATGGAAATAACTAAAGCAAACATCAAAGTGAGGGAACAATGAAAAAGAGTTTATTACACACTCCCGATGGAGTCAGGGATATCTATGGACGGGAATATGCCCGCAAATTGTGGGTTGAAAAAACCATCCGCGAACATTTCAATCTTTATGGTTATGAAGATATCCAAACCCCAACTTTCGAATTTTTTGATATTTTTTCAAAGGAGGTGGGAACAACACCATCAAAGGATTTATTTAAATTAATCGACGGTGAAGGTAATACAATGGTACTTCGTCCCGATTTTACCCCCGGTGTGACCCGCTGTGTTGCCAAATATTATAAGAATCCCGATGAACCCCTACGTTTGTGTTATCAAGGTAATACATATACCAATACCGCCGGGTGGCAGGGAAAGCTCAAGGAAGTTACTGAAATGGGGGTTGAGTTATATGGTGACGACAGTATTTATGCCGAGGCGGAGATGATTGCATTAGCTATCGAATCCCTGCTTGCTTCCGGACTTAAGGAGTTTCAGATTAGCATTGGGCAGGTTGAGTATTTTAAGGGGATGTGCGAAACGGCTGGTTTAGATGATGAAACTGAGTTAAAATTGCGGGACTTTATATCAGAAAAAAATATTTTCGGTGCCGAGAATCTACTCACCGAAGTAGGGGTTAATGATGAAACACGGAATCGTTTAATTAATATTACCGATTTATTTGGCACCGTTGATGTTTTACGAAGTGCCAGAACGCAGGCGGATAATGAGCGCTCAAGGACAGCGGTTAAACGATTATTGGCATTGTATCAACTCTTATGTGATTACCGGGTCGAAAAATATGTCGCTTTTGATCTTGGGATGCTAAGCAAATATAATTATTATACGGGTATTATTTTTAAGTGTTTTGCTTATGGGATTGGTGATATTATTTTGCGGGGTGGGCGTTATGATAATCTACTGATGAAATTTTCCGCCCCCGCTCCGGCGATTGGATTTGGATTGATCGTTGACGATTTGATGACAGCTCTTAACCAGCAAAAAACTGATATTCCGCTGGAGACAAATATTACTATTTATTATAACGAAGAAGATTTTAACGATGCCCTTGCTGAAGCCAGGGTATTACGCAAAGAAGGACGAAGAGTAACCTTAAAAGGAAGATTTGAGGTTGAAAGAAAAACACTTTCAACTATTGATTTTGAGTCCGCCATAGCGGACATGGGGTATAAAAATGGATAATAATCGATATTTGACTTTTGCCCTCTGTAAGGGGCGTTTAGCTTGCCAGACGCTTGAATTATTAGAAAAAATCGGGATACATTGCGAAGAAATGAAAGATAAAAGCTCGCGTAAATTGATTTTTGTGAATGAAGACCTCAAATTCAAATTTTTCCTGGCTAAAGGTCCTGACATTCCGACTTATGTTGAGTATGGGGCTGCCGACCTTGGAGTCGTCGGGAAGGACATCCTGATGGAAGAGAACCGGCGTGTTTACGAAGTGCTTGATTTGCATTTTGGTAAGTGCCGTATGTGCGTTTGCGGTGTGCCTGAAGCAAAAGAAAAACTTCATCATCATGAAAAAATCCGGGTCGCAACGAAGTATCCCCATATCACTAAAGATTACTTTTTTAACAAGAAGCACCAAACGGTGGATATTATTAAATTAAACGGTTCGGTTGAGCTGGGAGCCTTAATTAATTTGTCCGATGTCATCGTAGATATCGTTGAAACCGGCTCAACTTTAAAGGAAAACAACTTGGAAGTGCTTGAGGAAATCTGCCCGGTATCAGCCCGGTTGATTGTAAACCAAGTCAGTATGCAGATGAATCCCGAACGGATAAAGAAAATTATTAATGGATTGAGGGAAATATTATGAGAATTACAGAACTTAATGCCGAAACAAAAAAAGATGTGTTGACCAACCTGCTTAAAAGAGGGGTTGGGCAATATGGCGAATACGAAAAAGTGGTAATGGAAGTTGTCAATGATGTTCGGGATAATGGTGATGCCGCTTTGTTTAAGTATACGAAAATGTGGGATAAATGTGATATCGATGCAACCAATATCCGCGTGACGAGAAAAGAAATTGATGAAGCATATTTAAGTATTGATCCTGAGTTTGTTGCGGTCATGAAAAAGGCGATGACGAATGTTGTTTCCTTCCATGAGAAACAGAAGCGGGAGAGTTGGTTTGAAACCAAAAGTGATGGCAGCATCCTTGGTCAGCGGATTATTCCGCTTGATATTTCCGGTGTTTATGTGCCGGGGGGAAAAGCCGCTTATCCATCAAGTGTCCTGATGAATATCATCCCTGCGAAGGTGGCAGGTGTTTCTCGTATAATAGTTTGCACTCCACCCGATGCCGATGGAAAGGTTTATGACAGTACTTTGGTAGCTTGTGATATTGCCGGGGTTGATGAAATTTATAAAGCCGGAGGA
>Ga0209737_10000426_pt1 | contig 35639 bp, 29 predicted proteins | sample TergutCu122P3_FD_187284 | JGI IMG/M metagenome (GOLD analysis project Ga0209737, IMG submission 187284) | Cubitermes ugandensis P3 segment gut microbial communities from Kakamega Forest, Kenya - Cu122 P3 (SPAdes) (version 2) | ecosystem: Host-associated > Arthropoda: Insects > Digestive system...
ATTGGCGTTGGTATATGTGGCAGTTTTTGCTGTGGAAGACTAGTTTGCCTGTTTTTAGTGATAGTCCGCTTTTTTCGTTTATTTCGTTAACAAAGGCTTCGTTGAAGAGTTGTAATCCTGCTATGTTTGCTGGTAGGCCGCCGAAGGCGTCCCAGCTGCGGAAGTAGCAGGTTAGGTGTAGTTTGTTGTCTGAGATTTCAGTGTCAATTATGCTTAGGCATGGGGGTTCGCTTTTTTTGTTGTTGTCGTCAAACTTTTTAATGTCTGTTGGAAGTCTTATGACCATGGTGACTTGGCGGTCTTTTTGTTCTTCTGTGTAGCGTTTTATGGCTTCTTCAATTTGGTTAATTGGGTTGTTTAGTCGGCTGCCGTAGGTGTATGTTTCGTCTTCTTGTTTTTCGCCGCACCATAGGTATTCTAGGGCGTATCCTTGTACGTATTTGAAGTCGCAGGATGCCTTATCGCTTACGAGGGGTCGGTTTTCGGGGTGTTCAATTTCGATTGTGAGATTTAGTTTTTTTGTTTCTGTTTCTTCAGAGCCAAATCCTACAGGGAAGATGTCGCCTTCATACCAAATTCTGTTTAGGGTTTTAAACCAAGCGTCTGGGCAGTCAAATGCTGAGATCTTTAGGTGCTTCATGTACATGTTCTCCAGAATAGCCCTTTAGGCATTCATATTAATTGTACATGCTCCAAATATAATAAGCTTAACAGTAGAACGTATGAATCAAAAGAAGATTAGCCAATAAACAAGTTGAAAAGTTTTTTTAAAAAGTTTCAAGGGGAATGTGGGTTTAGTAGGGCATACCGCCCATGCCACCCATACCGCCCATGCCACCCATACCGCCCATGCCTGGGGGTGCTGGAGGCATTTTGTTGCCTTTGATGCTGATTAAGTCATCAATTTTGAGGATCATGTTTGTAGCTTCTGTGGCTGATTTTATTACTTGCTGTTTGACGCGTAGGGGTTCGATTATCATTTTTTCGCACATGCAGATGATTTTGCCTGTGTTAACATCGATACCCATGTTTTTGCTGTCTTTCTTTTCATGTTCACTGCGTAATGCGACCATGATGTCTATGGGGTCTAGTCCTGCGTTTTCTGCAAGGGTTAGTGGGATTGTTTCTACGGCGTCAGCGAATGCTTCAATGGCGAGTTGTTCACGACCGCCCACTTTGACTGCGTATGCACGTAAGCCTTTTGTAAGTTCAGCCTCTGTTGCGCCGCCGCCAGCAACGATTTTGCCGTCTTCAATTACATTTCGGACTACGCATAAACCGTCGTGTAGGCTGCGTTCTGCTTCGTCAATTACGTGATTTGATGCGCCGCGGATTACTATTGTTACTGCTTTGGGGTTTTTGCAGTCACGGATGTAGAGGAGTTTGTCTTCGCCTATTTTGACTTCTTCAACACGTTTAGCATTGCCTAAGGTGTTGGCTGTGAGGTCTTTTACGCTTGCAGCGATGCTTCCGCCTGTTGCGCGGGCAAGTTTTTCGATATCGCTGCTACTGATGCTTTTTACTGCTAAAATGCCTGCTTTTCCAAGGAAATGTAGAGCCATATCGTCGATTCCTTTTTCGCAGAAAACAACATTTGCACCAGATTTTTGAATAGCTGTGACCATGTCTTTTATCATGCGTTCTTCTTCATCTAAGAAGAGTTGCATCTGTTCGGGGCTTTCAATGTTGATTTTTGCGTCGAATTCTGTTTTTTCTATTTCGAGTTTAGCGTTAAGTAGGGCTATTTTAGCGTTGTCAATGATTTTTGGCATCTGTGAGCTTGCTACTTCTTTGTCAAGAACCATACCTTTGACTAATTCAGACTCATCAAGGCTTTTGCCATGTTTCTTAACTACTTTAATTAAGTCAAGGTCAGCTTTGTATTTACCATCAACTTTTTCAGCAACTTGCTTAACTGCATCAACAAGTAGCCGTGTAAAGTGTTCTTGAGCAATGTTAATGCCCTTGCTGTTAAGGGAGGTCATAGCTATTTGGCGGATGGTTACGTCATCGTCAAAAGCTACAGGCATTGCAATGGTGTTAAGAATTTCTTGAGCTTTATCACTTGCTTTTTTAAAACCATCAATAATAACGATGGGGTGTACATTTCTATCCAGTAAGCTTTCAGCTTTAGAGAGCAGTTCACCTGACAAAACAACTGCGGTTGTTGTGCCATCGCCCACTTCGTTATCTTGAGCTTTTGCTACTTCTACAAGCATTTTTGCTGCTGGATGCTGAACATCAAGCTCCTTCATTATAGTAGCACCATCATTTGTAATTGCAATATCACCCATACCTGTTACAAGCATCTTATCCATCCCGCATGGGCCTAATGTGGTTTTTACTGTTTCAGCCACAATTTTTGCAGCCATAATGTTGCTTCTTTGTGCTTCTCGTCCAATTGTTCTTCCAGTACCTTCTTTTAGTACTAAAATTGGAACTTGTCCACCTTGTGTTGACATAATATTCACCAAATATACACTCTAATTTAAGATTTAGTGAAATGGAACAAGCAGAAAGAACATATAAATTTTTCCCAGTATAGCAATGAATAAACAAAAGACGAAATCATCAAAATAAACAAAAAAGCATTAAAAAATAGGGAACACCCCCCTCTTTAGCAACAACTCTTTCCTACACAAATATTTAGCATCATCTCAGTGTGTGAATAACTTTTTTGCATGCAAATGTTTTTTACTACTTTCAGCTTGGCAGACAGCATTAGCTAACCGCGTTTAAACTTTAATAATATGATACCCTGAAGCTTTCCGTAGTCGATTCATAACTGCTAAACCCATACCATCTAAAGGTACACTTTCGGACAAGATAACATCAACATCGTTTTCGTTAAACTCCCGTAGAGTTTTAAACAATCTATTTGCAATTGTGTCAAGGTTAGAACGGCTGCCCATGGACTTTACTACGTTTGCAGAGTATTTTTTTTGGGTTTCATCTGTTGCCAATATGCCGACTTTTTTGCCTTCACGATTATACTGCTCAGATAGATTTACAATCTTAGTAACCATTGCCTGAATTGTGCCTTCGACCAGTAGCACTTCGGCGTTTGGTGCATAATGTTTATAATTCATTCCTGGAGAGCGAGCATATTTAACTGTAATTTCCTGTTCAGAGATAGCAGATGGATGTAATACAACATTAGATAACACTTGTTGAATAGCTTCAAAGGGTGTTCCGCCAGGTCTTAGCAGCATGGGGGGATTAACGCTTAAGTCCAAAACGGTAGACTCAACGCCTATACTTGTTGGACCTCCATCTAGTATTGCATCAATTTTGCCGTTTAAGTCATCATAAACGTGTTGTGCGGTAGTTGGACTGGGTTTCCCTGAGAGATTGGCACTAGGTGCTGCAATGGCAGTGCCACTTTGTTTAATCAAGGCTATTGCAATGCTGTGGTTGGGCATTCGTATTGCAATGGTGTCCAGTCCAGCAGTGGCCTCTTGGGGGATTGTTTCAGAGCGTTTAAATATTAAAGTTAGGGGTCCAGGCCAGAAGTGCTTCATTATTATCTCGGCATTGTTTGGCATTTCTTTTACGAGCGGATAAACTTGATTTATGTCGGCTATATGTAGAATTGGAGGGTTATCGGGGGGTCTATTTTTAGCTTTGAAGAGACGTGAGAGGGCGTTGATGTTTAGGGCATCTGCGCCTAAGCCATAAACGGTTTCCGTTGGAAAGGCAACTAAGCCGCCAGTTTGGATGATTGTTGCAGCCGTTTGTATTTTTTGGGGGTCAGGTTTTTTGGGGTTTACTGGAAGTATAAGGGTTTTAGGGGTTTGTTTTTTTATTTTTAGTATAATAAAGTTTTCTTGATGTTTAAGAAGGGGATAGTGTGTGAGGAGTAAACTGTTTTTTTCTTCTATAGCGGTTTCTTTGAAACCGTATTTAGTGAAAAAATTCACGGCCCAAAAAGCAGTTTTCCAGAGACAGACCAGAAATGTTGATGTTTCTGTTAGGGTCATTACGTGTTTGAGCAGTTTTTTGCCGTACCCCTTGCGTTGCTGGTCTGTAAGTACATATAAGTGACGAATTAAAACGATACCGTTAATGTATTGAATGCCTATGACTGCATGTAAAGTGTTGTCTTCTTTAAGTCCATAAAACTGAATCGCTGTCTTAAAATCTTCAGGTGCCGCGTATAGTTTTTTCCAGCAATTAGAGGGAAGTATATTTTTGTAAGCAATCGTGGCATCGCTAATTATATCTGAAATATTGTCAAAGTCGCTGTCTGTTAGTTTAATGATCATATCCTCACCTTATTGCTTGGTTAGCTACGGGGTTATGATTTCTATAAAGGCTATGTAACTACGCCTCTGCAATTATCTCATAACATAAAGGTGTTACATAAAAATACTTATTCATCAACAGTTGTTCTTTTATGTTGTATCTCTAAATGTTTTTTAATTCAGAGAAAATATTCTTTTTGCAATTGTTGTATTTGTACTGTTTTTGTATATTTAGAGTTAAATTTAACATAAATAAGTTATAGTTAAAACATGCTTATTAGATAGAGATTCATCAATAGACTTCGCACATTTCAAAAGCAGTAAACTTAAATGAATTAAACAAGTTAAAGAAGATTAGGTAGAATAGAAACATGAAAGTTGTAGCTTCATGGAGTGGTGGCAAAGACAGCGCTTACGCCGTACATATAGCTAAACAGCAGGGTCATGAAATCAGCGGTCTTTTAACCATGATGAGTGAAGAAAAATCAAAATTTCATCTAATACGATCAGACCTTTTAGATGCCCAAGCAGAAGCCACAAAAGTTCCCTTAATTAAAAAACAGACTACCAATGAGACTTATGAGCAGGATTTTAAAGCAGTCCTTGCTGAACTAAAAACCAAAAATGTCGAGGGCATAGTTACAGGTGATATTTGTCAAGTTGTAGGTCATGAAGAGGACTGGCTAAACCGTGTTTGCCGCGAAATAGGCTTAAACCCCATCAGACCCCTATGGATGGGCGATACAAAACAAATCTACCTTAATTATATAAATGCAGGTTTTAAAGCAACAGTTATCCGCACTAATCTTAGCAAACTCGGAATAGAATGGCTAGGTCAAACGCTTGACAAAAAATTTTATGATAACTTACTCAACATAGATGTTGATCCCTGTGGTGAAAGGGGTGAGTATCACACCATAGTAACTGATGGGCCATATTTTAAGAAAAAGATTGAAATTCTAGAAGCTCAGAAGCATACTCTCAACGGCAGCTTTGGCTATTTAGAAGTTAAAAACTTTACACTTAAAGCAAAATGAAGGGTTAAAACACATGAAAATAAATATAGACATTATAATAGCGCATAATAAACCAAAAGCAGAAACTTTTCTCTCAAAAATAGAAGGTAAAAATCCACTGTTTATAGCAACAATTGCCACTACTGAAACAGGCAAAATTCCAGGTTTATCTGCTGCAGGTCAAAACCCTGATTTTACCGACTTTACGCCGCCTGCAGATGCTGAACTGCTCCTGTTAGATAAATGTAAATCCATCCAAGGTGTACCTATAACGCCAGATGGCATTCCAACCCCTGGCTTAATAACAATGTCCGCATTAAAACTTGCAGACATACCCACGGTGATTGTCAATGCAGGTTGCAAAGTAAAACCTCAAGTTCCATTCATAGAACTAGGGGGTAATTCCGGTCGTGATATCCGAACGGGCAACTCTGTGGATAATGTTGAAGAAGTTATTGAGCGGGCTAAAATTGCGGGGTATCAGCTTGCAAAAACTTCAGATTATCTTGTTATCGGTGAGAGCATTCCAGGTGGAACTACAACAGCTCTTGGTTTGCTCTCTGCTTTAGGGGTAAATGCAGAAGGAAAAGTAAGCAGTACTCTACCGTTAAATCCTCATGATCTTAAAGTAGAAGTTGTTAGAGCAGGTCTTAAGGCGGCTGGAGAGAAATTTGGCAGTTTAAATGGTAATCCGATAAAAGCTGTTAGTTGTGTGGGTGATCCCATGATGCCTGCTCTTGCAGGGTTGGCTATTGGTGCAGCAGTTAAGGTGCCTGTTTTGTTGGCAGGGGGGACTCAAATGGCGGCTGTTTTAGCTTTAATTAATGCGTTAAACCCTGAGGTGCTCTGCAACATTGCCGTTGGCACAACACGTTGGGTAGCTAATGATGCAACCTCAGATATTAGAGGTATTATAAGTCAGTTCTGTGAGGTGCCCATTTTGGCGGCTGATTTGGATTTTAGTGGGTCTCAATTTCCTGGTCTTCAGATATATGAGACTGGGCTTGTTAAAGAGGGGGTAGGTGCAGGTGGGGCTTCAATTGCTGCTATGGCAAAAATGGGTTATGCTGTAAATAAAGAGTTGCTGCTTAAGGCTATAGAGCGTAACTATTCAGTATTAATGGCAATGAAGTGACCTATGTGGTAGTTAGAGAATTCAAAAACCTCCTCTCCTTTCTTACGGTTTTGCCTGTTAAAATGGATAATAACTTGTTATCTGACTGTGCGCGTTACATGTTTGCTTTCCCCATAGTAGGGGCTCTCATTGGTTTTATGGCAGGTGTTTTTGGTTGGGCGGTTTACCATTTTCTACCGGGCATTGTAGTAGGTGGTTTAGTTACCGCTGTATTGTTATTGTTAACAGGGCTTCATCATACAGATGGGCTGCTTGATTTTGGTGATGGTGTTATGGTTCACGGTACGCCTAAACGTAAAATTGAGGTTATGCATGATCAGCTTACAGGGGCAGGGGGGCTGTCTTTAGGTATTTTAACAATGTTAATTACGGCCTTAGCGGTTGGACAAATTAATGTTAATATTATCATATCGGCTATTATTGTTGTAGAAGTTTCGGCAAAGTTTTCAATGGTAGTTATGGCAAGAGTAGGGAAGGCAACACATGAGGGTATGAACACTTCTTTTCTCTCATTTATGCATGGTTCACAAGGAACGGCACGTCTATTAGTGGGTTTGGTAATTTCCTTAGCAATTGCAATACCGCTTCTACAGTGGGTAGGCGTAATTGTTGTTGTAGCAGGCATATTAACTAGTTTAGTCATAACCTTTATTGCTCATAGAAATTTTAATGGGGTAACAGGGGATGTTTTTGGGGCTACAAATGAGTTAGCTCGTCTGGTGTCTCTCATTGTATTATTGGCGGTGGTTTCATGGATATAACGGCATTGGTTATGGCAGGTGGTAGAGGTACACGTATGGGTTTAGCTACTGAGAAGCCTATGATTTCTTTTCTTGGCAGACCCTTAATTGACTATGTCATAGCAGCAATTAACCAAGCTAAGCATATTTCATGTTTTTATATAGTTACAAGTGATAATACGCCCAATACAGAGCAGCATTGCAAAAATATGGGTTGGAACATTCTTCACACCAATGCAAAAGGGTATCATGAGGATCTCAAGCAGGCAATCTGTAAAGCAGGTTTGTCTGGTCCGATTTTAACTATGCCCTCAGATGTGCCGGCAATTACTGGTGTTTTTCTAGATAGGGTAATCTGTGAGTTTGAGCATTGTAAAAAAGATTTCTTAGCAGTTTTTGTGCCCATTCAAAAACGGCTCGATTTGGGATTATCGATCTCTAGTACTGATGAATATCAAGGGGTATGTTATGCAGTGTCAGGCATTAACGTTGTTAACGGGACAAAAATGCAAGAGAATGGAAAAATTGAAACCAGCGCCATAATAACTGAAGAGTCAGAAGTACTATTTAACATAAATACGCTTAAAGATGTGGAAATTGCCCAAGCCCTTATAAAACCTCCGTCAAACAAACTTTAGCAATAATCCGTCTTTTTCATACAATCACGGTTTTTTCAGGTTAGCGGTTAAATTTTAAAATTCATCGATAGCATTAAATTTTTCAAACAGCATATCTCCTTTGAGGACATTAATGATGATAGCTATAATAATAGGGGTTTCTGTGCTCATATTAGCAATACTTTTAGATTTAATCATAGGTGACCCATCACCATGGAAACCCTGGAAGCGCATATATAATTTACACCCCATAGTATGGTTAGGACAGTTAACAAAAAAACTTGAACCTCACTTCAAAACGCGTAATGCTAAATTAGAAAAATTCAACGGCATAATTCTTGCTCTAATAATAATAGGCATTATAACAATTCCAACATACTTTGGTCTACGTTACATATACCTTTTCCTCGGAGCCATAGCATACCTAATTGTCGCATTAATACTCTTCAAGCTTACCATATGCATAAAACTTGAAACTGATGGTGCAGTTGCAGTAGCAAAAGCCATAGAATCAAATGATCTGGAGGAAGCAAAAAAATATGCACATTTTAGTCGTCGTGATGCAACAAATCTTACAGGCCCACAAATAGGCTCAGCTGTCATAGAGTCCATGGTTGAAAACCTAACTGATTTCAAACTCTCCCCCTTCCTCTACTACGCATTATTTGGTCTACCAGGTGCTGTAGCCTTCCGAGCCATAAACACCCTAGACGGCATGGTTGGTTTCAAAGATAAAGAGCATATAAATACAGGCTGGTTTTCAGCAAATCTCGACAACATAGTCAACTACATACCCTCACGTTTCACAACAGTGCTTATGATAATCTCTGCAGCCATTTTAGGGTATGATTACAAGTCAGCGTGGCGAATTGCAAAGCGAGATCATAAACGTGTTCAAAGTCGAAATCATGGATGGCAAATGGCAGCAATAGCTGGAGCTTTGCATATTCAATTAGAAAAACCTGGAAAATACACCGTTGGTGATCCCTTAGAAATCATCACATCGGATAAAATTATGAAATCACTAAAAGTGCGTGACTTATCCATCATATTGTGCATACTTATAGTCATACCTATAATAGTTATAATTGGACTATATTGGCCATGGCTTTGGGGTTTGCCCCTTTAAGTTTAGCAGTGGGGTTTGTCTGTTATGCTTTTGTTTGTTTTTGTGTTGTAGTATTTAATATTCTAAAGGCAACCTCCGAAAACTCACGTTTTACGCTTCAAACCGATAAAACAAAACAAATACAGCCAATTATCCCATACAAATTTCCCTACTTTATCTTTTCCACACATTATACCAGCTAGAATTAAGAGGTTTTCGAAGGCTGCCTAAAATGTTGCAGAGGGTAATTATGTTAAAGTATGGGTAGGTGGGTAAAGTGGTTGGTGGTTTTCCTATGGAAAAAGTTTTTTCCATTACATTTCAATGAAAACTCGTTTTATAAGATGGGTGAAAAGCTAATTATATCCTAACATAGAGTCAAAAAAAATAGGCGGCTGTTTATTTGTGTTTTTTTCTGTATATCAACATACCAATGACTGCTATGGCCCCTACGGCTATGGCAGCTGTGCCAATGAGTAAGGTGTTTGATTTGGGTTCAGACCCTACAGCAGAACTTGTCGGAGTAGGGCCATCAGTGTAATTGATGCCACCTGTGGCCATGTTGCTGTATGAGATAATTTCTCCAGTATTAGCACAAACAAACACCGTAATACCAAACACATTACCCGGATAAACCTCATCCAAATACAATCTAATATCCCAATAAGGCCTAAGCACATAACTATCATAATCAACAGGACCCACAAGCAACTCTATCATTAGCAAATCTTTGCTTACCTTAAAGTCCTTCACTATTGCACCATCAGGCATCGCATAAGAATAAGTCCCCAAATTCGCTATAGCAATATCAACAGCCTGCTCCAACGAAATATTAATCGCAGTATCCCCAATAGTGTAAAGCAATCGAGTATCTCCAATTGAAATTATATTACTCCGATCATCAAAAGTAAAATACAACGTATTATAGTCTGCACCATTAATAACCTGTCTCCATCTAAAGGTTGTTTCGTATGTATCGCCAAAATAACCAGCCTGTATTTCTAGTTTGGCATTTTCAGTAGTTAATGTAGAATCTTTAGTTACATCCTCAACATTGTTTAACAGGACCCTAAAGTTGCTTGAATCTATCTTGGTGTAGCTTTGATATTTTTCCAGAAAATCCTTTGCCGCAACAAGAGGATTAGCATATTGTTTAGTGACTATGATCTGTCCACGTAATGAGGTAATGCCACAGGAGGTCATTATGCCTTTCTCAAAGGAAAAACGGACGTTTAGATCACTGTCTGCTGAAGTCAACTCATATAGTATGAATTGCATGTTTCTGTTGATATTAGTAAGTGGTACGCCGTCCATTGTAAAGTCGCTTATGAGGGTGATTGTGTATTTTGATAAATCTATGGGCAACATATTTTCCACGAAATGCATGGCTCTCTCTTGAGCAGAAGCAGTTTGAGCACTAACCAATGTAGGAAATGCTAAAGATGTTGCAATTAACATCATAATTATTAAAGAAATAACTATTAACTTTCTATGACGAGTACAATGCAGACTCGATGTAGACCCAATAGACATATCCAAGAACACCCTTTATGAAATTAATACAATTTTTTAAAATATATAGATATTCATAAACACTTACGTTGCGGGGTATAGTGTAAAAACAGACGTTTCTATCGCTTATCCTGCATTCCCAAAACACATCATTATGTTGCAGGTATGGCAATCAAAATTATTTGATACATATACAACCATTTATCATCATTTACACTGATTTAAAAAAGTGTAGATGTTACAGTTTGTTCATAAAATATAGTTACATATAACGGGAATTCAGGTTCAAACCGAACCCTCAAACAAAATAATACTTAATGTATAGTAAATTTTTATGCTCGCTGTTATCTTAGGAATTTGTGAATAAGAACAAACATACCTCTTCAATCACAGCACACACCAATTATGGACGTATGGTTTTTTTGTTATTTCTTTTTTGGACGTAAAAAACAAAACAGCCCCAACAGCACCCACTGCCAAACCTGTAATGCCCACACACATAAGCAATATTTCTCTTAAACTAAAACCATCCCTATTATGTTCTTTATTGTCATTATTTATTCCACCATTATCATCTGAAGACTCATTACCAATGTTATCGGGATACACGTCATTGTACTCCTCAGCAGTGTTACCTGAAATGACGCCCCCAAGCAATTCAACAGTACTCGGATGAAGAACATACACGCCACCACCCCATCGATTAGCAGCATTACCTGTAATTTCACCACCCGACATAGTAAAAACACCATAATAACCTACATGCACACCACCGCCGCTAGAATTGGCTGTATTACCATAAATTTTGCCCCCAAACATAATAAAAGAACCATAACTGTTCACACCACCACCATCGCGCATTGCTTTGTTATTTGTAATTTCACCCCCCAACATAGTAAAAGTGCCAGTATTGGCCACACCACCACCAACACCATCATAAGCAATGTTACCCGAAATTTCACCCCCAGACATAACAAAATTTCCGCTATTAGACACACCAGTACCGCCGTCAGCGATGTTATCTAAAATTTTACCACTACACAAATAGAATGTACCACCAGACCCAATATACACCCCATTACCATAATTTCCACTTACATGAGTTACAATAATGCCATCAAGTCGAAATATGCCACCGGTCTCAATGGAAATAACCTCACGTTCATCCGCACCAATTAACTTGTAGTACCCTGTTGCTTTGTTGCTTGTCAGGATTATGTCTTTGTTGACGGGGATGGTGAGGGGTGTGTCAGTTAGGGTGATGTCTTTGTTTAAGGCAATGATGGTGGATCGTCTGAAGGAGGCATTATTAACGGCATCTCGTAGCTCAGTTTCATTATCGACTACTACATCAGAAGTTCCAGTAGCAAAAGAGACTATTCCACTAAATGCGGAGTAAGTAAAACAAGAAGAAATCAGCATTACAACAAGTAAGGCAGTTAGTAACAAAGTTTTGTGAGAAATGTGAAACCGTTTATTCATATTCATATATTCCTTGTTTATAAGGTATGATATTGTTTTGTCTGTTGATGTTTATTTAGTTTTTTGATTATACAAAAATCCGCTCATTTATTCAAATACATCAAAACACTGTGTTTTCTAAAGTCGACCCCTAACTTCCCGATTTAAGTAATAGCTCTCAGATGTAGCGCCTTATTTTTTGCCTCTTTTTACTATAAAGGCGGCTATGAGACAGTTCTATAAAATCCTCATATTACTTAACATAAGTAATATGAGCCAACCTGAATAAGCCACAATACAGCTCTAATCACAAAAATAACCAAAAAACAAACCGATAAACAAAACACATTACTTAAACTTGGGAAATTAGGGGTTGACATCTACGTTTATCAAAATAACCCTTTTCTATCACGTTACTCACTAAACCTGTTAAGAATTATATGAAAAGGCCATTTAGTTTTATGTAAGGTTGGGTGTTTTATGTGTTAGCGTGTTTTTTCGAAAGCTTTAAACATTTTGTGCTCTGTATTTGCGCATATCATAGGCAAGGAAGAGTAAATGGGGCTTAATATAACACTTGTAAATCCTCCTTATCGAACCCGTCCTCACCAACATCCTCCCTTTCCACCGTTGGGTATAGGTTACTTGGCAGCTGTGTTGGAGAAAAATGGTTTTGATGTGGATGTTATTGATTGTCAGGCGTCTCGGTATACTTATGAGGATTATAGGCGGGAGATAGTTGAGCGTAAGCCGGATGTTGTGGGTGCTACGGCTCCGACTAGGTTGTATAATTCTGCTAAGGAGGTTCTTAGGATTAGTAAAGAGGTTCATCCTAATGTTGTAACTTTGCTTGGGGGGGCGCATGTGACTTTTTGGAATGAGAAGGCGTTGCAGGAGTGTCCTCAGCTTGATGTTGTTGTGCGTAAGGAGGGTGAGTATACGCTTTTGGAGCTTGCTCAACGGTTAGAGGCAGGTAAAGATATCGTAGATGTTGTGGGTACGACGCAGCGGCAGAGTGAGGGGTTTGTTTTTAATAAGGATAGAGCGTTTATAGAGGATTTAGATGAGTTGCCTTTTCCTGCGAGGCATCTTTGGGATCTTGAGGCTATAAGAAAACAGGAAGATATGTTTTATTTAATCACATCGCGTGGATGTACGGCTTGGTGTAATTTTTGTGCTGCGGTGCGTATGTTTGGGCGAAGATATCGTATGCGGAGTATTAGAAATGTAGTGGATGAATTAGAATTTTTGTGTAAAACGTATAATGCGGAGAATTTTACTTTCTGTGATGATGCTTTTACTGTGGATATGAAGAGAACAGAAGAGTTGTGTGAAGAAATCAATAGGCGTAATTTGAAAATTAAATGGAACATGGGTACCCGTGTGGACAGGGTTAGTCGGGAGTTGCTTCAGAAGATGAAGGAGGCGGGTTGTGTTTCAATGTGGTGTGGTTTGGAGTCAGGGACTCAAGAGGTGCTAAATGATATGCATAAGGGTATTTCAACGGATCAAACAAGAAAGGCGTTAAAATGGGTTAGAGAATTGGGTTTAAAACCAACACCTAATGTGTTGCTGGGTTATCCAGGGGAGACTATGGCGTCTGCTATGCGGTCTATAAAGTTTGCTGAGGAGGTAAGTCCTGATGAAGTTGCTTACTATAATATAGCAACGCCGTATCCGGGTACGCCAATGTATGATGAGGTGATGCAGAAGGGTTGGGTGCGGAACACAAACTTTGATGACTATGATGCTACGCAACCAATTTTTGAAACACCACAGCTTAGCATGCAAGATTTGCAGGCGCTCTATGATTATGCATTCAAAAGTTTCTACACTCGCCCAAGTTATGTACTGCGTATGTGGCGTAAAGGTTTCAGCGCAGGATATGCGGCAACAAAAAGATACATTTACTTTAAACGCAAAAAATCTACAATTAAAAAATAATTTTCTCTCTTTAATTTAGTATAGGCAGCCTCCGAAAACCCCATTTCAGAAAAACAAACAACATAGTTACACGGTTTTCAACAGGCAATTTTGGAAAAATACAGGTTTTCGGAGATCGCCTATAAATAAACGAACAAAATTTTTGGAAAATAAAAAAGAAAGAAAGGGTGGCTTTAGTACTGCCTTCTGGCAGATAGTCCATACCAGGACATGACTTTTGCAAGTATTGGCACAATTACACCTAAGGCAATGCTTGGTACGAAGGAGATAAAGAGTGCATAACCCAAATCACCTGACCACATTGCAACGGACATATTTCGGGATGGTTCTAGTGCGTATTGGTTGTTCATAAATAGCTGTATTAGGGTAGTTGTTAGTGATGCTGTTAAGCCTGCGCCGAGCATTCGTTTAAAGTTCATTGATCCGCCACTTAATGCGCCTGCCATGTAACCGATGATTACTGCGTTAACTAAGTAAAACAGCATAGCCATGTCGCCAAAGAAGTTATATGGAGTAACCATTTCTGCACCGTACATTATAGAATATTTCATATAGTTAGCAGTAGAGTTGCCTGCGACTGCTAAGTAGTATGCGCCGCCCAAGATGAACCCGGCTGCACCGCCTGCCCATTTATTCCATACGAGACCGAGAACTAATGGTATGCCAAGTACAATCATTTGAGCAAAGCCTTGCGTTAGAATTACAGCAATTGTTACACCGAGACCTTCGCCTTCACCAAGTACATGAAATGCACCAGTTGGGTTAACGTAGACTGCGAGTACAAAAATGAGCAATACAAGAATCATAGGTATGCCAAAGCCGTTGATAATATCAGATAGTTTAAATCTTTCTTGTTCCAAAGTTTTTTCACATTCTTTGAAGTTACTTTTAAGAAATATTATCGTTTAGGCATACTAATAAAGATAATCCTTCCAGCTATATTGAGATAGTAAAAAACATAAAAAAACAGACTACAAACTAAGCTAAGAGTCTAATTTTTAGAACAACAAACAACGCCATCAAGAACAGTAAAACATACAGAACCCCTAAAAAACTCATCAACTCCCATAGCCAAAGGAGTTGATAAAATGGTTAAATCTGCAAATTTTCCCTGTTCAATAACCCCTCTATCAACAACCTCTAAAGTTGTCTGCGCCGCAAACACAGTATACATTTGTAAAGCCTCAAAAACAGACACACCCTGTGTGCCCTTACGTTTGACTGCTGCTTCAACACCAAGTAGAGGATTAAGGGGTTCCATAGGACAATCAGAGCCTGCGGAAACCAAAACACCACAATTAAGTAAATCTTTTATAGGAAACAACCCTTGAGCACGTTTTTCACCCAAACGCTCCTCAGCTGACCAAACAGAAAACTCGGAGGCAACAACACATGGCTGAATTGACACTGAAAGATCTAACTCTTTTATACAGTGTATCAATTGATGATTTAAAACTGCAGCTTGTTCTATACGTGGACGTGGAACTGCAGGGTTTCTATGGACCTGTTGTATTGTTTTTATAGCTTCTTGAATTGCTCGGTCGCCAACAGCATGAATGATAAGCTGTAAACCAGCGTTTTGAATTTTTTCTGCGATGGAGATCAGTTCATTTTGTTGATACAGCAGTTTTCCTTTATCTGAAGAGGCATCATTGTAGGGTTCAAACAAGGCGGCAGTTCTTGTCGCTAAATAACCATCTACAAAAACTATGGTGCCTCCAAGTTTGAAACGGTTATTTTCAAGGGGTTTTAACGTTTGTAGTGCTAAATCGAGCAGGTTTATGGGTACAATTAAGTAAACTCTTAAAGGTAAAGAGTTTGTTTTAACCAGTTTTTGAATTATCGGCAACTCTACTTCGGAGAGTACTATCCAATGAACACTTGTTATGCCTAAATGAATAAAATTTGTCAGTGATAATTCAGTTGTTTTGTAAAGTTCTTGTTGAGCGGGTTTGGGAATTATGTTCCAGATAAAGTTTGTAGCTTGATCACGTAAAACACCAGTAGGTTCACCTGTTAAAGTCCGCTCTATACCCAAGTCACTTTGTTGACTTATATTAGCTGCTTTAAGCGCTTTACTGTTAACAACACAAACCTGCCCTAACTGACAATAAAACACTACAGGATTATCAGGTGCCGCTGCATCTAATTCTTGACACGTGGGTAACCGTTTCTCTAAAAGTCCCTCAGAATTTAACGCTCTACCCAAGACCCATTGATTTTCATTCATTTGTTTTACACGTTCAGCTAAACGGGCTTGTATTTCTTTAATTGAAGAAACCTCTGCAAGATTCATCCAAGCTAACATTTGACCATAGTCAACAACATGCGCATGGGTATCAATGAAACCAGGAAGAACAGTCTTACCCTCAAGATAGAAAACCTGTGTTTTTTCACCAATATATTGTTTAACTTCCTGATTGTTACCTACATAAGAAATCCTATCACCTTTAACAGCTATAGCTTGAGCCGAGGGCATATTTGAGTTCATTGTTATGATGTTTCCATTAAGTAGAACTAAATCTGCAGGGATCATGTTAGGTCTCCATATGTGTATTGTTACTTGGTGTTTATTGCTTATCAACTTAACTTTTTTAAAAGCTACTTTACCGCAAAATCTTTTTTAGGAACAGCCTTCTAGGTAGAGCTAATAATACAGTCAGAAGGATGATTTTAGATGACAAAAAAAGGCCCTTTAATGATGACCTCTTGGAGAACCACAGGTGCCTGTAATGCACGTTGCAGATACTGTAATGTAGATGCAACAGGCAAAAAGGCAGATAAGGAACTAACAACTCAAGAAGCATTAGCTTTAGTTGATAAAGTTTATGACTTTGGCGTAAGCTGGTTTGGTCTTAAAGGCGGAGAACCCCTTCTGCGCAAGGACATCTTTGAAATAGTTGTCTATGCAAAAAGCAAAGGACTCAATGTATGTCTTTTAACTAATGGCTGTTTTGTTGACGGGGAGATATATGATAATCTTGTTAAAAATCAGGTTTGGGGCTCAGTAAGCATAGATGGCCCCGAAGAGATAAATGATCAGCTTAGAGGACAGGGTTCATACCAGAAGGCTTTAGCGGCAATTGAAAAACTTTCAGCAGGAAAAATCCTCAACGGTCTTGCTGCAGCTATAACATCAGTAAATTATAACCATTTAGATCATGTTTGTGAGTTAGCAGAGAAATATCATGCTAATTTTGTTTGGTTTAATCATTTAGTGCCCAGTGGACGAGCAAAAGATCAAGCAGATGACTTAAGCCCCACTCCAGAGCAGTTAGAGGAGGCTTTGAATAAAATTTGGGATCTGTCAGTTAAATATGAAGGCATATTTGACATACATGTGCACTGTCCTCATTTTGCACGAGTTGTAAAACAACGCAATATCCCCAACTTTGAAGAATGGTATGAGAATAAATTTCACGGCAAATGCACCTATTTTGCATTCGGCGGTTACATAAGCATCATCGAAAATGGAAACTTGATCCCCTGCTTCTACACAGACCTTCGACCAATGGAACCTATGAACATAGGAAACATTCGCGATGAAAAACCTCTAATAGAACATTGGGAGGAAATGAAGGCCTCACCTTACTATAGCAGTTTTCGAGATAGAACTATTCTTAAAGGCAAATGCGGCATCTGCGAATACAGAGAAATCTGTGGCGGATGCAGAAACCGAGCATATGCCTTAACAGGCGACATTTACGGACAAGACGACGCATGCGCATACACACCACAGACCAAACATAAAACTTGACAACTGTATAGCAGGTAGATAAAAGAAGGAATAACACACTTCTCTGCTTTTCATCTACAACTTTTTGTTTATTCAGTATCAATTTGCTGTCGATGAAAAGATTATTTTTCGACAAATATTATAAGCGGAAAAAGACCACAAAATAATCAACAATTATCTATAGAACTAAAGAACAAGACTCTAATCATTTTTTATTCCCAAAAACGGTACTAACAAAAACCTTTATCAAGAAACAACCAAAATACCATTGTATGACAAGTAGAAACAAACTCGTGTCCTTCTTATTGCTCTTCTTTCTCATAAACAGCTTATTTACAGTAGCAGTTAATCCTGTTTTAGCCTCAAAGTTAGTTGAGGATTCTTGGAACACAAAAACTCCAATGAGTCAGGCACGATATGATTTAGGCGTTATTGCATTTGGCGACAAAATTTATGCTATTGGAGGATATGCCCCTGTAAAATATGATGGATTGAGCAATGTTGTCGTTGGTATTAATGAGTGCTATGATACAAAGACTGACACATGGGTTACTCTAGAACCTATGATAACGCCTAGAGCCAGTTTTGCTATAGCTGCCTATAACGGTAAGATTTACTGTATAGGTGGCGGAGGACAGGATGGACTATGTGGTACAAATGAGGTTTATGATATAGCTACGGATAGTTGGAGTGCTAAAACTGCTATGCCATTTAACGACTCATTTTTGAAAGCCCATGTTATAGATGGCAAAATTTTTGTTATAACCAGTTATGATTTGTTTATGTATAATCCAGTTGCTGATTCATGGACAACTAAAACTCGTATGCCCCAACCTCTTATTACAACAGTACATTCAGCTGTAGTGGATAGCAAAATAATAGTCACTTTCCTTCCAAAAGAAACCCCAAGTAGAGATTTACACCATACGTACGTTATGATTTATAACCCAAAAACTGATGTGTGGAGTGAGGGGGCTGAGTCAAAGTTTTTGTTGTCTTATGGTGGTGCTGGAGCGACAACAGGTGTGTATGCACCTAAAAGAGTCTATGTGTTAGGCATTTTGGAGGCCTATCTTTTTGATGCTTTACCCACTAATCGAGTTTATGATCCAGTAAGAAATGCGTGGTCAACTGCTAAGGTCATGCCTACAGCTAGAACACATTTTGGTGTGGCAGTTGTTGACGATGTTTTATATGTGATCGGGGGAATTCTTGATGTACGTTGGGAAGATGTACCAGAAAAAATACCTTCACTAACAATGGGACCTAATGGCGAATTAATATACATCCACTTCCCGTCTCAACCCTTTGTACCTACTGCTATAAATGAACAATATGTACCAATTGGCTACAGTTCTATGCCTCTTCCTTCTGAATCTGAACCGTCTAAACCTCCTGCAACCTACCTTGTCGTAACCACATTAGCGATAACAGTTGGCGTTATTGCGGCAGGTTTATTGGTATATTTTAGAAAAAGAAAAAGAGAAAGGAAAATATCTCCAAGGTAAACTGTTTTGTAGAAACTGTTTTATTCTTAAAACCAGCATTTAGGATGGTTTCAATGAGTCGTAATTGGGTAGTAGCGATTTGTCTTTGTATGCTGTTATTGTTAACGCTTTTTGTGAGTGGACATGTTTTTTCTAACAGGGATAGAGAGGGGTATGTTGTGGATGTTTACGTTGGGGTGGATGCGGCATATGCAGATATGGAGGAGTTGAAATTGCGTGTTAATCAGGTTAAGGATTATACGAATATTTTTATTTTAGGCAGTACGGCCATCACTCTTGATGAGGTAAAGCTCAATGAGATGTGTGAATACATTGATTCGCAAGGGCTTAGTTTTGCTACTTATACTCATACTACTGAAAACACGTCTATTGATTTTAATCAGTCGGCTTGGACAGCTTATGCAAAGCAGAGGTGGGGTGAGAAATTTGTGGGGTTGTATTGTTATGATGAGCCAGGGGGTTATCAGGTAGATAGGCATTCGCTTTTTATGATAGCTCAAGAGGCAGAGGATCCCTCGGAGGCAGCTGAGACGTATGTGCAAAAGTTGCGTGCTTATCTTGCAGAGTTTTTTTCCCTAAATCAGAGAATTATAACTTCGGATTATGCCCTTTATGAGTATGATTATCGTGCAGGGTATGATATGGTTATGGCGGAATATGCGTGGAATCATAGTCGTCCAATAAATACTGCCTTATGTAGAGGTTCAGCTACTATGCATGATAAAGAATGGGGTGTTATGCTAACTTATACGTATGAGCATTCGCCATATCTTGTTTCAGGGTTTGAATTGTATCAGGATATGGTATTTGCTTATGAGAATGGTGCTAAATATATTCTAGTGTTTGACTACGCCAAAGACGAGGAGACAGGGCAGACGTATGGTATATTGCAGAGGGAACATTTAGAGGCTCTTAAACAGTTTTGGAAATATGTCAAAGCTAACCCTCGCCCAAGTAACCCTGTTGATGAGCGTGTAGCTTATGTGTTGCCACCTGATTTTGGATATGGCTTTCGTGGCCCTGACGATTCAATTTGGGGGTTATGGCAAAATAGCACCCTGTCAAATAAAATTTGGAAGGATGTAACCACTTATTCACAGCAGTATGGTCAAAAATTTGATATCATTTATGCGGACACACCAAATTTTGATAATTGTGCTTATTATAGTAAACTCATTTATTGGAACGATAACAGTGCAAACAAACTTTAACACACAATTTATCACTTAGCTCTTAGAACAGATTTCAGCTTATAGACATGTTTAACAGAAACTTTATTATGGTAACAAGGGCATTTTAAAATTAATCAGAGGAGAAATTAATGAAAAACTCGGCGACTGAACAAACAGGTGTTTATGATTTAAGGACAAATTGGCCGCCTTACACTTACAGAGATTACCCTGACATTGAGCCTGAGGCTTACAAGGCTTTCTTGGACTTTCTAGACACAGAAAACACATCAAACCGTTTAATGGAACTGCAACCCTGGGTATCTATATGTGACTCCAGATGTTCCTTCTGCTATTTTCCAACTACTGCTACAAGTAAAGCACGCATAGAACCCTATCTGGCAGCATTAAAAAAAGAATTAGACATGTATGCTAAAACGCGATATTTACAAACCAGCGTTTTTGACGAACTAGTTCTTGGAGGCGGAACACCTAGCGTTTTAACTGCTGAACAAATAATTGATCTGATTGAATACTGTAAAGCGCGCTTCAATGTAACTGATGATTATTTCATAAAAGTCACTGGGTCCTCAAAAAGTTTTGACCGCCACAAAATCGTAAAACTCGCTGAGTATGGCACCTTCCAAATGGACATGGGCGCTCAAACATTTGATAACAATTTAAGAAAAGCCTTCTGCCTACCTGACTCCGCAGACCAAGTTGAAGACGCGATTAAACTTGCACGTAAATTAGGCATGTGTGTTTGCGTAGACATACTCTACAATTTACCAGGCCAAACCATGGAATCATGGATAGACACGCTTAAAAAATGTATAGACCTAGATGTAGAAGTTGATGTTTACGCCTTAGAGGTTGTTGCGGGCACCATGTTAGATATGCAAATAAAAGCAGGTAAAATGTCGCCACCTGGAGATGTAGAATATGAAACTCAAATGTATCTAACAGCATACAAAATGTTAACGGACGCAGGTTACAAAGCTGTTGGGCACGACAGATTTTCTCGTGAGCCATGGCATTTCAAAGAATCCTGCCTTAATGGGTGGCCTTTTGCAGCGCAATTAACCACTGGTGCAGGCTGTTTTATGGGTTACTTTGAAACGTTTTCTTACTCAAACATTGAAGACATTAATCAATACATGGATGCCGTAAACGCGGGCAGATTACCGATTAACAAAATTAGTGAATCTACGCCTGAAGAAATGATGCGCAAAGTAATGACACGACTCTATCTTCGCTTACCAGTTGACAAAATTGAGTTCAAAGAGAAATTCGGCAAAACCCCCGAAGATGTTTTTGGCACAGAACTAAACCGACTTGTCAAGAAAGGCTTGTTAACCATTGATGACAAAGAAATCAAAATTACCAAACTTGGCGACATATGGAAAGGCAACATTGCATGGGAATTTGCAGACAACCCACGCGCCAAAAACATGCTCAAATAGTACCATATTTTACTTTATTTTTTCTTGTTGTTTTTAAGAATTTGTGGATGATAAGAGTCTGCAGATTTATTTACGCACTTGAATAGGTGTTATAGGAAAAAATGGGATGCTTCCCAGGAAAATATTTTGTGGTTTTATGATTCTTCTAGCATCAGCTTGCTGATGGTGTGTCTTCTATGAAAAAACGTGTTTTGCACGTGTTTTTTCATGGCACTTCAATGGAGCCTGTTTCAGGAGATTTATTTGTTAATTAGTTAGGTACTAGTTTTTGTATGGCCTCGACAAGTTTTTGGTTGTCTTTGTCTGAGCGGACGGTTACACGGAAATATGTGTCGTCTAAGCCTACAAATGTGCAGCAGTCACGAATTAGCATGCCCATTTTGGCGAGTTCTTCTTTAAGTTTTGTTGAAGTAACTTTACCGTTGGTTACTTTTACAAGTAAAAAGTTGGCATCTGATGGAAAAACGTGTAAGCCAGATATTGTGCTGAGTTGTTTTGCAAATCGGATGCGTTCTTGTGTTATGGTTTGTTTGGTGTTTTCTATGAATTCTTTATCGCTAAAAGCAGCTAAGGTAGCTAATCCAGCAAAACTGTTTATGCTCCAGGGTTGTCGTACATCTAAGAGCGTGCTAATTAGGCTTTTTGCGGCAACTCCATAACCAAAGCGTATGCCGGGCATGCCGTAGAATTTGGTTGCTGAGCGTATGACAAAGAGGTTTTCATATTTGTTTACGTATTGCGCCATTGTTTCTGTTTGTTCTTTGTTAGTGAATTCGATATAGTTTTCATCTATGCTAAAAATTACATCCTTTGCTTGACAGTATTCTACTAAGTCGAGAACTTCGTCTTTAAGATACAGTCTACCTGAGGGGCTGTGAGGGTTGCATATGGAGACGATTTTAGTGTCGGGGTTTATTGCTTTTTTGATTTTTTCGTTTTCCATACAAAAGTCTGGGGTTAAGGGTACATAAATTGTTTGTCCGCCTAGACGTAAGGCGGCTTTTTCGTATTCGGTAAAAGAGGGGACAGGGACTACGGCGTTAAAGTTTGTTTTTGAAAAAATTTCTGTGATCATATAGATAAGTTCAATGGAACCGTTGCCTAAGATAATGTTGTCTGCCGTTACACCGGGTTGGTTGACATATTTGGCTATGCTTTGATGTAGTTCAATAGGGTTTGGGTCAGGGTAGAATTTTACAAGTTTAATGTTTTCTTTTACTGATTCAAGAGCCTTTTGTGAAGGCCCTAAATGGTTTATAGGGCCGCTGAAATCAAGTGCTTCTTCTAGGGGGATGTTGTATTTTCTGGCAAAGCCCCAAACGTCTCCACCATGGCTTACAAACCTGCGTTCTCTACATTCTTTATTATTTGTCAACTTTTTTTCTCCTCCATTAGGCTTGAGATTTTTTTCTCTACTTGTAAATGCGCTGTATAATGCGCGTTGTATTGGTTAACTATTTTGTATAGCCAGTAAATTACGCCAAAGCCTAATGTTACTATGGTAATTATGGTGTATGTTTTTATGGGTATCGTCTGTGTCATGAATATGCGTTCAGTGAAGGCTTGAGTGAGAAGTTTGTCTTGTTCAATTTCGTGTAAAGCTAGGTCTTTAGACAGTAAATAGGCAATTATAAAGAGGGGGATAATTAGGACAATAGCAGCTGTCCAGATTTTTGCATTCATTTCCCTTTGGGGATGGTTTATTTTTGGAGCGGGTTTGTTTTGGTTTTGTAGGTGTAGGGTTATTTGTTTTTTTAGGGTTTCTTCTTTTTTGAAGTGGTGGTTTCTGTTTTTGATTAACCGGTAAATCATGGGGAAAAATGCTAATCCGAAGGTAACTATTGCACTTAAGAACCACATAGAGAACCAAATTTTCTGTTCGCTTTCCAGTGAAGTAATTTTTTTGGTTTCCATGTACATCATCAATATGTTCAAATTGTTTGATATAATGGTGGAGTAGCCAAACTTTATAAGTTCTTCCATTTAGGTCTATAGTTAGAATGAATCCTAAACAATTGCTAGTTTCCGTTGTCATTCCGTTGTATAATGAAGAGCAGACTATAGGGAACATAATTGAGCGTGTTCAAGCGGTTATGATGCAGACGGGATTGAATTATGAGATTTTAGTGGTGGATGATCGCTCATTTGATAACTCTCTTATGGTTGCTAAAAGGTATCCTGTACGGTTGTATAGTTTACTGGTGCATGGGGGTAAGGGTATGGGTTTACGGGCGGGTTTTGCTAAAGCTTTGGGGGATTTGATAGTAACTATTGACTCAGATGGTTCGCATCTTCCTGAAGAGTTGCCAAGGTTGCTTTATCCTGTTTTGAATGATAAAGCAGATTTGGTTATTGGTTCACGGTATTTGCAGCGTAGAGTTGTGGCTGCTAAGAAGCTAAATGTGTTGGGTACTAAAATGTTTAATTTAGTTATTCAAATGTTTGCAGGGGTTTATGTTACTGATTCTCAGTCAGGTTATAGGGTAATGCGGCGTGAGGTTCTTAAGGTGCAGCATTTGAAATCGTGTGGGTATGAAATTGAAACGGAGATGTTAGTGAAAACTATTAAGAGCAAATATCGTGTAGTTGAGGTGCCGATAAGTTTTGAGCAGCGCACTTATGGAGTGTCAGGGGTTGATTATTTACATGATGTTTTTAGAATATTTGTGTCCATAGTTTCTGCGCGTTTGAGGGGTGTGTAAGATTGTCTGATGTTTTGCCTAAGGTGTCTGTTGTTGTGTCGTCTATGAATAATGAGGAGACCATTGGGGAATGTTTGCAAGCATTAGTGTCGCAGAATTATCCTAAGGAATGTATGGAGATTATTTTAGTTGATGGTGGTTCAAAGGATAGAACTGTGCAGATTGCTAAAAAGTATCCTGTTAAAGTTTATCAAACTGTTTTGAATTGTCCTGCGGCTTATAATTATGCACAAAAAGTTACATGTTATCCACTTTTAGGGTTTGTAGATTCTGATGCTAAAGTTGAAGTGAACTGGTTAAGGCAACTGGTAGCACATATAAACGAGTTAGGGGTTGGGGGTGTTAGTGGGTCTATTGATACATGGAATAAGGATAACCCTTGGGCAAGAAGTATTGGTTATGAATTAAAAACGCGTTATCGTCGCATTGGCAAATACACTGGACGTATAGCTACTATGAATTTATTGCTTAAAAGAGAGGTTCTTGAAGAAGTAGGGGGATGGGCAGAGGATATGCCAAGTCAGTATGATACTGAATTTGGTTATAGGTTAGCTTTAAAGGGTTATAAAATAGCTTATGTGCCCTCTTCTGTGTGTTATCATTATAATCGCCCTACACTTCAAAAGTTTTATCGGCAACAATTTCAGTATGGCAAAAACACGCTACGACTATACTTTAAATACGGCACTCTATCACGTGGCGATGAAATCACAGACATAGGTATGAATATTCAACCAATTTGGCTTTTAATAACTATAACTAGTTTCTTATTAGGTATAATACCTTCTCTGCGTTCTTTGTGGTATGTGGCAGGGGTTTTGTCTTTAGCGTTATTTTTATATTATATTTACTTGACAGTAAAAATTACTGTTGAGTTCAAAGACCGATCTGCAATACGGCTTATTTTACTTTATTATACACGCTCTATTGCATGGTTTAACGGAGCTGTAGTTACAACTATAAGGTATGTTAGAGGTAGACTCAAATGAGTGGTAAAAATATTTGTTTCATCTCACCAGAATATTGGCCTCTTGCAGGTGGAACAGGAGCCTATATTTATTATCTCTCCAAGGAACTAATGAAAAACGGGCATAACATAAACATTGTAACAGGCTCAAATCAAAACATAGATGTTCAAGTAAATAATCAACTTAGGGTTTATTTTCAAAAAATCCCAAAAATGCCCATTGTAAAATCATTTATGCTAGCAAAGGCAAGCTATCAAAAACTTTGCAGCATACGCAATACTACAAATGTAGATATCACACATCCACAACTACCCCTAACACCCAGCTTTGCTGTTCCACCCCATTTCGGAAAAAGCCTAGTCTGCACGGTACACTCCACTTGGAGAGGGGAAGCAGAAGCTATAAGAGGAGAACCATACAGCCGTTTAAATGCAAACGAAAAGTTTCTTGTCAGTTTTAATTGGTTTTTACGTTTTTTTGAAGTTGGGATGATTAAACGGGCCAACAGAGTTATTGCTGTAAGTGACTTTACCCGTCGAGAACTAATAAAATATTACAATATACCCGAAAACCGCATCCGAGTTGTCCACAATGGGGTAGATACTTGTAAATTTCAACCAGTGGAGGATAAACAAAAAGTTAAGGCTGAACTGGGATTAAATCCCGATGATACCATAATTCTTTCAGTAGGCAGGCTATATGCACGGAAGGGTCTTTTTACTTTAATTGAAGCCATGCCTGCTGTTGTTAAACGGTTTAAGCGTGTCAAATTTGTTATAAGTGGTAAGGGTCAAAGTGATGAGATGGCAAAACTAAATGCGTATGCTAAACATTTAGGTGTTAGAGATAATATAGTTTTTACGGGTTACTATCCGGATAAAAAGTTACCTAAGCTTTATCAAGCGGCAGATGTTTTTGCGTTTTCAACTTTCTATGAGCATCATCCATTTGCGGTGCTTGAGGCGCTTGCAACGGGGTTGCCGGTGGTGACAACAACTGTTGGGGGTATTGCTGAGACCATTGAGACGGGTAAAAATGGTTTGTTAGTTAAGCCTTCAAATACGAAACAGTTCTCTGAGGCGCTTATGTATTTACTTGAGCATAAGGCAGAAGCAGATGAAATGGGTATAAGAGCGCGTAAAACTATTGTTGAGCAGTATGACTGGAGCATTTTAGTAAAAAAAACTATACAGGTTTATGAGGAAGCAGTTTCTTAGACCATGGTTTAAGTGGTGTTTAGGTGTTTGAAGGTTCTTCTGTTGGTTTGCCTCGGTAAGTCATAGTGATTTTTTGGAAGAGTTTAACGATGTCTATGGAGCAGAAGAGCATCTTTGTGAGGTACTCATGTTGGTATATGATTATTTGTGCTTTAACGGGCAAATCGATGTGGGGGGTTTCAAAGGGGTGTGCAACTGTTGAAATTGGTACGCCTTCTTCTTTGATGTCTATTTCTTGTAAGTGGGTTTTTTTGGCGAGATAATGGAGGTATGTGTTTTTCCAGTCGAGTTTCATAATTTTTGTTGCTACAATGTCTAATGCAAGAGCATTATTGCTGGTTAGCATAAGGTTCATTTTAACGGGTTTGCCCTTAGTAGGTCCATTGCCTTCAATGCCAGTGCGGGCGTCCATAATTGTTAGGGCGGGTTTGAATATTGTGTATAGGTGATAGAATACTTCTGGTAAGTATGGATGGAGGTAAATGCGTTTGTTGCTAGGTATGCAGCCGAAGAGGTTTTTAATGGCTCCGCTGTAGGCCATGAATTCGTGGGTTTTCATCAGTGGTAGGTCAATTACGGCGTTGGTGTCTATGAGGGTTTTAGGCAAGAATAGGCGTTTTACAGATGTGCCTTGATTGAGTTTTACTTCAACTATTTTGTCCTCTGAGAGGTTGATTACTGTTCCGCCGGCTTTTTCAACAGCTTTTTTCATACCTGTCTTGTGAAAGGCTGTCCAGCAGGGGTAATTAAATCCGTTAGATTCGCCTACTATGACTTCGCTGTTTTGGTTGCGTAACAATCCAATTAATTCACTGGTTAATTCTGGATCAGTAACTACGCCGGGTAGATATTCGGGGTGGCTTAGGTTGGGTTTAATGAAGATTTGTTTTTTGCCATGTAAGTGGGCGTTGTTGACGGCTTCTTTTAGGATGTCAGATATGGGAGTGTTTTTTGTTTGGTATATTTTAACTGGGGTTATGGTTTGGTGTGTCATTGTTTTTTTGCTCCCATAAGGCATCCGGGGTCGCCGTTTAGGGTATCGCCGTTGTGGTATGCAGCTGAGCGTGCTCTGCATCCGCCGCAGATGGACTTATATGTGCATTTGCCACATGAACCCTTTAGATTAGCTCGATTACGAAATGCATTAAATAGGGGTGCGTTGAGCCAGATGTTTTTGAAGGTTTGTGTTTTTAGGTTGCCAACGTTTTCAGGTAAGAATACGCAGGGACGTATATCACCTTGGGGGGATATGGCACAGTATAGTCTGCCTGCGCCGCAGCCTCCGATAAATTCGCCTAAGGGGACCGCTTTTTTAGTTACTTTCACAGTTTGCATATGTGCTAAGGCCAAGGTGACCTCACCTGTAGTCGAGGAGCCCTGACATTGGGCTGCAACGCGTGCTAATTGGGGGGCGGTGGCTAAAATGGTTGTTTTGCAGCCTGTGGACATACGATTTAGGAGGTATTTCATGATTTGTTCGCGTTCTTGAGGGTTAAGGTCTTGTTTGGCATGGTTTTTGCCTCGTCCAGCGGGTATAAAGTTGAAGTAGGTAAAGCGGTCTACTTTTAATTGTTCAGCTAAGCTAATAATGTCAGGTAATTCAGTCATGTTGTTTTTGCCCACGGTGGTGGCTATGCAGGTGCAAAGGTCTGCTTCAATGCAGTTTTTAAGACCGCTAAGGGCTTTTTCAAATGCGCCGTTAACTCCTCGAAAATCGTCATGTGTTTTAGCAATTGCGCCATCGAGGCTTATGTCTACATAGTTAACTTTTGCTTCTTTGAGTTTTTGTACATTTTCTTTAGTAAGCAAAGTGCCATTTGATGCGAGTGAGACGTATAAACCGCGGTTAGCTGCGTGTTTGGCTATTTGGAAGAAGTCAGGACGCATTAGGGGTTCTCCGCCACTAAATGCTAAAGCGGTAACATGAGCCTCAGCAAGTTGATCCACAACAGCTAAGGCTTGTTGAGTAGTTAATTCTTCTTCTTCAACCTCTCCGCTGTTTGAGTAGCAATGTTTGCATCGGAGATTGCATTTATGAGTGAAATCCCAAACTACTAGGAAGGGGGCGCAAAGAGTTATAGGTTTTTTAATGCCAAAGTGTTCAAAGGACTCTACCAAGTTGAGTACTGCGTTTTGGGCGTATTTATCGGTTAATAATTGCTCTGCTTTTGTCCGTTTAAAGCCAAGAGCTTTGCGTAAAAATTCAATCCAAAACGCGATAATTTGGCTATAAAAAATACTACAGTCCGCACAATGCCTACAGGTTGTTTTTCCGTAGTCATCTAAGGCGGCTTCTAGGACTGTGCGTTTGCAGGTGTTGCATTTACGAAGGGAAAGTTGGAGCATTTTTTTGGTCATCGGTAGGCTAACTATGGCATTCCAGAAAGTGTCGTGGCTAAGTATACTCATGTAAATGTTCTCCTAACATAAGCAATAGAAATAGGGGTGTTAAATATTTCCCTAAACTCTTCATACCAATTATTTTACAGTTATTGCAGCAGCATAGGTTTTCTATCTTATCCTATAAGTTTGTTTAATAGAGGTATTTTTTTAAGGGGTATAATTATGGCAAGAACAAGCAATAATGTCAGGGTTGCTGTTAGGGGTACGCCAATTATAGGGTTGAGGATGTAATTATTTGTTATAAGGCCTGAGAGGTTTTGGAGTAAATGAATAATTATCATGTGGAATAAGTAAATGGGTAAAGTGTTTTCGCTAATTATATGCATTATGCGTTGTTTCCATGAAGGTTTTTCTATAGGTGTTAGAGGTTTGGGTTTAGTGTAACTGTTTAAGAGCATAAAAATGGCTAATGTAGCTATAACCATAGGGGGACTGGTGCCGCCTATGAAGAAGAATGTGGGATCGCTGCCGTTTCCGGCTGTGAAATAGGAGGCTATGGTTGCTAAGGTGAGGCCTAAAATAGCTATGGAGGCAAGGATCCAGCGTTTGATATGTATTTTAACAAGATAAGGGCCAAGTATAAAGTAGCCAGTGCATAAGGGTATGAGAAAGACAATGCCATGTAAATATGAGGGCCAACCGCTTATAAATTCTATCATAGGTATTAACGCGGTGCCTATGAACCAGAGGCATATGAAGTATTTGAAGAGTTTATCTGTAAAATGAGCAATCATAACGCGTAATAAGGGTGTTATAAGGTAAAGGCCGACTAGTAAGTAGAGATACCAGAACATGAAATAGGGTCCTTTTAGAATGCCGTTAATAAGAAAAGTTGATGTGAGGGGTTGGTTTTCAATATATATGGCATATAGGAAATAGATGATGCCCCAAAATAGGAAGGGTAAGCCAATACGGCTAAAGCGTTTTTTAAAAAAAGTGCCTATGTTTTCGTCTTTTTTAGAGGGGGTAAGCAATAATGCTCCTGTTAGTATGATAAATAAGGGTACACCAATACGGCCGATGCTTTGGTAAATGTTAACCACTATCCACCATTGCAAGACATCCATGTTGTTTGCGTTTTGAGTAGCTAAATAGCCTATAGCGTGAAAGAGAAGCACGCCAAATATGGCTACTACACGGATTAAATCTACAGGCGTGGCTGATAGGCCGTTCTGTTTGTCCATTAACTATGAACCCACACAAATATCAAGGGATTATAGAGTTATATCTTGTGGTTATCGCGGCATTGCAAATAATTTTAGAAACAAGCAAGTAATTTACTTGATATTGTTGGGGAGCGCATTGTACTGTAGCAGACAGGTTGAATATTGTTCAATGAAGATGGTTAGGTGGGTTGGTTTTTAAGTTTATTAGTTATTGTTTATGACTCTTGTTGTTTGTTGTTCCCATGAAAGCACTTTACTGATTTCATGTTTCTTCCAGCATCGACCGCTGTCGATGGTGAAGTCTCTCATGAAAGCATTTACTGTTTTCGTGGTTCTTTCAGCATCGGCCGTAGCCGATGGTGTGGTCTTCCATGAAAGCATTTTGTGGTTTCATGTTTTTTCCAGCATCAGCATCGCTGTTGGTGTGGTTTCTATGAAAAAACGTGTTTGGTATGGTGTTTTTCATGGCCCTTCAATGGAGCCTGTTTCGGGAGATTTGTTTGAGAGGAGTTTTTGGGCTATTTGTAGTTCTTTTGGGGTGTTAACGTTTACTGCAAGTTCAGGTTGGTCTATTAAAAAAATGTCCTGATCTAGCCATTCGTCTCCGTAACGTTTGTTGCCATCGATTACGTTAATTCCTGTAGGTACGACGTCTTTGTTGTCCATTTTAAAAGAGTACTCAACACTCATACCCATTTTGATTTTTGTCTCTATAGGTATGGCAACTGTTAGGGCGGGTTTACCACAGTTTTCGTACCGCTCGATTATTTGGTCAAGGATTGCTCCAGTAATTAGAGGCAGGTCTGCGGCGATTGCGAGAAATTTACCTAATCTAAGGGTTTGAGTGGCATAGCCCATGTCTGAGACGTAATCTTTGCCAGGGGTTGTTACTATTTGGGCTTGGAATTTTTTTATATGTAGAGTTGTTTTTGGGGTTTGTTGGGTTACTGCTACAGCTATAGAGTCTATTTTTTTAGCGTTTTTTAGGGCGTTAAATACATAGTCTATAACGGGTTTGTTGCAGATTTCAATAAGAGGTTTTTCCTGAGCTGAATTCATACGTGTGCCTTTGCCGCCGGCCATAATTAGGGCAGAAACTGTCATATTAAAATCAGCACTCCAATTATAATTACAAGAGTTATAGCTCTTGATATCTCATTAGTTGCACCAATAATGTCCCCTGAGACACCGCCAAATATTTTCTTAGCAACCTGCGCCATCAGGTATGCAACTGGAATACTAACAAAGACCACCCCAATGCCTAAAAGGCCATATGTAACATTAAATGCTAAACTAAATAATGCAAAGGCAATCATCGCTGATATAATATATGCAACGATGTTTAGTTTCTTTTTGGCTTTTTTTAGAAATATAGAACCTAAGCCTTTGTGTGTGGGTTTTCCAAGCCATACAAGGGTTACCATAGCAAGTTTAGCTGCAACCTCAGCTAAAATTATAGTAGCAACTATTATCAAAGGGTTAGTAACTGTAGGTATTATTAGAAATAGTCCTAAGAAGGCTATAAATTCTATAATTATAGCAAAAATAGCGCCTGAATAGTTAACTGTCCAGGCATGGGCAGCCATTTTTCTCTCGTGTTCACTTCGGTGTCCTAAGGCGTTGCCAAGATCTATTAAGCCATCAAAGTGTTGAAGGCCTGTTATAACTAGTAGAAAAGCTATGGTCATAGCAGCTGATGCAAAGCTTACCAGAAAATTAACAGGTAAAGTTACAAAATTGTTAACGCCATTTAGGAGAACTTGGAGTATATAGTTGCTGCCGATAAAGTATGCGCCAGCTAATATGCCTATGAAGCTGCCGATTATGGGGAAGAGGTACATGTTTTCTGCGGAGGTGAAAACGAAATCTTCTTTTCCACCCACTGGGATAGAGGTGAGGAATGCAAGCAGGTCCCTAAAGGTTTTTATAGTTTTTGCAGGCGACATATAATTAACACTGTGTGCATAAGCATATAGGCTTTGTCGTGATTTAGATGGCAGAATTTAATGGTAAAAAAGTGATGGTTACAGGTGGCGCTGGCTTTATCGGTTTTCACTTGTCTAAGGCTTTGTCTAGTTTAACGGATGATTTAACTATTTATGATAATTTGTCAAGTGGAAAAATGGAAAATGTTAGGGATGTGTCGGCGGCTAAATTTGTTAAAGGTGACATTTTAGATGTTAAGACGTTGTTTTCGCAGGAGAAAATGGATCTAGTTTATCATCTGGCTGCGCAAGTGGTGGTTCCTTATTCTATGGAGAATCCTATGGAGGATTTTGATACAAATGCTAAAGGTACGTTATGTGTTTTAGAAAAAGCGCGTAAAGATGACGCTAAAGTGGTTTTTGCTTCAAGTGCGGCAGTATATGGTAATCCATCTGTGTTTCCTACACCTGAGAGTTATGGTTTTCATCCGTTTTCTTGTTATGGTTTGTCTAAAGTTGTAGGTGAAGAATATTGTCAAATGTATCGAGAGCAGTATGGTCTTGATATTGTAATAACTAGATTTGCTAATGTTTATGGTTCTAGATGTCATGGGGTAATTCATGATTTTTTGGATAAACTCTCCAAGAATCCTAACAAGTTAGAGATTATAGGTACAGGTCAGCAGTGTAGGGACTTTGTTCACGTTTCTGATGTAGTTGATGCGTTGATTAAAGTTGGGGCAATGTCTTCGGTGGATGGTAGGGTTTACAATCTTGGGTTTGGTAAAACAACGTCTATACTGGAGCTTTCTAAATTGATATTAACAATTTTAAATCTTCAAGACAAAACTGTTGTAACTACAACTAATGTTTCTTGGCATGGTGATGTGACTAAAATATGGTTTGATATAACTAAGGCAAAGAAAGAGTTAAATTGGAATCCTAAGGTATCTCTTGAAGATAGCATAAAGGAAATCATAGCTGAGAGGAAAATAGTTACATGAGTACATCACCTGTTAGAGGATTATTTTCGCTTTTAAGAATGCCCTATTGGCTGATGACGGGCGGTTTAGCGCTTCTCACAGCCTTTGTCGTCACTAAAGGCATGATTGCGCCTCAGCAAATTGCATTAATTTTCTTTTCCATGGCATTCATCGCCAGTGCGGGGTTTGCTATAAATGATTACTTTGATCGTGAAAGTGATGCGATAATAAAGCCTAAACGTCCTATTCCAGCAGGTGCTTTAACGCTTAAACAAGTAATATTTATTTCCAGTGCGCTTTTTGCTGCAGGCTTAATAATGGCCTATTTTATCAACTGGATTAGTTTTGTAATCATTGCTGTTGACTCAGTGTTATTGCTTATCTATTCTTATCTGGTAAAGCGTAAGTCTGGGTTTGCTGCAAACATACTCATAGGCATTTTAACTGGAACAGCTTTTATGTATGGTGAAGCGGCTGTGTCAAATCCAAGTGTAATCACATTTATCACTGCACTAAGTCTTTATCCTATAGCTTTTGGCACCATAGGGGGAAATGTTTTACGTGACATTCTAAGTTTGGAGGGGGATAAAAAAGTAGGATACCCTACTTTGCCTCAGAAAATTGGCAGCATAAATGCAGCTAAAGTGGGAGCAGTATTTTTCATGCTAACTGGTTTATTTGCACCCTTACCCTATATCGTTGAAAAATTCATACCTATCTCCACTGGTTTTACAGTGTACTATTTGCCATTAATTCTAATATGGAGTGCTATACTAATTTACTCATCAATACGACTTGCGTTTTCTGCGTCTACAATAGAAAATGTGCGCAAATATGAGCGGATGGTAAGCATGTCTATGATGTTACTGCCTCTAGCTTTGATATGTGAAATAATAGTTGGAATACTGTTATGAGTAAAACCAAAAGCATCTGTCCTGAGTGTCAAAAAAAAATTGATGCCAAGCTAAGTGAGCAGAGGGGTCAAATTGAAATTACCAAACAATGTTTAGAGCATGGGGAATTTAGAGCTACTCATTGGCAAAGTAAACCAATTTTTGAGCATATGACAAAATATGACAGTTTTCAATACCTAGGGGATCGTGATGCTCCAAAAGACCCCGAAGGATGCCCCTATGTTTGTGAAACGTGTAAGAATCATGCCTCAGGAACTGTAATAGGAGTAATTGATGTAACTAAACGTTGTAATTTCAGATGCGCTGTTTGTTTTTCAACTTTTCCTAATCAAGATCAAGATTATGAGCCAACTAAAGAGGCCTTAATAGATATGTTAGAGTTTGCTGCAAAAGCAAACCCAAAACCTCCCGCCATTCTCTTCTCTGGAGGAGAACCTCTGGAAAGAGAAGACATGCCAGAAATCATCGCAGCAGCACATCGATTAAAATTCATGACTATCCTAGCAACCAATGGCACTCATCTTGTAAATACACCCAAGTTAGCTAAGAAACTTAAAGATAATGGACTAAACATTGTTTATTTATCCTTTGACAGTTTTAATGAAGACTTTAACAAAAAAGTTCGCGGCCGACCCCTAGTAGACGTCAAGTTAAAGGCTATTGAGGTTTGTCGCAGATATGACATGGAAGTTATCCTAGTTAACACTTTAATGAAGAGCTTAAACGATAAAGAAGTCGGTGATATGATACGGTTTGCCGCCAAAAACACTGACATAATAAGAGGTTTAATTTTTCAGCCAATAGCATTTACCGGCAGAGCGACTGAGAATCCGTTTCGTGAAAATTTCCGTGAATGGAGCTTTGCTGAAGATGTGGAAAAACAAACCCATGGTGAGATAAAAGCTACAGACTTGTTTCCAATGTCAGTTATGACCTCGCCAATTAAAATAATGCGAAAATTCATGCAAAAACCTTGGCCGCTTTTTAGTTGTAGTCCTCAATGTGGTATTGTAAATTGGGTGTATGTGTCTAAAAAGGGTAAAATGTTTCCGATTAATCAATTTGTAGACTTTGATAAATTTTTCAATTATATTCGTAAAACTGCTGAGAATGCAGAGTCGAAAGGTAAAATATCCTTACTTTCCTCGCTTTTCATGGGTGCCATGTTATCTATGCGTATGTTAACGGTAACAAAAGAAGTGGGCATCTTTACATTGCTAAATAGTATTTTGCGTATGCATCTCTCACCATCTTATGCCTCGTTGGGGAAAATTCGGCGGCAGATTTTCTTATTAGGGTGCATGGCTTTTATGGATTCATATAATTTTGATGTTAATCGTGTTCGTCGATGTGTGGTGCATTACATTACGCCTGATAAGAAGATAATACCTTTCTGTGCTTATAATAATGTGTATAGAGTGCAAATTGAGAAGGAGTACATTGAGCGTCAACAGAAAACAAACTAGGGTGTTTAGGTGTGGTTTGTGATTGCTTTAATGTGTAAAACGCAAAAGTTGTCAGTAAAAACGTATTCTTTATTGTTTTTGGCGTAGAGTTCAATTACGATGCTATAATTACCTTCTTCATTAAGGGTTACAAGTATCTGATTGCTCCAAGATTGGTCAGCATCTAAAGTGAATTCGTATGTATTGTATGGTGGGGTGTTGACTGGGAAATACATTGTGTGTTGAACGATTTTTACTTGAAC
>Ga0209737_10000427_pt1 | contig 35409 bp, 32 predicted proteins | sample TergutCu122P3_FD_187284 | JGI IMG/M metagenome (GOLD analysis project Ga0209737, IMG submission 187284) | Cubitermes ugandensis P3 segment gut microbial communities from Kakamega Forest, Kenya - Cu122 P3 (SPAdes) (version 2) | ecosystem: Host-associated > Arthropoda: Insects > Digestive system...
ATTTTCTTTTCAATGAAATTATTTGAGAATGTAACTATATCAATTTTAGCAATGTGAAATTTGAGTGATTTTGAAAATGCAGCAGTTTTTCTCGTTAAAGGAGCAATTCTTTGCCGCATTTTGTTATTGTATCCTTCAACTACTGATGTAGAAATTTTGTGACCCCTTACATCTCCAAATACGCGCTCTCTTTTAATATTTAGGACGGAATTTTCTTTTATTGCTTTGATGACTTTCCCATATCCTGCACATGATTCAGAATATATTTCCTTTATTATATTTCCATATTGGAAATTTCCATCTGTAAAGAAGAAGATCCTTTTGTCCGGAAATGGCAAATCAACGGCTTTAAATAATTTATTTAGCAAGACTTTCCATGTCTCTTCTGTACGTTTCCCACTGCAGCAAGAAATAATAAATCCTGAAACTCTTTTTATTACAGTATATGTCCAACAATCTCCACGATCTGGAGGAACTGTGGATTTTATATTCTTTTCTTTTTTCCTATGTATGACCAAATTTCATCCATTTCACACTCTCCAGGAGGAATATTGACGGGATGGCTCTCGTCTTTGCAATTCTTTCATAATGCAGTACGTTAATTTCTACGTCTATCTATATATAAGTAAATACTCTCGAGAAAAAATGTAGTTAAATTAGCGCTCATGTGCATGTGCACATGTAGTGTGCGATATCTGATCTTGATCCTTAAATTGATAGACACACAGATGTACTACTGACTCATTTGCAGTATGGGGGTATTGCATCGGGTCGGGGGAGTCAGGTTGGATGGACAAGAACTAGCACAGCGGATCGTGCGTATATGCTTTATACTCGTACTCGTGTGTGCGTTATGTGGTGCGGGGGTTGCTTCATCCTCTTCCCCATTCCCGAAATACCACCTTATACTCCAGTTTAATTCAGAACAAGCAACTCTTGCCGCGCTTGATCTTCTCTTACTTGAACCGTACAATCAGACGACAACGATTGATTTGTTCTCATATGATCTTGCATTTATCTCGATAACTGCTCACTCTGCTTTACCACAGCAGGTTAGGGATCCATATTTCCTGCTTCCAGATATCCAGCAGGTTGTCGAAGATGGGATTCGGTGGCTTGAGACAGATGATACTGAAAATATCGAAGAAATATTCGTGAATGATCCTCTTTTTCCTCAGCAATGGGGATTACACATGATGCAAGTTCCACAGACATGGGAATTTACTGGCACTGTATTTGACACCCGTTCCAACATCACTGTCGCAATTGTTGATACTGGTGTTGATTTCACTCATCCAGATCTGGCGGGCGCATATCACCCTGCAAGCTATGACTGGGTGTCTGGAACGCCCCAGGTCACTGATGCAAATGGGCATGGAACTCATCTTGCAGGGATAATCGCAGCAAGCACAGACAATCACATGGGCATTTCCGGTATCGCGCCGGTTCGTATTCTTTCTGAAACAGTGTATGAAGAAGGTGTTGGCGTCCTTACTTCACGCTCTGCAATGGGTATTTATCATGCAGCACAGGCAGGTGCACAGATAATTGTACTCGGATATGGTGGAAATTTTTTTTCTGATATCGAAGCACGGGCTATCTCCTATGCGAAAGAGCAAGGTTCATTGATTATCGCATCCGCAGGGAATGATCAGAGCAATGCCTCACACTACCCTTCAGATCTTTCTGATGTCATCTCTGTTGGTGCAATATCAGCGAGTGGAGCACCTTCAGTATTTTCAAATTATGGTATATTCCTCGATTTTGTGGGTCCTGGACAGAATATCTATGGGACTGAACCAGGGAACAGATACAGTAAAAAAACAGGTACGAGTCAGGCCGCAGCAGGAATTGCTGGTGTTGCAGCACTTTTGTGGTCCCTTGATACAAATCAGACTGCACAGGATGTGCATAGTCTTTTGATTGCATCTGCTGAGGATCTTGGAAAAGAAGGAAAAGATATCTATTTCGGATGGGGATATCCAAATAGCCTTCGTGCTGCGCAGATACTTTACAGTACACAATTGGATGTTGTAGCTTGACTATGTAACTTCAACAAATGCTGCATCTGTGGCACCACAGATTGGACATATTGCAGGTGCTGATTCGTACACAATGTTTCCACAGACTTGGCACAGAAGAATTTTCTCAACATTCAGGTCCTTTCCAGATTTTACTGCTGCGAGAGCATCTTTATAATGTTCGGCGTGAACTTTCTCTGCTCCTAATGCGAAGGCAAATGTTCGGGTAGCGTCAGGATTTCCTTCTGCTTCCTTCAACATTTGCGGATACATCACTGTTGACTCTTCTATTTCTCCAGCAACTGCATCTTCAAGATTCTCTACTGTTGATTTTACTTTGCCAACAACCTCAAGATGGCGACGGGCATGAATTGCTTCTGCTTCAGAAGCTGCCTTGAACAGTTTTCCAACAATTGGAAATCCATCTTCAATAGCTTTTGCTGCATATGAAGCATATTTGCGGTTTGCCTGAGATTCTCCACTAAATGCATCCATGAGGTTATCTTCAACAATCGACGACATAAGGTAAATAGTCTACATCATGAAATATAAATCTAATGAACAATCAAATCTTAATGAAATCTTTGGTGATGAGAGATGTACTTTTTCCAAATCAATAACAAGCTCATTTTCTTGCTTCATTGTTGTTTTCGTTTCATTGTGCACACATGACAAAACAGATGCGTGACATTGAGGAATGTAACCGTCCTCGTGAAAAAATAATGCGTTCTGGGGCCTCAGTACTCAGTGACGAAGAACTTGTTGCTGCAATTATCGGAAGAGGGACAGCAGGACATGATGTTATGGCTATCTCTGCAAAGATTGTTGCGTTGCTCAAAGCTGGGCTGCCAACATTTCGGGAACTGACATCCATCAAAGGAGTTGGACCAAGTAAAGCTGCTCTATTCATGGCATGCTTTGAGATCTCGCGTCGATATGGAGAGAAGGAAGATGTTCCTCCGATTCGCATAACGAGCCCGGAAGATATTATGCAATTGCATGAGGTGTACTCACTCCGTCATGAACGACAGGAGCATTTTGTTGTTATTACTCTGAACGGAGCACATGAAGTGATCAATCCCCATATCATCTCAAAAGGAACACTAAACCAAAGTCTTGTGCATCCTCGTGAGGTTTTTTCGGATGCAATAGCAGAGAGAGCAGCCGCCATTATATGTGTGCATAATCATCCCTCTGGCAATCTCACACCAAGTACTGAGGATGGAACAGTAACCAGACAACTCGCACAGGCTGGCAATCTTCTTGGTATTCCTCTCCTTGATCATATTATTATCAGCAAAAAAGGTCTTGTGTCACTTCGTGAGCTTGGAAACAATGCTTTCGCTTAATTGTTTTTCTTTTCAGGGAGACATACTAACATGGTATGCCCTATAATATAGTATTCGATGTCTGGCAAATCATACCCTGAATGGGATCGCATGGTGAATGGAGAGCTATGCAATCCTGATCCGATAGTTACTGTGCGTCTTCGAAGAACACGTGAAATTCTACAACGATATAACTCCTCTTCAGAAGATCCAGCGCAGCGAAAGCGGATTCTTGAGGAACTATTTGATCAGCCACTTGCAGATGATGACCTTATCAGCATTCAACCTCCATTTTACTGTGACTTTGGATTCAATATAACCGTTGGAAAAAACTTTTTTGCAAATTTTGATTGTGTTATTCTTGATTGTGGGCTGGTCACAATTGGCGATGATGTCTGGTTTGGACCAAAAGTTCAGATATATACTCCGTCACATCCGATAGATCCGACGATGCGAAAGAAAAGGATAGAGTCTGCACATCCAGTTGTGATTGGTGATAATGTCTGGGTTGGAGGGGGTGCTATTGTCCTGCCTGGTGTTACCATTGGGGAGAATAGCGTTATTGGAGCGGGAAGTGTTGTAACACATGATATTCCTGCAAATGTAGTTGCTGTTGGAAATCCATGCCGGGTACTTCGTGAAATTTCAGCTGACGAATGGTAAATAGTGGACAAAACGTGCTTGTTTCTTACACACACTGATATACCATGCGTGCTAATATATTACTTCTGATGAGATCGCATACTCTGCTTATCGTGTTGTGTGCATGCGTTATCTGCTCAGGATTATGTACAGCCGTTTCAGGTGAATTTGTTACTCCAGTTACAGACGCAGATGACACAGTAGATCCACTGGCATATATTCCATCCGGAGAGGGTCTGCCAACTACTGCTGCTGAATGGGCTGAACTTGGGGATATGCTTGTTGAGCTTCGGCAGGATACTGAAGCAAATCAGGCGTATGAATATGCATTGTTGCTTGATCCAACAGATGCAAAGACATGGAGCAAGCATGGACAAGCACTTGTACGTGAATATGAATATGATCTGGCACTCGAAGCATATCGACGTACTCTTGCACTGAATCCTGATGATGCAAAGACATGGAATAGTCTTGGAAGTCTACTTTTCCAGATGGGCTCTCTTGCAGAGGCTGTTGCAGCATTTGAAAAAGCAGTCGCCTTAGATCCTGGATACATTCCACAGAGTTCACGCGAAATCGATGAACCTGCACGCGTGACATCAGAAGGAGAGATCATGGAGAAGGATTCAGTTTTTCCTCTCATATTTTATATCAATACGATTCTCATTGGAAGCGGAGCAATAATCATTATTCTCCTGTCACGTCTGAAGTGGAAAAATTCTTGTCCTCCTGAGAACGAGGATTGAACAGATATAAAACGAGGTTGATATGATGCGAAGAAATCTTATCTTCTTTTTTATTTTATGCGTGTTTGTATTTTGTGCAGGGTGTATTACCATGCCTGATGCAGTAGGAAAAAGTCCAAAAGATTCGGAACATGCGCTTGTTGTAGCTGCAACGATCATGCCACTGCAAGCATTTGTGGACTATATCGGTGCAGATACCATACAAACTCAGGTACTTTTGCCTCCAGGTTCTGATCCTCATACATATGAGCTGACACCACGCCAACGCATGCGTGCAGAAGAAGCCGATGTAATCGTGATGATTGGGGTTGGAATGCCATTTGAGACGAATATTGTCTCACAAGTAATAGGTACAAAGCAGGATATTGTCATCATTAATACCTCAGAGGCAGTCTCTCTCTTGCAAGAGGAAGATGGGCATGGAGTTGATCCTCATATCTGGCTTTCTCCAATGACAGCTCAGCAGATCGTGAATATGATCGCAGAGGAGCTCTCACGTGTACATCCTACATATGCAACGCAGTATCGTGAGCGTGCCACTGCATTTATAGAAGAATTGCAGATTCTTGATACTGAATTTTCAGATGTACTCTCACGTGGCCAAACAACTGCGTTTTTGGTCACGCATCCTTCATGGGGATATGCTGCAGAGAGGTATGGACTCACACAGGTTTCTATTTATGATCACGGCAAAGATCCATCCCCAAGAACAATTCAAGGCTTGATCAATACAGCTAGAGCTCATGCTATTTCAGTTATCATTGCGGATCCGCTGGAAAATCAGAATGCAGCACGTGTTATTGCAGATGCAATATCTGGAGAGATCGTTGTTATTAGCCCGCTTGCATATGAGTATGTTGATAATATGCGGCGATTTCTCTATGCCATTGCAGGATGAAGCACGATTGATGGATAAAAAACGGAATATATTTTTTAAGCCGCTGGAGGGGATTGAACCCTCGGCCTGCTGATTACGAATCAGCCGCTATACCACTAAGCCACAACGGCGTACCTATACAAATTGTTTCGTAACCCATAAAAAAGATGTTATGAGTAGCCACGCATGGTTACATTATTGTCATTAGGCTGCGTTGTATCGAGAGAGCGGAACTTTTCTTCGTATTCGCGCACTGTTTTTTCGAGGACTGTGAGCAAGCTTTTTGCATGTGTTGGGGAAAGGGTCACGATTGCTTTTCCTCGTGCCTGGTTGATACCTGGAATTTGATGGAGAAACATGAAGGTGAACTCATCTTCTTTATATGCGATCTGGATCATATTGCTATATACTGGCTCAACTGTTTGCGGTATTGTCACCTGGATTTCTTTATTTGTCATACCTAATTATCTGTGTTCTCTTTATTAAATCATGCATCAGACATCTTCTATCCTAATATCTGATCTTGCTTCAGTGCTGTACTGTCCAGTAAAGTACTATCGAGATCTGAATTCCACCTATGAAACCCCGATCACAACACTCATCTGTAAGCATATTGCTTTTGGGGATATAGATGCTGACTCGGAGGAATTGTGGGAAGAGCTTCTTTTTATTCAACCAGAGATTGATCAGACGCAAAAAGATCAGTTCATGGAATATCTTGTGTCATATAAGAGAGGATTTCAGCAGCCATGGACTGAACGGGATCTGTATGTTCATTCAAAGAAATGGGATATTTCTGGAATTATTGATAAATATCATGCACCATCAAAAGAGATAACACTTGTTCGGGGAACGAAAGCTCCGAATGCTGGAGTATATCGTTCAGATCGTCTTCGTGCAACTGCATATCGTATCTGTCTGCAAGAGATGCTAGGAATTGAGGTCTCATGCGTTATTGAATATGTTCCATCTGGTGCTATACGGACACTTGATTTTACACCGCGTGATCGTCGTCTTTTTATTGAGATATTGAAACTGACCCGTCGTATCCGAGGTGGGCACATTCCTGCCAAGCCAGCACAGGCACCCTGCACACACTGCCGGTACGAGAAAAACTGTACTTCTCCATCAGGAAGACGTTTGTCAGATATATTTCGATTTTAGCAGTTATTTATAAATCAGATGCTGTGTGAAGATTGTTCAAATTATGTTTACAATTTACAAATCACAACCATAGGGATAGATAGGCTGTGAATTACCTCTCTTCCTTACTCTTCTCCCGCTCTTTTTTCCATCTTCCCGCTGCTCCTTACTGCGGGTCGTTCTCTGATATGTAATTGCAAATCGGTGCGTTTCATCACGTATTTCTTGCAATAAAAGTGAAGCCTCAGAATCATGTTTGATTGGGAGAGGAACCTGAGATGAGACACTATAGACCTCTTCCTCTCGTTTTGCAAGACTGATCAATGGAATATCAAGATTGAGTGCTATCAATTCTTGATGAGCAGCGTTTAATTGCCCCTTTCCTCCATCTATCACAATAAGATCTGGTAATATTGACTCTTCTTCCAGCAGTCGAGTGTATCGTCTGCGTACAAGCTCTGCAATGCCCAAAAAATCATCATTCCCCTCATAACTTTTTAATTTGTATCTTCGATAATTTCGCTTATCTGGTTTTCCGTCCATAAATCGAACCATTGCACCAACAGTTCCAGTTCCCCCTAAATGGGAGACATCAAAACACTCAATAATGGCTGGAGGTGCTGGCAAGTTAAGTGCTTCTCCAAGTGCATCTACTCTGGTAATATGTTTGAAAAAGGTTGCTCTAATATTTTTTGAAACCAGTGAAAGCAGGCGTCGTTTATCTCCTCGCTTTGGCACAGCGATTGTTACTTTTGATCCCCGTTTATTTGATAGGTACTCTTCCATCGAGTCATCTGGTTCTTCTGGCAGAATCAGCTCTTGAGGAGGATTGTGATCTGTGTAATATTGGATCAGAAATTCATCTAAAAATTCTTCTGTTTTTTCAAACACAAATTCTTCTTTATGTGTGAGACATCCTCTTTCAACGCTAAAAAGCATGAGATAGACCTGATCTGCATGGAGTGCATAATGGATAATATGTTCATCCTCTTTTGTATTTCGAAGCACGTACTGCCGCTCTGATAGATGTTCGATAGCTTTGATCTGATCTCGAATCTGAAGTGCTTTTTCAAATGCAAGTTCATCAGAGTATTTTTGCATATCTTCCCTCATATCTGAAAGAAGCTCGGTATTCTTTCCTTGCAGAAGCTTCTCCGCACATGTGACCTGATATGCATACTCCTGTTCAGATACCCTTCCAGTACATGGTGCAGCACATGAATCAAGATGATACCGCAAGCATGGGCGTTTTCGGAGATGTTTGCAAGATCGAAGTTTAAATGTCCTTTTTGTAAAATGTAAAATCTGATCTCGCTCACGTGCAGAAACGAATGGACCAAAAAATGTCGCTTTTGTTTTTTTTCCAGTTTGTTTTGTGTCCACTGTTCGAACGACGCTTATTTTTGGATATGAATCCCCAGATAGAGCAATGTAAGCGTAACCTTTTGAATCTTTTAAACTAATGTTGTATTCTGGCTGATGTTTTTTTATCAATGTGCTTTCAAGCAGCAAGGCTTCAACCTCACTGGAAGTTACAATGAAATCAATATCTGAAATGTGGGCAACAAGCCGTTTTGTCTTTGCATCATGATGCGTCTTTTGAAAGTACGAAGAAACACGTCGCTTCAGATCCTTTGCTTTTCCGACATAGATTATCTTTTTATTCTCATCAAGAAAGAGATAACAGCCAGGATCATGAGGAATATCAGATAAGATCATATCTACGAAATTTACAAATCACAATGCACAATTATTTGGCATTTGATGTTTTTACGATTGAAATTAATAGTCTATTTAGCTCGCTGCAGTCTGACATAATATCAAAAATTCATTTTCAGTTAGATAATCGGTTTCATGCAGCAATTCAAGCCATTATTCACTTTCTGCGGCTTCCTTTAAGGCAATATTCTTTGAAACAAAGTTTTTTCTGCTTTGTGCTCGGTTTGCTTCACGTACATTTGTGCCAATACTTGTTCCACTCCGCAATAATTGTTTTGATAGAACAAACTCTTTTTTTTGAATCTGTTAAATATTGATACAATTTCACACTTCGCACGGCACACGCTTTACTTTTAATTAAAATTGCATTTTCACCCATTCTCACCTATTCTCCAATAGTCAGGCCAACCATCAATTGTGCCTTGTGCCTTGTAAATTGTGAATTATTTCTCGTATCATTGCATCTGTTCGCTCTTGTGTTTGTTTTGAAGAACCAATAACTTCATCATAGCTCACAGTAGTGTTTTCAATTCCATTTGCATAGTTATCGACAAAACACAGCACAGCACATGGTATCTGAAGATCATTTGCAATCATGATCTCATGAGCGATGGTCATTCCAACGACGTCTCCATACTGAGCCAGGTACCTGACCTCATGCTTAGTTTCAAAGCGTGGCCCTTCTGTTTGAACATAACAACCACCATAACGTGCCGTGGGAAAGAGATCTGAGAGTTTTTGTGCGAGCTCAGTTGAGATCTGAGCTGTCATGTGGTTTATTGAATTATTATATATAGTGACGTTTCTGAGTGCACAGAAATAATCAGTTGGAATTACAATGGAACCTGGTGGCAGATCTGCATGAAGAGAACCTGTAGATCCAATGCAGATTATTGCATCAACTCCAAGCACAGCAAATGCAGAGAGGTGCGCTCTCACATTTATTTTGTGAGGGGGGGTGTGAAATTGATGTCGCTGAAGTAAGACAACCGTATCAGAACACATAACTTCTGAAGATCCGTATGGCGTATGCACATTCTGTTTTGTGAGATCAGTTAAACCAGTATGCATGATAGCAGTACCGCCAATAATTCCTAACATACGTACAATATCATCATTTGAAGGTAAAATGGATCTGTCTTTTCAATCTAAAAATCAGGGAATATAATCCTCTATCTTCTCTGTTGCACGATTTACAGGTCTTATTTCAAGGGCAGATCAGTATCAAGGCTCAGTTTCGATATGTATATAATTAGTCATGAGGATAGGTACTTACATATCATTGGATGTGATATCTTCCAAATGTGGGAGCATTATAGATGGGGAATGTTAGGATACTATTTGGTGCCATTTTAATGGCAGTTTTCCTAATATCGGTGTCAATTGCGTCGGTTTCAGGTGATGAAACTATTGACACAGGTGTTATGGGATCCTTTGCCAAACTACCTCTCGTTTTTATTGCAAATGAGGGGCAGTTTACTGATGGCATAGCTTTTCAAACGAGTTCACCGGATCAGGTGATCTCGCTCTTAAATGATAGAATTGAGTATATCCATGCAGACGGATCAGCTCCTGTTTCTGTCACTTTTATGGGTGCGCAACTAAATCCGGTTATTTCTGGTCATGATTCAGTTAATGGAACGGCTAGTTTCTTCCATGGTGCTGAACCTTCAAACTGGACAACTGGTGTAGAACTGGTTACAAAAGTCAAGTATGAAGAGTTGTACCCTGGTATTGACATGGAAATATCAGGTTCTGGAGGGATATTAAAGACTGAATTTATCGTCCACCCTGGTGCAGATCCAGCTCAGATTGCATTGCAGTATGAGGGTCAGACTGATATATACATCGATGACGATGGCGCGCTTGTTGCTTCTACGGGAACGCGTGACATTATCGATGACACTCCATACTCATTTCAGATTATAGAAGAATCTGAAATCTTTGTAGAAAGTGCATATGTCCTTTCTGAGGATGCTATCGTAACATTTGAGCTTGGATCTTATGACCCTGCACTGACACTTGTTATCGATCCAGTCATGCGATACTCGCTCTACTTTGGTGGTGCTAACAAAGATCTTGGAAACGCCATCGCAGTTGATGACTGGGGATATGCATACATGCTTGGGACTGCGATGTCTCGAAGCTTGAAATGGAAACCTGAATTCAGTGTATTGAGTGCACAGGGAAATAATGCAATTGACAATAGCCGTGATGCATTTCTCGTCAAGATTAATCCTGATGGAACTGAACTTGAATATCTGATCTACCTTGGAGGTTCAAGTGAAGAGGAAGGAAATGGACTTCATCTTGATTTCGATGGAAGTGTCTATCTATGTGGTACTACTGCTTCGACAGACTTCCCAGTTGTAAATGCATTTCGTAGCTCGAATGCTGGAGGACGTGATGCATACATCACAAAAATAGACCCAACAGGTACTGAGCTCATCTTTTCTACGTACCTCGGCGGTTCTGGCCATGATGAAGCACTTGATATTACTCTTGATCAGGATCGCAACATTCTGATTACTGGTTCGACCCGCTCATGGGATTTCCCAATTGTAAATCGATATGAGAAATCCCCATTTGGAGGAATGGTTGATGCATTTATCACCAAGATGAATCCAACGGCCTCTGCAATTATCTACTCGAACTTCATCGGTGGCTCTGCATACGACATCGGTCGTGCCATTGCAGTAACAGAGGGAGGGTACGCCACTGTTGTTGGTCATACTGAATCTAGGGACTTTCCGCTTATCAATCCATTCCAGGCTGAGAGGCGCGGGCACTGGAATGTGTTTGTTGTAGCATTTGATCCAGAAGGAACGTATCCAGCAGCGTACTCAACATATCTTGGTGGCTCTGGAGATGAGTATGCAGAAGGTATTCTTTCTTGGCCGAATGGTGATGTTACTGTCGTTGGTAGAACCAACTCAAGGGACTTTCCCATTCACAATGCAATTCAGCCATACCGTGCAGGTTTATGGGATGGTTTCATCACCACGTTCGGCCCGGGGGGTCATTCCCTTGTTCAGAGTACCTACTTTGGAGGCACTGGAAACGAGGCAATAAATGGCATTGCTCGTGATGGAGACAATAATGTGTACGTTGTTGGAACAACGAACTCACGTGACTTCCCTGTTGTAAATGCTTACCAGTCTCGATTAGGTGGTGCATCCGATGCATTCGTCACAAAGTTTGACCGTGCTATTAGCACGATTTTGTATTCCACCTATCTTGGAGGAAGTAGGAATGATGAGGGGCGTGCTATTGCAGTAACGACGGAAGGAGATGCGTATGTTACTGGATATACTGAATCTAAGAACTTCCCTCAAGTCTGGCCCTTCCAACAGAATTTTGGTGATGGTAACAACGATGCATTCGTCTCAGTTATTTCAGATAATGCATATATACCGCTGCCAGAATTTGTAGGTGTTCCAACAAATGGTGAAGCTCCACTTACTGTTCAGTTTACTGACCTTTCACGTGGTATTCCAACTGCATGGCTGTGGAATTTTGGTGACGGTACAACCTCAACTGAACGCGATCCACAGCATGTGTACACCACTCCAGGAATGTACACGGTGAGCCTCAAGGTCTCAAATATTGTGTCAGAACAGATTTTGACGAAAGAAAATTACATAATTGTACGTGAGCCTGTTCAACCACCAATTGCTGACTTCATGGGCGTACCTCAGTCAGGTGTCGTTCCATTGATCGTTTCATTTACTGACTTGAGTCTTAATCAGCCAACTTCTTGGTCTTGGGACTTTGGCGATGGTGCAACTTCTATTGAGCAAAGTCCAACGTACACGTACACTACACCCGGAATCTATACCGTAACTTTAACAGTCACAAACTCAGCAGGAATTGATACTGCAATTAAAGAGCAGTTTGTGACAGCTGCATCTGGTGTTGTCGCTCCAATTGCCGATTTCAATGCAAATCCACGCTCTGGCGTAGTTCCATTATCTGTTAAATTTGCTGATCTGTCCCGTAATGACCCAACCTCTTGGTCTTGGGACTTTGGTGATGGTGGCACATCCTCGCAGCAACATCCAACATACACGTACACTGCACCTGGAACTTACTCGGTTATGCTGACCGTGCAGAACGAGGCTGGAATCGATACTGCAATTAAAGAACAGTTTGTGATTGCTGAATCTGGTGTTGTCGCTCCAATTGCTGATTTCAATGCAGATCCACGTATTGGAATGGTCCCTCTGGGCGTAACATTCATTGATCTGTCCCGTAATGGTCCAACCTCTTGGTCTTGGAATTTTGGTGATGGTACGACCTCAACTGAGCAGAACCCGTTCCATACCTATGTCCAACCTGGCAGATACACTGTAAGCCTTACGGTTTCAAATCAAGCTGGAACAGACACAGCAACTCAAACTGCGTTTGTGATTGCCGAACCTGGTGTTCTTGCTCCCATTGCCGATTTCAATGCAAACCCTCGCTCTGGCGTAGTTCCATTAGCTGTTAAGTTTGCTGATCTGTCCCGCAATGGCCCAACCTCTTGGTCTTGGGACTTCGGTGATGGTGGCACATCCTCGCATCAGCATCCAACGTACACATACACTGCACCTGGAACCTACACGGTTATGCTGACTGTGCAAAATCAGGCTGGAATCGATACTGCAATTAAAGAACAGTTTGTGATTGCTGAATCTGGTGTTGTCGCTCCAATTGCTAATTTCAATGCAGAACCACGCATTGGAATGGTCCCTCTGGGCGTAACATTCACTGATCTGTCCCGTAATGGTCCAACTTCTTGGTCTTGGAATTTTGGTGATGGTGCAACCTCCTCACAGCAACATCCATTCCATACCTATGTCCAGCCAGGCAGATACACTGTAAGTCTTACGGTTTCAAATCAAGCTGGAACTGACACAGCAACTCAAACTGCGTTTGTGATTGCCGAACCTGGTGTTCTTGCTCCAGTTGCCGACTTCAATGCAAATCCCAGATCTGGCACAGTTCCATTAACTGTTAAGTTTGCTGATCTGTCCCGTAATGGACCAACTTCTTGGTCTTGGGATTTTGGCGATGGTGGCACATCTACACAGCAACATCCAACGCACACGTACACTGTACCTGGAATTTACACAGTTAGATTGACTGTGCAAAATCAGGCTGGAATTGATACGGCAACTAAAAACCAATTTGTGACTGTAAGTCCAGCAGGTCATCCACCAGCAGCTCAATTCCGTGCTGCACCGACAACAGGAACAGCTCCGTTACATGTTGCATTTACCGATCTCTCCACCGGTGATCCAACCTCCTGGTCTTGGGCATTTGGTGATGGTGCAACCTCTATCGCACGTCACCCTGAGCATGTGTATACCGCTCCTGGAATATACACGATTACGCTTACTGCAAGAAATGAGTTTGGTGAATCTGTCGCACAGCGTGAAAATTACATAACTGTGCGTCCAGATCTGCCAAATCTGAAAGCTTCCTTTATAGGAGAGCCAACGACAGGCATGGCGCCATTAACAGTTCGCTTCACTGATCTTTCTGTAGGGCAGCCAAAAACGTGGCAATGGAACTTTGGTGATGGTGCCACATCAACTGAACAAAATCCTGTGCATACCTATCGTGAACCTGGCAGCTATACAGTATATCTGACTGTGACACGTGATGATGCACGCGATGTTACTGCGAAGTTCAATTACATTACTGTCAGCAAAAAGCCAGAGATAGAAGTTGACTTCTCTGCATTTCCAACAAGTGGCGATGTTCCACTGTGTGTTCAGTTTACTGATCTCTCAACTGGTGATATCACTACATGGGAATGGAGCTTTGGGGATGGTACAACTTCACGTGATCGAAACCCAAGTCACACCTACCTTGAAGCTGGAGAGTACACCGTTTGTTTAACAGCCAGCAATGCGCACGAGAGCAAGCAAAAATGCAAGCCAAACTTTGTTCATGTTACTGGCTCCAAGCTTCCTGCGGAGTTTTATGGAACTATCACTATCGGTGATGAACTTGCTCCTGTTGGAACACTGATCCTTGCCAGAGGACCTGGTGTTGTGACTGAGGTTGAAGGAAATCCAGTAACCTTGACTACTCCTGGGTGCTTTGGAACGATCTTCCCTCTGACAGTTTATGGATCGATAAGAAACGGTGATCCTGTCACATTTTGGGTAAAAACCCCTGACATGATTGATTATGTAGAGGCCGAAGTCTGGGATGTGTATGCTGGTAATCAGTGGCAGAAGTCTTATCCATTCTATGGCGGTACAAGAACACGCATTGATTTGCGTGTTGGTGGCAATCCAATCCCACCAAGACCACCTCTTCCTCATGAGTTCTATGGTGAGGTAACCTACAATGGGCAACCACTTCCACAAGGGGCAATGGTGCTTGTGAAAGGTCAGAATGTGCTTGAAGGACGACCTGGAAATCCACTGCCTGTTATCTCTGCAGGATTCTACGGTATGAGTGGATCAAAACTTATTGCACAAGGAGATCTTGAAACTGGAGACGAACTTACATTCTGGATAGTGCTTCCTGGAACTGCAGTACCAATCTCAGCACAGTGTCGCAATGTTGATGCGAACTCAGGATGGTATGATTCTTACAAGTACATGGAAGGAGGTCTCACCCGCCTTGACTTGAAGGCAGGGTCAGATACTCCTCCTATTCCTACTATTTCAATGACAGTCTCTGGACGAGTTATTGTCGATGAGAGGCCTGCAGTTGTTGGTTCACTTGTTTCTGCAATTGGAACAGGAGTTCAGACTGGAATATCTGGAAATCCTGTTACTGTTGTCGGATCTGCACAGTATGGAACGCCTGATAGATTAAGAGTACAGGGCAATATCGCAGACGGCACACCCATTTCGTTCACCGTATTTGACAGCACTACTGGTCTCGTCTATAATGCAAAATTACGTGTTTCTCTCTGTCCGTTAGATGTAGATGCACAATGCGCTGAGTATGCTGGGGAATGGATGGACTCATACCCCTTCCGCGCAGGAGATGATGTCGTACTGGATCTGAAAGCTTACAGCTTTATTCCAATGACAGCAATGGAAGCAGAAGATTCAGAATCTGAATCATCTTAAATTTTCATTCATTTTTTTATTGAGCGTGTCATAATCATTTTATCTCTCATTGATAACAGTACTATATTTAATGATGCAATCTGACACCTCTTCACTGAAACCAATAGCATATGAACTCTCCGAAGATGAAATTACGCCTCAGAGTCATGAGCGATATGTTGGAGAAAATCTGTTTGAGCGTGTATTGTGGTCATCCAGATATATTGTATTAATCGCTGTGGTTTTCAGTGTTATTGGGGCAATTGTCCTTTTCCTTGCAGGAACACTTGTACTCATTGAAACGGTCTTTACCACCATAATGCTCCAGAAAGTACATATCTCTGTTAATCGGGAGATTGTTTTAATTGGCATTATCGAAACCATTGATTTTTACCTTATCGCAGTTGCACTTATGATTTTCAGTTTTGGGTTGTATGAATTATTTATCTCAAACATCAACATTGCTAGGAAAAATGGAATCCCTTTGCCTATTTTAAGAAATGAATCAATTGGGAGACTTAAAAGCAATATTCTGAATGTTATTATCATGGTGCTTATTGTAACCTTTTTTCAACGTGTTTTATCTGTGCAGCTTGATACCATTTTTGAGTTGTTTTTGTTGGCCCTATCCATTCTTGTAATATCTATTGGTGCATTTTATGTGCAAAGCGCTGAATGAGGATTTAGGATGGTATACAACCTGCCTGTTCTGTCTACTAGCTTTAGGCAGGTAGTAGCTAATCTGTGATGTATAAGAAAAGGTATTCTTCTTGTGAGATCAATATAGTTTAAGAACAAAATGACAGAGCCAATGCGAATAATTATGAATAGTTTTGTATAAATAATAATTATCACACCATATTCATTTGGATTGTTTTCTCTTGCGGTGCTCTTTGTCACCTGTACCAAGCCTCCTATCAAAATCATATTAATCTGTGCAAATCATGACAGAAGCGTCTCAAAAAGTTCTGAAAAAAGCTATATTGGGTGTATCTTTAAAGCCAAAACATTTGTCCTTTTGCACGGTGTACGTTACTGAGAGCGGTTTTATTTTCAAGGACCGACAAGGAAGGGTGCAAAGAATTGGCTATACTCATATTCATGAATTTGTGACAGATCAAGGTCGTCTTGGAATTCGACTTATTTATCCTCGCCCACTTTTTGGCTCTGGAGAAGAGTTTATCCGCATGAATATTCTAAACCTTGAGCGAATCGAAGGCGGAGAGATCAAAGCTGTTCAAAATCCTAAATGGGCTGGAGCCTGGAAAAAGTATCTCTCAAATATCCACGAAAAATATCTGCATGAGCTTGTAAAGCAACGCAAGGAGGAAGAAGATGAACTTCTTTTTGTTGAGCAAATTGAGCGAAGTGATAAAGGACTTGACACGTGTGAGAATGTGAAAAGCCGTGAAAAGATGCTTGTCACCTGTCCAAACGGTTTTTCAAAGAAACTAAAAGTTTATATCACAAATAAACGAATTTTAATTAAATTAAAATCAAATGACTATCTTATTATCCCATACTCACTTATCTATGAAATTATCTCTGATAAAAAAGAGGCAACATTACGTGTAACATTTTCATATGCACAGTACATTGAAGGCGTTGATTCTGAGATCTCTGAAATTACCCTGCAGCGCATCCCTGTTGAGGGTGAGGAGTATCCACATGTGCATAATACACGCTGGGTGGATGATTGGGAAGAATTCTTTTCAGGAGTTCTCTCACTTTTTGCACCTAAGAAAGGTGTTATTGATCTGAATGAAATGGCTGGAATCCTTTCTGAAATGCGCCATAGCCCTGCAAAATATAATTTATCACCATCTGCCCAAAAAGGGTGGGATACTGCATGTGCATCTGCAATCAAGCAGCTGAAACAGATTGGAGAGCGTGATCTGTATCAATATCTGAAATATCTGATTGATGAATATGAGAATTGGCAGGTGCGTGCATTTGCAGAACCTGATGACTCTCGACGTAAAGCATATGAAGGCTCAGTACAGGCGCTTTCTTCTATTCTGACATACGTTGCAAAAGAAACAATGTTAGAAACGTAACTAACAATTTGTCTGCTGTCTGTTATATATACGATAAAAACAGATACTTATTTCCCATGGATGAAATTATCACTGTAGAACCATATGAATGGATGGTTTACATCTATAGTGGTATCGCCTTGACAGCAGTTGGATTCTGCTTACTTATTATTCTGGTTCTGACAGAGCAATCACAGGCTGATAGAGTGATACCTGGGATGATTGCAGCAATGGTCTGTTTTATTACGTCGCTTTATTTCTTTTCAGAAGGGCATACTATAAAAGAAGGACAAGCAACTTCCACAGATCTCTATGTAGGGCCTGATAAATAATTGAGAGTTTTGACTTATAGATACATAATGCCGCATCCTGGAAGACCTTGAACAGATCAGGATCTGTCAGTGCTTGCAATAATTTAAGTGAAATTTCAAAGATATCTTGTTTTATTTGTAACAATTTTTGTTTTTCTAACAAACCTACCTATATAATGGCGCGTGTCACTATTATCCTGTTCGATATCAATGGTATGAGCCTTTCCACTAATATGGCGTTCTGGAGGTAATATTTTGGTAAATGCATCCCAATCATTACTTTGTCGTAGAGTCGTTTGAATGTTGCAGAATCACGACCACCGAGAACCCAGGCCACAGTTCTCCGTGTACCACGGTCAAAGGCTTTGATAATCCAACACCTGTTTTTTTGTTCCTACAAAGTGCCACATCTCATCAAATCCCATCTCTTTGATATCACCAGAGATTTCTTGTTTAGGGATATTTGCGCCAGCTTCTACAATCCACCGGTAGACGAGTGACGGCCATGTGTCGAAAATTTTGGCGAGCATATTGTAGGACGCCCTGCTGAGCGTATAAAGAAGCACACACATTGCTTTCTTGGATGCGATTTTTTCAGTGCTTCTAGCATCGCCCTCAACAAAGTGCATACCGCAGATTTTGCATTTGTAACGTTGTTTGCCACGAATAAACCCACCTTGAACAATTATGACTCTTTTGCAATTCTTGCATGCTGGCATCACACCGTCTTTTTTTCTTTCATAATGCATTACATTATTGGTTTACGTCTATCTATAAGTGAATACTCTCAATTCAAGAAGGAAGTGGAATCTCTCATGTTACTGAAATTTCAGATCATTCATAATGGTATTTTGTGGCGTCTTTCAGTATATACACTACAATTATATGAGGTCTGGTTTTAAGTGATTATGGAGTCGTTTAGTATAATGTTCTGAATGGCTATTATGCCGTTGAAATTTATAACCCAATGGAGGTACACGATGAAAAAACCTAATACAATTGAGCAGGAGATCAATCAAATTCGTCTACGCATTTATGAGGAAATAAAGGACATGACCACAGAAGAACGTATAGAACATGCGAACAGGATCGGTGAAGCTGCTGTGAAGAAATACGGATTTAAGCGTGTTACTAGGACAAAAGAGAAGGTTTGACAAGTTTCCCTTGATGTTTTATCCTTCCAGTGGAATCGTTGTTAGCTTTACAGATTCAACTCCTTTTAGTGACATTAGCTGCTCTGAGACCTTTTTTATCTTTTTTGCATCACCTCGGATAAGGAGTACTTCTACGCAACGTGAATGTGTTACATGTGAGTGCAGAGAAGCCTGAATCATATCTGAGTGCTGGTGTTCAACCTCAGTTATCGCTTCCAGGAGGTTTCGTTGATGGTGGTCATATACCATTGTAATAACGCCCTGACGCTCTCCAGTGAGTTCCCCCATCCATTTATAGTATCGAATATATGTTCGAATTGCATCACGAATCCCTTCTGAACGGGATGAATATCCACGATCATCTAGAATTGCATCGAAACTCTCAAGCAGATGAGATGGAAGTGACACTCCAATACGGGATAGATCTTGTTCTTTTTGTCCTTTCTCGTCAGGCATGTCAAACTCATCAAATGACATGGTAAAGAATGGTCTTTTGGTGATATATATTTTGCTTATTCTTTACTACCAAATGGATCATTTTTCATACATCTGGCATAGTTGTAAGAGATGAGGGGTTTGTTTGGTATGACAATATACAAATTGCATGTAAGTACAATTACCTATGCATAGAAATGAATAATAAAAATCATCAATTTGATGAGAAAGAAAAATGTAGAGAAAGGCTTCGAAATATCAGAATGCAGATCTCAACCGATGACCATGCAACCTGGAGCCACTCTGCATGTGCCCATCTTCATGCACGTATCAGCGAATGGATCACTGATCATACTGGTGGTGTTCTTGTCTACTGCTCGAAATTTCCAGAACTTGATACGAGTCAGCTTATAGACTCTCTTCTTGCACAGCATATTTCAATTATTGTTCCGATTATCCAACAAAAAGATGTCAGTCTCCGCCTTTCCTATCTAACTACTACATCATCTCTCGTATGTAGTACATTTCAAGTGCCTGAGCCAATTGGATGTGAGATTCCTGCACGACCAGAAGATGTTTCTCTTTGTATCGTGCCTATGCTTGGATTTTCCGAAGATGGCTCTCGCATTGGCTATGGTAAAGGCTATTACGATCGACTTTTGCAAAAATACCCACATATCTACAAGATCGGACTTGCATTTTCTTGTCAGAAATGTGATGAGATTCCAACAACAGCTCATGATATCAGAATGGACCTCATTATTACTGAGCACGGTATTGCATACTCGCCACGCCGCGAGGGGGCGAGATGACCTCCCATCGGCGGGCAAGCCACCGATAGGGAGGGGTATAAGTTACCATGCACAATTATTGTAACATATATCTCAGGCTCCCCAATCGTGGGGTTTCCTCGTTTCCTCGCGGCACACCTCATAAGAACTATTTAGACCCCTGTTAGTGGGGTCTTCGCGCCTACTCGCGGCGTGGCGAGATGGGCAAAGCGGAGGAAAGAATGAAAAAACCTTCACTCAAACTCGAAGTCCTACGTGCTGCTGAAGAAGACGCAGGTAAAGGGATTGCTCGATTACATACTGCAACCATGCAGGCACTTAGCCTTGTTAATGGGGATTATATCGAAATAATCGGGGCTAAACGTACTGTCGCTATTGTATGGGTCAGCCAAAATGCTACATTTCCACGACCAGGCCTTGCTATTGATGGAGAAATTCGAAGCAATGCTGGATGTGGAATTGATGATCAAGTTATCGTTCGAAAGGCCCATGTCGTCGATCTTGCAAGCATCACACTGCGTCCTGTTACAGCAGGTGCACTTAATAATCCTGAACTTCTTTTGGCGCGCAAATTACGAGGGAGACCCATTCGCCGTGATCAGATTATTCGTGTCGATCTGATTGGAAACTCAGTTTCCTTTGTTGTTGTGGCAACTGATCCAGATGCCATTGGTATTGTTACGTTTTCAACTGACGTACGTGTTGAAGAGATTGCGCAGCCGGAGCCTTCTCAGATTGGAGAGGAGCCGATCATTCATTATGAAGATATTGGTGGATTATCGCGTGAAATAGGGCTCATTCGTGAGATGGTTGAGCTTCCGCTTCGTTATCCTCAGCTGTTCGCACGTCTTGGGATCGATCCTCCAAAAGGAGTCTTGCTGTACGGACCTCCTGGTACTGGAAAAACACTTCTTGCAAAAGCGGTTGCACGTGAGGTCGATGCCCATTTTATTTCTCTTTCAGGCCCTGAGGTTATGAGTAGATATTATGGAGACTCTGAAAAGCGGATCCGTGAGATATTTGAAGAAGCACGACAGCGATCTCCGTCAATTATCTTTATCGATGAGATTGATTCGATTGCACCGAAACGAAAAGATACATTTGGAGAGGTTGAGCGACGTGTCACTGCTCAGATCCTCACCATGATGGATGGACTTGGTGGAAGGGGTCAGGTCATTGTTATTGCTGCAACCAATCTCCCCGATGCGATTGATCCCGCACTTCGCAGAGGCGGTCGGTTTGATCGCGAGATAGAGATTGGGATTCCTGATAGATCTGGACGCCTTGAGATTTATCATGTACACACAAGGACGATGCCGCTTGCAGAGGATGTAAATCTCATTGATTATGCCGAGAGCAGCTATGGCTTCGTTGGAGCAGATATTGCTTTGCATTGCAAGGAAGCTGCAATGTATGCATCCCGTTCTATTATGGAACAGATAAAGCGTGGAGAGAAGATTGATGATACGCTCATTGATCAGATTGTTATTTCTGATGCTGATTTTCGAGGAGCTCGATCGGTTGTTCATCCATCTGGAATGAGGGAGTTGTATGTTGAAATTCCAGAAGTCTCCTGGGATCATGTTGCAGGACTTCAAAAAATAAAACATGAGATCGAAAAAGTCGTAGAATGGCCTATTAAACGAGCAAATATCTTTTCAGAATTGCAGATCCGCTCTTCAAGAGGTATTTTATTATTTGGTCCTCCTGGCACTGGAAAGACCCTTCTTGCACGTGCAATCGCTGCAAAAACGAAACGAAATTTCATCTCTGTGAAAGGTCCTGAACTTCTTTCAAAACTTGTTGGTGATTCTGAAAAGCAAGTTCGAGAGGCGTTTAGAAAAGCTCGTCAATCTGCTCCTTCCATCATCTTTTTTGATGAAATTGATTCACTTGTGGCACAACGTGGCCATGGGATGAATTCAAAAGTAAATGAAAGTATCCTTTCTCAGATCCTGACCGAGATGGATGGTCTTGAAGAACTCAAGGGTGTTCTTGTCATTGCTGCAACAAATCGCCCTGATATGCTGGATCCTGCACTTTTACGTACAGGACGTCTTGAACGTCACCTGTATGTTCCACCTCCTGGAGCTGAGGAGAGGTATGAGATTTTAAAGGTCTATACACAGGGTACGGAGCATCTTTTTGCAGAGGGTATTGATTTTAGAGAACTTGCTACATCAATGCGATTCTTTGTTGGAGCAGATATTGAAGCATTTGTTCAGCAAGTTAAAATTGCTGCACTCGATATACCTGAAACAAATGAACAGGTCGATGATTCATATCCAGTTATTCAGATTACCCGTGCTCACATTGATTATGTTCTCTCACATATGCGAGGGACCCTTGAAAATCAAATACTTGAGAGATATGAACAGGGAAGCTGGAAACTTTTGTATTCTGCAACGGACCAAGATACTCTTAATTACGCAGCGAGACTTGTTCGGACGCTTGATGAGTATGCGCTGAGGTCTTGGTACGGTACACATGGAGAGCAAAGTGCAGAGCTTCGAAGCCTTTGTGAACGATTACGTGAAGAGATATACTGGCGTGAAAAGAATTTCAACGCTATCCTGGATCTCATTGCTGAAGCAGAAAAAATATTAGGTGAAATTGCGAAAAAGACTGGGCTTAACAGTGATGTAAAAGATAAAAAGTGATTAAAATATTATTCTCTTTTCTTGATACAATCATGTACAATTTTTAATGCGCAAAAGTCTCCGCACATTGTACATGCATCTTTATCTGCTGGCATGCGTTCGCTTCGAACCTTTTTTGCACGTTCTGGATCCATTGCGAGTGCAAATTGTGCGTTCCAGTCAAGGTCTCGGCGTGCATGTCCCATTTCTTTATCTCTATCCATCTTGCCGAGTTTAATCATATCTCCTATGTGTGTTGCGATTCTGCTGCTCATAACACCTTCATAGACGTCCTCAACTGTTGGAAGTGCCAAGTGCTCAGCTGGGGTTACATAGCAGATAAAATCTGCTCCATGCATTGATGAGATTGCAGCACCAATCGCTGCAACACGATCATCATATCCTGGTGCAATATCTGTGACGATTGGACCGAGCATGTAAAATGGCTTATGTCCTGACATGCTTTTCATGAGCTTGACATTCGTCTCGATTTGATCGAGTGGTACATGCCCTGGTCCTTCTACAATGACCTGGATTCCCTGTTCATGGGCTTTATCTCCAAGCTCTGCATTGATGATAAGTTCTTGAACTTGGGCTCTGTCTGTAGCGTCATGCACTGCACCTGCTCTCATTCCATTTCCAGTTGAGAGTGTCACTTCATGCTCTTTTAATATCTCACAAAGATAGTCAAATTCACTGTAAAGTGGATTTTCTTTTTTATTGTGCATCATCCATGCAACTAAGAATGCACCACCGCGAGAACAGAGTCCACCATGCCTCCCCTGATTTTGCAGGCGCTTTACGGTCTCTGTGTTAATTCCAGTGTGAATTGCCATGAAGTTTGTACCGAGTTTTGCCTGTTCTTCTGTAATACGAAAGAGGTCATCTTCTTTTAGATGGATAGTAGCCCCGTCTTTGCGTGCTGCTTCAATGAATGCTTGATAGAGGGGGACACTTCCTACTGAAAGTGGCGTTGCCTCAACTACTCGACGGCGGATTTCGTAAAAGTCTCCTCCTGTTGAGAGTTCCATAAGTGTATCAGCTCCAGCGCGAGCTCCAGCTTTTGCTTTTTCGACTTCCATATCGATGTCAATAATATCACTTGAGGTACCGATCGAGCAGTTTACTTTTGTACGAAGGCCCTGTCCAATGCCGCATACTTTCACATTGCGGTATGGGGATATTGGAATAACAATACGACCTTGTGCCATTCCTCTGCGCACGAATTCCTCTGTAACGCCTTCTGCTTTTGCAACTGCCTTCATCTCATCGGTAATGATGCCGCGTTTTGCATCTTCAAGTATTGTCATACCTACCCATTTTGAAACAAGAGAAGATAAATGATTCTTAGTTAGAAAACTGATACTTCAATCACTACGAAAAATAATTTCACATACAAATAAATTTTATGTGCAAAATATCTGAGCCGGATCATCACCGTGCCTGAATCTTGTTTAATTTGAAAATCTCTGAAATTGAATTTACAATGGCAAAAAACAAAAACATCCAAAATTTGGGTGGTGGTTTAGAACAAAACTGATATTCTATTCAATTTTTATCATATTTCATTTGAATAGGATATCAATGAAGCGTTTAAACACTAACGTCCAACGTTTACCCCTATTGGTCATGGGAAGGAAGACATTAAATCCATTTAAATCATTACACTCTGTGTTTTTACGTTTAATTCATAATGGTGCATAATACAGACCCATTTAGGTCTACATGTAAAGGCGTTAACATCCTGTTCCCCGAACCGATTTGAGCTCAAATGAGGGATGAAACTCGCAAGTAAGTTTTTCCGTCAAATTTTGAATTGTAGATGATACCTAAACGCTGGACGTTAGTGCTTAAAGGTACAACGCCCATGCGGCGACTAAAAATAGTTACATCTTTTACTGATTGATGTACTAATCAGAAAGAAGATTACTAAAGGATATGACAAGAACGCAGCGTTTTGAGAACAAGGTGCAGTATTTCATGGAAAGTTGGTATTATGCCATTACTATCTCGTTTTGCCCCTGTGAAAATCATATTAAGTCGCCTTTTTTATAATCTGTAATTTATAAAGCTATACCTTTTGTAGGCACAAACAAGCGAGACATATCGACACCCTCCAATTCAAGCAATTTTACTTTCATTTGAATGCCTCCGGCAAAGCCTGTTAAGCTACCATTTGAACCGACAACCCGGTGACAAGGGATTATGATAGATATTGGGTTATGTCCAACTGCCCCGCCTACCGCTTGACTTGACATGCTTTCTTTGTTCATTTTCACCGCTATTTTCTTAGCAATGTCACCATAGGTAATAACTTCGCCGTATGGGATTTCACATAAAATACTCCACACACCTTGACGAAACTCACCTCCAATGGGAGCTAATGGCAGTTCGGATATGCTGGGTTTTTCACCCGCAAAATATCTGTCCAGCCATTTTTTTGTAGTATCAAATAGAGGCATATCATTGTTTTCTATCATGGCTTCGGGTATAGTACCTCCATGATATTTTTGCCCCTCTATCCATAGGCCGACAAGGGTATTTCCGGAACATGCAAGCGTAATTTTCCCCATGGGTGACGAATATGTTGTTGAATGATACATTTCATATACCTCTTTTGTTTATAGTGTGTTCCATAGATTGACGGTAGCATAACTGCGCCATGTTTCTGCCGTAGTCGAGTAAAAGGTGTCGCTTTCAGGTTGTTTTCGCCTTTAATGTTGTATACAGACTGTTATCGCTTTTTAGCATAGCTTTCACCTCTACCTTCGGTCTGCTTTTTTGAACATGGTATTTATGCCATAAACGTTATTTTAATTATTTGTGGTAGGTAGATCATATACAAACCAAAAGATATCAATGCTGCTCAAGCTCGATGAGATCTTCATGTGTATTAACATTTGTTAAAAAACGCAAAACCGGATCATATATACGAAGCTCTTCAACGGGAAGATATCGCACAGGAATGTTTGATACAAGTGAATGCATCCTTCGGGAGTTCTCATTGTCTTTAAGATAGGAGAGTACTTGATCTTTCCTATATACTGCATGGAGTGGTTCGAGCTCCTTATTTGGCCAACATGGAACAATTCCTGCACATGATGGATCCTCCTCTACCTTCTCAAATAAATGTGAGATCACATCCTGATTTAAAAGAGGCATATCACCTGCAACGAGAAAACAGATATCTGATTGCATCTCTGAGAGCCCTGCATGGATTCCTCCAACTGGCCCCATTCCTTCTACTTTATCGATGATACAGGGAAGATGTACCATATCATGGATAATTTGTCTCTGTTTTTCGTCTCTGCATGAGATCAGGATCTCATCTACAATTGGCGAGAGAGTATGAATCTGACGTCTGAGAAACAATTCTCCCTGGTATGTAAGAAGCACCTTTTCACATCCTCGGGCTCGAGTCCCTTTTCCACCAGCTAAAATAAGCACTGCTCGCATGGATATCAATGCACAATACACAATGCAGAATTTGCAATTGGAGATTGTCGGCTTGAAGTGTGCATGAAATCATTTTTCGAGCAGTATATCAAACAGCAGTAATTGTGCATTGTGTGTTGTAACTTGCAAATTGTCTTCATATGGCGTGATTTGAAAAAGAATTGATATTAACAACTATCAGTTCATCCTGCATCCACTGTGGGATCGTAGAAAAGATCTCTGAATCAAGAAATCGCCTATCTGCAAACACAAGCACCCCGTGATCCTCAGGAGTTCGAAGTACCCGACCAAGGGATTGTAGTCCCTTGTTAAGTGCAGGAAGTGTGTAAGAAAGAAATTCTCCAGCATCTCCATACCGTTTTTTATAATAATCCATGATCATACGCCGTACATTATTATATGGGGCAAGAGGAAGACCAACAACCATGGCTCCAGATAACATATCCCCACGGTAATCAAGACCTTCTGAAAACTTACCTCCACAGACTGCAAACAATATCCCTTCCCTATTTTTCATGGGGAGTTCAGTGAATGTGGCATGAAGAAGTGCTGCTTCACTTGCATCACGGGGTTCGATAAATACTTCTTTGTGTTCTATTCGCGACTCAGTAGCCTGAGCAAAGGTCTCAAGCATGGCATATGAAGGAAAGTACACTGCAAGATTTCCGGGAATATGTGAGAATTGCATGATATATTCCTCAATCAATTCCGTATTGCTTTTCTCCTGACGCATTTTAAATGCAGTCGTAATATCTTCACACCCCAGGAGTTTTCTGTTCTCTTTTGGGAATGCATTTGATAGGGATAAGAGAGAAATAGGTTTTGTATCCAGTTCTCTGAAATATAGTTGGCGATAGCTCTCAAGAGGAGTCAGGGTTCCAGAGACCATGATGGTTGTATGGTGGTATCTGGCTATCTCTGATAAAGCGGGAGCGGGATCGATATTTCGCACATGAAGAACTATTTTTTCTCCTTCTTTTCGATAGATCGTAAGATATGAAGAATGGGTAAGAGAGCGTGATATCTTCTCAAAAAAGAGTGACAGCTGCTCAATTCCACCAATTCGAAAATCTCCTGACTTTTGCTTTTTCTCAGTAAGAACCTCAGCAGCAGAGAGCAGCTCTGAAACGACCTCATCGATACTCGTGAAAAATGATTCTTTTAAAATAATTCTCGAAAAAAGTGCAGGATCAAACCAATCTTCGCTCTCTTTTGAACGACGCAGACCATCGATAAATTTCTTGATACTGGGAAGGAGATGACGAATTGCATCGAGATTTCGCACCTCTTTTCGAAGGCCAGCTATCTCACGTTCTGCATTATCAAGCACTATTTCATTGAGTTCAGTGCTGAGGATCTCCTGCATCACTTCACCACAATTGTGTGCCTCGTCAATAAGGAGTAAGATGTCGGAAGGATCACGCTCAAGCAAGGTACACAATTGTTCATAGATCCCAGCATCAAAGAGATGGTAATAGTTCAGAATGAGGACATCTGACTTGGAAGCAGCCTGCATCATAACTTCATACGGGCAGAGATTCTCACACATTCCAAGCAGGAACTTCGGATCAATGCTCTGCGTGGTCATTACCTCTCCTTTCCGGCGCACTGCTTCAGATGCAACGAAGCGAAGGGCTTGTGTCTTATCAGATCTGACAAAGGCTTTGCTTCGAATAAAATATGGGCAAATTATTGGATGTTCTTCATCATTCTTCCGAATTTGCTGTTTAATGAAAGGATCTTCCATCGGATTGAGATTGCCTCGCTCAGCTCGTTCCTTGAGAAGGGAAGTGGATAGTGATTTTACGATCTCACATTTTCGATATATATCTCCCTCTCCCCCAAGCGGACAACTCGATCCTTTTCCCATGAGATAACTGTACCTCAGTGTTGGCTGCTTTTTTCGAATAAGAGCAAGTTCACGCACAAATGTATTGAGCTGGGAGATAGTTCGAACAGCAACAATGACGAGCTTACCATTTGCTTTTGCAAGCATTGAAGAGACGATGCTTGATTTTCCAGAGCCTGTTGGGGCGTCAATGAGCATGACACCTCCCATGTTGCACGTATTTGCAGCACGAAGCAGCATTTCTTCCTGTCCTGGGCGGTATGTGGAGTATGCAAACCAAGGATCAAGAGCTGCTTTTAGAGCGTGAAACTCATGAGAGGGAGTGTTTGAATCAGAGGGCTGTTCAGTCATGATTGCTTTGGGATACTGCTGTTTTGAATGTACGAGATGATACGCTTTTTCTTTGCAATGGCTTCTTGTGCAGCTCGATGTACCCCTTCTTTCATCTCAGCAAATGGTCTGCTCTGCTTGTCAACAACTTTTTTAACAGGAGTATACGGTGCTTCACGGAATTTTGGAGTGAAATCCTGTGCATTTCCATCTATGTCTATTAATGTAGCACCGATCCCGTTTTTATCTTGCACCTCCCCAATTTGGGAGATCTTGACTCCAGCTGACTCTACGACCTCGGTAATACCTGGTATTGCATCTGGTGGCGCAACAATCAAGAGAGCATCAAGGGATATTCCCAGATAATCGATTGAAAGGTGACCCAGCATCTCCATGACCTTTGGATCGACAAGGCCACGGACTGCATTTTCATACATGATGAAGTGACACTGTGCAGTCTCTGCCATCTCGTGAATATCTCCTCGAAGGCCACCATTGGTGACATCAGTCATACTGCTGATTGTTGTCAGTACTGGACTCTCAAGCAATTTTTGTGCAGCTGTTAAAAACTTCAAATTCAGTGTGCGTGAGACTACAGCGGGGTGGCCAGAGTATAATGCAGTTGTTGCAATCGTGCCCCCTCCCGCACCTTCAGTCATCAAAACAACATCTCCTGGTTTGATGTTTTTTCGTGCGGTGAGGTGTTCTGCAATACCAACACAACCTACACATCCAACAAGTCTGTCTCCAAGTACCATATCTCCCCCGATACGTAGCGTAGAACCAGCGACTAGAGGAACTCCAAGAAGTTCTCCAACAGCGGTGATACCAGCAGTGTAATCAAATATTTTTGCAGTGTCTCCGTCGTCTGCAACGTGAATGTCTGAAAAAAGCATAATTGGCTTTGCTCCCATTACAAGGCAGTCACGAAGTGTTGCACGGGTTGCATGAAATCCTGCAAGAAATGGGTATTCAGAGAGGCGGGAGTGCATTCCATCTACGGTACAGATAACATAGCGATCATCGACCTGGATGACGCCAGCATCATCCATCTGATCTACTCCAACAGTGGCATTTGTATTCCCGATGATCTCGGCAATTTTTCGATGAGCGTAAAAATCTCCAGTTCCGCGTGATCCAACACCAAATTCTCCCATATTTACACCTGATGGTGCGTAAACCAAGATATCATCATCTATTCCTATTGTATATGATATTTCTTCGATTACCGCATGCGCAAGTTCTTCTGCATAGCTATCTGATACACATTTAACGGTTTTAATGTAGTTTGCGAGAGTTGGGGCGATTTCAGCAGGCTTCTTGCCCTCACGTATCATCTGGCGGGCAAGACTTTCTATATCCATACCTCTTGTTCGTGCAGAAGACACAAAAATCTGTCTTTTGGTTTCATTTTTTAGAATGGAGTAATTTTGGATAATAGATTAGATAGGTGTGCTCTTCCTCTCGAAACAAAATATAAACATATATCTACTTATTTTCATCTGGAAACCATCCTTTCGTTTTATTCGCAATCTGCACGAGCATAAGCATAATTGGCACTTCCACCAACACACCGACGGTGGCTGCCAGCACCACAGGGCTTTGTGTACCGAATAAGGTGATTGCTAATGGCAATAGCGAGTTCAAAGAAATTCGAGGCACCAATCATCCCAGCAGGGGCAGCTATATCGTAGGATAATTTCAGTAATTTACATGCTGTGTATGCGATAGAGAAAATCAAAAACGTCTGTATCACAAGCGGCACCGAAATCAAAAGAATGTGAAGTGGATTTTCAATAATGACGTGGCCTTGGAAGGAAAAAAGAGTCACGAGCGTGAGCAAAAGGCCGATGACTGTGATGTTCTTAAACTTTGGAATAAATTTGTTTTGGAAATAATCAAGTCCCTTACGCTTTATAACGACGTTTCGCGTGATACATCCACCTGTAAGTGGGATAACAACGAACAGCACCACAGATAAAATCAGTGTGTTCCACGGGATAGCTACGCCGCTCATTCCAAGCAAAAGCAATCAAGATAATCAAATCATTTGTTGCCACTTGTACCACGGTGTAAGCAGCGTTACCTTTCGCTAAATGGCTCCATACAAAGACCATCGCTGTGCCTGGAGCGGCTGCGAGCAAGACCATCCCAATAAGATAATCTTTTGCTAGTTCTGGTGTGAAGAAGTTGGCAAACAAGACATAGAAAAACAGACTTGCGATACAAAACATTGTAAAAGGTTTTATCAACCAGCTTGTGATCCAAGTGACGAATAATCCCTTATGACTTTTTCCAACGTCTTTGATACTCGCAAAGTCCACTTTCAACATCATTGGATAAATCATTATCCATATCAAAATCGCGATTGGAATGGAGACATTTGCATATTCAAAAAGGCTCAAGAACGTCGGGACAGATGGTAGAAATGTTCCAATCGCCACACCGGCTCCCATGCAGAAGATGACCCACACAGGAAGGTAGCGTTCAAAAAAACCAATATCTGTCATTTTTTCACCTAGTGGTCTATCCTCCAATAAATTAGAGAACCGTTTGATATAAGCGTTTCAACTTGATTCTGGCATCCTTTGTGGCAAGCTGCCAATTCACTTTCCCACCTTGTGCGTTTTCACTCAATGGAACGCTATATCTCACCGTCAAGACCCAACTCTTTTTCTACTTCATCGAGTGAATAGTATTTTATGTTCCCTTTCGCCTTTTCTGCCTCATATTCTCTGATAACTTTCAAGTCGTATTCATCTTCCAACTTTTCAAAAAATGCTTCTTTGATAGCGTCAGAAAGGTTAATTCCGTGCATTTTTGAATAGTTTTTCATGTTTCCTCAAGGTGCGTGGTTATTTTGTGACGGTATATACCGACTGATTCCAATGTGAATTACAACGAATACAATAGGAATTCAAAACAACCGCTCCAAATTCGCGATGATGTTAACAACAATCGTCGCCACTACAATCACAAGATGGTTCACCGCCCGTGATCCAACCCTTGATAATCGCAGCCGCACAGCCCACGCTTGCATTGACAGTTAATGCATCTGTTGGGCAATTTAAGGCGCAAGCCCCGCACTCCATACACAAGTCTTTTTCGATAATTCGTACCTTTCCTTCATCTAGATTGAACACGCCATGTGGACATACTTCCATGCACATTCCACAGCCGGTACATTTCTTGGCATCGAGGGAAAGTGTTACTACATTTTTTACATATCTGAGCGTCATAGTTCTCTCCTCTTACATCAACTTGTGTATCAGTATCAGCACCACGCCAATGATGGATGCACTGACGATCAGTGGCAAGGCTATTTTCATTTCTTTTAACACGCCAGATGGTGATGTGAAAGTTGAGCAGCCCGTAAAGTTCAGGGCAAGATATGCCGATACAGACGGGAGCAGGAGCAGATATCCCGCTGCAAGAAGCCAGCTATCTGGCGTATACCATCCAAACAGCCACAGGGCAAAAACCGTCCAACACAGTCCGAGTATCCAACCTTTCCAAGCAAAAGCTTTGCCTGGGATACATGGGAGCAACACAGGCGTGAGAACCGTGCCAGCGATTATTGCCCCGACGTATGCAGCTACATCATATACGCTGAAGGGCTGCGCTGCGATGAGGTTTATGAGGAACAGAACTCCGAAAACGGACAGAGACTTTTTTGCAGCTTCAACCAGCTCAACCGGCGTCAAGACAAGCCTGTCCCAGAATGTGAATTTCACGGTACGCATTTCTTTTGTTGCTTGGAAGCCCGATGAGAGAAATGCTTTGATATCACTTGCTCGTATCGGACCGAATGTGACTGAAAATCCTGTGCATCGCTTTACTTCATGTGCATTCACACCAGATGCACCGAGCTGTGGCACAATCAACCTTCTATGTGTCACAATTTCAGAAAGCCGGGCCGCTTCAATACGATGTATTAATTCACACGTCCCAAACGTTCCTTTTCCTGCTGCACACCACACATTGACTCCTTTTGTATCGAGTATCAAGAGCCAACAGTTTATATCAACAAGATTCTTTCGCAGTGTATTAAATGTCAGTTTATAGTTTGCACTGACTAAAACAGGAGAATCGTTGTTTGGCTTTCCTACAGCGTAAAGCCCGGGCTCTACGCGATAATCCATGCGACCAATACCAATGCGTACTTTCAGTGCTCCAAGAATATCTTTTGACGAAAGTGACGTTGAAACAACTGGTATCGGTTTCGTGGCACACGAACAAGCGCGACCCTCCTGCTTGCCTGATGGCAGGCAGGCACTTTCTTTAGAACAACAATCTTCACTCATGCACAACACCTCTTATTCTCTTGTCTGTTTCACCAACTATGACCGTGGTGAGTTTTTGTAATAGTTTTGCAGCATTCTCACTCCCTGCTCCACTAGATCGAGTAGTATGTCCATTTTCCTTCTTTTCTGGCGCTAACAGCACCGCTGTCAACAAGGATCTTCATGTGATGGGATAGCGTGGATTGACTGACGCTGACTCTCTCCAGAAGCACACAAGCGCATTCTTCACCGTTTTCAAAAGCGATAAAACCATCAACCGTGTTTCGTCGCAAAACACTTTGAACATTTTGGTCCTTCCTAAAGTTTAGGAAGGTGACGAGAGAGTACTGGAATAGAGAGTGATGGCATTTATAATGCAAGCCCCGCATGGTCTATATGACATCTTGAAGGTTGCGCTTACCATACACAAAACGACGCACTTCCATAACATCACCTACACACACATAAAACACTGAAAAGTTTCTGATATTGATGTGATAATACGGCGGATTTCGATTCCGTACCGAACGATATGGCTCAAATCCAAGCGGATTGTCGAGGTGTTTCAGTATGGCTTTCTCAGTATCTTCAACAAGGCGCAAAGCTGCCGAAGGGTTATGTAGATTCAGCGCGATATAATCCCGCGCTGCTGCTACGTCACGTTCAAACAGCGGCAGATAGCGCAATGTGAACTTTTTACCCATTTGTTCTCAGCCGCGAAAAAACCTCTTCATGCGTGTAGCGGACATCAGAGAGGGTGGCGGCACGATCTGCTTCGTCAAGTTTTACCTCAATATCATCCGTAAGTTCCGCATATCTTTCAAGGCTCATGACTACCATTGTGCCATAACCGTTTTTTGTTAAGTAAACTGGCTCTCCTTCACTGACAGCATTTTCTATTTCAGGGAATTTATTCCGAAGATCGGATACCTGTCTGATTTTAATCATGCGACTCACCTTTGCAATATAGTATTTTTATTTTATCAAAATATTATCTTTGTGTCAAGCTTGTGGAATATGGGATGTATGCTTCATATTGAAAAAAAGGTATTGAAAAAAAGGTATTGAAAACTATCGACATCAAAAAAACTTCAGGCAGAGTTTGCAGGGAGTGCTGTTACATCATGAAATAATAGTGGGAATAACTGATCACTTGACCTCCTCGGAAATTAAATTTAAGCAAAGAACGAGTGAGAAATATTCGTCAAAATGGCTAGTATTGTGGAGGTAGATAATTTCTGAGGAGGTCTACTACAGTGAACATTTCTGTCAACTCTAATCTACTACGAAACCTTATTGTGTAGAGGTTCAGGGAATAATAGCATTTTCCACTAAGGACATGGAGAGAATGTGCCACTGCAGTTAGGAATGTTACTGTGTTCGTTGCATTGTTCTATTTACATGCTCAAAAACATATTTTGGATCGGATAAGTGCAGATGCCATTTAGGCCACCATGCTTACATTAACCTCATCTGCCTACCAGTATGTGACAGCAGTCAGGATGCACAATAGAAGTAATTATTGGCTTAAATTGTAAAAAAATCACGTAACACGTTTCCACAGTTAATACTACACATTTTAGGCAACAAATTGATATAAAAGCTTCATTTCATTGCACATTTCATCATAGTGCTTTAGAAAAAAGTTACATTTGACAGCTCAAAAACGGACGTTTATGAGATACACTCTTATCCATATTTTCACTGCCTGATTATAAACCCTTTTTGGTTTTAAGGTTTTATTTCCATTCTCGAATGACATAGCTCATAAACGTCCGTTTTTGAGATACATCTCGATTTCATCTACGTGTTGATTATTGAGAGTGATCAAGCACACAAATCATCTATGGAGGATGTAAATGAAATATCGAATTGTAGGAATAATTGCAGCAATTTTCCTGATTGCAATGTCAGGTTTGGCAACTGCGGATGTCCTTCCGCAACCAATTCCTGAAAATCAGGTCTTTACTACTACCTCAATCATTGAGGCAGTAGGGGTAACGACTGAGAGTACTTCTGTTGTATGGATGGTTGGAGACGCAGGTCTTACCTCACTTGCAACCCCACGTTGGGAAGATGGTGTCATCAAATCTGGCAGCATTGCCTATGTAACCTACTCAGATTCCATTACCACCAACGGTGGTCAGATCTCTGAGGTCAAGTCATTCTCAATGGATACTCATGGAAAGCTTCCAGGTCTGTACAACATTGAGACCACCAAGGTTCTGACATACACAAGCCAGAATGGATCTCACCTCATGGGTGCAGAGTCATATGTCCTTGATGTTGCCGGTCAGTGGAGAGCAGGATTTAATGATATTGTCTGTGTCTTTTCAAAGTCAAACACTGATGTCATTCCCGCATTCTGTAATAAGGTAACCGCATCATCCAAGCTGACCTCAGTCACCACCGCACAGGTCGAGACTGTTGGAGGAATGACCGTTGTTTCAGAGAAAACAAGCACTCCAGCCGCCCTGAAGTATGAGATCTCAGTTACTCCTGACGCAAACTCCGCATCTGGATATGCAGATGGTATCGTTTCAACCACATTCACTGTCAGTGTGATGGAAGGTCGAAGCGATGGAAGACTA
>Ga0209737_10000428_pt1 | contig 35236 bp, 24 predicted proteins | sample TergutCu122P3_FD_187284 | JGI IMG/M metagenome (GOLD analysis project Ga0209737, IMG submission 187284) | Cubitermes ugandensis P3 segment gut microbial communities from Kakamega Forest, Kenya - Cu122 P3 (SPAdes) (version 2) | ecosystem: Host-associated > Arthropoda: Insects > Digestive system...
AAGGTTGGGATGGGGATGGGGTTCTCTGGATTCTGCGACGCCGCTTCGCGCCGCGCAGAATGACGGCTTTTTTTCTCCGCGTCTCCGCGTGAGAACAAACAGGGCGCGATAAATCGCGCCCCTACGCTCTGGTTCCTGACCTCTGACCTCTGATTCCTGACAACCCCATCTCCTTCCTAACCCTCCCCTTGAAGGCATAGGTATCTACACAAGTAGGAAAGCAGCCCCGAAGGGGCGTGATATGAGTAACCGTCGGTGGAGCGAGCATCGCGAGCGAAACCGGCGGAAATCGAACATCCAACACTCCCCCAGCCCTGCAAGGGCTGAATAATGTCTGTTCAGCCCTTGCAGGGCTGGACGACGATGCTGTCTGTCTCCGCCGGTTCCGCGTTCGCTACGCTCACGCTCCACCGACGGTTACTCATGTTGCGCGCCTGCGGCGCTGCCTGGAATGTGAGAGAAAAGCATGCCATCAGAGACCATGACGTAGCACTTGTGTGGATACCTATGCCTTGAAGGGGAAGGAACTTCGAGCCTCACGCGGAGACGCGGAGTGCGCGGAGAAAACCTTTAAACCACGAAAAGCACGAAAGCCACGAAAAAATAACCGTCATTCTGCGCGGCGCGGAGCGACGTCGCAGAATCCACAAACAGGGCGCGATAAATCGCGCCCCTACGCCCCCATCCCGACCCCGCACGCGGGGGAAGGGGCTTCCAGCGACCTATGCGTTTTCGTGCCTTTTCGTGCCTTTTCGTGCCTTTCCGTAGTCAAATGGTTTCCTTCGCATTCCCCAAAAACCCACACCCTCCCCATTTCCTCGTCCGTTTCACAAAAAAAACTTTTCCGAAAAACGCAAGACGCCTATACAATGGTCAGGTTTTCATTACGTTAAACCGTGTCTTTGCTTTCACTCCCTTTTCAGAAAGGAAACATCGTGAACCCCCGCGTTTCTCATCAGACGGCATCCATTTCCAAATCCATTCTTGCGCTCTTCCTCGCATTCTTCCTCCCGTTCTTCGCGCTGCCTGCGGCGGCAATGAGTGCCGGTGTGTTCATCGACATGGGCGACGACACTATTGGCAACGGAGATACGGGTACAAACTGGTCGTATAATGGCGGTATCTACACCATCTTCAACGGCGCCAACGTCACCGTGAAGGGCAACAACCAATCCCCAGCCTCCAGCATGCGCCGCCTTTTTGTCGAGGATAGCGCCACGGTCAGCATCACGCTGGACAACGTCAGTATCACCCGTCTGGGCAATGGTCAATCCCCGCTCCGTCTGGGTACTGATGCGACGGTCACCCTGACGCTCCTGAACGGGACGACCAACACCCTCACGACGAACGGCGATAACGCCGCCGGCATCCAGACCTCGTATGCGACGCTGACGATCGAGGGCACGGGCAGCCTGACGGCCACCGGCGGCAAAGAAGGCGCGGGCATCGGCGGCCAATCCGGGAACCCGGGCGGCACGATCAGGATCAACAGCGGCACAGTCACCGCCAAAGGCGGCAGCCAGGGCGCAGGCATCGGCGGCGGCACCCAAGGCTCTGGCGGCACGATCATAATCGACGGCGGAACGGTCACCGCCACCGGCGGCAGCGGCGGCGCGGGCATCGGCGGCGGCGACTCTGGCGCGGGCGGCGCGATCACGATTAACGACGGCACGGTCATCGCCAGCGGCGGCAGCATGGGTGCGGGCATCGGCGGCGGTACCGGCGGCGCGGGAGGCACGATCACGATCAACGACGGCACGGTCACCGCCTACGGCGGCAGCCAGGGCGCAGGCATCGGCGGCGGCAACCAAGCCCCGGGCGGCACGATCACGATCAGCGGTGGAACAGTCGATGCCACCGGCGGCAACTACGCTGCGGGCATCGGCGGCGGCTACGCCAATGGCCCTGGTGGCACGATCACGATCAGCGGCGGCACAGTGACAGCCAAAGGCGACGATGTCGCTGCGGGCATCGGCGGCGGCTCGGTTAGCCCGTCCGGCAACATCGAGATCAGCGGCAATGCAAACGTGACGGCCACCGGGGGGGTTGGCTTTAACGGCTACGGCGGTGGCGCGGGTATCGGCTCCGGCGGTATGATGGATGCGACGGCAGCAGCGGTCAACGCCATCACCATCACCACCAGCGGCACGGTCACCGCGACCGGCGGCGCGTCAGGCGCAAGCTCTGGCGGCGCGGCTGCGGCCATCGGCCAGGGTGGCTATGGTAACGGCGGCAACGGCGCGGGCATCGACAGCTTCGGCCATCCCACGCCGCAAGCGGTCGTCGCTGCGGGGCCAACCGCCGCATTCGCGTTTGCGGTCACCCCGGCGGCAGGCGGCTTGCCTACCCTCGGTTATCAATGGCAGGTTTCCGCAGATAACGGCGTGACTTTTTCCAATGTGACAAGCGGCACGGGCGGAACGTCCGCCAACTACACGACGGCTCCCACAATCTCGGTGATGAACGGCAACCAATACCGCAGCGTGATGAGCGCCACCAACGTCAATGGCAACAGCACCGGCACGATTGCGATCACCAGCCACCCTGCGCTGCTGACGGTAGGCCCCGCCACGGTCGATTCCATTAAAGTTGTTGACGGTACGGACGGCTGGACGCCTGTGACCGTTCCGATCGTCGGTCAGGTGTTGCTTGCCAATGTTGAGACCAGCGCCGGTGAAGTCGGCGGGTTTCCGGTCAATACCGGCCTGAGTTATCGATGGCATTACTGCGGGGTGGGCGGTACGAACGGAACACACCCCTATTACACGGTAACTCCAGGCGACATCGGAAAAACGATTTGTGTTGAAGTCACCGGCAACGGGAGCGACTATAACGGAACCACCTATAACGGAACCGCCACCTGGCAAGCGACTGGCGTTGTTCCGCCGCTTGTCACAGGCATTATCGTTACCGGCGGCGGCGGCGCAACGGCGATCACGACCCACCGCGGCGCCTTGCAGATGCTCGCGACCGTATTGCCTGTCGACGCAGGCAATAGGGCGGTCACCTGGACGGTGACGAACCTCTCCGGCAGCGCGACGATCAGCGCGGACGGAATGCTCACGGCGGTGAGCAATGGAACGGTGCAAGTCATAGCCACGGCGAACGACGGCTCCGGCGTTTCTGGCGAACTGGAAATCACCATCAGCGGACAACACGGCATCGTTCCCTTCGCAAGCGCCCAGAGCATTCCCACGCTGAACCCGGCGATGCTGGTGTTGCTGGCGCTGGCGCTGGGCGGATTGGCCTTCTGGCGCAGGAATCGCAGCGCGTAGCCCGGATAAGCGAAGCGCCATCCGGGGATCAAAAAATATTATCTGACCGCAAAGAACGCAAAGAGCGCAAAAAAAATCGTCATTCTGCGCGTGAAGAGGCGTAGGGTGGATAAGCGAAGCGCAATCCACCGTTTGTAGGGGCGGGTTTCAAACCCGCCCTTTTTGTTTTTGTGCGGAGGCGCGAAGGAACGAAAGCTCCTTCCCCTTCAAGGGGAAGGTTGGGATGGGGTTCTCTGGATTCTGCGACGCCGCTTCGCGCCGCGCAGAATGACGGCTTCTTTTTTTGCGCTCTTTGCGCTCTTTTCGGTAAATCTTTTTCAACAAACCCCCGCCCGCCTTCGGCGGGCACCCCCTTTGGAAAGGGGGCTTTTCCTCTTCGCGCCTTCGCGTGAGCGCGTAGCCCGGATAAGCGAAGCGCCATCCGGGAATCAAAAAATATTATTTAACCGCAAAGAACGCAAAGAAACGCATAGAGCGCAAAAAAAAGTCGTCTTTGTGAGCGGCTGAAGGCTCCTCGCAATGACACATCTCTGCTTCCCGCTCCCTGAAGCCCATCCCGGCGCTTAATTCTATCGAATTCGACAGAATTAAAATGGTGGAATCCAGCCAAATTAAAACAGGGGTTGCTCTTGAATCAGATAAACGCGGCGGCGGACACCCCTAAACGCGCAGCCAAAATACGAATCTGACGCACATTTAGCTCACGCTTGCCTGCCAGAATCTCGGACACCACACCTTGACTTCCGATTTCGGCAAGGTCTGATTGCTTCATACCGTGCTGATCCATTAAAAAACGCAGCATGTCCGCGCCGGACACATCCGGCATCGGGTGATGGTGTTCTTCGTACTCCTTGATCTGGTCGGCGATGATTTCAACCAGCCCCCAAAGCGGATCATTGGTGTCATCGGGCAGGTTGTCGGCGATGGATTCCGCGAAGTCGGCCATACGCTGATATTGTGCTTCGTCGCGGATGCGATCAGACAGCCCAAGTGTGTTGTGCAGTACGCCCCATGCTTGGGCGACATCGTTGTATGTAGCGGTCGCGTTCATTTTTTCCATGCTCCTTTATCGTACTCGGTGTGGGTCATCACGGCTTTGATCCAGAGGATTTGGGCGGCAAACGAAATGCCTGCCACGATCCTGAATTTATTGCCGCCGACGTTGAAAACGATCTTGTCCCCCACCTTGTCGGCAGAAGGGAAAGCGTTTTTCAATGCGCTCCAATGCAGGAATGCAGAATTTTCAACGGCCTTGCGCCATGCCTGTAAAGGCGCTTGGGCATCTGGAAAACGCTCAGCGAACTCGCGCAAGCGGCGGTTTGTGATGATCCTCATAATTCTATTTTATCTCATTTTGAGATAAAAACAAGCCTAACTCTTCCCACCCCCTCCTCATAAGCAGGAGAAGGGAACATTTTTCTCCACGTTCTCCACGCCTCCGCGGGAGACAAATTCGAGTTTTTTTCTTTGCTTTCTTTCTTTGCGCTCTTTGCGGTAAATCTTTTTCAACAAACCCCCGCCCGCCTTCGGCGGGCACCCCCTTTGGAAAGGGGGCTTTTCCTCTTCGCGCCTTCGCGTGAGCGCGTAGCCCGGATAAGCGAAGCGCCATCCGGGAATCAAAAAATATTATCTGACCGCAAAGAAACGCATAGAGCGCAAAGAAAAAAGTCGTCATTCTGCGCGTGAAGGGGCGTAGGGTGGATAAGCGAAGCGCAATCCACCATTCGCAGGGGCGGGTTTCAAACCCGCCCTTTTTGTTTTTGTGCGGAAGCGCGAAGGAACGAAAGCTCCTTCCCCTTCAAGGGGAAGGTTGGGATGGGGATGGGGTTCTCTGGATTCTGCGACGCCGCTTCGCGCCGCGCAGAATGACGGCTTTTTTTCTCCGCGTCTCCGCGTGAGAACAAACAGGGCGCGATAAATCGCGCCCCTACGCCCTCTCCCCCACCCCTCTCCCGCTTGCGGGAGAGGGGAGTTTCGTTCCTTCGCGGCTTCGCGCCTTCGCGTGAGAATTCTTTTTTGCGCTCTATGCGCTCTATGCGTTCTTTGCGGTGAATCTTTTTCAAAACAAACCCCCGCCCGCCTTCGGCGGGCACCCTCGCAAACCCCCGTCGGCTTCGCCGACACCCCCTTTGGAAAGGGGGCAAGTCGGGGGCTTTTCCTCTTCGCGCCTTCGCGTGAGCGCGTAGCCCGGATAAGCGAAGCGCCATCCGGGAATCAAAAAATATCATTTAACCGCAAAGAACGCAAAGAAACGCATAGCGCGCAAAGAAAAAATCGTCATTCTGCGCGACGCGAAGCGGCGTCGCAGAATCCACAAAAAGGGCGCGATAAATCGCGCCCCTACGCCCTCTCCCCCTCCCCTCTCCCGCAAGCGGGAGAGGGGAGTTTCGTTCCTTCGCGGCTCCGCGCCTTCGCGTGAGAATTCTTTTTTTGCGCTCTATGCGCTCTTTACGTTCTTTGCGCTTACACCCGATCGAACCTTCGATAGCCCAGCGCTTCGGCGATGTGTGCCGAGGTGACGTTGGGCATGTCGGCGAGGTCGGCGATGGTGCGGGCGACGCGCAGCACGCGGTGATACGCCCGCGCCGATAAAAAGTTTTTCTGCATCGCTTGCGCCAGCAGTGTTTCGGCGTCGGCGTCGATGTGGATGTGGCGCGGCAGCATCGCCGCAGTCAGGTGGGCGTTGGCGCAGCCTTGCCGCGCTTTTTGCACTTTGTGCGCACGGGTGACGCGCACACGAACGGCGGCGCTGTTTTCGGCGTCGGGATCGGGCGGCCGTTTCAGTTTGAGCGCGTCGGCGGGCAACGAGGGCACGTCGAGCGACAGGTCGATGCGGTCGAGCAGCGGGCCGGAGACGCGGCTGCGGTAACGCGCGATGTTTTCGGGGGTGCAGCGGCAGCGCCCGCTTTCGTGTCCCTGCCAGCCGCAGGGGCAGGGGTTCATCGCCGCGACGAGTTGAAACCGCGCCGGAAAGAGGCTTTGCCGCGCCGCGCGTGAGATGTGGATTTCGCCGGATTCCAGCGGTTCGCGCAGCACTTCGAGGACGGCGCGGTTCCATTCCGGCAGTTCGTCCAGAAAGAGTACGCCGTTGTGCGCCAGGGAGATTTCGCCGGGGCGCGGTTCGCTGCCGCCACCGACCAGCGCGACGGCGCTGGCGGTGTGGTGCGGCGCGCGGAACGGGCGACGACGCCAGTGTTCCGGTGAAAAGCGTCCTGACAACGACGCGATGGCGGCTGTCGCCAGGGCTTCGTTTTCACTCAACGGCGGCATGATGCCGGGCAGCCGTTGCGCCAGCATGGATTTGCCGGTTCCCGGCGCGCCGACGAGCAGAAGTGAGTGCTGACCCGCAGCGGCGATTTCCAGCGCGCGTTTGGCCTGATGCTGCCCGCGCACTTCCGAAAGGTCGGGAATCTGAAGGCTGTCCTCGTCGGGAATTTCGGTCGCCTGCGTCGGCAGGGTTTCCTGACCGCTCAGGTGCGCGCAAACGGCAAGCAGGGAGGCGGCGGGATGCACGATGGCGTCCCGCACCAGCGCGGCTTCGCGAGCGCTCACTTCCGGCAGGATGAACGCCCGTCCGTCGCGCCGCGCCGAGAGCACCATCGCCAACGCGCCGCGAATCGCGCGCAGTTCGCCGGTCAGCGCCAGTTCGCCGGCGAATTCGTAGTGGTTCAGCGCTTTCCGCGGTATCTGGCCGGTGGCGGCGAGGATGCCCAGCGCGATTGGCAGGTCAAAGCGTCCCGAATCTTTCGGCAGGTCGGCGGGCGCCAGGTTGACGGTGATTTTTCGGATGGGAAATTCGTAGCGGGCGTTCTGGATCGCGGCGCGCACCCGATCCCGCGCTTCGCGCACTTCGGCGTCGGGCAGGCCGACGAGATTGAACGCGGGCAGGCCGCCCGACGACAAATGCACTTCGACGGTGACCGGCGGCGCGTCGATCCCCGCCAGCGCGCGCGAATGAACGACGGCGACGCTCATCGGCGCGTCGCTTTCATGCGACGGAGGGTTTCGTCGGGTTTTCCTTTTTCCAGCACGGGTGTCTCTCAGGAACCGTAAAATGACGTAAGTCTAGCAGGTTCCTATGCAATGGAGAATCCAATAGCGGAAAACCGATCACGCTTTCCAGGGGTTGATGACATTGACGCCGGTTACGGCAAAGTCAGCAGTGTTCCGTGTCACGACGGTCATCCCATGCACAAGCGCCGTGGCCGCGATGTAGGCATCCCGCTCGGAACGAAGATCGGGCACATGCAGCTTGGCGCAACGCAGCGCAATGGTCGCGTCAACCGGTAGCGTCCGCTCGGAAAATTCGGGAAGAACGCGGGTGTTCATCCAAGCGCGCAACAATGCCCCTTGCTTGAGGTCGCGACGCTCCATGCGAAGAATGCCCAGTTCGATTTCCATGAGCGTGACGGCAGAAATATAGAAATTCGCCGCATCTTCTTTCGACAACCAGGCGGCGACATTGGCGTCGGCTCTGCCTTCGCTCACCTTGCGCAGTTCGGAGATAACGTTGGTATCAAGCAAAAACATCATTCAAAATCCGCTGGTCGGGGAAGTTCACGCGAACGCGGAAACTCTATCTCGATATCAGCGATGCCCGGCATGGACAGCGCCTCCACGATGCTTCGCTTCTTGCCGATAAGCCGCTGATAGTCCTCAATACTCAGCATGACATGCGCCGGTCTGCCGCGATCAGTAATAAATACCGGGCCGTTTCTCGAGGCTTTCTTGGCTTTGGTCACATCTTGATTAAGTTCGCGGCTAGACAGGGTTGTAATCATCATAGCGACACCCTAATGCTGTTGCAATGTAGGTATATTACTACAATGGGCGGATAACTACAAGCCCTTTGGCTGCGAAGTATGGAGCCGACACAGGAATTCAATGCCTCACATCAATCTGCGGAACGAATTCCCGCAACGCCTGCAACAACGCCTCGTCGAGAATGAGCGCCTCGTCGGCGCGCGCCAGCAGTTCCTCGTTATCGCATCCCTGCGCCCGGAACCGCTGCAAGACCCAGTGCATCACGCCGCGTTCGTTGAGGATCGCTGCCAGCGTTTGCAATTCTTCCGGCGGCGTCAGCGCGCCGTGGATGGTCGTGCGCACTTCGAACGGCACGCCGGCGCGTTGTATCAGCGTCAGCGCTTTGAACGCGCCCAGTTCGCTGTCCGCCACGCCGGTCACCCGCGCATAACCGGCGGGGCTGGCCTTGATGTCCAGCCCGACCCAGTCGAGATGCGGCAACAGCGTTTGCAGACGGCGCGGATAGGCGCCGCCGGTGTGCAAACCGATCTGAAAGCCCTGCGCGCGCGTTGCCGTGACGGCTTTCAGCAAAGCCGGTTGCGCCGTCGGCTCACCGCCGGAGAACACCACCGCGTCGAGCAAACCGCGCCGCGTTTCCAGCCATTCGCTGATCGTCGGCCAATCGAGCAAGTGTTCTCCCTGCGTCGGAATCAGATGCGGGTTGTGGCAATAGCTGCAACGCCAGGGGCAGCCCTGACAAAACACCACGGCCGCCAGCGTGTCCGGGTAATCGGTCGCGGTAAAGGGCACCAGACCGCCGACCCGCAACGCGGAAGATAGTGGCGCTTTCATCAATGGTGTGAAGGGGTCGTTCATGGCAGATCAGGTATCAGAGGTCAGGAATCAGGGATCAGAAAAACTTTTAACCACGAAAAACACGAAAGTCACGAAGAAAAAAGCTGTTATTCTGCGCAGAGCGAAGCGACGTCGCAGAATCCACCGCCCCCTCTCCCCCAACCCCTCTCCCGCGAGGGGAGAGGGGAGCTTTGAGTTCCACTTCGCGCTTTCGCATCTTCGCATGAGACATTCTCCGCTTCTTCGCGTGAAACAAAAATTTTTCGTGCCTTTCGTGGTTAAAACGTTTCCCGACGCCAATTAAAAACGGCCTTCCGAGTCTGCTTCGGGAAGGCCGCGCGAAGCGCGCAAAGCGCGTCGGATGGGAACCCTTTTATTTGGTTCGCGCCTCACAGAAAAACCGACGCTCGCGGTGCTCACTTCTTTTGCCGATGTTGAACGACGCGACCGGCCGATGGTAGCCCATGACCCGCGTCCACACTTCGCAACGCTGGCGTTCGCCATCGCTCAAGCTGACGGATGCGGGGGTCTCCATTTTTTGTGCATTCATTTTCAAAACTCCTTATCAAACGTTCCTGTCTGGGTTGTTAGCTGTTTTTAACGCTATTCATTTAACACTATTCATTTAACACTCTTCATCACTGCATTTATTCTACTGCGTCCTTCAAACTTTTCCTGCTTCATCCAGGGTTTGCGACGGCGTGTTTCAAACCGGCGCCAACGCCTGTTGTTTCTTTTTCGCCAGCAGCGCTTCATCGCACTTCGGGCAAAATTCGTATTCACCGGCAAGATAGCCGTGTACCGGGCAGATCGAGAAGGTCGGCGTCACCGTCACATACGGCAGACGGAAGCGTTCCAGCGACCGTCGGATCAAATCGCGGCAGGCGTTGGCGCACGACACGCGCTCGGTCATGTACAGGTGCAGCACGGTGCCGCCGGTGTACTTGGTTTGCAACGGCTCCTGCCGCGCCAGCGCCTCGAACGGATCGTCGGTGAAGCCCACCGGCAACTGTGTCGAATTGGTGTAATACGGCGCTTCCGGCGTTCCCGCTTGTAAAATGTCGGGGAAACGCTTTTTATCTTCTTTGGCAAAGCGGTAGGTCGTTCCTTCCGCCGGCGTCGCTTCCAGATTGTAGAGGTGTCCCGTTTCTTCCTGGAAAGCGACCATCCGCTCGCGCAAATGGTTCAGCAGGTCTTCGGCGAACGCATGTCCCCATTCGGTGGCGATGTTTTCCGTGTCGCCGGTGAAGTTGCGGATCATTTCGTTGACGCCGTTGATGCCGAGCGTCGAAAAATGGTTGCGCAGCGTTCCCAGATAACGTTTGGTATAGGGGAACAACCCCTGATCGATCAAACGCTGGATGACTTTGCGTTTGATTTCCAGACTTTCCTTAGCGATTTCGAGGAGGTAATCGAGACGGCGGTAAAGCCCTTCACGGTCTCCGGCGTACAGATACCCCAGACGCGCGCAGTTGATCGTCACCACGCCCAGCGAACCGGTTTGCTCGGCGCTGCCGAACAAACCATTGCCGCGCTTCAGCAATTCGCGCAGATCGAGTTGCAAGCGGCAACACATCGAGCGAATCATGTTGGGCTTCAGTTCCGAATTGAGGAAGTTCTGGAAATACGGCAGCCCGTACTTGGCGGTCATCTCGAACAGCAGATCGCAGTTCGGATGATCCCAGTCGAAATCCGGCGTGATGTTGTAGGTCGGAATCGGAAACGTGAACACGCGGCCTTTGGCGTCGCCGGTGGTCATCACTTCGATGTACGCCCGGTTGATCATGTCCATTTCTTTTTGCAGGTCACCGTAGGTGAAGTCCTGCTCGACACGACCGATGATCGGCGCTTGATCGCGCAAATCTTCGGGACACACCCAGTCGAAGGTCAGGTTGGTGAACGGCGTTTGCGTACCCCAGCGCGACGGTACGTTCAGGTTGTAAATGAGTTCCTGAATGCACTGCTTCACCTCGTCGTAGGCCATGTTGTCCCGACGGATGAACGGCGCCATGTAGGTATCGAACGACGAAAACGCCTGCGCGCCCGCCCATTCGTTCTGCAACGTGCCCAAGAAGTTGACGATCTGCCCGACTGCGCTGCTCATGTGTTTCGGCGGCGACGCTTCCACTTTGCCGGGCACGCCGTTCAAGCCTTCGTACAGCAGCGTGCGCAGCGACCAGCCGGCGCAATAGCCGGCCAACATGTCGAGATCGTGGATGTGTACATCGCCCTCGCGGTGCGCCTGCCCGATCTCGGGTTCGTAAACATGGTCGAGCCAGTAATTGGCGACCACTTTGCCGGAGACGTTCAGGATCAGACCGCCCAGCGAATAGCCCTGATTGGCGTTGGCGTTGACCCGCCAGTCGCGCTGGTCGAGGTATTCGTCGATGGCGTTGGCGACGTTGATCAGCGTCTTCTGGGTGTCGCGCAACTGCTTGTGTTTTTCGCGGTAAACGATGTACGCGCGCGCCGTCACATAATAACCGGCGGCGATCAGCGTTTCCTCGGCGCGATCCTGAACCGACTCGATCGTCGGCACGCCGTCCGGCGCTTTGTAGGCCAGCACCCGCCCCACTTGCGAAGCGAGTCTTTGCGCTTCGCTTCCGTCGAATTCGCCGGTCGCCTTGCCCGCCTTGGCGATCGCGATGGCGATTTTTTGCAGTTCGAACGGTACCCGCGAACCATCACGTTTGATCACATGACTGATCTGGCGCGGCAACGACGACGTCTCTCCCGGGGCAGCAATAGACGACGAAACTGCGGACGACGACGAAACTGCGGACGAAACTGCGGACGACGCTGAAGACGAAACGGACGGCGAGGCGGACACTGAAACAGACATAAGCCTTCTTTCGGGTAAAAAGTCGAATCAAACTGCGTGAAAACGCTTGGAAACACGGCTGGAAGCCGTCGCCTCCCTTGTTCTGCTAACACCAGAACCGCTATATCTAGCGGTGCAACAGAATTCTACACCAATAAATGGTGGAAGAACACAGCGCCTGTCACTTTTTTGCCGATAGCCCTTTGTTGGCGGGCACTCAGGAAAAAGCCTCGATATAAGGCCATCCGGCGTGTGAAAAACCGCCACAAAAGCTAACCCAACGGCATGAATTGTGAAAGGCATCGACCCCCGCACCGACACGCGCACCGCTGGCGTGGCGGCGATTTCCGCCGTTCCCATTTTCATATGAGTTCTATCATTTAGTTCTATCGTTGACACACGAATTTTGAACCTTTTTTGTGCTATCGTTACTAACTGATGTCAAACCCTCAACACGGGGTTATCGGCCATCGGCTACGACTGAACCGCGATGGCGGTAACAGGTGTTGCGATGTGTTTTTGCCCAAAGGGAGGGGAGTAGTGTTATGCGTATTCTGGTGCTCGAAGACGATGCCGTGCAAGGAGATGCCCTGACCTCGTTGTTGGGACAGGCCGGTCATGAGGTTCATTTGTTTGCGCGCGGCGATGACGTGATGCGCGTGTTGCGCCGGGAGATTTTTGATCTGGCGTTGCTCGACTGGCGAACGCCGGGCGCTTCCGGGCGCGAAGTGCTGACCTGGATTCGTGAGCAGTTGCTGGAGCCGTTGCCGGTCATCTTCATCTCGCAGCAGGACGACGAAGCCAAAATTGTCGATGCGCTGACCGCCGGCGCCGATGATTATCTGATCAAACCAATCCGTCCGGCCGAACTGATGGCGCGTATCGCGGCCGTGATGCGGCGGCGCGCCAATGTCGATCTCTCGCAACAACCGGTATTGCGCATCGGCGCGCTGACGCTCGATCGCAACGCCCGCGCGGTAACGATCAGTGGCAATCCGATCGACCTGACGCAAAAAGAATTTGAGCTTGCCTGGTACCTGTTCCGTCACCTCGGACAACTGGTGCCGCGTGTCCAGACGCTGCAAGCCGTTTGGGGTGTTTCCGAATCGATCACTTCACGAACGCTGGACACCCACGTCAGCCGCTTGCGCCGCAAACTCAAGCTGACGCCGGAGTATGGTTTCTGCCTGATCTCCGTCTATGGTTACGGTTACCGCGTTGAAGTCGTCGAACCGGGAACCGTGAGCGCTCATGACTGACCTTCGTTTCCCTGCCGCGTTTTTGCTCGGCCTTTTTGCGCTGACGCTGCACGCTGCCGAACCGGCGGAGCGCCGTACCGATGTCATCGCCGGGGTGGCCGACGGGGTTACTGCTGGTGTTATTGAATACACCGTGCAACCCGGCGACAGCATCAGCAGCCTTTCCGAGCGTTATCTCGATGGTCGCGCCCGCTGGGGCGCCATCGCAAAGCTCAACCCCGGGCTGGACATCCACAAGCTGCGGTCGGGACAAAAGCTGTACCTGCCGGAAAACCGTATTCGTTCGGTCAGCAAACCCGCCAGGGTATTGAAAATCAACGGGCAAGCGCAAAGCGATGGCATCAACTTGCAGGAAGGGCAACAACTGGCCGCCGGAACCGTGATCGACGTTGACGCCGACAGTTTCGTCACCCTGCAACTGGACGACGGCAGTATTCTGGTGATTGAACCCAACACCCGGGCGCGCCTCGATGAGCTGCGCCAGTTATCGACCGGCTCCCAGCGCTCGTTGATACACATCGACCACGGTCGAATCAATGCCAAACCTTCTCCGCAAACCACCCCGGGCGCGCGCTTCGAAATTTCAACGCCCAGCGCAACGACGGCCGTGCGCGGCACCCATTTCCGGGTCGGCGAGAACGAAGGTAAAACGACGGTAACGGTCATCGAAGTGGACAAGGGACGTGTCCTCGTTGCAACGCCGGAAAAAAGCGAAAGCGTCATCGTCCCTGCCGGCAACGGCAGCATCGTTGCCGCCGGTCAGGCGCCCAGCACCCCGAAGCCGCTGCTGCCCGCGCCGGATCTGAGCGCCCTGCCTGAAAAGCACACGCAAACCATTCTGGAAATCGTTTTCCCGCCGGTCGCCAACGCCGCGGCTTACCGCGTCACGGTCGCGCGCGACGAAACATTCAACGACGTCGTCGCCGTCAACGAAAACACCTTGCCGCAACTCAAGGTCGCCAACCTGCCCGATGGTCAATACTACCTGCGTGCGCGCGCCGTTTCCGCCGAGGGATTGCACGGTCTTGAAGCCCATAACGCTTTCCTGCTGCACGCCCGCCCCGAACCACCGTTTGCATCAGCGCCCGTCCTCGACAAACGTCTCCCCACCGGAGCGATCACCCTCATGTGGGCGGCGCCGGAAAACGCCGTTTCTTACGACATCCTTATCGCCCGCGATGAGCAACCGCCGCTGCGCATCGAGCGCCATCCGGAACCGTCGTACACCCTAGAAGCCGTTCCCGGTCAATACCGCTGGCAACTGGCCACCCGTGACATCGGCGACCGTCTTGGCCCGTTCGGTCGGCAAAGCGCCTTCACCGTCATCGAACCGCCCAGCGCTCCGACCGCGCAAGCCCTCCTTCCCGAAGGCCGTGACGTTGTGACGCTGGCCTGGGCCGGCGCACCCGACCAGACGTACCACTGGCAACTCGCATCAGACAGTGACTTCTCGTCGATCCGGCAAGAGGGCGAATCCGAAAAACCCAGCATTGAACTGCCGATGCTGGACGCCGGCGCCTACTTCGTTCGGGTGCGCGCCACAACCAGCGACGGCATTGAAGGCCCGTACAGTAGCGGTCAGAAATTCATCGTCCCCGAGGAAGAAAGTGGTTTCCCTGCCTGGATACTCCTGTTCTTCCTGCCGTTGTTGGCGTTATAAACCACCGCGTGGCGTCAGAAACCCCTTGTCGCCACAACGCCGCCCCTCGACCCTTCTCACGAAACGTACGTCAACATGAACATCAAGCGTACGCGTTTTTCCGGAACCCGGGCAGTGCTCCGCAAACTCTTGGCTTATCGGGTCAAACACCCGACGCGCTTGTACATTGAGTGGATACTGTTCGTGGTTGTCGCGCTGACTTTTTGCGGCGTCGCGCTGCACAACCAATGGTTCTGGCGGGTCAACCACATGCTCTACGACGCAGCGCTTCATCAATTTCACCGCCCGCCTCCCGACGATATCGTGATCCTCGCGATCGGCGACGACGATATTTCCCGTATCGGCCAATGGCCCTGGCCGCGCGAGATTCACACCCGCGCCATCAACCGCCTCACCGAAGCCGGCGCCCGTGCGGTGTTGGTTGACGTTCTTTTCAACGAACCGGATCGTCGCACACTGGAAACCGACGAAATGCTCGCCGACGCGATCCGTCGCAACGGCCGCGTCGTACTGCCGCTGATCCACGCGAAAACCCGCAGCGGCTCACGCGAACACCTGCCGATACCGCTGCTGGTCAATGCGGCGGCAGGGTTGGGACACATTCACTCCGAAGTCGATCTGGACGGAATCATTCGTTCCACCTACCTGTTTGAGGGGCTGGGAGAAGCGCGCTGGCCGCATGCGGCATTGGCGCTGCTCAAACTCACCGACCCGCAAAGCGCCGCCCGTTATCAGGGAGAAAGCGCATCGGAACCGTTATTCAGCGGCGCCAATACCTGGCAACGGAAAAACTGGTTTCATATACCGTTCTTCGGGCCGCCCGGACATTTCAAAAGCCATTCCTACGCCCGTTGGGCTGCGGGCGAAATTCCGCTCGACGCCGTGCGTGACCGCATTGTTTTCATCGGCACCACCGCCACCGGTCTGGGCGACGCGCATCCGACGCCGGTCTCCGGTTTTTCCCGACCGATGGGCGGCGTGGAAATCAACGCCCACATCTTTGAAGCGTTACGCCTCGGCATCAACCTGCGCGTATTGCCCACCGCCGTTTCCTGGGCGCTGTTCAGCCTGATGCTGCTCCTTCTCTTTGCCGCTTTTTTCCGGCTGCGTCCCGGACCGGCCGTGGTCGTTACCACGATCGTGCTGATCGCCGGTTATTGCAGCACCGAATTTTTTCTCTACACCACCCAGCGAATCGTTCAACCCGCCTCTTTTTTGCTCGCCGCCATGCTCTCATACCCGCTGTGGAGTTGGCGACGACTGGCGATGGCGCTGCGTTTTCTCGAACAGGAAAATCTTTTGCTGCGCCTGCAACCCGGCGCGCTCACCTCGGGACACCCGACAACCTTCCATCCTTTCATCGAGCCGGTATCGCGCAGCATTGAATCGCTGCGTAAAACCCACGAACGTCTCGAGGCCGCCCACCGTGAACGCGAATCGTTCCTGAACTTCCTGTCGCACGACATGCGATCGCCGCAATCGTCGATCATCGCCTTGATCGAAATGCGTCAACAAGGTCACTCCCATTTGACCGACGACGAATGCTTCGAAAAAATCGAACAATACGCCCGCAAGACCTCCCGCCTTGCCGACGAATTCGTGATGCACGCCAAGGCTCTGCAACTGACGCCGGCCGACCTGAAAGAATTGGAACTGACCGCCCTCATCGACGAAACCCTCGACGAAATCTGGCCGCTCGCCATCAGATACAACATCGCCATCCACCGCGACTACGTTGAAGAAGCGTTTGTCCTCGGCCATCAAACCCTTCTGGCGCGCGCCGTGTTCAACCTCGTCCACAACGCCATCAAATTCAGCCCCGACGGCAGCGAAATCACCGTGTCGGTGATCGACGAAAACAGCTTCTGGCGCGTTGTCGTGAAAGATCAGGGCATCGGCCTTTCACAGGAAGCGCAACAACGGCTGTTGGGCTCACCGGAAGACCACGCATCACCGACAGAGACCGGCCTTGTCCTCGGTCTGGCGCTGGTGCGCACCGTCGTTGACCGTCACGGCGGCGCGCTGAAAATCAGCAGCTTACCCGGAAAAGGAGCGACCTTCAGTTTTCGTTTGCCGAAGGTCGGGGGGTGACGGACGTCAGGAATCAGAGGCCAGAGGTCAGGTATCAGAACGTAGGGGCGCGATTTATCGCGCCCTGTTTATGGATTCTGCGACTTCGCGCAACACATAGGTCGTGGTGAGCGTAGCGAACCGCGACGAAACAATCTCACGCGAAGGCGCGAAGAAGTCGAATACGCTACACCATATGGCGTCATTCCCGCGGGGATGACGGAGTTGTTCTTCGCGGCTTCGCGCCTTCGCGTGAATAAAAAAAGCCGTCATTGCGAGCGAAGCGAAGCAATCCAGCGATTTTTTCGTTGCACACGTTTTCTGGATTGCTTCGCTTCGCTCGCAATGACGCCAGTTTTTTCTTTGCGCTCTATGCGTTCTTTGCGGTTAAAAAGATTTGTTTTACACCTTCGCGGCTTCGCGTGAGAATTTCTTTGTGTTCCTTGCCGTTAATTTTCCGATTTCCGATTTCCGATTTCTGATTTCTGATTTCCGATTTCTGATTTCTGATTTCTGATTTCTGATTTCCGATTTCTGATTTCCGATTTCTGATTTCCGATTTCTGATTTCTGATTTCTGATCCCTGACCTCTGATATCTGACCTATCAACTTCCCGGCACCGGCCAGGCCTGCAAGCGCAGCGCGTAGTCGGCGGCGACGCCGATGAAGACGAGCATCACGATCCCGTGGTTGTGACGAAACACGGCGAAACAGCGGGAAGCCTCGCGGTGGCGGACAAACCATAAACCGCAGGCCACACACGCCGCCGCCAGCGCCAGCGCGATCCAGTACACGATGCCCAAGCGCCACCACAAACCGGCGCCGATCATTCCCGCCAGATACAGTCCATAACAAGCCGCTGCCGCCAGCACATCGTAGCGCCCCAGAATGAGCGCGGAAGTGCAGCGACCGCGCTCGCTATCTCTGTCGCGGTTCGCCATCGCCTTCCCGATGTCGCAGGCTCCAACCCAGAACACGTGAACGCCCATCAAACCCCAGACGACCCAGGGCACTGTGCTGTTGGCGGCGGCAAAAGCGATCGGAATGCCGAACAAAAAAACGATGCCGAGAAGCGCTTGCGGCAACGAGAAAAAACACTTGGAAAATAGCTGCAAGAAAGCCAACGCCAGCGCCAACGCCAGCGCCGCCGCGGCCATCCCGATGGCGAGTTTCGTCGTAAACCAGACGAAACAAAAGGCGATCAGTGTCAACACGGCAGCCAGGGCCAGCGCTTCCCAGGGCGCAATGACGCCTTGCTTCAGCGGTTCGGCGTCATCGTTGTCGTTGCTATCACGATGGAGCCAATCGTTGAGCACACAAGCGGCAGAACGCATCAGCAACGTCCCCATCACAAAGACGATCACCAGCGACAGCGGCGGTCGCCCGCCCGTCGCCAGCCACAGCGCCGACAGCGTCGGCCACAACAACAGCAAGGCGCCGGTCGGTTGATGCAGGCGCAACATTTGTTCGTAAGCATCGAGGCGGTTCTTGAGGGTGGTCATGGTCAGAGGTCAGAAGTCAGATGTCAGAAGTCAGAAGTCAGAAGTCAGAAGTCAGAGGTCAGATGTCAGATGTCAGCGATCAAATTTCCATGATACATGATAAAACGCCCTCTCCTCCACCCCTTCCGCAAGCGGGAGAGAGGCTTCTCTTCTCCGCGCCTCCGCGTAAGATGATGTTTTTCTGATTTCTGATTTCTGATTTCTGACATCTGACATCTGTCAAAGCGGCAACGGCAGTTGCGCAGAGGTCGGCCTTCCGCGCCATTCGGCGAGAAACGTTTGAGGGTCGGGATAACGCAACGCCACCCTGAGTTCTTCGCGCAACCGTCGGATGTCGATTCGGCGCGATTCGGACATGAGCGCCAGCAGCGCCGGCGCCATCGTCCGCTCGGCGTCCTCCCAGGAAATTCGCGGCGGCAGCGGCAAAGCAAACGTCTCGGCCAACATTTCAAAATACGCGCCCATTTTGAGTTCGGCGCTATCGGCGACGTTGTAAGCGCGATTGGAACGACCGCGAAACAACGCCGCCCAAAGAACCCGCGCCAGATCGTCGGTGTGAATACGGTTGACGTAAATATCGTGCTCGGGAAAAAGCACCGGCGCGCCGCGGCGAATCCGATCGAGCGGCAACCGCGCCGCATCGTAAATAGCGGCGACGCGCAACACCGACAGCCGCACACGATGACGAGCCGCCCAGCGCCGCAACACGTTTTCGGCATCGATGCGACGCTTCCCGCGCGCCGTCTGCGCCGCCCGCGCATGCGTCTCGCTCACGCGCTGGCCGTGACAATCGCCGTAAACGCCCGTCGTTGACACATACACATAACGTTGCGGCAACACCGCCGCGCGACTTAACGCCGCCAGCAAGCGGCGGGTGCGACGGTCTTCATTCCCCTCCATGTCGGGAGGAACCAGATGAACCACGGCAAAAGGCGCTGTGCGCAAATGGGCGATGAGTGTTCTATAATCAAGATCGCCATGAATCGGCGTAATGCCCGCCGCTCGCAGGACGGGCGCTGCTTCAGGACGGCGAATCAGCCCGATCAAACGGGTACGCGCCGGTAACAGACATGCCGCGCGTAACGCGATATCGCTACAACCGATAAAAAGGATTCTGAGCATAGCGGCAGTCGGGAGAAGAAATTATATTATGTCATAGACCGTGCCATAGCGTAACGCTCACTGACAACATAATGGGGGGAGATCATGAGCATTGCAGAACGTTTTCTTTTGATTTTTGCCGGCATCGCTGGCGCAACCGGCGTCGCTTTTTCCGCAATGGCGGCGCACGGCAATTACCCGGACATGCTGAAAACTTGCGCCGACATCCTGCTGGTGCATGCGCCGGCCTTGCTCGGCGTCGTCGCACTGATGCGGGTTGCCAACACACCACGGCGGCTGTTGTTTCTCGCCGGTTTCCTGCTGGTGTTAGGACTTGCTTTCTTCTGCGGCGACCTCGCCCGCCGGACTTTCCTCGGCTTGCGCCTGTTCCCGATGGCCGCGCCCGTCGGCGGCGGCGCCATGATTCTTGGATGGGTGTTTCTGGTGCTGGCCGCGCTGATGCCACGGCGGTTGTGAGCGCTATAGGCTGGGATAGAACGAAGTGGAATCCCAGCTTAAAGCCATTTCACCGCAAAAAACGCAAAGAAAGGGGGCGTCATTCTGCGCGGAGCGGCGCAATCCACCATGTAGCCCGGATAAGCGAAGCGCCATCCGGGAATGACCTCACGCGAAGCCGCGAAGCCGCGAAGCCGCGAAGAAGAAAGCCCTCTTTCCAAAGGGGGTGTCCGCCGAAGGCGGACGGGGGTTTGTGATGTTGCGGGCGTCCCGCCCGCATCCCCCCATCCCAATCCCCGCTTCCGCGAGGACAGGCTCTTCCCCCGCTTGCGGGGGAAGGGGCGCTATCGGCGCGTTTTGCCCGTAGGGGAGGCAATCTGCTTCCCGTCACCATCGTATGGATTCTGCGACGCCGCTTCGCGTCGCGCAGAATGACGGCTTTTTTCTTTGCGCTCTATGCGTTTCCTTGCGTTCTTTGCGATGAAATGGTTTTTCTGATCCCTGACCTCTGACCTCTGATTCCTGATAACCCCAGCGCCAATACCAACAACACCAACCCCATCGGCCCCAGCGCAGGGATGGCCGCAACCCCTCCGGCCATTGGCGCGATCGCGATGTTGAAGTTCACAGGTGCGGAAGCCAATGATGCGGCATCCGTGACGGTCACCGCGAAAGAATATGCGCTTCCCGCCCCCGTCGCCGTCGGCGTCCCCGAGATTTCGCCCGTCGCCGCGTTAAGCGAAAGCCCCGGCGGCAGCGATCCGCTGCTGATGCTCCAGGTGTAGGGAGGTGTTCCTCCTATGGCGAACAGCGGCAGCGAATACGCTTGTCCGACCCTTCCCGTCGGAACGCCCGCCTGTCTTGTCAGAATCGTCGGCGTCGCAGGAAGAGCCACCGTCAATGCACCCGTCTCCGCCCGAATCGTCGCGCTGTTATCGTAGATCACCCTCACCGTCGTCCCGTGGTGCGCGGGCAGCAGCATCGTGCCGTTTGTCGGGGTCGCCGTGATCTCCCAATCCCCGAAGTACGCAAATTCCACAGGTTGCGTGGCGCCGTTGCTGTACGTCAGCGTCACCACCATCGCCGTCAGATCCAGCGCATCGCCTGCCGTGTACGCCAGCGTCGGCTGTGTCGTGACGGCGATACTGTCCACCGTCACCGGCGGTGGGGTAACCCACAGCAGTTCGGTCTCCGTCCGAATCGCGCTGTTATCGTAGATCACCTCCACCCGCGTCCCGTCGTGCGCCGCCACGCTCAATACCGTCCCATTCAGCGGATCCGTCGAGATGTCATTCGCCGCGAAATCGGCAAACGCCACGTCTGTCTGAGAACCATTGTTGTACGTCAGCGTCACCACCATCGTCGAAAGATCGAGCAGATCGCCCGCCGTATAACTCAGCGTCGGTTGTGTTTTCACGGCGATTCCGTTCACCACCGGCACAATCGCCGAGGTAACCGTCAGCGCACCGGTCTCCGCCCGAATCGTCGCGCTGTTATCGTAGATCGCCGTCACCCGCGTTCCGTCGTGCGTCGCCACATCCAATATCGTCCCATTCAGCGGATCCGTCTCGATGTCATTCGCCGCGAAATCGGCAAACGCCACCACCGTGTCCGTGCCATCGCTGTACCTCAGCGTCACCTCCATCGCCGAAAGATCGAGCAGATCGCCCGCCGAGTAAGCCAACCTCGGCGGCGTCGTGATGGTGAGACTCTCCACCGTCGCCGGCGGAACGACGACCGACAGCGGATCGGTCTCCGCCCGAATCGTCGTGCTGCCATCGTAGATCACCGTCACCGTCGTCGCGTCGTGCGTCGCAGCATCCAGCGTCTCCCCATCCTCCGGATCCGTCGTGATGTCGTCCGCCGCGAAATCGGCAAACGCCACATCCCTCCCAGCGCCATCGCTGTAGGTCAGCGTCACCACCATCGCCGAAAGATCGAGCCGCTCGCCCTCCGTATAACTCAGCGTCGGTTGTGTTTTGACGGCGATGTCTATCACCACCGCCACACCCGCCGGCGTTACCACCAACGGATTCGTCGTTGCCCGAATCGTCGCGCTGTTATCGTAGATCGCCGTCACCCGCGTTCCGTCGTGCGTCGCCACATCCAATATCGTCCCATTCAGCGGCAACGTCTCGATGTCATTCGCCGCAAAATCGGCAAACCCCACCCGCTTCGTGGTAGCGTCCTCAAACGTCAGCCGCACCTGCATCGCCGTCAGATCGAGTGCATTGCCCGTCGTATAGTGCAGCGTCGGCTGCCTCTCGATGGAAATGCCCGTGACCGCGGGCGCGGCAACAAGGTAAGGATTGCCCAACCAGAGGCCGTGCGTCCCGGGCACATCATGGAAGATGTCGCCCACCTTCCACACCTCGCCGTGGTTCGTGATGGATTGGCCGTCGGGAATCGTCAGCGTCACGCCCGAGGGAACGGTGAGGGTCGCGCCTGCCGGAATCACCACATCCTCGGTGGGCGTGACGCTGGCGCCGTAGAAAGTGCCTGCGTTGTTGACAAAGAGGATGCCGCGCACGACACCGTTTGTGTTTGTGGTTACATTACCGCTGTTCGTGAGGCTTGACGCGAACGCCACGCCGTGAGCACTCATGTACAGCATGCCGCCGCTGTTGCCCTCTACCCCTGCACCGATGCCCGCGCCGCCATCGACGCCCGTGGCGGTGACCACACCGCCGCTGATGGTGACGGCGCCGCCCGCGCCGCCCGCGCCGCCGCCGCCGATGCCCGCGCCTCTGTCGCCGCCCGTGGCGGTGACCACACCGCCGTTGATGAAGACGCGGTCGCCCGCGCCGCCCCTGCCGCCACCGATGCCCGCGCCTTTGTCGCCGCCCGTGGCGGTGACCACGCCGCCGCGGATAGTGATGGTGCCGCCTTCGCCGCCTGATCCGCCGCCGATGCCCGCGCCGTCCACGCCGCCCGTGGCGGTGACCACGCCGCCGCGGATAGTGATGGCGCCGCCTTCGCCCCGGTAACCGCCGCCGATGCCCGCGCCGCCCACGCCGCCCGTGGCGGTGATGGTGCCGTTGTGGATGGTGAGGGTTCCGCCCCCGTTGGTTCCACCCGAGCCGACTCTGAAGCCGCCGATGCCCGCGGCTAAATAGCCGCCCCTGGCCTGGAGGCTGCCCGTGCCGTCGATGGCGAGCGTCGCGCTCGTGGTCTGGATGCCGGCCCAGTTGGTGCCTCCCGTGAGGGTGTTCACCGTCCCCGCCGCAAGGGTGAGGGTGACGTCCGCGCCCGCGTTCAGCAGGAGCGCGGACTGGTTTTCGCCCAGCCCCGTGATGATCGCGCCGTCGAGCGTGATGTTCACGCCTGTCGCGTTCTGCGCGACCTCAATGCGCCGCTGGCTCGGGGAGGGCTGCTGGTTGCTGCCTGTGACGGTGACGTTCGCGGATCGGTAGATGGTGTAGAGGCCGTTTGAATAGGTCCAGCCGTTTCCTACCACGGCGGGGGTCGGGTCTGAAAGGTCTATCGCGCCCGCCGTGCCGGGCATCCCGGTCATGTACGGAAAGCCCAGCCAGGCGCCATACATCCCCGCGCCGTCGTGGTGGATGGTTCCGGCGTTCCACACCAAGCCGTTGTTCGTGATGGATTGGCCGTAGGGAATCGTCAGCGTCGCGCCCACCGGGACGGTGAGCGTGTGCCCCGCCGGAATCACCACATTCTCGGTGGGCGTGACGCTGCTGCCGTAGAATGTGCCTTCGTCGCCGTTAAAGAGGATGCCGCGGGTCTTCGCGCTTGCGTCAGAAACGCTGGAGGCGAACACCACGCCGTCGCCGTTCATCGCCAGCGTGCCGCCTGCGCCACCTGATCCGCCGCCGATGCCCGCGCCGTAGTTGCCGCCCCTGGCGGTGACCGTGCCGCCGTTGATGGTGATCGTGCCGCCTGCGCCGCCTGATCCGCCGCCGATGCCCGCGCCGTAGTCGCCGCCCCTGGCGGTGACCGTGCCACCGGTGATGGTGATCGTGCCGCCTGCGCCGACTGCGCCGCCTGATCCGCCGCCGATGCCCGCGCCGGCATAGCCGCCGGTGGCCTGGAGGCTGCCCGCGCCGTTGATGGTGAGCGTCGCGCCCGCGGTCTGGATGCCGGCCCTGCTGCCGCCCGCCGTGAGCGTGTTCACCGTCCCTGCCGCAAGCGTGAGGGTGACATCCGCGCCCGCGTTCAGCAGGAGCGCGGACTGGCTGCTGCCCAACCCCGTGATGGTCACGCCGCTCAAGGTGAGGTTCACGCCCGTCGCGTTCTGCGCGACCTCGATGCGCCGCTGGCTCGGGGAGGGCGATTGGTTGCTCCCCGTGACGGTGACGGTCGCGCCGCTCTTGATGGTGAAGACGTTGTTGTTGAAGCTCCAGCGGGTGGTGTCAAAGCCATTCGGATAACTGTGCGAAAGGTCGAAAAACCTCGGCCCCACCACGGGGTTGCCGCTGAAATTCCCCGCGATGGTGCCGACGCTCTGGGCGTCGCTCCCGTAATCGTAAATCATCCCGTTGTTGACGATGGCGCCGCCCAGGTTGTTCCGGAACTGGCCGCCGTTCTGGACGATGATGGTTCCGTTGTTGGTGAGCGTCCTGCCGTTCGCGACGGAGAGCGTCCTGCCGCTGGGGATCGTGAGCGTGTGGCCGGAAGGAAGGGTGCTGTTGGATTGGAGGGTGACGTTGCTGTACCAGGTGGTGGTGGGGTTCGTGGCGCCAACGACCATCACGCCGCCGGTGCGCGTGCCTGTGCTTGTGACGTTGTTGGCGAAGAGGATGCCGCCGCCGTTGCTGTTGTTCATGTTCAGGTCGCAGGCCGAGGCGCCGCTGCCCGCGCCGACGCCCCTGAATCCATTGGCGGTGACGATGCCGCCACTGAGGGTGACGGTGCCGCCCGTGCTCCTGTCGCCGCCGCCAATACCCGCCCCCCAAGTACTGCCCTGCGCCGTGACGGTGCCACCGCTGATGGTGACGGCGCCGCCGCTGCCGTTGTAACCACTGCCAATGCCCGCGCCGCCACTGTCGCCAGTGGCGGTTGCGGTGACGGTGCCGCCGCTGATGTTGATGGTGCCGCCCGCACCGCTGTGCCCCCCGCCGATGCCAGCACTCATGGCGCCGCTGGTGGCGTTGACCGTGCCGCCGTTGATGGTGATGTTGCCGCCCGCGGCGCCGTGCCCGCCGCCGATGCCCGCGCCGCTGTCACCGTAGTTGCTGCCGCCCCTGGCGGTGACGTTGCCATTGCTGATGAGGATGGTGCCACCGTCCCTGCCGCGCCCGCCGCCGATGCCGGCGCCCATGCTGCCGCCGTTGGCGCGAACCGTGCCGCCGTTGATGGTGATGGTGCCACCCGTGCCGCCCGCGCCGTACCAACCGCCGATGCCCGCAGCGTTGGCGCCGCCGGTGGCGTTGATGGCGCCGCTGTTGATGGTGATGGTCTTTCTGGCGTATTCGCCGCCGATGCCCGGCCAATTGGCGCCACCGGTGGCGTTGAGCGTGCCCGTGCCGCTGATGTTGAGGGTGGAGTTGTCGCGCAGGAGGAGACCCGCACGGTCGGCGCCGCCGGTGCCGACGCCCGCGGTGAGGGTGTTGGTTGTGCCCGAGGCAAGAACGAGGTTCAGCGTCGCTCTGTTGCTGACCCAGATCGGGGGCCAGTTGACGGTGGAGGTGTCGATGGAGACGTTGTTGAGCGTGACCGTCGCAGTGGCGTCGGTGTTGATGTCAATGCGACGATTGCCCGACACACTGCCGGTAACGGTGATGTTCGCGCCGTTGTTCACCAACAGCACCGTACCGTTCCAGGAGCACTGCGAACAGGAACCGCTCGTCCAAGCGCCGGATTGGAGGTTGAACGTGCCCGTCTGCGCCTGCGCAGACAGGGCAAAGAACGACAGCAGCGCAAAAACGGCTGCGGTTAAAAATCCGGAAAAAAAACGTCTGAGAGAAAAAAACGGAGAAAAACGCGAAGGGGAAAGAGAAGGGGAGAACGAAGGCGAAGAAAAATGACAGTTGCCATCAACATATTGGGGGGGGGGGCATATGTTGTTTGCGTGAATGCGTGCGCGTGGTGGGCGTAGCGGCGGGCGTGGCAGGCGTGGCGGCGAACATGGCAATTCCTTTCAAAAACAGAGGGAAATAATGGTGAATATCTTACATGAGATTACAAGGTTTTTGTGCGGGGAATTTTTTGTTTTTCTTCTTCCTCTTCACCATTCTCCCCGTCATTCCCACGAAAGCGGGAATCCAGGGCGTAGGGACGCTATCGCTGCACCTTGCCTGTAGGGGAAGCAATCTGCTTCCCGTCACCATCGTATGGATTCTGCGACGCCGCTTCGCGTCGCGCAGAATGACGGCTTTTTTCTTTGCGCTCTATGCGTTTCTTTGCGCTCTTTGCGGTGAAATGGTTTTTCTGATCCCTGACCTCTGATTCCTGACTCCCGGATGGCGCTTCGCTTATCCGGGCTACGCACGGCTTCGCGGCTTCGCGTGAGAATAAACGGGGCGCGATAAATCGCGCCCCGTTCTGATCCCTGATCCCTGATCCCTGATCCCTGATTCCTGATCCCTGAATTAGCACTCTCCCATCAAGAGTGCTAAAATAGCTCATTGGGAGCGTTGCAGAGAACGCAAAGGAGGAAGGAATGACAAGTCAATCGCTGGTATTGCCGACTCCGGCATCATTGGGCAGTCTGGATCACTATATCCAGGCGATTAACCGTTTTCCGCTGCTGACCGCCGAGCAGGAAACCTCGCTGGCGCGGCGCTGGCGCGATGAGCAGGATCTCAACGCGGCGCGCGACATGGTGCTTTCGCATTTGCGGCTGGTGGTGGCGGTATCGCGTCAATATCTGGGCTACGGGCTGCCGCAGGCCGATCTCATTCAGGAAGGCAACATCGGATTGATGAAAGCGGTGCGCCGTTTCGACCCCGAACGCGGTGTGCGTCTGGTGTCGTTTGCGTTGCACTGGATTCGCGCTGAAATCCATGAATACGTTTTGCGTAACTGGCGGATCGTGAAAATGGTCACCACCAAAGCGCAGCGCAAGCTGTTCTTCAATCTGCGCAGTATGAAAGAAGGGACGGAGGCGCTGACGCAGAAGGAAGCGAATGAAATCGCGCGAACGCTGAATGTCAAACCGGAAGAAGTGCTGGACATGGAAACGCGCCTGGCGGGCGGCGAAGTGTCGCTCGACCCGATGCCGGAAAGCGAAGAAGAATACCATGTATCGCCGGTGTATTATCTGACGAACAAGGAAGATGAGCCGGCGCACATCGTCGAGACGGAGCAAACCGAACGGCACCGCCGCGAAACCTTGCAAAAGGCGCTTGCGTCGCTGGACGAACGCAGCGCCGCCATCGTTCGCGCCCGCTGGCTGCGGGATGAAGATGAGGCTGCGGTGACGTTGCAGGAGCTGGCCGAGGAATATGGCGTTTCCGCCGAGCGGATTCGTCAGATTGAAGCACGCGCTTTGAAAAAGATGCGTGAAGTGATGGTCTGACGTTTTTAATCACGAAAAACACGAATAACACGAACGTTTTTTCTGATCCCTGTTTCCTGACAACCCCATCCCCACCCCAACCCTCCCCTTGAAGGGGAGGGCTTACAAAGGAAGCGCCGATGGCCGCGAGACCGATTAAAGTCAAGGTGTTTATCGCCACGATGTTTGAGTTCGACGACGGCAACGGTCAGGGCGCCAGCGAATTCCGCCATTGGAAAATGCGTTACTGGCAGGGCGTCACGCCTGTTGCGGTGCGCGGCGCGCCCCATCCGGTCTATTGCAACCGCGACGGTGTTTGCGGCGCGGTGCTGGGCATCGGCAAAGTGCGTTCCTCAGCAGCGATGCAGGCGATTCTGCTCGACCCCCGCTTCGATTTTTCCGAAGCGTACTTCGTGATTTCCGGCGCTGCCGGTGCGCCGCCGTCGAAAGCCACCATCGGTTCGGTGATCTGGGGAACCTGGCTCGTTGATGCCGATCTCGGTCATCGTTGGTCGCCGGACGAAGGAACCGCGGGAGAATTGCCGTTTCTTCCCTGTCGGGATTTTGAAACCACCTCTGCGCTTCAACTCAACCCGGCGCTCGTCGCCGAAGCGATGAAGCTTTCCGCCGAACTGTCCATCGCCACGCCGCTCAAGCGTTCCGCTGCGGTCGAAACCTATTGTTCACGTTATCCCGATGCAGAAGCGCGCGCCGCGCCGTCTGTCGGCGCCGGAACGCACGTCACCAGCGATTGTTTTTTTCACGGCGCCGGTTTGTCGGCGCAAGCGCAAGCCATCGCCCGCCTTTACGGCGCCGATGATTATGTGATCTCCGAAATGGAAGGCATCGCCATCGCTCAGGTCATCCAACAACTGCACGGCTTGGAACGGGTAATGAGCCTCAGAGTCGCCGCGAATTTCGACCAGCCGCCGCCCGGCGAAACGACGGTGCAGCATCTGGCTGTCGCATTGGAACACACGACCGACGGACTCGCCGACAGCATCGACAACCTGGAGAAAGTCGGCGGGCGCGTCGTCGATCATATCGTGGCGCATTGGGGGCAGGGGTCAGGGATCAGGGATTAGGAATCAGAAAAACGTAATCTTGCTTTTGGTTCCCGGATGGCGCTTCGCTTATCCGGGCTACGTGTGCTTGAAGGGGAGGGAGCCTCCGTTCCTTCGCGCCTTCGCGCACGGTCAAAAAGGGCGCGATAAATCGCGCCCCTACGCCCCCATCCCAGCCTTCCCCCGCGTGCGGGGGAAGGGGTTTCGTGTCTTTTCGTGGTTAAAAAAACAGGGCGGGTTTGAAACCCGCCCCTACATTTCTTGAGAATTTTTCTTTGCGCTCTTTGCGGTTCGTTTTTTCTGATCCCTAATCCCTGATTCCTGATTCCTGCCCTCTGATCCCTGTTCAAAACGGATCCGAACCGCGCCGCGAGAAGCGGATGTTGAGTTGTTTCAGTTTGCGGTAAAGGTGGGTGCGCTCCAGACCCGCCAGTTCGGCGACCCGGCTCATGTTGTGCTGTTCGTTGCTCAACAAACGCTCGAAATAAACTTTCTCGAACGCTTCCCGCGCTTCGCGCAACGGCATTTCGAAAAACCGAAGTGTCGTCTCGGCGGAAACTTCTTTTTGCTGGTGCTGGTTTTCTCCAAGAACGCGGCGGATCAACTCCGGTGTGACCTCGCCTTGCACCGACGTCAGGTTTTCCAGAACGTTGGCCAGATGATCCAGGTTACCCGGCCAATAGGCTTCGGCCAACACGGTCAGCGCCGCCGGCGGCAGCGCCGACAACAGCGAACCGTTGGTGGCGTGACGCTCACGCATTTCGTTCCACAAACGCTCGATCAGCAACGGGATGTCGTCGCGGTGATCGCGCAGCGGCGGCAACATCAAAACGCCGGCGGACAGTTGGGAGAGCAATACCGGATCGAATTTGTTTTCAGCCGCCAGATTTCCCAACGCTTCGCTGCTGGTGCACACAAGCAATGCTTCGTACTGCGCCAGTTTGGGAAGCAGGAAGAGCAAGCCTTTTTGCTCCAGCCGCGACAAGCGTCCGATCTCCGGGCAATACAGAATGCCTTCTTTGGCTTCTTCAAGCAGTTGCAACGGCGCCGCCGTCAAGCGCGCAGGAACAACTTTCACCCAGGACGCCTGCGCGTTCTGCAAAGACAGCGCCACAATTTCGTGACCCGCGCCGGGTTCGCCGAGGATGAGAAGCGATTTGCGGTTGCTGGCGAGCCGGTTCAGTGTGTTCTCCAACACTTTGATCGGTTCGCTGGTGCCCAGCCGCGCCAGCGAAATGTGGCGCGGCGCTTTCGACGCCGCCGCTTTCAGCGCCCGCTTGATCGTTGACAGCAGTTTTTGCAGTCCGATCGGTTTCTCAAGAAAATCGAAGGCGCCGATTCGGGTGGCGCCGATCGCTGTTTCGATCGTCGCATGGCCGGACATCATGATGACCGGCATGGTCAGCAATTCCGCGCTCGCCCACTCCCGCAACAGCGTTACGCCATCGGTGTCGGGCATCCAGATGTCGAGCAATACCAGCGCCGGCTCTTGCCGTTGCCGATAAGCGCGAGCTTCACGCGCGTTTTCCGCGAGTACCACGCGGTAACCTTCATCGACCAGAATCTCCGACAACAGTTCGCGGATACCCGCTTCATCATCGACGATCAGAATTTCACAGGGTTGGTTCATAGTCATGGCTGCATTCTAACATCACTGGCAAGCGGCAAGATTAAAGTAATTTTACCCCCATGTGGCGCTTTGTTGGCAAGCGTCACGCGCCCGCCGTGTTCTTCGATGATTTTTTTGACGATGGCCAGCCCCAGGCCGGTGCCCTTCGCCTTAGTGGTTACATACGGCTCGAAAGCGCGTTTCAGAACGTCCTCGGCGAATCCGGGGCCGTCGTCGCAGACGCTCAGATGGGCTTCTTCCCCCTCGACGGACAGCGAGACCCGATAGCCGGGCGTCGCGTTGTCGGCCTGCGCATCGACGGCGTTTTGTAACAGGTTATGGAACACCTGGCGCAGGCGGTTGGCCTCGCCGTGCAAAAACACCGGCGCATCCGGCAGGAGTAACTGTAGATGCGGCCGTAAGTGGTCGTAGAGCGCCAGCACTTCTTTCAGCAGTGCAACGACGTCGAAATCGGTCAGTTGCCCGGGGCGCGGCTGCCGCGCGTAAATGGCGAAATCGTCCACCATCTGCTTCATTGCGGCCACCTGCGAGACGATGGTCAGCGTTCCGCGCACCAGCACGTCCTGATCGGCGTCGTCCAGTTTGTCGGACAGCTTCATCGCCAACCGTTCGGCAGACAACTGGATCGGTGTCAGCGGATTTTTGATTTCGTGCGCGAGACGGCGCGCGACTTCGCTCCAGGCGGCGTCGCGCTGTGCCTGCACCACAATCGAAACGTCGTCGAAAACAACCACATAACTGACCGGCGGGCCGGATAGGCGCGTTCCGCGCACCAGCAGCGTTCGCATGGTATCGGCGATCCGCACGTCGGCTTCCTGATGCCACTGCTCATTGAGCGAAGGCGAGATGTGGCGGATCAGCAATTCGGCAAACGCCGCCAGTTCCGGTTGACGCGCCGCCCAGCGCGTCAACGCCATCCCTTCCAACTCGGCCAGCGGCGATTGCAGAATCACCGTCGCGCTGTGATTGACTGTGCGCAGTTGCAGCCGTTCGTCGAAAACCAGCACGCCGGACGACAGGTTGGACAACACGCTCTCCAGATACGCGCGGGTCGTTTCCAGCGCCAGATGGCTGCGTTCGCGTTCCTGATGCGCTTGTTCGAGTTGCGCGGTCATTGCGTTGAACGATTCGGTGAGCGAACCCATTTCGTCGCGGGAGGTGACCGGCTGGCGAATGCCGAAGTTGCCGCCGGCGACCGCCTGCGTGCCTTCCGCCAACAAGCCCAGCGGCGCCGCAAAGCGTTCGGCGAGGACAATCGCCATCCCCAACGCGATGGTCAGCGTCAGCAGCAGCGTCATCGTCAGTGTCCATGTATAGAGACGTTTGACGCCCTTGCGCGAGAAAGAAATTTCGCGGTATTCCTGCCAGCCGCTTTGCACGGTTTCAATATCGGCGGCCAGCGTCGCCGGCACCCAGTCGATCACCTGCAAAAAACGCATCGCGTCGTTCAGTTCATTGGTTTCCAGCGACAACACCACGCGCAAGCGCAAACCGCTTTCTTCCTGTTCGGGTTTGGCGTAAATGTCGATCTGACGGCTGCGAAGATCCTCCAGTATTTTGGCCGATGGCGGCGGCGGTGTGACCAGCGATGGATGCGTACCGCCGACCGCGATCAGGACGCCCGCCGGTGTGTAAATCGCCGCTTCATCGACGCCGACCATTTCGGCGGCGCGGTTGAGCGCGAAACCGTAATACAGCGAAGACTCCTGGAGATGATTGGCAATCTGCCGCGCTTTGCCGATGGTGTCGGTGAGCCGCCCTTCCAACGTACTGCTGCTGACATTCATCCCGCCTTCGAGCGCGCGATCGACGCGAACATCAAACCAGCTTTCAATACTGCGGTCGATGGACGCCAGCGACACAGAGTAAACCAGCGCACCGGGCAACAAGGCCACCAGCGCGCCCATCAGCATCAGCCGAACCGCCAGCCGCGACCCGAACACACCGGCACGGTAAGACCGCCACAATTTGTACAACTGCCGCGAGACAATCACCATCAACGTGATGATCAGCGCACCGTTCAACGCCAGCAGCCATTTGTAATTGCGTTCGAAAAACGGCGTGTTGGCCGAGGCGCTGACCAGTAAAAACAGCGCGACCGCAGCCAGACAGGAAACCAGCAACAGGCTCCAGCGCTTGCGGCGGGCGGTGCTCCAGAGCGTCATGGCCGGAAATCGAGCGTAAACCAGGACGACGCCAGATTCCAGTCGCGCGATCCCAGCGCCGTGATCTGAAACGGCTTGGGCATTCGCTCCGTATCGAGGCGCAAACGAACGGCGAACGTGTATCGCTGTCCTTCTTCCAGCTTGTCGCGGTCGAACAAGGGGCGCGAAGTGATCCGGCCGATCAAACGTTCGGCGTCCGCGATCGACGCCACATCCTGCGACAGCAATCCGGTCGATAAGCGGTATTGACGGGTCAGCGGCAAATACGCCAGCCGGTATTGCGTGTCCCCCGTCAACACGGTCTTGTCAAACCAGTACCAGCGCGGATAAGTGACTTTCCATTCGAGAACGAAGTGCAGTGGAACGCCGCGCTCGACCGCTTCTTCGAGCGACGGCGTCAGGCTGAGACCATAATCGGCGTTGAAAACCACGGCGCTTTCTTCGACGCGCAATTCGGCGCTGCGCAGCGGGATGGTCTCGGCGAACGCCGTGCACGCCAAGCCCCAGGCCAGCAATAACGCGGCGCAGTTCGCTACCGTGCGTAAGCCAAACCCTCGGCGCCATTGGGTCGAAAACCTGACTGAAATAAACACGCTGGACAAAAAAATGGTCATTCAAACCCGCTTGTGCAGAATCGCATAATACAAACCATCTTGATTGTGACCTGCCGGGGTGTCCGAAGGCAAGAGTTGACCGCCGCAATGGGGAACATCGGCGGCAAAAGTGGGGACTTCGTGCAACGCTTCAGGATGACGGGCGCAAAACGCCGCGACGACATCCTCATTTTCCGTGCGAAACAGCGAACACGTCGCGTACAACAGTTTGCCGCCTGTCGCCAACAGCGGCCACAGCGCGTCGAGCAGCGCCGCCTGCGTGCGCGAAAACGCGGCGATGTCGGATGGTCGCCGCAACCACTTCACATCGGGGTGACGGCGCACGACGCCGGAAGCCGAGCACGGCACGTCGGCCAGAATGCGGTCGAACGGCTGGCCGTCCCACCAAGAAGCGGGTTGCGCCGCATCGGCTCGAAGGCAAACCACTTGAGAGATGTTTGCATGGGCACACTCCTGTGAGGAGGCGCCGTGCGCTGCCCCCTTTTGAAAGAGCCTGTCCCCGAAGCGATTTTGATCGGGGAGGGTGTCCGTCGAAGACGGACGGGGATTTGTTTCCCCCCTCTCCCCTTGCGGGAGAGGGGCAGGGGGAGAGGGGGGAAACGCCTCCCCTCTCCCGCTTACCGCGGGAGAGGGGCAAGGGGAGCGGGGAGAAAATGATTGCGCTTGCGCACCATCAAGCCGCAGCCTTTTCAGATTTTCCTCGACACGCGCCAGCCGTGCCGCGTCGTTGTCCAGCGCCAGCAACGATACGGAAGCCCGCTCCAGAATATGCGTGGTTTTGCCGCCGGGCGCAGCGCAGGCATCGAGTACCCGCATGCCGTCACGCGCATCGAGCAACAGCGCCGCCCTCTGTGCGCTGGCATCCTGAACGCAGAACCAGCCGTCGTCGAACCCCGGCAATTCCGAAACCGGTTGCGGCGATTCGACAATCACGCCTTCGTCGCCGACCGTTGTTGCGTCAATGTCTGCCGCGCGCAACGCTGCCAGAAAAGCCTCGCGTGTCGTTTGCCGACGGTTGATTCGCAAGGTTAGCGGCGGTCGAGCGTTACCGGCGTCCAGCAAAGTCTGCCAGGTGTCGGGATACTCTTTCTGAACACGCGCGATCCACCAGGCCGGATACGAATAACGCGCGACCGGATCGTTCGCAACCGCGGCCAACAGCGCCTCTTTCTCACGCAGAAAACGGCGCAACAACGCATTGACGAATCCCTTGACCGCAGGATGCACCGCCGTCGCCGCCGCCTGCACCGCCTGATCGACCACCGCGAACGGCGGCTGGCGCGTGTGCAACAACTGATACAACGCCACCGCCACCAACGGCGGCAACAACGGATCACCGGCAGGCCGCACCGATAGAATCTCAAACAACGCGCGCAACGTTCCCCAATGCCGCAACGTTCCATAAGCCAACTCGTGAACGAATCCCCGCACCGCCGGCGTCAGCGCGTCGTCGCTCTCGTCCAGCACGGCAGACAACGCAACGGGCAGCGTCGTCCCGCGCAACACCTGCTGCACAACACGAGCGGCGAGAATTTGAGAAGATTGCACGACAAGTTCCTGAAAAAGGTTCGGAAATAACGGGCTTCATTATATATCGTGCGTAGGTCGTGGTGAGAGGCCTTTAGCCGCGAGCGAAGCGTGGCGGGAACCGCGACGTTTTGGCTCCTTCCCCTTCAAGGGGAAGGCTGGGATGGGGATGGGGTTGGCAGGGATCAGAGATCAGCGGTCAGACATCAGAAAAACATCATCTCACGCGAAGTCGCGAAGAAGAAAAGCCCCCGACTTGCCCCCTTTCCAAAGGGGGTGTCGGCGAAGCCGACGGGGGTTTGCGAGGGCGCCCGCCGAAGGCGGGCGGGGGTTTGTTGAAAAACATTCACCGCAAAGAACGCATAGAACGCAAAGAAAAAACAAGCCTCACGCGGAGAAGCGGAGAACGCGGAGAAAAAAAACCGTCATTCTGCGCGGCGCGAAGCGGCATCGCAGAATCCAAAACACAGGGCGCGATAAATCGCGCCCTTTTTGTTTCTCACGCGAAGGCGCGAAGCCGCGAAGAAGAAAAGCCCCCTTTCCAAAGGGGGTGCCCGCCGAAGGCGGGCGGGGGTTTGTTGAAAAACATTCACCGCAAAGAACGCATAGAACGCAAAGAAAAAACAAGCCTCACGCGGAGACGCAGAGAACGCGGAGAAAAAAAGCCATCATTCTGCGCGGCGCGAAGCGGCATCGCAGAATCCAAAACACAGGGCGCGATAAATCGCGCCCCTACGCCCTCTCCCCCACCCCTCTCCCGCAAGCGGGAGAGGGGATCGTTCCTTCGCAGCGCGTAGCCCGGATAAGCAAAGCGCCATCCGGGAATCAAAAAATATTATTTAACCGCAAAGAACGCATAGAAACGCATAGAGCGCAAAGAAGAATTCTCACGCGGAGGCGCATAGGTCGTGGTGAGCGCAGCGAACCGCGACGTTTTGACCTCACGCGAAGGCGCGAAGCCGCGAAGAAAGAAAGCCCCCGCCTTGCCCCCTTTTCAAAGGGGGTGCCCGCCGAAGGCGGGCGGGGGGTTGTTGAAAA
>Ga0209737_10000429_pt1 | contig 35190 bp, 22 predicted proteins | sample TergutCu122P3_FD_187284 | JGI IMG/M metagenome (GOLD analysis project Ga0209737, IMG submission 187284) | Cubitermes ugandensis P3 segment gut microbial communities from Kakamega Forest, Kenya - Cu122 P3 (SPAdes) (version 2) | ecosystem: Host-associated > Arthropoda: Insects > Digestive system...
GGGCAAACAAAAGCCGATACGCGGCTACCCCCTCCACGGGGCCTCAAACGCCGGCCCCGTGACGCCCTGCTCAAACTCTGCCTGCTGCATATCGTCATGGTGTTTCCTCAGGGCTGACTTCCTCAGACTCTCTTTGAACGCTCGCCGAAGTGCTCCTCGCCATCACCACAAATTGCGACACCGTCAGCGACTGCTCCACACCAAGATAATCCCAGTACGTCGTCAGCGTGATCTTGCGTATCCGCTGACCAAGCTGATTCAAAATCGTCGGCAGAAAACTCACCATCAGCGGAAGAAACTGCGTCACCGAAAGGTTGCCGCTCAGCGTCCCGCCCCCATCGCCCTCACCATAGAGCTGATTCGTCACATCTTCGACAAACCGGTTCGACGCATCGTCGCTTATCTCGATCGACTGAATCAAAGCCTCCCAGCGTATATCCCTTACACCCTGATCCCCAAAATCACCGCGCAATACCTCCACATACCCTTCCTTAGCCCCATCATCCAAAAATGCCTGCTGCACAAAATGTTCAATATCCTGCATCTTGGAACGCGTCAGCATCGTCACCACCGAAGCATTGTTCGCATAGCCCATCAGGCGCATCGACGTCGACTCTGTCCCCAAAAGAATCGTCACCGCCATCGCCAGCACAAAGACGGCAATCATCAGCTCAAGCAACGTAAAGCCCCTGCGCATCAATCCTCCTCCTCGGCGAAAAATGATGACCCAACCTCCACGCGCCCAGGCAACACAGAAGAATGCCCCGTCAAAGGATTGAGCATGATCGTGTAAACAACGCCGGAAGGGTCGCCCGCCGCCGCCCTCTCATCCCCCAAATACACAACACTGCGCTCCACAAAACCATTAGGGAAAAAATTGATCGTCCCCACATCGTCTGTCTGAATCGCATCGTGATGCGACGTCATGAGACCCACAAAATACACCCCCGATGCCAAACGCGCATCCTCACCCGAAATAAACATGTCCTCAACCTGCGTGCGGCGAACCTGACCAAAACGCGTATCCTCGGCATCAATCCTGGAAAGGCGATCCGTATTGCGCCGCAAATCGACATCCCTGTTGGACATCGTCGTTCCCCTGAGCTCATCCTCGCTTATCCCGCCCACGACATCCAGCTCTTCGACCGAAAACGTCCGGTTTTCAAAATCGATCTTCATCTGGAGCGTCTTGTTGCTCATCGCCGCCGTATTAAACGTATAGCGCACCGCCGCACTGAAACGCAGCGCCTCCCCGCTGACATCCGCCTGGCCAATCACCGAAAATCCAATAGCAGCCACCGTCAATAACGCCGCGATCAGGACTACCACGATCATAATCTCTATGAGCGTCATCCCTGCACGAAGAGAAAACCTGCGACACGCGCGCTGTGGATCTGTACGCCCCATACATTGTCCTCAAAGATACCCGAGAAAGCTTCCCCCTGTAAAAACTCAGGAAAACCCGTTTACATTCCAATACAATACAGCGAACTTGACGCCTTATAGCACCAATTCTTCTCAAAACCGGACACTTGCCACCATGCACGCCGCCTTCGTTCAGAAAGCATAACCCACATTGAGGCTAAGACGGCCCACCGGATCGCCGCGCCTGCGATCCAAAATAAACCCATAGTCTATCACGATGGGCGGAATAGACTCGCCTATCAGCCACCGCAAACCAAGCCCCGCCGTATAGCGCATCTCATCGACAAACAGCGCCTTCATAAAACCGGAAGGTGAATAATGTGACATCTGCCTCTCAAGCAATGCACCCATGTCGACAAACAATGCCCCATACAACCCTACACCATGCCAAATCGGGTAACGCAGCTCGGTCGTAAAATTAAACAATACTTCCCCGCCGCCGGCTTCGTTCGTAGCAATACCCGGTGTCGCAGCACTCACAAGCCTCGGTCCAAGACCATCATTGTCATAGCCTCGCATGTTCAGGCCACCGAGAAAATACCTGTCAATAAGCGGCAGCGAAGCATCCTGGCGCAAAAAGCTCAGCCCCCAGCGCATATTCAAAGCAAGCGTGAAATACTCCCAAAATGTCACCACATACGATCCCCGCGCTTCAGGTTTGAGATAAAATCCGACCGAATCCGAATAGGCAAACTTGATCCTTGCCTCCGCATAAAAACCATGTTTCGGCACCAACGGACTATCCCTGCCCTCATAAATCGCACGCGGCGTCAGCGACAGCGACAACTCGCGGTTCTGATCCAAAAATGGACAGGTTTGGAAAAATGTGACGGGATAGCAGGCATTATAGCGGCTGATATCATCCGAAACGTCGATCAAAAATGATGACGCATTAGAGGTCTTGGCCTCAAATGCCAGTGCCGCAAACCAACGCCTGTCGATGTCCCACTGCAGCTCAATGACACCGCCCATCTCCTCCCTGTTCGTCTCAGGAATATAGCGAAGATCATAAAATAACTGACCGACAAGATCCAGCCCCCGGGACGGAAACAAAGGCACGGTCAGAGTCAGGAGCGTGAAAAAATTCTGATTGAATTTCGTCGCCAGCACAAACTCGTTGTTCGCATTCAAAAACCTCGCCTCGGGCATCACCAGAAATCTCAAATCCCAACCCAGTCCAAGCAGGTTTGCTTCCACGTATTCGGCCTCCGCCGTGATCAGCCAGTCACCGCCCGTCAGCGACAAGCCAAAGGCAAAATCCACCCACCGCCTTGGCGCTTCCTCAAGGTTCACAACAATAGGCACAGGATGTGCCGAAGACGCCGTCGAATCCGCATCCTCAGACGCCGAAAGCAGTGAATCATCCACGCCAATGACATTCAGGCTGGCTGACCGGTAAATCGTCCGGCGGCGCAACAAACTTCGTGCATCCAGAATCTTGCTGTAATCAAAGGTTTCCTCCGCAGCCATCGGGATATCCTGACGCACAACCCAACCGCGCGTCACCATGTTCCCATGGATAAACACATCCCCAAATACGTACTTTGGCCCAAGCGTAACTTCAAACTCCACATCAACATCCTGACCCGTTATCCCACTGGACAACACACACTTGGGCCCCTGCTCAGCCCCAAACTCACGTTCAAAGTGGCGAAAACACAGCTCGACAGCACCATGGCGCGACGTGACAATGGAACAAAGCTGCTGGGGATCACTGGCAAAACACGACGACGGAAGCTCTGCAATGTCACAGGTCTCCTCGCTGGCAACGGTCCCGTCCTGCCGATACGATGTGCAGCGAACCCTGTCCGAAACAGTCGCATGACCACGCGTTCGAAGCTGCCGGGTAATCATGGCACGCTCTGCGCGCAGAACACCATCGCTGAAAATGTCGCTCTCAGGCCTGTCGATGACAACTTCAAAGTTCTCATATACCGCACGATCCGTATAGCGAATCTGGCGATGCGAAAAACGCGACACCGGCCCCTCATGCACCACAAACGTCAGCCTCAGACGCCCTCCCTGTGTGATAGGCTCCAGCGTCCACCTTGGCACATTGGCGTTCAAAAAACCCCTGGCCCGATACGCATCGACAATCTTGGCTGCATCATCCGCTATCATCACACGCTGCGGATAGGCACCCGATCCAAACGCCGAATACTCGCGGCTGGAGATGATGCCCAACAGCTCATCTCGCCTCATATTCCCCGCACCATCAAAGACAATCTCACCAATTTCCGTCTTCTCGCCCTCCTCTATACGGAACAGAATCACCGAAGGTGCATCATTGACACTGCGAATCATCTCACCCGTTACCGACGCCCAGTAATAACCCGCCGACACATAAAGACTGCGAAGCGCATCACTGGAGGCAGAAACCTCCCCGCCATCCACATACCCAGAGGACGCAAACGTCAGCACACTCTGGAGTTCCCTGACCGACAACGCCTGATGGCCCTCAAACTGCACCACCCATTGCGCCCCTTCCCGGATGTCCAAAAAAACTTCGACCATCCGCGTCTGAGGCACCTTCCGGGACACATACGAAATCCTCGTCTGATAGCGCCCCTCCGCATGATACAGCGCCAACACCCTGGCCACGGCATCCTCGATCTGCTCCTTCGTCGGATTGCTGAAAAATCGGAACCCGGAACGAAAAACCGACTCAATCTCCGAATACCGCTTCACCTGATGGCCGCGAACATAGATTTTTCCAAGCCCATACCCATGCACCTGGGTCACCCGAACGACCAGCTCCACCTCGTTAACCGATACAGGCTCCGGTACAATCTCGACCACGGCATCGAAATACCCCTCCTTGTGATAGAGACGAACAAGGCTCCTGGTCTGATCATCCAAAGCAATCTGAATGAGTTCATCCTTGGGAATGGCATCGACATTGCGGCCGCGAAGCAGGGACGTCCGCGGATAAAGCGGCCCGCCCGCGCGCAAAATCATTCGCTTCCTCAGCTCCGAATGGAACAGCGCCCCCTGCGTTTCGAAACGAACCCTGCGTATCCTCGTGTGTGACACCGTATCAAAGTGCACAAGCACGTGCTGACCCTCATAAGTCAGTCTCTGGAAAATATTCGAAAAATAACCCGTCTTGCGAAGGCGCTCCACCGCGATGATCAGCTGCCGCTCAGAAGCAAGGCGCCCAAGCTGAAGTCCTGTCGCGCGCAAAAGCGCTTCGACATTTTTCTCATCCTCACAAAACGCCAGATCGCACGAAAGCGTCAGATCCGCGACCCGAATGGAAGCCCCCCCCCTGCCCCCTCGCAGCGCGTCTGGCTCGTCCAGCCCCCCACCGACACCAATACCCCCAGCGCCTTCTTCATCGTCATCCTCATCGTCATCCAGCAATCCCCCACCCATTGCCAGAGCACGTTCACCGCCCAACTCGCCACGATAAGCAACATTTGGCGCATCACGAAACGCAAAATCGAAATAGGCATCCCCTGCCAGATTCGATTCTTCCTGCGCCCAAGCCACATGCGCAAACAAGCACAGGAGCATGCACACCATGACTTGCCAACACACACATCGCGACAAAGCCTTCTCTCCCAAACGACGCCCAGACAAAACGCCACCCCCGCACCCTTGCCCCCGAACCCGCACCATCCCCAAAAGCCGCTCAAAGTACCATTAGACCCAACTCGCATCAAAATCGAATTTGCGAAGCAACGCTTTTTTATACTCACAAGTGATGGCAGCATCGCAGGGGGATTGAGGGAACTGGTTCCCTCACAAAAAACATCAAAGGGGCAATCATTTCCGTCCAAAGGCAACAATGACAGCCCCAAAGCGATGCGGCAGCATCGCAGGGGTTTTGGGGGAGCAAGCTCCCCCAAAACGCAGAGAATTCACCTCATCTTCCAACGCAACCCAGAGCCGAAAAGCCAAAAATGACAAAATTCGCGGCTTTCTGCCACTCTGGGTTGCACCATTCTCACCCCGGGACTCGAATGACACTGGAGCAATTTCCTCGAATCAGGTTCGCCTGGACACAAAAACAAAAAAAATCTTGCATTTGGAACAAGCTTAGGGAACCCTCACATTGTGAATGTTATTTCACATGACGCACAGCGTCAATATTAAAATTGACAAAAATCGATAAATTTAAGAAATTAATACAAAATGAAAGCGAGTCGACAAAAATTAATTCACAACCTCATCCTGCTCGGCAGCGCCTGGCTGGCCGCCCTTGTCTGTGGCTGTCTTGAGGACATTGACCCAAAGCGCAAGGTTCAGCCACGCGGTACCTTTGGCGAAGAGTTCTACAAGATACTCCACACCAACACAGTGCACTCGCCCGTCTATGGCAGCGCCAAACATGTTGCCGCCTTTGAGGCTTACCGGGATCAGTTCGTCGAAGCCGTTGATACCACCGCCCTTGAACCCGACCTTGGGTATCTCAACCAGGTGTTTCGCGACATCGTCCCCCTTTATGAGAATATGCTTTACCCGGTGACGCTCCGAAAGGTGGCCACCGTGGTCGGCGCGTTGAGTGAGGATGACCCGGCCTTAGCCGGGCTGGCTTATCTGGCAGGGGCTCCCGACCTGCTGGCCAGACCTCAGGACGGCAACCCCATAGGACGTTTGTTTGGATATGACGACTTAAGCGGCATCACCGAGCAGCTGCTGAATATGGCGCTGGCCCCCGGCAGTGATTCGCATCTTGCCATCGACCACCTTCTCAGGGCACTCTCTGCCGAATTTAAGACGATTCAGGCTGGCGCCGAACCGAGCCGATTCCTGTGGCATGCAGTCGAAGTACTGACCGATCAGGACCCGGTTTTTGCGCCGTCCGCTCATTATCAGCCACAAGAGGCCGTGCGCCTGGATGCGCATGGACATGCACGCATCCTTCCCATCGAAGGCAGCCAGCTTTATATGCCCTTTGTCGACACCGATGGGGATGGTCAGGCAGATGTCGATGCACTCGGTTTTTACATCATCCAGGGAGGCGCACGCGTCAGTCCCTACCACACGCCCAACGGCGTCAGTCCGTATCTCGAAACCCTCGGCAATGGCCATCTTCTGCGCCTCGGACAACCTGTCTTTGAGTACTTCGACCTCCAGGCAACGCCGCTTGCCTATCTCATCCGCGAGGGCTCGGCGCTCTTCCTCGATAATACGGTCGACGAGGGCCTTCGGGTCATCCATACACTCCTTGGCCCAACCCAGACCTATACCGATGCACAGGGCAGCTACCCCGGGTTTTCGCGCACCGGGGGCGTCGTTCAGATCCTGACCGCCCTCTTTGCCGGCCTTGATCACGATGCCGTCGGCTCCAGCTTCGAAGCCATCATCACACTCCTGAAATCGCACCCGGATGCCGTGGCTGCACTCTTGCACAGCCTGGAAATCATTTCGGACATCGCAGGTCAGACGCCAACGCATTTTGAAGCCGGCAACCTGATCGATCGCCTCATGCCGCTGCTGCATGAACTCAGCCAAACACCCGGTCTGATCGAGGATCTCGTTCTGGCGCTGGACGACCCTCTGGCTGCCCAGATTGCGCCGATCCTGGCGCACCTGGCCAAACAGAAGAAACGATTCATCCGCATCGACGACGCACCAGGTTACCATGCATGCTTCAGCCACTGCGACGCCACCTATCGCGTCGGCACCATGGCCCGCCTGACCTGCATACAAGCCTGCCCCACAAAAGCGATCATCGGAGAAACAGAGGTCGATCGCCTGGCACCAGAGTCACCCGACAATCGCTCACTCCTGCAGCGTGTCACACACCTCATGTGGGAAACCTCCGAGACCCCCTACAACGTCACGACCAATCGGCTCATCGTCAAAGGCATCGACATCACCGAGCTGGCCGCGACCCTCGGTGCACTCATCGAGTTCGACAATCTTGCCGAAGCTTACCTTTTAACCATCACCGGCGACCTCCACCTCTCCGCGCATCTCATGCCTTCATTGCTCGAACTGGGAAATTTGCTCGGCATCGAAGCAGAGACCCTCACTTCGGTCTTCCTCTGGATGACGAAAAATCTCTTCGACCTGGATCTGTCGCTTCAGCCGACCACTGCCGAGGTCACGCGCCTCTTTAACATGCCCGCGATCTCGTCCCAAAACGACAACTATGTCTTCGACCTGACTGTCGCCATGTGCCGCTCTGGATTCACTTGCCTGCAGGCAAGCGCCGATACGCTGTTCGCCATCGAAGCCACAGGCCTCGTCGATGCGCTCTATCCTGTTGTCAAAGTTTTCAACGATCACGGACGCACGGCCACACTGGCCAAAATCATGGCCCTCCTGTTCGAGTACTATCCTTCGGAGGATAGACTGTATGACGACATTCACGGCGAACCGCTGCCCCTGCGACCTGGCAATTTCAGGAGCCTTGAGCCGCTGCTGGCACGCGCGCTTGGGGAAACCGATGTCGTGCCTCAGCTTGGAGAGCTTGGCAGCATCCTCCTTGGCATAGAGTTCAGCGATGGCAGTGTGCTGACATCGCGGGTTGCCGAGTACCTGGCCTACTGGCTCACCCCGGATCCGAACCTGAAAAACATCCACGGCCTCAGTCATACCACCGACCCCGACGGAAACCTCATTGCCCCGCTCTCCCCTGCCTACCTCGTCATTGATGCCCTCCGCGATATCTCAAAAATCATGGACGCTCACCCCGGACTCGACGATCAAATGACACGTGCTCTGGATGGCATCCGGCGCGTGACTGTCCAAACACAGATCGGCGCAGACGGCCATATAACCTTCCAAAAGCCTGCCGGCATCCGGCTCGTCGCCACCGGACTCGAATTCCTGCTCAACCTCTACCTCGAAGAAACAGAACAGGGAACGCGCACAGCCTGGATTCGCGACACCATCATCCCCGAGACCCAGGCCCTTATCTCCGGCCGCATCCTCCAGGCCTTCTTCGCGCTCTTCGAAGCGCTGGATGCCCAGCCCATGGGACTTGAAAATTTCCGAAAACTCATCCTCCATCTCATGCAATCGGACAGCCATACCCCCACACACCTCACTGGTGCCGCCTACCAGCTCTTCTCCCTCCTCCTTCAGCATCAGCACCTCGCAGGGCTCGCCCATTTCGCTGCCGACGCCATCGATCCAGACCGCGTCTGGCTCACCGAAGGCCTCCCACACCTCTCCTTCGTCGTTACCCTCCTTACCTGCGTCAATGCCTTCAACCAGCGCGATCCCACCGCCAGCTTTAATCGGCTTTTCTACCAGCTCTTCCAGACCGATACGCGCAAAATCCCGAACTTTGTCAGCCTCATGCAGGTCGCCTATGCCCTGCTTCGACCACAACCCGGCACTCACACCTACTGCGATACTGCCTGCATGAAGAACACCATCGGCTTTGTCCATGATGTCTTCACAGACGACCAGCGCGGCGTCGAACGCATCTTCCTCATCATCGATTTCACCATTTGGGGCATGGCAGGACGACCCGCCGACTGGGAGTCCGAAAACACCTCATCGCCAATTTCCCAATGATCCACCCCCGGCACATGCTCCCAACCCATCCTCACACACGGCCAGGTCATGAAAATTAAACACAAAGCCCTATGCTACTGCGCCGCCATGCTGACCATGCTTGCCGCCACCGAAGCCATGGCGGGCGGACTCTTTATCCCCCTGCATGGCGTGGCGACTTCTGGCCGCGCCGGGGCTGCGGTCGTCAGCACGCGCGACCCAAATGCCATCGCCTATAACCCCGCACTCATTGCCCTCACCGAAGGGCACCAGCTCCTGGTTGATCTTACGTGGGCCATGCTGCAACTCGAATTCCAGCGCGCACCCCAGGAAAACCGCCAGGGCAAAATAACCACCTTCGAACCCGTCCACAACCTTGCCCCCGGCGTCGTCATCCCACAGATCCTCTTCACCACCGACTTCGGCACCGACACATTCGGCCTTGGCGTCGGCATCTTCCCGCCAAACGCCGCCCCCGTCCGATTCCCCACCCACGGCCCGCAGCGCTATGCCATCATCGACATGGCCAACACCATCGCCTTCACCACAGAGCTTGCCTTTGCCTGGCGCCCCCACCCAAGGGTCGCCATCGGCGCCGGCATCCAAAATGTCACCTTCGTCTTCCGTGGCGCCGGTATTGCCAGCACATACCTGGGTGTCTTTGGCGAAGCCGAAGACCCGGAAGTCGACAGCGTCATCAGCGTCAATGCTGTCGACGCATTCACGCCCAGCGCAAACTTTGGCATCTGGGCAGAACCCATCGATCGCTTCGAAATCGGCGCCGCCTTCCAGCTCTTCTCCGACCACAAATCCCGCGGCGGCAAATTCAAAGTCGCGCTCCCCGATCACTACGCCTATGAAATCACCCAGGTCAACCACAGCAAAATGGATATCTCCTTCTCCCTGCCCTGGTCACTGCGAATCGGCATGCGCTACAACCACGACAACATCTTCGACATCGAACTCAACGCCTGGATCGAACGCTGGAGCCGGCACAAATCCATCGACCTCCACCCCCACGACGTCTACCTCACCAACAACGCACTCGTCGGCGACGTCCGTATCGACAACTTCTCCCTGCCGCGAAACATGAAAGACACCTACGGCGTTGCCATCGGCGGCGACTGGAATATCCTGCCCAATCGGCTCACCCTGCGCATGGGCTTCCTGTACGAATCCGGCGCCGCAGGCGACCAAAACTACTCCGTCTTCCTGTACGATAACCACAAATTTGCCCCCACCCTCGGCGCCTCCGTCTATCTCGACTTCGTCAGGCTCGACTTCTCCTTCGCACACGTCCAGCAACTCTCCAAAACCGTCACAAACGGCAACCACAAACAATACAATCTCGTCTGGCCAGAAGCCGCCGTCGCCACAAACAACGGTACATACAAATCGTTCTACGATTTCATCGGCATCGGCGCAAACTTCATGTTTTAATAACGGGGGAACATTGCACCCCGTACGGGCGGTTCGCGAACCGCCCCTACCGAATGGCTCCAACCGCCCCTTGTGACGATTTTTTGAAGGGGGCAACGCCCCCTGCGCCGCTATTGGCCGGTCGGATTAACATCCGCCAGGCCAATACGCGTCTACCCCCTGTGCGGGGCCTCAGTCGCCGGCCCCGCAACGCCCGGCTTTTTTGATTTTTCTGTGGGGGAGCATTGCTCCCCCACACCCCCTGCGTGCCTCCCCTTCAGGGGAGGTGGCGGCGAAGCCGACGGAGGGGTGCGCGTATCGCTTGTGGGTAGAGTGGCAAAGCGTATCGTTTTGCCCACATACCTCACATTGCACACATAGGAGAAACAGCCTGTTTTTCTGCTCCGAGGCAGAATGATCAGCGTGCGTTGGTCAGATTGTCTTTGCGTCTTCGGACAAAAGCGAGCGTTGCGGCAAACGCCATCATGATGAGCGCAACGATTGGGAGGCGCCGGCCGTCGCTGGCCATGATACGGCACCCGCAGCCATCTTCGTGAACGACCCAGCAATCGCCTTCGGCATTGCATTCGTACCCCGGATCGACTTTACAATTTGTGCAGCCATCACCATCGATATCGTTGCCGTCGTCGCATTCTTCAAACTCGTCGCGTATGCCATCACCACAGGCGGTGTGTGGCATAAAACTGAGTTCATCGGAGGCGTGATAGGCATCACTCGCCTCGTTGCCACAGTTCCTGTACCAGTAATCGTAGTGGGCGGTTATTTTGACAGTGCCGGGTTCTGGTGGTGCTTCGACTAATTTTAATTCTAATTTGATGGTCTCGGCTGCGCCCACCTTGATGCCGTCAGGGAGTTCGATGCCTTCGATGGTGAGTTTATGGCGATCCGCGTCATGTCGAACGCCACCGATCGTGTAGCCTGTGACATTGAGACAATCGGGAAGATCAAATTTAATGAGGACCCGCGTTGCATCGGTTGCACCGAGTGCATTGGTGAGCCTGAGGGAAGCAATAAACGTCTCTCCGACACCGGGCAGACCAGACGCCGTCTCAAGCACGCTGCCTTCAAAGTTGGGCGTGTACACGTGGATTTGAAGACCAATAAAACCAGCCGTGATGGCCTCGCCTACAGGATTTGTCTGAATGTATGCTGCCGTATCACCATGGCTTAGCCAATCTGGCTGAAGCGTCAGCGTCGTAATATCTATGCCAAAGCGTGCACCCGGCACGTTCTCTGTCAGCGTATTGTTCCTGTCTCCAAAGAGTCCGCGTGTATCCAGCAGCCCGTCAGAGCCGTTGATTTGCCCGGAAAAGAATCCATCCTCTGGATTATTGGGCCCAAACATATTGACAAATGGTCCATCTTTAGTTTTGGCAATCCCGAGGCTGTCTGCTGTATAAATCGACCCAACATCACCCTCCATGCCCGTGACGAAAACTTTTCCGGTCAGTTCTCCGCTTTGCGGCGCACAAAAGCCATCGATCTTTGTCGTTGCAGGTTTGCCGCTTGACGTGTTGCCATCTAAAAACAAGGCGATATGGCGTGCCTGCGGATTGGATGGTGTGCGGTAAACCACTGCCAGCGCCCAACCTGCACAATCGCCGAGACTTGCCTGAACACCTTGCGTGGCAGGAACGCCATTGACCGAATACTTGTTGGCATTCGGTTCACCGCTCCATAGGAGTGTTTCCTGAACTTCGGCCGTCACATCCGCATAGGCATGGTATATGCCAGCAGGTCTTTTGATGATGAGAGGCGCAATTTCATATGCCTCTTTTGTCACCTCGTGCCGAAACGTCACTTTGGTTTCCAGCGCGGCTTCGACAGCGGCAGTTTCGGCTTCGTCCCTGTTTCGCCATGATCCGGACCAAATCAGGCCGGCATAAAGCACTTCGACAGCCCCGGCGGGCACATCAAGCACAGCAAATGACCCATTCTGCCTCCAGTCCCCCGTCGTATGCCCGCCCAACGCACTCCAGGCCATCGCAGGATCTGCACACACATCCTCGCCTGCCACGCCCATATCCACAGACGTTGGATCCATCGACATGAAGGCACGAATGGTGCCGTCTGGCCCCATGCAATTCGCATCAACCTTGCCGTTAAGACCAAGTGCATTGCCCGTTAAAACCATTTCACCATGAATTTGTCCGCTATAGAGGAGATCCGATGGCAACTCCTGAGCGTATGCACTGCCAGCTGCCAGAAGAGACGCAAATATAAACAAAACTTTCGTTCGCATGAGAGCCACTTCTCCTTGATGAATGCGGTGCGATTCCAACACAATCCTTCCAGGGGATTTTTACACAAAACCGACCATACGATCAAGCTCGCAGCTAAGAAAACGAGGTACTTCGACACAGAAAAACCGTTAAAGCGCTGAGCCTTCCCTGCCGGGTGTCGAGTCCTAAAATTTCCTCCCTCTGCTTCGCAACTGCAAACGTCACTGGACTGCTTTGTTTCTGTTCGCAATGCGAAGTATGTAGTTCCGAACGAGATACTTTGCCACTTCGCCCACAAGCGATACGAAGTATCGCAGGGGGTGTGGGGGAGCAATGCTCCCCCACGAAAAATAAAGCGGGGCGTTGCGGGGCCGGCGATTGAGGCCCCGCAGAGGGGGTAGCCGCGTATCGCGCTCGCCGAGGCGGTGCATCGTCGTCGTCAGCGATAAGGCGAGTGCGATAGCGGCGCAGGGGGCGGCTGCCCCCAAAAACAAAAAAATCAACACGGGGCAACACTTTTATCCAAAAGCAACGATGCTCTGTCCCCAAAGCGATATGAAATATCGCAGGGGGTTTGGGGGAGCAATGCTCCCCCAATGCGGCGCAGGGGGCGGTTGCTCCCTCAAAAAATGCTCACGGCTACAGCCATTTCTCCGCTTTGCGCTACGGGCGCTCTGGCACAGCGCATTCCGCCAAAAATCCAGAGCGGTCCCGCTGCATCGCACAAAATCGGCCAATAATCGTGCCATATCCTGGGCACTCCCTGGTCAATTAAGCACTGCCGGGTCTGACGTCGCCGCCCATCTTCCGACTCACAAAACGCAATCGCCGATGCCGCACGGACGCACAATTCTCCCTCCACAAAAGCAGCCGAAAAGGCACACTGCCGGGGGTCATTTGGAGGTACATCCACTAAAATGCAGCGCCACACCGACACCGTGAACTTCCCCCAGACGTCCACGCCAAACGACGGCAAATCCAGTCCCAATGGCTGAGGCACCGGCACGGTCTGCGCGCCATTCCCCCAGGCCATCACGCCACCGCGGCACCAGCCATAGTGAATCGTGCCATCCGTCGTCTCACGCCACGACTGGCGGCGCGCCGCACACATCGACTCGGCTTCTTCAACAAGCTTCTGCGTCGGGCAGTGCCCAGGCACCATATGGCGCGCCACATGGCGCAGAACCTGCAGGCGAGACTCTCGCACAAGAGCAGCCCAATCCTGCCAGCGGCAAAACCATCCTCCCCACAGGATACCTGGTGACACAAAGCGATCCACCAATGATGCCAGCGCCTCCACATCGCGGCGAACATTCAAAAGCGAATCGTAGACCTTCTGCGCGGCATGTGCCTCTGCCAATACCAGAGGCGCCACATGATGCCGGAGCCGATTGCGGCGATGCGCATCCGAAGCATTGGTGGGATCCTCCCTCCAGGGCAAGCCAAATTCGTGCATAAACGCGCCTATCGACGCCTTCGATGCACCAAGAAACGGGCGAATTACCGCCACGCCTTCCACCTCCCGCCGGGGTGCCATTACCAGTCCTTCGCTTCCGCACCCTCGCCCCAACCGCCAAAGCAGCGTCTCCAGGTTATCGTCCCCATGGTGCGCCGTCGCCAGACATGCGCCATCACCCAAGGCATGAATCTTGCCCAGCAGCGCCCCATAGCGGCCCCGGCGAGCTTCGCCTTCTACATTGCCGTCAATCCGAAGGCCAAGGGATGTCAGTTCGCAGGGGATCCCGAACGCAAACGAGACTTCAAGCGCAACGCGCATATCCTCCCCATCCGACTCCCGCAAACCGTGACGCACATGATGGGCGGTCAGCTCAAAACCAAACCGCTCTCGCAAGGCTGCCAATACCACCAACAGTGCCACGCTGTCCGCGCCGCCGCTTAACGCCGCCACCACATGGCGAACCCCCGAAAACAGAGACTGCTCCGAACAAAACGATGCCACGCGCCGGCAAAGCGACGACGCTGTCACCTCTGCCAGCAGTGCCCTATTCCCGCCAATAATCCACGCCAAACCTGTCCTGCCTCCAGTAGGTCAGTGTAAAATCCCCCTTCGCCACAAAGAAGTAATTCTTCTCCTGACGATGCAGTATCAACGTATTCTCCGGGGCATTGTCTGCCGTCAGCGGCAGTCCATAGCGAATCGGCACATCGCGAATCGGCAGCTGAGCATCGCTCCACACCACAAGCACAGACTCTGCCGTATCCACCGTCAGCTTCACCACCTTGCAGCGGCCGTCCGCCTCCTTCCTCACCGACAGCGGCAAAAGCGTCGTCGCCTCACCCGGGGCCTGAGTCCAGGTTCCCTGAGATTTAAACTGATCGTCCCTGAAGTCCTCAGCCCGAACCGGGGCATGACAGTCCACCTCGATATGCGGGTTCAGGCGCTCAATCTGAACATTCACATTGCCGGATGTTGCGTTGATAAAGGTCAAATCCGATACCATATAATTGCCGTCGTGGCTGGAAAGTGTTCTGGGGGCTGGCACTGCTCCCGTCGCCACACAGGCAAACCCGGCCACCAAAACCGCCCCCACCCGAAGCACGCTGCCAAATCTTGGCAGCGAAAACAATGGGCGCAGCCTCGGGTAAACATACCAGGACACAGGCAGAACCAAAAGTGCGAGGACATCTGTCGCATCAAACCATATCTGCCAGCGCACGCCAAACACCGAAAACAATTGCACCAGCCCAACGCCAGCCGCCGGTACCAGTTTTATCGCCGCGAAAGCCAAGCCGCTCGCCACATGGATGGCCGTCCACCATCCCCGGCGATTCACCCCAAACAGCAGTGCCACAAACAGCGGAAAAACCATCAGACCGGAAAAATCACTCAGCTTCCCCGTCAGCACGCCAGGCAACACCCCCGCATGTTTCCACCACAAATCATTGCATAACAACACTGCAAGCATCGACCACCACAAAGGATGACGCAACGCCTCGACCGGCCGAATCACATTCATACCCGCACCCACTCCTGACATACGCAAAAACACAGATACCGCGACCTGCACGATACTGGCAAAGTGATGCTCAAAACGCCTGAATCAAAGGAATATTCTATGCCTCAACAACACCTTGTGGAACAGGGAAATGCAAAAAACAAATTTTACCACATAGGTGGGCACACATCATACAAGATGCTACATTTTCCAAAAACAATGCACAATATTTCACATGTAGCACAATTTTGAGCCAATATTTCAACGTATTCGGGGTTTGTTGTTGAGCATGAGACCACTATCCATGTATACTGCTGAAGCTGAAAACGTCATATTTTCGTCCGGTCAGGCCTTTTCCCGACCGGGTCTTTCGCATCATGGAGGTAAGTTATGGATCAGGTCATCGCAGTGGTATTGGGCGGCGGGCGAGGCAGTCGATTGTTCCCTTTGACACACGAACGCGCAAAACCGGCGGTGCCGCTCTTTGGCAAGTACCGCCTCATCGACATTACGCTGTCAAACTGCATCAATTCCGGCATTAACCGTGTCTTTGTACTGACACAATTCCTCAGCGCCAGCCTGCACAGGCATATCATGATGACTTACAAATTCGACAATTTCTCCCGCGGATTTGTCGAAATCCTTGCCGCCGAACAAACCGAACGCAGCCAGGACTGGTTCATGGGCACAGCCGATGCCGTGCGTGCAACCCTGCACCACATCATGTACTACCACAACAAGGAAACGCTCATCCTTTCCGGCGATCACCTCTATCGCATGGACTATTCCAAGATGATTCTCCATCATCGCCAAACAGCCTCTGCGCTCACGCTGGCTGTCTACCTCGTCAACCGCGATGACGCTTCGCGCATGGGGCTCTTGCGCATCAACGATGAAGGCATCGTCGAAGATTTCGTCGAAAAACCCAAAGACCCGGCCGTCATCGAGAAATTCAGAGCCCCCGACGCCATGTGCCGCGCCGTCGGGCTCAACCCCAACGATGACTGGTACCTGGCCAGCATGGGCATCTACGTCTTTAACAACGACACCCTCGCCGAAGCACTGCAATGCAGCGACAATGACTTCGGAAGCCAGATCATCCCCTCCCTCCTTGGAAAAATCAAAATCTCCGCCTTCCTGCACCATGGCCACTGGGCCGACATCGGAACCATCTCCGCCTTCTATGACGCCAACATCCAGGCAACCCGCGTCAATCCGCCCTTCCCCCTCTACTGCCCGGCAAACCCCATCTTCACACACATGCGCTCCCTCCCGCCGGCACGCATTATCCGCTCTGCCATCCGCGACAGCCTCGTGGTCGAAGGCACAGATCTGCACGGCACCATCATTTCCGACTCCGTCATCGGCGTGCGCAGCATCATCCGGCCAGGTGCCACCCTCAAGGAAGTCGTCATGATGGGCGCTGACTACTTCGAAGAAGAAAACCCCGCCCCTCCCAACACCCAGGCCCCCAACTATGTCCCCCTTGGCATCGGGCGAAACGTCACCATGGAGCATTGCATCATCGACAAGAACGCACGCATCGGCGACGGCGTCATCATACGCCGCCAAGCCGAAGGCCTCGACCTTGATGCCGAAAATTATTTCATCCGGGACGGCATCACCGTCATCCCCAAAGGGGCCACCATCCTGCCCGGCACCGTTATCTAGTCCCGGTCGCCCGTGCCCCCGGCAATAGGGGCGTGCATTGAGCGCCCGCCAGCATTGCCACCATGTAGGGGCGACCGTCCCGGTCGCCCTCAATAGCAGGATCCACCCCAAGCGGGGCGTTGCGGGGCCGGCGATTGAGGCCCCGCACAGGGGGTAGACGCATATTGCCGCATGCGGCAATAGCGGCGCAGGGGGCGCGGCCCCCACACAAAAAACACCATGTAGGGGCGACCGTCCCGGTCGCCCGGTCGATAGCAGGCTCACCCCGAAAGTTGACCGCCAGCACATGGTGATTACCTCTTGAGATGTCTGGCGGCGTACCGGACGGGAACTGTTGTTTGCAAACCCGGCCCCTCCACCGACCATGATTTCAGAGGACGTGACATGCAGCAACACAACCAGCCCCCACACAACCAGCCCCCACACAGACAGCACCAGGCGCACATCCGCGTCATCCTCCGATTCCTGCTGCTCTTTGTGCTCCTCTTCACCCTCACAGCGCTCACCCCCGCACGGGGATTCGCCCAAAATGGCGACGCCTCTCCCGCACACAGCCTGACCCTGACCGATGAACAAGTCGACGAATGGCTCGGACGCGAAGCCCATATCACACACCCGGTCATCCCAGACCTCATCCACAGAGAAGTCAATAACCTCCACTTCTACTATGAAACCGCCTTCTCAAGGCGCGCAGAATCTGTCATCGCAACCGCCGAAACCGCACAAGCCAAAACACTGCGATTCCTGCCCGGGGAAACCGTCTCCAACGTCCACATCTACCTGCTGGGCGACATCAACCGCTACTTCGAAGCACAAAACGCCCCAGGGCGCGCACCCGCCTGGGCAGCAGGACTGGCCATCCTGCGCGACGGCGTCATCCTCATCCGGCTCAACCCGGGCGGCACCGCCAGAATAGAACCCGAACGCACACTCGCACACGAACTCAACCACATTGCGCTTCGGCGCTTCGCCCGCGACCAGATCTTCCCACACTGGTTCTACGAAGGCTTTGCCATGCTCGCCACCGATGACTGGGGACTGACTCGCGCGGAAACCCTCGCCCGCGCCTCCATGTCAGGACAACTCCTCGACCTCGACCAACTCAACGACGCATTCTCAAGGCAAGGCGCCATCGTTGACCTCGCCTACGCACAAAGCGCACACTTCGTCACCTGGCTGGCCAACACCTACAGCGACGAAACCCTCAAAAAACTCCTCCAAAGCGTCGCCACCGGCAAGCGCTTCGATGACGCCTTCATCGACGCCTACGGCCGCTCCCCCAGAGCCGCCTACGTCTTCTGGCTGGACAAAGTCGCCACAAAAAGCTCCCCCTGGCTCTCACTCTTCTCCTCAGAAGGCATCTTCTTTGCCCTCTCTTTCTTCGCAGCCGCAGCCCTCATCTACGCCCTGCAAAAAAGAAACAAAATCCGAAAAGCACGCTTCGAAAACCCAAACCAGGACATCCCCGTCTCAACCCTGCCAAAAAACCTGCGCCACTTCGGACCATTCCAGCCCAGAAAACCACACCGCTAAACACGCCGCCACCACTGCCTCTGAAGCCAGCAGATTCTGCTTCTCCACTTTAATGCTCCGAGTGCCTTGGGATCGCGCTCTGTTGGCTCACGCCAATACGAGCGCGGCGCAGACTATCTGCCCTTTCTGGGTCAGATACGCCTGCGCACATTTTATGGGCTGAAGCACTCTCCCAGCGTTTTCAGCTTAGAACGCTTGTGGCTTAAGTGACGACACATCCTTCTGCTTGCAAGACGAGGTATATCGCCACAAATAATACACTTCGCCCTCTACCCACAAGCAATGCGCAGCATTGCAGGGGGTGTGGGGGAACTCTGTCCCCCTCTTCGAGGGGGATGTCGGTACCTCCCTCAAAGAGGGAGATCTTGCCGACAGGGGGAGCCCCCCCACGTAAAAAAGAAAAAAGGCGCCGCAAAATGCAGCGCCTCATCTCACATACCCACTCCCTTGCTAATCTTCAATGGGATCCGCCTCTGCTACCACCACAGCATCCCCCGCCCTGTACGGATGCAAATCCGGTGATTCAGGCTCAGAGGCAGCATAATCAAGAAGGAATCGATACATGCCACGGACGCCAAAAATGTGACCAGACAGGTTAAGATTCAACAAACTCGACGACGCCGGAACCTCGAAGAAGTAAACGTCCGTCTTCGTCTCGCCAGGACCAATCTGAATGATGCCGGTCACCTGCCCCCTGCCAATGACATTGGGTGCCAGCTTGATGCGCTTAAGCGCTGCACCGCCAGCAAGGGCAAGGTTAATGCCACCCGTCTCCGCCGTATGGCTGGGCTCATAGCTCAAAGGACGATTGCTGTCATTTCTGATCGTCATGGTCAACACGAGCACAGGCTTATCCGTGTAGGCGTAGGCAAACCTCAGCGGCTCCGAAGGCGCCGTGCGCGGCACCAACTCGGCAAAAGCCTTGGTGACACTGTTGATCGAAACCGTCAGCCCGTCGATGGTCACCGGCTCACCAAGCCGCGCAGGCGCCGGAGGCGCAGTCCTGACTGGCGGGTTGTCGACAAAAAAGCGAAATGTCCTGCCAACTTCTCCCACGACTGCACCAGGAACAAGCACAACGAGCTGCGCATCCGTCACCACGGGATTCTCAAACAGATAATCATCAAGAATCTCACCGCCAGGCGGAATATCTACCGTCGCTGTGAGCTGATTTGTCGTATGGATCCCCTTCGTCGCATCAAAGGTAATGCTCTTAAAATACGCACGTGCCCCGGTCTTGGGATCCGGATTCGTGCTCAGCTGAACGCCACGTGCAGGACTCTCAAAATGCAGCGGCTTATACGTCATGGGCTTGTCCGACGAGTTCTTCACCCTCAGGCGTACGATCGCAACCTCACCCTGATTCTCCATCGGCCTCATGGCCTGCTTGTGACCATCGACAAAATCCGGCGTCGTCAACTCAAAAGCCACCACCGAGATCTCAGCCTGGTTCTGGGCAACACTCGCGACGCCCATCGCCTTGGGGGGCTCGGGGGGCTCGCCCGTACAACCAAAAGCCCCAAGAGACAAGGCGGCCACCAAACATGCAGCCGTCAATCTAGAACACTTCCGCATAGCTTCTCTCACGGGTTAAAAGAACACATGACGCAGACAGAACATCTGCCCAAAATTCGCTGCTCTTTTACACTTTATAGGGCGATTTTGTCAAAGAACCTTTTGCCGCATATCACACATCACACCCAGTCTCACACTATCTGCTTCAGCCAGGCCACAAACTTTCCAAACAATGACCCCTTCTTCGTTTCCTTCGGGCTGAACGACCGCACATCCGGGCGATGGATGGCATGCAAAAGCAAACCTATCGCCGTCGCGTACTGCGGATTTTGAACCTCATCCCCAAGACCGCCAAAATTTCTGGGAACGCCTCGGCGCGTCGGCAAACCCACCACGCGCTGCGCAAGCTCCGGCACCGCATCCATCAATGACGTCCCACCCGTCAACACCAACCCGCTCGGAATCGAATCCTTATAGCCAGACTTCTCAAGCTCGCGATTGACAAGCTCAAAAATCTCCTCAAGCCGCGGCTCAATGATCTCCGACAACACCCGGCGCGGCGAAATCTTCGGCTCCCGGCCACCCGTACTCGGAATGTGCACCACCTCATCCACACCCACCGCCGACGTCATGGCGCAGCCCGATAATACCTTCAAGCGCTCCGCATCCATCAGCGAGGTTTGTAAACCCTTCGCCAAATCGCTCGTCAGATGGTTGCCGCCGATCCCGAGAACACCCGTGAAAACAAGCGCCCCCTTTGACCACACCGCAATATCCGTCGTGCCGCTGCCAATGTCGACAACCGCACACCCAAGCTCCCGCTCGTCCTCCGTCAGCACCCCCTCGCTGGCCGCCAGCGACGACAACACAATATCAGAAACCTCAAGCTGACAACGGTTCACACATTTGACAAGATTCTGAGCACAACTCACAGAACCCGTGACAATATGAACCTTCGCCTCAAGGCGCACGCCGCTCATCCCGCGCGGATTCCGAATCCCCTCCTGCCCATCCAGAATATAATCCTGCGCCAGCACATGCAAAAACTGCCTGTCCGGCGGAATCGCCACCGCCTTGGCACTCTCAAGCACGCGAACCACATCGTCCTCATCCACCTCCGACGACTTCACAGCTGCAACGCCGCTGGAGTTAATCCCCTGAATATGACTCCCGGTAATGGATACCAAAACACTCGATATCTCACACCCGGCCACCACCTCTGCATCCTCTATCGCATGCTGGATGGATTGCGCTGCAGCCTCAATGTTCGTCACCGCACCCTTCTGGATCCCCTTCGATGGCGCACAACCCACACCAATCACATTCGGTCCCTGGGGCGTCACTTCACCAATGACCGCACATATCTTGCTCGTACCGATGTCAAGTCCTACGAGAATATCACCAGTTTTAACGCTCATGAACATTTCTCCGTGTTATGGCATCGCGCTCGGTTCGCCCATCGAATCAGAACCCGGCAGTTCGGGCTCTGCCACCTCTTCCTTCGGCGACAATGACTTGGGATAAGGCTTGATGATAACTCTGTCCAGGTCATTCTCCGCATCAAGAAGAATGTAAGCAGCAACAATATCACGACTCGACAAAAGTGCATCGACAACCATCAGCCTCTCAATCCTCTCCTCAAAACGATCATAGCCCAGACGGACTTCGCTCGTCGTCGTGAAAATAGTATACCCCGTGGCATCATCGTAATGCACCTCTTCTACACGGTGAGGATACCCCATCTGCTCGACAATCTCCACCAGCCCAAAGGCCGTCTTTATCACCTCCGGCCTCCCATCCAGCGGCTGCTCCGTACTCAGCACCGGCGTCATCAGGCCATCATTCGGCATCCAAATCTTGATGAACTCCCCCTTGTCATCCACAATAACCAGCCGCCTGTCATTCACAACGCCCAGCGGCTGCCTCTCGACAACCTCAATCTCAACCGCATCAGGCAGCGATATCGCCACCCGCGCTTCCTTAACCCACGGCAGCGTCTCAATCCCCGCACGCAAATTCAAACGATTTACCTCCACGAGATTCACAGACTCTTCCATCAATCCAGATGCCTTCAGGATCTCGGCATCCGAGACACGCACATTCCCGCGAATACTGACATGCTTCGGCGAAAACTTTCCAGATGACTCCAAACTCACATAGTACAGATAGCCAAGATAAGGCAAGGCCACCGCAATCCCACAGGAAACCACAAAAACAGCCGTGACTCGCAGGAGACTTTTCCAGCCCTGCCGATCCATCTCCGCAATCTTGGGCTCGCGGCGGCGATTGTGTCGAGGGACTTTTCGCATCAAAATCGTTCTTACTCCAGCAATGGCTCCGGCCAAACAGAAATGCCATGAACCGATGCAATACTCTCTTCGACATCGCCACACAGGGCAAATTTTCAGTCTCCCAAACACCCCTTCATCCGCCGCACCTCCCTCCATACCTCCAAAAATGCGCTTCTTCTTGCAGTTCACACTGGATGTGCTAGGGAACCATCTGCACAAATGCCTCGAAACCTTTCCGAGTGATGCCCATGGTGCGCAACCAGGACAAAAAACGGCAACGGTGATGAGGGGGGATGGATTTTCAACGGAGTAAGATGCATATGACATGGCAAAAATGGTGGTGCTGTTTGGCACTGTGGTGTTTTGTTCTCGTGCCTGGACTTGCAAATGCACAGTCAACAGGGCTGGAAATCGTCGAAAGTCCTGTTCCTAAATACAATCTCCAGTACTGGCGCCCGGCCCCCATGCCCGGCGACTATCTGACGACATTCGGCACCATGGTCGAAGATGAATGGCGGCTCACGGGCGGTTTCTATTTTAACTACGCCCACATCCCCATGTCCATCTCACAGTCCAGTACCAAAGCCGAAAAATCGATCATCGCCAACCAGACCTTTCTTGACCTCTTCCTGAGCTTCTCAATGTTCAATTATGTCGAACTCTCAGTCGTTATGCCCTTTGCTTTGCACCAAAATACTGATTTCCGAGAAGCCAGATACCCGCTTTCAGAGCTCAATGGCACCTCTGGCGTGAGCGACCTGCGCATCCTCGTCAAAGGAAAAATCCTCGACCTTAACGAGTTCCCCGTAGGCCTGGCACTCATCGCCGACTTATCAACCCCAACAGGCACAAAAAACCGGTTCATCAGCGACGAAGCCGTGACCTTTGGCATCACAGCTGCCCTGGAGTATAACTTCTGGAAAAAAGCCAGAATAGCCTTCAACCTGGGCTATCGCTACCGGCCGGCCAAAGACATCTATCGCCACACCATGGGACAATCGATCCTAATCTCCGGCGCTGCCTCCATTCCACTCTTCATCGAAGACCTCGATATCCTGGTCGACATGGCCGGCGAAATCACCGTCGATCCAAAAAATAAATCCCTCAACGAAGCTGAAAGGCCCTTCGAAGCTCAGCTGGCCGCACGCTACAGGTTCCTCCAGGGAGACTCCTGGGCCAGAGGACTCGCCCTGACCGCAGGCCTCGGCGCCGGGATGAACAGCATCGGTGCTGCCGACGTACGCGTCCTGCTCGGACTCAGCTTCCATTGGGTCAATGGCGGAAGACTCGGCTTCGGCCACGAGTACGGCGGATTTCTCACTGAAGTCGAGCCCTGCCCAGACCCGGAACTTACGCCAAGAAGCCAGATTCCCGAAAGATGCCGAAACCTCTTCATCGACTCAGATGGCGACACCATCCCGGATCACCTCGACAGATGCCCCTTCACCGGTAAAGTCGGCTGTATCGACGAATTCGGCTGCCCGCTCGATCGAGACGGCGACACCATCCCGGATTGCGATGACCATTGCCCCGATGAAGGCGGTGTCGTCGATCGCTTCGGATGCCCCATCGTCATTGTCGAAACACCCCCCATGCCGGAAATCGATCCCGACGCACTCATCGAACTCAAAGACAACAAGATCAACCTCAAGGAACAGGTCTTCTTCGAAACAGGCAAGGCCGTCATCAAATCCGAATCCTTCGAACTCCTTAACCAGGTCGCCAAACTCCTGATCGAAAACCCGCACATCGGCAACATCACTGTCGAAGGTCACACCGACAGCCGCGGCAGATACGACAGCAACCTAAAGCTGTCCCAGGATCGCGCCAATTCGGTGATGAAGTATCTCGTCGACAGGGGTGTCGCGCCCAGCCGGCTCAATGCCATTGGCTATGGGCCTGACAAACCCATCGACACCAACGACACCGCCGATGGGCGCGCACGAAATCGACGCGTCGAATTCGTCATCCTGGGATTGCCAGGACAATAACCATCCCATCACAGGCACAGCCCTGGCCCCGCCCAGGCTGTGCCCCCTGCCTGCACGGTATTCCGCCAGGTCTGCCCCGCACGCCTGGATGAGTTCTGGTTTCACCTGACCATTAACTCCGAACCGGCCAATCGGCAAACCAGCAGCTGGCGGCACGCCACCACCAAAAAGCGTAAACACAATGGCGTACTTATCTCACAAATTCAAACGCCGTGGCATCCTCGCTGGCGCCGTGCTTTCTGTCGGCATAACCATGTCCGCCTGCCATAACGCCAGCGAAAGCGAAGATAACTCAGCGCAAGCCCTCACTTCTCCGGCCCCTTCCAGCGAACACACCACCACCCAGGCAGACACTTCTGCCCATTCGCCTGCACCCACACCCGCTCAAATCACCCACCTCAGGCACATTGCCAGCCTGGCCTCGCAAAGCCTCGCCACGGCAGCTGCTTTTGGTGCAAAAAGCCGCTTATCTTACGCCGGACTGCCCAAAAACACCCGGCAAGTCCCCGAAGGCTACTGGCTGGGCGCACGCCCAAACGTCAGACACATCGACGAATTGCACGCCCGACAAGTCAAGCTCATCGTCACCGCCGCCTCCATCCCATCCGATGAGTTCCGTGCCATCAAAGCCAGGCTCGAACAACTCAACATGGCACACATCCACATTCCATTCGGCGGAAAATTTCCAAACCCACAACGTTTCTATGCAGAAATCCAACACTACGCACCAGAACAAGTCTATATCCACTGCGAACACGGCGGAGATCGCTCAGGCGCACTCCTGGCCTTCATGCTCGTGACGCAACACAACTGGAGCGTACCACGTGCACTGCTTGCTGTTGCCTTCCCGGGACGAAAAGACTCCCAGGCCCTCATTGATATCCTGCGAAGCCGCGGTTACGAAATCAACCAGGAGGATATCGACAATGCCCTCGGCATCTACTCGGCAGAAAACAATGGCGGCTTCGGAGGACTCAAAGTACGCAGCCAAGGCTACGTTCGCCTCGTTCACACAACCATTGATGCCACGCACCGTGTCGCGCAAAACCCTTAGACGAACGGCCATCCACACACCAGATCGAGACACAGGATAACCCTACATCTCCATGATCTCTTTCTCTTTTTCGGCGACCACTTCGTCGATCTTCTTCGTCACCTCGTCCGTGATTTCCTGAACTTTCGTCAGAGAACGCTTCAAGTCGTCCTCAGTGATTTCCCCATCCTTCTGCATCGACTTAAGTAGATCGTTGATGTCCCGGCGCTGGTTGCGAACCGCAATCTTGGTCTTCTCACCCAAGTCGCGAACCTGCTTGGAAAACTCCCTGCGCCGCTCACCCGTCAGCGGCGGCACCGGAAGCCGAATCAGCGTCCCATCATTCGAAGGGTTCAAACCCAAGTCCGATACCATGATCGCCTTCTCAATGACGTTGATCATGTTTTTCTCCCAGGGCTGAATCGTGATCATGCGTGCATCCGCAACCTTCACCGCCGCAATCTGCATAATCGGCGTTGGCGTGCCATAATAGTCGACCCGAATCCCCTCCAGCATATTCGGGTTGGCGCGCCCAGTCCGAATCTTTGCTGCCTCGCGGCGAAGCGACACAACCGCCTGTTCATACCCAATACCCAGCTCTGACAATAGCTCTGCGACCATGAATGACCTCCGAGTTAAGGCAATACCTTGTCCGTGTGTGGTGTTGCGCGAAAAAACGCAGAAACAAAAATCGCGGGAAACATACTGGCAAAACGAAGCCTTGGCAACCCTCACATTGCCAAAGCAACAACGCAAAATCTAAACCCCGCTCTTTGACAAAAGCCTGAGCGCCAGACTCTCGCCAAATGACCGGCACGCTTCCTCATCACGACTCGAAGGCACATAATTCACATCCAGCGGCGGCATCGTCTCTTCACACATCGCCGCAAGCTCCCCATGCACCGCTTTCGTCCCATACGCCATCCAGCCATATGAGCCAAACGCGGCACCAAGCCGAAGCGGAAACTTCAAACCACGCAAATAGCAGAGAACATCCGCTACACCAGGCAACATCCCCTGATTCAGCGTCGGGCTGCCCACCACCAGCATATCCGCTGTCAACAGTGCCTGCGCCACATCACTGCGATGCACTTTTCCAAGCGGCATCACCTCACAATCAACGCCGCCATCACGTATGCCCTCAGACACCGCCCTGGCCATTATCTCGGTCGAATGCCACATCGTGTCATATGCCACCACGGCACGATGGGCTGGCTTCGTCTTGTTACTCCACGCCTCATACCGCTCGATGATGTGCAATATGCCCGCACCGCGCCACGCCACCCCATGATCCGGCGCCACACACGCCACATCCAGATTCAACTCGCGATACTTCCTGCAAAGCTTCGCCACGATTGCACTATAGGGCGTAAGGATATTGGCATAATACTTCCGGCTCTCCTCTTCAAGAATGGCCGGATCACACGCATCATACCAGCGCTCCAGACTCGCGTAGTGCATGCCAAAAGCATCATTCGTAAACAAAAACCTGTCCAGCGCATCGTAACAAAACATGCTGTCCGGCCAGTGAAGCATCCTCGTCTCCAGGAACATCAGCGAACGTCCGTCGATCGACAGCGTCGAACCATCCGCCACAGCCCTGGCCTCCACCGCATCGCCAAACTGCGCCCTCAGCGCCCTGACCCCCATCTCCGACGCATAAACAACACAGTCCCCCGACACATGCCGCAAAACCTCAATCAGCCCCCCCGTGTGATCCATCTCCGCATGATTGCTGATAATCGCACGAATCTCCCCGGGATTGCACACCGACGAAACCCGGGCAAGAAGCTCGCGCTCAAACCCGCGCTTCACCGTGTCCACCAAAATATAACCCGTATCCCCCTTCAGCAAATACGCGTTATACGTCGTACCACGGCGCGTCTCATAGCCATGGAAATTCCGAAGCGTCCAGTCGATGGCGCCAACCCAATACGTCGCCTCGCCCATCTTCACCGCTGACAAACCTGACATATCCTGTCTCCTTCTATAACCTAATTTTTTATTTTTGTGGGGCAGTAGGGGCGACCGTCCCGGTCGCCCTGCTCCCCACACCCCCTGCAATGCCTTACGGCATTGCTTGTGGGTGAAGTGGCAAAATACATCGTAACGCCAAAATCTCTCGAAAAAACAAAATTAAATCTGCCGCCCAATGCAACACACCCGTAGGGGCGACCGGGACGGTCGCCCGGTCGTTAACAGGATCCACCACGGGGCGTTGCGGGGTGTCCCCGCTATGGGGGTAGCCGCGTATCGGCCGTAGGGGCGGATGGCAATCCGCCCGCCTACGTGCCGATAGCGGCGCAGGGGGATTTCCCCCTCACCGCCTCTACTTCACCAGCATATTGCGCCAGCTCGTCTGCTTCGCGAGCGCACGAAGTGTGCTGACCTGCATCGCGGCCTCCACGATATAAAACACATTGGGATCGATCTCCCTGGCCCGCTTGATGATAAAATCTGCCTGCCGGCGCGGGCAGATGGCATATATCAGAAGACAGTGCCCATCCCGCCCCTCGCCATCAAAAGTCGTCACCGCCTGCCCTGTCTCCCGCAATGCCCCCGCCACCGCATACCCCTGATGCTGCGATATCATCCGCACCACCGAAGTGCCAAGCGCCACAAAACGCTCGATCATTATACCCACAGCATAACCCGTCGCAGAACCCGCTGCAAATGCCACCGCAAGCCACGGGCTGGACCGAATATGGATAATCACCTGGCTCACGACAGACACCCAGATGAGAACCTCAAAAAAACCCACACACACCGCCAGCGGAATTCGACCCTGAACCACAGAAATCGTCCTGATCGTCCCAAGCGCGACATCGAAAATCCTCATGCAATATGTGAAAATAATTAATTGCCAGATTGGCACAGAATCCAGGAACTCCATTTCATTTTACCTTTTGACGCTTGTCAATCCTTCCTATGTGTCACTATAAAGCTTCACAGATACGCCATCCGCGTCCATGGATGGCGTACCCTGAGGAGAAATCATGCTTCTGGACTTAATCATCTACCCGCACCCTGTGCTCAAAGCCGTTGCAAAGCCAATTGAGGTCTTCGACGAATCGCTCTCAGAACTCATCGCCAATATAGTCGAAACCATGCACGAAGGTGCCGGTGTCGGCCTGGCAGCCCCGCAAGTTGGCCTGAGCCTGCAGCTGTTCGTGGTCGACACAAGCACGCCAGAGGAACCCAGCGCATTGCGGACCTACATCAACCCCCGGATCATCCTCCAGGACAAACCCATCCTCTGGGAGGAAGGATGCCTGTCGCTGCCAGGCCTGTATAGAGAAGTGCCAACCCATCAACATGTCATCATAGAAGCCAGAGACGCCAGGGGCGAATGGTTTCGGGAAGAAGCGCACGATCTGCGCGCTGTTGCCATACTGCATGAGTTCGCCCACCTTCAGGGCAGCCTATTTATCGACCGCCTCAATCCAGTCAAGCGCAATCTGACAAAGAAGTACTGGGCAAAGAATGCCGCCAAACTCACCGAACATACCTATCGCGATACCAAGCTGCACTGCAAGATGAACTAAAGCCATGCCAAATTTTCTGAAACATTTGCGCTCCCGTCTGTGGCCATCCACCTCTCCCGCAGCCCTCTTCAATATCCCATGGTGGCTGCGAGTCGCCCTCGCATGTCTTGGCGGCGTCTGCGTCTTCCTGGCCTACCCGGACTTCAACCTCTTCTACATGGCCTACTTTGCCCTGTGCCTCCAGCTGTGGGCCTTCCAGGGACTGCGTCCGCGGCAGGCCTTCTGGCTCATACTCCTTGCCGGAACCATCACCAACCTGGGCGGTTTTTACTGGATCAGCAACCTCCTCGTCGACTTTGGCCACATGTCCCTCTGGCTGGCCCGCACACTCTGTGTGGTGCTCAGCATTGCTCAGGGCATGGCCTTTGCACTCTGGGCTTACATCACACAAAAGCTGTCATCAAAACACGTTGCCGTCACAGGTATCCCCGTATTTCTGGCCGTCGAAATGCTCTGGCCCATGCTCTTCCCCTGGTACCTCGGAAACAGCCAGTACAACTTCATCCCCGCCGTCCAGGTCGCAGACATCCTCGGCGTTCTGGGCATCACGCTCCTCATCTTATGCGTCAACTTCATCCTCTATGAGATCTCCCTCCACCTCGTATCGCGATGGCGCAAACGGGAATATAAAATCTCAAAGCTGTTCCTGGGCCTCGCCGGTGGCTACATTCTGTTCTGCGCCATTTACGCCCCCCTTCGCATCGCGCACATCGACAGCATCCAGGCAGCTGCCCCCAAACTCGTCATCGGCATGGTCGAAGGCGATATCGGCATCTGGGAAAAGGAAGACCCCAACAAGCTCAAAAATAACCTCTTCATCCATCATGACCTCTCGCGCCAGCTCTCCCTTCAGGGCGTCGACCTCATCGTCTGGCCCGAATCCAGCTATCAGTCTGCCTATGTCTGGGGCAGCCGGCTGCAGACCGACTACCCCCTTGAGCACCAGATTGATGCGCTCTATGCCCCCTGGTTTCAGCCTCAGGCCCGCCGCATCTACGGCATCATCGACCTGGCCTTTGGCGAAACCTTCCGAACATTGCCGCCGATTCACCGTGCCCTGACACGGGCCATGGGGTCGGCGGCCACCACCCTGGGTTATACGAGCATCAGCCCTTACTTCCCGGCCTATGTCAGCGGGTTCTACACACCATGCTCTGAGGAACCGCCAAACATCATGCGCTGCCCGTTCCTCAGGCTCGTCCCGGATGACCTCACCTATTACCTGCCCAGCGCAGAGCCCTTGCGCGACAACAGACGCGACGATCTTTTCGCCCAGACCATGCCCTATGACATGTCTTCCCCCATCCGGGGCTTTGATGCCGCCATCCTCTTTGGTACCCTGACCATGCGCGGCACAAACGACGATGTCACAGATTTTCACACCCTCTACCAGGCAAGTGCATCAGAGCGACAAATTTTCAACACAGCGCACCTCGTCGACAACGACGGCCGCGTCCTGGGAAGCTACCATAAGAAGTACCTCCTCCTGTTCGGAGAATACATCCCCTTCGCAGACAGGTTTCCCTGGATCTATGACATCCTGCCTGAAGCAGGCAACCTGACACGGGGCACAGATGTCAAGACGCTGCCTTTCCGCGACTTCCAGATTGGCCCCATCATCTGCTACGAAAATATCCTGCCGCGGTATGTGCGCGACCTCTCCAGGCTCCGCCCCAATGTCTTCATCAACATCACCAATGACGCCTGGTTCGGAAAAACAAGCGAACCCAACCTTCACATGGCTCTGGCATCGCTGCGGAGCGTCGAGCACCGGCGATGGCTCGTGCGATCCACCAACACGGGCGTCAGCGTGTTTGTCGATGCAGCAGGAAGAATCGTTGATCGCACCTCCATTTACGACCCGGAAATCCTGCGCGCCTCCGTCGCCATGATGCCTGCCACCCGCACGATCTACAGCTACATCGGGGACATCCTCGGCTGGCTCAGCCTGGCCTGGGTATTGGCGCTGTTCTTCCTCAAACCGCGAAGGCGAAAAACCCAGGGGGATGGCATGCATCTCCACGGCCCCCTAAAAACAGAAGACATGGCATGACTTTTTCATAATAATTTTGGTATGATGACGCCGATTGTGTCGGTATATCCAAAAGACATTCACCAATTCACCCATTTTACATTTGCTCACAGCGAGGAGGCCCCCATGAAAAAGTCCATCAAACGCGCACTGCTTGCCCTATCCGCCCTTGGAATGGCCGTTCTGGCCCAATCCTGTTACTTCAGTTCAAACTGCGTCGAAGTGGAAAGTTGGGTATGCTATACACAATGTGACGCTTTCGCCTGCTGGGATGTGTGTGACAGAGTCAGAGAGTGTGTATACTTTGATCATAATCCCGGCTGCTTCTCGAATCGCGATTGCGCCGTGGGTGAGTTCTGCCTGGATGGCATGTGCCGCCCTACCACAGGTAATGTTCCCATGTGCGGTTGGTGCAACAACGATTCCAACTGTGGCTGGGGCGCCATCTGTGCCACACTTGCGGTAAGCAATGAAACCGTCTGCCTGAATACCTGCTCTCGCCAAAGCGACTGCGGCAGAGGCTTCGAATGCCTCAGGATGAGCAACAGCTCGGTGTCGGCATGCGTGCCAAGCAACAACTCATGTGATCCAAACTTCTGTACAACATCGCAAACCTGCTCCACCGGACAGCAATGCATCAACAACCGCTGTCAGCATATCAACACCAGCGGCCAGGAGTGCAGAACACACGCCGAGTGCCGGGCAATCGGGCTTGACCTGTGCGTCTCGGACTTTGACAATACGAGCTACTGCTCGATCCACTGCCGTTCAGACTGGGATTGCGGAACCGGCTTTGAATGTCTGGCCACAAGCGCCGGCAACGCCTGCTTCCGTTCCCTCAGCACATCACAGTGCCAGGTCAATGCGCAGTGCCCTTCGAGCCAACTCTGCTACAGCGGCCGCTGCAAAACTGCCTGTTACTCAGACTGGGATTGCGGCAGCAAGAATGGCTACCAGTTCACCTGCATCCATGGTGTCTGCCAATAGGCACGACAAAAATCGCTGCCCCCTTTGACATTTTTTAGTGGGGGCAGCGCCCCCTGCGCGGCTATTGGCAGGGGGCAGAAAATGTTCTGCCCCTACATGCCAATACGCCGCTACCCCCTTTGCGGGGCTCAAACGCCGCCCCGCAACGCCCGGCTTCTCGGGGGAGCCAGCTCCCCCGAACCCCCTGCGATGCTAACGCATCGCTTTGGGGCAAAGCATTGTTGCTTTCGGATGAAAATCGCTGCCCCCTGTCCGCCATGCGAGGCATGTGGCCACAAACAATGCTCTCAGCCTCTTCACCCACAAGCAATGCCGCAGGCATTGCAGGGGGTGTGGGGGAACGAGTTCCCCCGCGCAAAAACATCCCTCAAGCATCGTACACTTGCGCCCCAGCACAACTAGTAGTAGAATGTATGCGGTTTATTTCGCGCTTTGGCTGCAAAGGAAGGTTGTAATAAGACATGGGCGTTTTGTCGAAACCTATCCCCTTCGGGGACTATTTCTTGCTCGAAAAAATCAACACCGGAGGCATGGCAGAGGTCTACAAAGCCAAGACATTTGGCGTTGAGGGCTTTGAACGCATCGTGGCTGTAAAGAAAATTCTGCCTTCCATCGCAGAGGACAAAGAGTTCATCTCGATGTTCATTGATGAGGCAAAGATATCCGTCCAACTCACCCACGCCAACATCGCCCAGATTTTCGACCTGGGCAACATCGACGGCCAATACTACATTGCCATGGAGTATGTGCCGGGCCGCGACCTGCGCGTCATCTATGATCGGTGCGTCCGAACAGGCGAAAAGCTTGATGTCGGCGCTGTCTGCCATATCATCAGCAAACTTTGCGAGGGCCTGGATTACGCGCACAACAAGCGCGACAGCAACGGCGACCCACTGGGGATTATCCATCGCGATATCAGCCCCCAAAACGTCCTCATCAGCTACGAAGGCGAATGCAAGCTCATCGATTTTGGCATCGCAAAGGCGGCCAACAAGTCCAGTGCAACGCAAGTGGGGATCCTCAAGGGCAAGTTCAGCTACATGAGCCCGGAGCAGGTCGCCGGAAAAACGAAGATCGATCGCCGAAGCGATGTCTTTGCCCTGGGAATCGTCCTGTTCGAGCTGTTGACGCTCAAGCGTCTCTTTCTTGGCTCCAGCGATTTCTCAACGCTCGAAAAAATACGCAAAGTCGAGGTCAGTCCCCCTACGCTTTATAACCCCAATATCCCGGAAGAGCTTGAGGACATCGTCCTTAAAGCACTCGAAAAGGATGTCACCCTTCGTTATCAGACAGCCAACGAGCTGCAGGAAGCGCTTCAGCGCTTCATGTTCCATCAGAACATTTACTACACCGCCAAGGATCTCAGTGAGTTCTGCCGACGGCTCTTTGCACAGGAAATCGCGCTTGAGCAAAAGAAGACGGAATTCTACCGTGAGCTGACGAAAGAGGTTCTGGAGCAATCCCGTCAGGGTATTGAGGCCGACGACGACACCTCGTTTTATGACAAACAGCATGTCCCCAAGATGAGCGGCGTTCAATATGAACGCATCTCGGCAGAGCCGGCGCCAAAACAGGCCATCTACGCGGAACTCGACGATTTCGAGCCTCCTCCAGGCGACAATATCGTCTACTCTTCAAAGAGCAGCCAGAGCGAAGACAAACTCAAGGAACTGGCTTCTGTGCCGGTGGTCATTGATGCCAACCTGCCTCCGCCTCGCAAGTCCATGTCGATCATGGATCCGGTGATCGTCAACAAGGGGCGCGAGACGATAATGTCTCCGCCTGTTCAGAAGAAGAGTTCACGCAAGCTCTTCATGACGATCATCATGATGCTTCTGGGCGTCATCATGACGCTGTGCGTGCTTTGGCTCATGCGTGATTCTTTCGACACACGAACTGGTCTCGTCAACCTGGTCATCCAGCCGGAGGGCGTCAAAATTCACCTCGAAATCGACGGCCAGCCCAATGCCACTGTCAGCGGCGAGGTCAAGATCAATGGTCTCTCTACCAGAGACAAGACGCGCTATCGAATCTCTGCCGATGGGTTTGAGTCCATGGAGGGGAGTTTTCTGGCCACAGAGACTTCCGAGGAGATCTTGCTCCAGCTCAAGCCTCTCATGGCGGAGCTCCAGATCCAGGTCGATCTCGACATGGCAGAGGTCTATCTGAATGGCCGCCTGCTGGAAGGCAACCGTGCTTTCAGCATCAGGGATCTTTCCCCCGGAGATCACCTCATTCTGGTCAGGAAAGAGGGTTTCAAGACGGAAGAGCGAAGCATTATCCTCAGACAGGGTGATCAGAAGCGTCTGGCCTTTAAGATGCGTCCGGCCTTTGCCTCCATTCGGGTCATGAGCGAGCCCTGGGAAACAACCTTCACCCTTCGAAACCGCCGAACGGGCGAGGAGCGCAAGGGCAAAACGGGAGACATTATCGACAGGCTCCCCATTGATGACGAATATGACGTTATCATTGCAGATGGCCCGGATCTCAATAAACACGAGTGGCTTCCCTCCCCAGAGGGCACACTTGAAACGCGCCTCTTCCCGCTGAAGCACAATCCCGCTGGGCCACCGGCGCAAGCAGACACTTCGGCCACGGCCGTGAGACCCCCCACCCCCCAGCCAGCCAGCGACGTGCGTGCGGATACCACCGGCAGAACCACCACAAGACCTGTCAGGCCCAGGGACGATGCCGATGCTGCAGCAGGCACCACACCGCCATCCGCTCCGGCCGTTGCACCCACGGCACCAAATCCTGCCAACGCCAACCTTCCGGGATTTTTGCAATTCTCCAGCAAGCCTCCAGCCGATGTCTATGTCAACGACATAAAGCGTGGCACAACCCCCCTAAGGCTTGAGTTTCCTGCGGGGAATTACACCATCCGCTTCGTCAACGAAGAGCTTGGGATCGATTCGACGCAATCGGTGACGCTTGGCGGCGGCGAAGTGAAGAGGGTGGCGCGGCAATAGGCGCTTGCCCGCGGGGCGTTGCGGGGTGTCCCCGCAAAGGGGGTAGACGCGTATTGCCGCATGCGGCAATAGCGGCGCAGGTGGCGTTGCCCCCTCTAAATGCCCGAAGCAAAAAAACCAA
>Ga0209737_10000430_pt1 | contig 35158 bp, 33 predicted proteins | sample TergutCu122P3_FD_187284 | JGI IMG/M metagenome (GOLD analysis project Ga0209737, IMG submission 187284) | Cubitermes ugandensis P3 segment gut microbial communities from Kakamega Forest, Kenya - Cu122 P3 (SPAdes) (version 2) | ecosystem: Host-associated > Arthropoda: Insects > Digestive system...
TAATTGTTGCAAGCATTAGCTGCATTTACAGCTTAGGTAATCCTGATGACTTCAAAAGTTTAGCGGTGCATTTACAAATCGGCAAAGAAATGAGTCGTCAAGGGTTGATTAGTAGTTTTGTTGATATCCAATATGAGCGGGATGACACTTTTTTGGAAGCAGGTCGTTTTCGTGTTCGAGGTGACGTAGTTGATATTGTGCCTGCGTATGAAAAAGATATAATTCGCGTAGAATTTGAAGGCAGTAAAATTAAGAAAATTAAAGAAGTTGATGCTGTTACAGGTGATGTTAAGGTTTCAATTGATTGTGTTACTATTTATCCTGCTAGGCAATATGTGGTGCCTCAAGAGAAACATGAACGGGCGTTGGCGTTGATTCGTCAAGAGTTGCATGACCGTCTTCAAGTTTTGCCTCCTTTGGAGGCGCAGCGGCTTAAGCAGCGTGTTAGTTATGATTTGGAAATGATAAACGAGTTAGGGTTTTGTACGGGTATTGAGAATTATAGCCGGCATTTTGATGGGCGTGATGAGGGTGAGCCTCCGTTTACTTTAATGGATTATTTTCCTAAAGATTATTTATTAATTATTGATGAGAGTCATCAAACTATTCCTCAGGCTCATGCTATGTATAATGGTGATTATTCACGTAAAAAGAATCTTGTTGATTTTGGTTTTCGTCTTCCCAGTGCGTTAGATAATCGTCCGCTAAAGTTTGATGAGTTTGAATTAAAAATGGGTCGGACGCTTTTTGTGTCTGCAACTCCTGCAGAGTATGAGCTACAGAAGAGTGGTTCTGCTGTAGAGTTAATTACAAGACCTACAGGGTTGCTTGATCCTGAAATTGAGGTGCATCCTATTGAGAAGCAGATGCAGCATTTAATGCAGGAAGCTAAAAACACTATAACGCAGGGTAATCGTGTTTTAGTAACGACGTTAACAAAACGTATGGCTGAAGACCTTGCAGACTACCTTGTCAAAGAAGGTTTTCGTGTGCGATATATGCATAGTGAAATTGACAGTCTTGATCGTATTGAGCTTGTGCGACAACTTCGTATAGGTGATTTTGACATTCTTGTAGGTATTAATCTGCTACGTGAAGGTTTAGACATACCTGAAGTTGCAACTATATTCATTTTAGATGCTGATAAAGAAGGTTTTCTACGTGATGAGCGTAGTCTAATTCAAATAATCGGCAGAGCAGCTAGAAACCAAAAAGGCAGAGTCATCTTATACGCTGATGTTATAACTAAAAGCATTAGACGCGCTATGGAAATTACCAGTTACAGACGCAAATTCCAACAACGATACAACCAAGTACATGGAATAACTCCACAAACAATTATCAAAAAAGTTTCAGAAAAAGAAGGCGTGATAAAAGGTAGTAAACATTTAACTAAATCAGATATACAACGTCAAATTATTGAGTTAGATGCAAAAATGCGAGAGGCTGCTCAAAAGTTGGATTTTGAGCGGGCTATAGAGCTTCGGGATGTTATGAATGCTTTAAGTAAAGATTTGGCTGAGAAGCAGAAAAATGATTAAAAACTGGAAAAATTGCAGATTTAATGCAATAAAGCTAAAATGTATGGGTCTATTTTTGGCTTAGGTTTAGGTGGGAATGTATGCGGGACTTTATTTCTGTTAAAGGTGCAAGAGAGCATAATTTGAAAAATATTGACTTGGACTTACCTAGAAACAAGTTGATAGTGATAACGGGTTTGTCAGGTTCGGGTAAGTCTACTCTTGCTTTTGATACTATATATGCTGAGGGGCAGCGACGTTATGTTGAGAGTTTAAGTGCGTATGCACGACAATTTTTGGGGTTAATGGATAAACCCGATGTGGATTCTATTGATGGTTTGTCTCCGGCTATTAGTATTGAGCAGAAGAGTACTAGTAAAAATCCGCGTAGTACTGTGGGTACGGTTACTGAGATTTATGATTATTTGCGTTTACTTTTTGCGCGTATAGGTATTCATCATTGTCCTAAATGTGGTAGTAGTATTCATCCGCAAAGTCCTGAAAATATAACAAGTTTAATTATGCAAGAAAAAGGTAAAACGCTCTTGTTTCTGGCACCGGTAATTAGAGGCATGAAAGGTACTCATGAGCAGGTTTTTGAGGACTTAAAGAAAGAGGGTTATACAAAGCTTCGTGTTGATCAAAAAATTTACGAGACAGAGTCTGTTAAAGATGAGGTTAAACTGGTAAGGTATGAAAAACACTGGATAGAAGTTGTTATAGATACTGTTACAATATCTGATGATGAGCGTTCTAGAGTTGCGGAAGCTGTTGAGGGTGCTTTGAAAACGGGTAAGGGTACTATGATGATTATTGATGTTGTTAATGTTGTTGCAAGTAAGAAGAAGGAGCTTGAGAGTTTTGAAGGCGTAACAATGTATAGCACTTTTGGTGCATGTCCTAATCATCCTGAAATTATGTTTGAAAGTCTTGAACCACGCATGTTTAGCTTCAACTCTCCCTGGGGCGCTTGCACAACATGTCATGGTTTAGGCGAAATTACTGAGGTAACACCTGATAAAGTCATACCCAACAAAAACCTCTCAATTATGGATGGCGCATTGGAAATATATGGCAAAATGGACTTGTCATGGCGTGTTCAACAAATTGCGGCTGTGGGGAAAAAGCATGGGTTTGATGTTTTTACACCTGTTAAAGATTTTACTGAAAGACAGTTGCATGTACTGTTGTATGGGGATCAGGCTCCTATAGATGCTAAATGGTCAAATGGTGCTCACATGTCTATGCGCGATGGGTGGGAAGGGGTGATTCCTCAGACTATGCGGCTTTACCGTCAAACGGAGAGTAACTGGCGCAAGGAAGATATAGAAAAATTTATGACCGCACGTCCCTGTAATAGCTGTCAGGGTAAACGTTTACAACCCATGGTTTTAGCTGTTCAAATTCAAAACAAAAACATCATAGACATAACAGACTTATCCATTGAACAGGCGGGGGAGTTTTTTCAAAATTTACCTCCTAAGCTTGATGAGAAAGAAATGACCATAGCTAAACAAGTGTTAAAAGAGATTAACTCGCGTCTTGGTTTTCTAATAAATGTCGGTTTAGGGTATCTTTCTTTATCACGTGCGGCTAAAACTTTGTCAGGTGGTGAGGCTCAAAGAATACGTCTTGCCACGCAAATTGGCAGCAATCTTATGGGTGTATTATACATATTGGATGAGCCTAGTATCGGTTTGCATCAACGGGATAATACTAAATTAATTAGTACTCTTCATCGTCTGCGAGACCTTGGTAACACTCTCATAGTAGTTGAACATGATGAAGAAACCATGCGCAACGCAGATCACCTAATTGACATGGGACCAGGTGCAGGAGTTCACGGGGGTTTCATAGTAGCCGAAGGACCGCCTAGTGAAGTTATGCAAAACAAACGCAGTTTAACAGGCAAATATCTCTCAGGAGAACTTAGTATTGAGATACCTGCGAAGCGTCGTGTCCCTATAAATTTTATAAATGTTAAAGGAGTGGTAGAGAACAACCTGAAAAATCTAAATGTGCAATTACCCATAGGTGTTTTATGTGGTATAACAGGTGTGTCAGGTTCCGGTAAAAGTACTTTGATGAATCTTACCGTAATTCCTCAATTGCGAAAAATGTTTGGTGAACATGTTGATAAAGTTGGTAAACATGAAAGTATTGAAATTCCTGAGATTATACGTAACGTCATTGTAATCGATCAAGATCCTATAGGGCGTACTCCAAGAAGTAACCCTGCAACATACACGAAACTTTTTGATGAGATCCGCAAAATTTTTGCTTCAACTAAAGAGGCAAAAACTCGTGGGTATAAAGAAGGGCGATTTAGCTTTAACGTAAAGGGTGGTAGATGTGAAAATTGTCAGGGTGATGGTGTAATACGTATAGAAATGAATTTTTTGCCAGATGTATATGTCCAATGTAGTGAATGTAAAGGTAAACGTTACAATAAAGAGACGTTGTCTGTGCGTTACAAAAACAAAAATATAGCTGAAGTGTTGGATATGACTGTAGAAGAGGCACTGAATTTTTTTGAAAACACTCCACCGATAGCTCGTAAACTTAAAACATTAGACGATGTAGGTTTAGGCTACATTAAATTAGGTCAGAGTTCAACTACTCTGTCAGGTGGAGAGAGTCAACGTATTAAAATTACTCGTGAGCTCAGCAAAAACAAGCAGGGTCATATTGTCTATATGCTTGATGAGCCTACTACGGGATTACATTTTGATGATACGAAGCGTTTAATTAAAGTTTTAAATCGTCTTGTAGATAATGGTAACACAGTTTTTATTATAGAACATAATCTTGATGTTATCAAAAGCTGTGATCAACTTGTAGATCTTGGACCAGAGGGTGGCGCGGCAGGGGGACAGCTTTTAGCGCAAGGAACACCTGAAGAGGTAGTTTTGAATAAAGTATCTTATACAGGTGTATTTTTGAAAAAAATGTTGACTACATGACAATAGTCTAATGTTGAAAAATCTTTGTTTTTAATTTTTTCTTAAAAAAAGGTTTTTTTAATGGGCATGCTTTTAAGTAACGTAAGTACATTCATTTGAAATAGTAGAAGGTTATAGTTTGGGAAAGAAAAAAGTCTTAAGTGAAGGCGACATTAACTCTGCAGTATATCCTGGTCCAGGCGAAGTTTTAGGTGTAGTTACAAAATTGCTCGGTTTTGATCGTATTCAGGTTAAATGTCAAGATGGTGCAGAAAGATTATGTCGAATTTGTGGTAAAATGAAGCGTCGTGTCTGGATTCGTGAGGGTGATATTGTCATTGTTGCTCCTTGGGATTTCCAAAAAGAAACACGTGCTGATGTTGTTTGGCGTTATACGCATGCACAGGCAGATAATTTAAGACGTAAAGGAATGTTAACACTTTAATTTTCAAATACTTTTTTGTTAAAATGCTTTTAAATACTCTTTTGCTGTTTAGTGTGTAAATTGTTATGTCTCGTAAAGCTCATGAACGTCTTGAATATAATGAAAAACGTGTAGAACGTAGAGATAAAATGCTACACCATGACCGGTCTAATGAGCGTGCTACTGTTGAAGAAGTTTTTGACCAAGCAACACGCTTGGTCGTTTTCAGTTTATTAAACGCTGGCACTCTGCATGAAGTTAACGGCGTAATTAGTAGTGGTAAAGAAGCTCGTGTTTATTGGGGAAAAAATAAGGTAGGCACAGATTTAGCTGTAAAAATTTATTTAACATCCTCAGCAGAATTCAAAAAAGGCATACTCAAATACATTGAAGGCGATCCACGATTCAAAAACGTCAAACGCAACACACGATCATTATTTACAATATGGGCTCAAAAAGAATTCCGTAACCTAGATGAAGCCCGACAAGCTAAGGTAAATGTTCCTAATGTAATTGCTGTGAAAAGCAACGTCGTAGTTATGGAATTCATAGGTAAAGACGGCAAAAGTGCGCCTTCTCTAAAAGAGTCACTACCGGAAAACCCTGACCGCGTATACAAACTATTAATTACTAACATTAAACGCCTCTATCAAAAAGCAAAAATAGTTCATGGTGACTTGAGTGAATACAACATTTTAATGTGGAAAGGCAAGCCTGTAATTATTGACATGTCTCAATCAGTTTCAATTGAGCATCCAATGTCAAAATTCATGTTAACAAGAGACTTAAATAACCTAAATAAGTTCTTTAATAAGTTAAACGTAAATATTATCCCAACTGAAGAATTACAGAAACAGGTTGTTGGAAAATAATGTCTAACCTTAACTCATTTATCAGAATTCCCAAAGAACGCGTCGGCATACTAGTAGGTCCTGAAGGCAAAACAAAAGCATACATAGAAAAACACATGAAAATAAACCTAGAAATTGACAGCGAAGACGGCGGCATTACCATAAAATTAGCTAAAGACCAAGATGATCCATCTATGCTACTTCGCGCCAAAGATCTAGTTACAGCAATTGGAAGAGGTTTCGCTTCTGAGATAGCTTTTCGTCTAATTCATAATGAAGACAGCATTTTTGACCTTATCGACCTGCGAGTTATCTTTGATCGCTCAGATGCTGACATCAAACGCATAAAAAGCAGAATTATAGGTTCCGAAGGAAAAACACGTCGCCTAATAGAAGAACTAACAGAAGCAAACGTTACCATATACGGCCACACCGTAGGCATTATAGGCAACTATGACGAAGCCGACACCGCACGTCAAGCAGTACAAATGATCATCGACGGATGTGAACATAAAACCGTTTACAGATATCTACAACACAAACGCACAGAAATGAAAAAAGAAAAACTACAACTCTGGGAAACACCCCCCAAAGACCGCTAACTTCTTTATATTTTTACATCGCCAAAGCAAAAAAGCATTCAACATTTTTTGTAATTTACCGTCTCCGCCATTTTTATCCCATAGAACTTGTCTTTATCTCCCTAAAATAAGTCTAATTCATATTTTAAACCCTTAAAACAACCCCGTTTTTACAACCCAAAAACAAACCCTTTAAATACAAATATCCCATAGATTTATCCCATAGGTCAACCTGCGAGTTATCCAAAAACAAATCCGTCAAATCTTTCTAAGGCTTAAAAATACAATATTTAACACAAGTTTAAAGATATTTTGTCAGAATTATCATGGTTGAACATGTTATTGAAGCTAAAAGGTCTGCAAAAACTGCTATCAATAGGTTCACAAGCAAACACGTTCCACGCTTACCGTTTTTCCAACCAACCTATGGGATAAAACAGCAGAGTTCAGACTGCGCAACAACTCCATAAAATTTCACAAGACCACAACCTGTAGCGGCACACATTCATCCCAAATACTGCACATAGTGTTTGACAATGATGTTTTTAGCGTTTTTGCGCAGTTTGAGTTACGGTAATTTAAATTTTAGGTGGGCTCATTACCATTTAACACAATTTAATATGGATGTGAAAATGGTGTTTCGCACTCAAGATCCATATCATCCTAATGTCTACGGGGCCAGAATCGTCATTGCCCACCAAAGTAAAAACACCCCTTTTGAACCATTAAACCTTTAGGTTTAAATTTAACGTTTAACGCTGATTTCTAAGCCGTCATCGCCAATACCTACGTAGTGGCTGTTATATTTGCCTGAGTTGCGAATATGGTCTATGTAGTCTTTTGTTTCTGCTACAAATTTGCCGACATTGTCAGCAACAATTACGGCTCCTTTTTGTAGTTTGTCTTCTACGAGTTTTAGGTATTGGAGGTATTCATCTTTAGTCGCGTCGAGGAAGACGAAGTCAAATGTGTCTTTTAGTGTTGGAATTATTTCTATAGCGTCACCGGTGATTATTTGAACATCAACATCTATTTCTGATTGTATAATGTTATCTTTAGCTACTTCTGCTTCGGTTGAATGTTCTTCTATGGTTATAAATTTCGATGTTTTTTCTAATTCGCGTCCTATTAGAATTGTTGAGTAACCCATGAATGTGCCTATTTCTAGAACTGTTTTTGGTTTAACTGCTTTTACCTCATCAGCTAATACTTTACCTCTAGCTGGTCCAATAATTGGAAGGAATTCTACTAATGCGATATCTGCAATCTCGTTTAATAATTGCTCAGCTCTATTTACATGAGTTTCTACCATGTTAGACACCTTAAGTGTATCAAAGAATCATTGTAACGTTCACGACTCTATGTCACTATTAGTTAATGTCATGAAAAAGCTAACCTTATAAAATTTTGCTCCAAATAACCGTACTCCTTAAGGTAAACCTTGTAAATTGCAGCTACTCTTTTTAACTTTAAACTGTCATTAATTACAGGGAGTTAATACTATGAGTCATCACGTGGAACCTCTTAAGTTGATACATGTTACCCCTTTAGCATCTGAAAGTTTTGGAGTTAGATCCATGTGTACTTTTGTTCAAACTCCTGATGTATCTGTACTTTTAGACGCAGGCGTATCTATTTGTCCATGGCGATTCAATTTACCGCCCCACCCCCTTGAATTTCAAAACATCCAAACCATTCGAAAAAAAATTGCTGATGTTGCAGATAAAGCTCAAGTTATAACAGTTAGTCATTATCATTATGACCATCATACACCCTCATTTGAAGATTGGTTAGTCAACTGGACAGCACAAAACGAAACTGCTCGTCAAATTTACCAAAACAAAACATTACTAATTAAAAATCCAAAAAAAGACATAAACAAAAGCCAACATGAACGTGCAAAAACATTCTTAAAAACAGGTGCGAAATACGCTAAAGCTATAGAAGAAGCTGATAATAAAACATTCGTATACGGTAATACAAAAATACTTTTTTCCAAAGCAGTTCCACACGGAGAAGATAACACATCTATAGGGTATGTTATAATGACTACAATAGAACTCAACAAAGAACGATTCATATTCGCTCCAGACATACAAGGTCCCATATCAAATCAAACTAGACAATTAATTTTGGAAAAACCCTTAGCCCTACTCATGATAGGAGGACCCCCTTTTTACCTTCAAACCCTTCGAATAACCACTGCATCTCTGCAAAATGCCGTAAACAACTTAAACGACATAGTCAAAACAGTACCAGTAACAATTTTAGAACACCACACCCTTCGTGATGAATATTTTCAACAAAAGATTCGTCCCATAAAAGAACAAGCAGAACAAGCTGGACATGACGTTTTAACAGCTGCTGAATTTGTTAATAAAGAAAACAATTTCTTAGAAGCTAACCGTAAAAATCTTTACAAAAAATTTCCGACGACAAAAGAATTCCAGCTTTGGATAAAAACACTTAACAAAAATAAAAACATCCAAAAACCGCCTCTATAATCTTTAGAGTGTTTAATACAAAATGCTTCCAAAGGCTTTATATTAAAACTTTGAATATATGAATAACTGTTTGTAGTGTAGTATCGGGGAAAATCATTGTATAGGCAGGATGGTATAGGGAAAAAGCATCTGGATACATTGGAAAAAGTACGGGAGAACCTTGAAAAGCTTAATGCTAAGGTAGATGTACTTATTGAATTGCGTAAAGGAAGTGAAAAAGGGGTTCAAAAACTTCCTGATGCTCCACTTGATGTTATAACTCTGCTTAGCCTGCCTGATCATTTGCGGAAAACTGCTTTAGTTATATGTCGAAATAGTCATGGTGCTACTGCAGAGCAAGTTGCTGAATTAACAAATCGAGCTAGGGCTATGGAGAGTTCTTATCTGAATCAGTTGGTAACTATGGGTTATCTTAAAAAGCAGCGTAAAGGGAAAAAGGCGTATTTCTATATTGAAAGAGAATAATGGGGATTATTATGTATGAGTAAACTTGTAGCTGTACATTCCTATAAAGGTGGGACAGGGAAAACAATAATGGCTGTAAATTTAGCTGCAACATTTGTTAAACAAGGTAAAAAGGTGGCTATTTTTGATTTGGATTTTAGAGCTCCAAGTCTTTTTGCTATATTACGTTGTGAAAAAATAAGTGTATGGTTAAATGATTATTTAAATAACAAATGTGAAGTAGATGATGTGCTAGTTGATTTAAGTTCAAGAATATCGGGTATGGGTAAATTATATGCTGGGCTTGCAGATCCTTCTATAGATGCAATGAGAGATATAACTACAAAAGATCGTCGATGGGAAATGCGGGCGTTAGGGCGTTTACTGTCATTAAAAAACAAGCTTATTGATGAGCAAAAATTTGATTATATAATATTTGATACTAGTCCAGGATTACATTTTTCATCTATGAATGCGATTGTAACAGCTGACTTTGTAGTTATAACAACAACAGGTGACTGTTCTGACGTAAACGGTACAAAACGAATGATAACTGAGTTTTATAAGATGTTTGAAACAAAAACAGGGTTGGTAATAAACAAGGTTCTTGATGATGATGCAAGGAGTAACAATGCAGAGTATGTTAAAAAAATTAAAGATATATACAATGTTCCCATGCTTGGTGCTGTACCTTGTTTCTGTGAAGTTCTAAAAGCAGAAGGCAGATGCCTTTTTCCACAAGATAAACCTGAGCATCCATTTACATTGTTACTATCTGAAATAGCGGATAAAATTGAAATGAATAATGTTAACTAACAATGGTATACAAAAGCATCAACAAAACATAGTTAAAAATTAACTTGGAGCAAAAAATGTTGAATAAAGCAGCTATTATACTTGCAAACGAACCAGTAAAAAATCCTTCTGAAGACATAGGTACAATGTTACTATGTAATAAACCATTAATTAGCCATGCTTTTAACAATGTAAACTCTATAGTTGATGAAGTAATAATTGTAACTAATACGCAAGAACAAACAGAAAAATATGCGGCTATCTTACCTAAAACAGTACACTTCGTTATAGATAATAATGAGCAATTAACCCAAACACCTTTAAGCGGAGCTATAGCAGGATTTGAAGCTGCTCAAAGCAAATATGCTATATTGCTACCTTATGATTCACCTCTTGTAAACAAAGAGTTAGCCATATTCTTGTTAGATATTGCTGAGGGTAAAACAGCTGTTGTTCCCAGAAACGCTGATGGTGAAATTGAGCCTTTATGCTCTGTTTATCAAACAAAAACTGTGTTAGCTGCTGCAAAAAAAGTTGCGGCACAAGGGGCTGTAGATCTGCAAACACTTGTTGAAAAACTTCAAGGTGTACGATACATTTCAAAAATGATTGTAGAACAAATAGATCAAGAGCTACACTCATTTCTCAGCATTAACACTCAAGTTGGCATTAAACGCGCAACAGTTATTCTTCAAGAAAAAAATAGAGTGCCAAAAAACAAACGGCAAACAGCTTAAGTAACTTTCATTTAACCCATTTCATGGCAAAAATGACGCAAAGCAACAATTTTGCCACATTGTATACAAAAGCATCACCTAAACACAGTTCTCAAACTTTTTTAAAAAATTAACTGACAAAAATCAAACGAAAACAGCCGAACCTTATATATTCATAACCTAAAAACCGCAAAAACTCAAACATTTTAGCGTTCAAAAAAGAAACAAACGCTAAAAAACACTAAACCAACGACAAACACAAAAAATTGCTATACAAAAAACAGCAAAACACATACAAAAACACTACTTTACACATTTTTTGACACTCACATTTAATTATTCACCCAACTTTCAAACAATTTGCCGTTTAACACTTACGAAAAAAATCGAACATACACATTTTACATTAAACAGTTAAAAACAAACAACAAAATAATATTTAATTAACATAAACAAGCATAATCTCCCATTATTTAACCAAAAATAACAGCTACAAACAACGAAATCAAACAACACCTACCACCAGACGCCAAAAAAATTTACAAAAACCGACGAAAAGATTATTGACAAGAAAACATACATCACCATAATCTGCGAGATAAAATATGTATACCAACAAAAAATCAAAAAACACTAACACTATAAAAAACTGTGCTTGGGTGATGCTTTTGTATACAACTCGCAACTTTACCAATTTTACACTACGGGGTTACTTACCATAAGCATTGAACGCACATTAATCATTTCACTGCTAAAATTAACCAAAACAGCTCCCCTTTTAACTACACACCTTAAAAACGACACAAAACTGCCACTGGAAACAATGTTCAAACTATTAGAAAAACTCCAATCAGAAAACCTGCTACATCTCTACAAGGACACAGTCAAAGTATCTACTAACGACCGTATTAAATTAACTGTAAAAGCAGTCACATTAGGCGCAGACATACAACAAGTTAGCGACTTTCTAAGCTGGCAAGAATTCGAAGAAATAACCACAATAGCCTTAAAAAACAACGGATTTATCGTCTACAAAAACGTAAGATTCAAAACCCCAAACCGCAAATGGGAAATCGACACCATAGGATGCAAACAACCCATTGTCATATGCATCGACTGCAAACATTGGACACATACTTTCTCGCACTCAACCTTAAACAAAATCACAACAGCCCAAGCAGACCGCACAAAAGCCCTAACAGAAACACTACCCAACCCCAAACTACAAATAGAATGCACAAAATGGAAAAACGCCCAATTTATACCAACAATACTATCACTCACACAAAACAACTTCAAATTTTACAATAACATCCCAATTGTACCCATACTACAACTACAAGACTTCCTAAACCAACTACCAGCATACAGATACCAACTACAATCATTTCCAAAAACATTTGACCACCTAAACATGTAAAACATCAAAACCATAAACGAAAACAGTACTACAATTCGCATTTGGAGCTTGTATGTGGATGAGGGCAATTTAGCGGATGTTTTTGCGTATTGCTGCAAAGAAGGGTAAGAAGGCTGCGTATGTTGCTGGTGCTCGTAAAAGCCTATTTTCCGCATTTTTTAGGTACTGCATTGTTGGCAGCTTTTTAAATTCTGCAAATTATGGTCTGATTGTAAAAAAACGTGTAATTGATGGTTTTTTGCAATGTTGTTATAATTTGGTTATAGTGCCTAAATTAGGTACTACTGAGAATTATGAAAAATCGAATAATATCGATTGTTTTGCAATTAGGAGCTAAAATTTAGGAAATAAAGAGAAACGTATTGTATGTAGTACCTAAATTTTGCGGAGTTTAGGTTCGTAAAAAAGCGGAATATTGGTCTATTTTTGAAATCAAAGCCAAAATACGTGAAATTATTGTAAGTACAAATTCTGCTGTTTGCACACTTTAACTATTTTTGTTTTCCACCCTCAAAAACCACCGCGTATAGTGTTTAAATGTCAAATCAACACGCAATGTTTGCGACTGATAGGTACCTCTTATGATTTCTTCTTTTTAAAATAGAAAAACACGCCCATTATAGCAATAATTCCAATAATTGTTAGAAATATTACAGCCACACCTATATCGTCTAAGAAAGGCTTAGACGTTGGAGAGGCATTACCTGAATAATTAAGAGGAATATATTGCTCAGTTACCGAAAAAGCTTCAAATCGAGACCAACCAAACAAAATAGACAAAAGACTGTTAGTGTGAGTTTTTCCCCCTCCAATTACATACAAAGTATCATCAACAACAGCTACACCAGCAGAGTAACGTTGTGTGGGTATAGCTTTGGCTGTAGACCAGCTGTCATTTACAGGATTATATACAATAGTATTTTTTCCGCCTATAAAATAAATTTTTTGAGGCGCATAATGATCAGTTGTTGCTCCAACAGCAAAACTAACCCCAAGATGAGTACCTTTATAATCAAAAGTATCTGAACGTGTTTTCTCGCGCCATGTATCAGTTTTAGGATCATAAAGCATAACAAAATTTGCAAATGGGGCATCACCAAAACCGGAAACAGATGCCGAGTAAATAGCTAATAGTTTGTTATCTACTACAACTAAATAAGCTGCATACCCTTGCGGCATACTGGTTTTTTTAGTCCATACATCTGTGACTGGGTCATACATAAACAACTTATGTACTTGAGTAACAAAAATTTTCCCATTCACAACAGCAGCTTGTACAGGACCAAAAAACGGTGCATCAGATTTAGAACTCCAACTATCTGTAATCGGGTCATAAAACTCATTCGAACATAAACCATTAGGCATTCCTTCTTCAGCACTGTTATCGCCACCTATGCAGTAAATTTTACCTTGATATGTAGCAATTGCAAAGCCCGCTCTTGGTGTAGGCATAGGCTCCAAAGTAACCCACGTGTTAGACACAGGGTCATAACACTCATTAGTGCCTACAAAAACCGCTACGAAATTGTTATCTTCTACTGTATAACCTCCAATGGCATAAATTTTGCCATCTACAACAGCAACGCCCAAATTAGCTCTTGCACGATTCATTGAAGCTTTTGTATTCCAATGATCCCCAACTGTCTCTGCTAAGACGGGATTAAATGCTGTGACAAATGAGCCGCTTATGAAAAAGAAAATCAGCATGAAGGGAACAAATTTGTTCATAATTATTCCATAGTATATTTTTTTTGTTCACTTGATAAAGTTTTTGCCAATACGGGTTTTGGAAACAAATACCATTATAACAGGTAGGAGCCATATAAAGCAAAAGTAGCTCTAGTATTACGTTGTAATTTGTTTTGTTTGTTGTGTTTTGTTGTTTGGTGATCGTAATGATGATAGTTGTTGGTGATGATTGATATTAAGTTGCGAGCTGACATCTGTGTTTGATGAGAGACAAATGTATTGGGCATCCTCCGATTCACGCTTTACGCTTCAAACCGATAATAACAAAACAAATGTGTCAGATGTTCCATACAATTTCCTTTCATAATTTACTGCACGCTATATCCTTGATAGCTAAGAGGTTTTCGGAGGCTGCCATAAGTTGTAAAAACAAGTTGAAAATCATGTTTCTTATGGTTGCGTTTCAGCTACATCAGACGATTGAGTGTTTTCTTGATAGCTTTTATCTATGTTGAGGTTGCCTCTATCTCGTTTTAATATTCTAACTTTTTCAGGTATTTTGTCTTTTTCCCAGTCATTCCAACTGATTTCTTTAAATAACCACTTTTTTCCTAGATGAGCTGCAACAATAGCGTGTTTGTACTCATTGTTTGTTGGAATGAATTGATCTAGGAATTGAAAAAGTTTATTGATTTGCGGTTTAGGAAAATAAGCATAGTATGTAGCGTTTTTTACCTCAAAAGCGTAGGTGTGTTTACCCTTACGCGCTATGATATCAGGCAAAGGGTTTAAGCTAGGGTTGCTTACCGGAACTCTTACGGCAGAGTAATTTTTCTTTTTTAACAACTTTACCAGCGCAGCTTCACTATAAAAACCACGTTTACGCCACCTGCGAAGTTTTACTCTATCAAAGTCCTTACTCATTAAACTCACGCTACAACATCTTTTTTAGTTTGGTTGCATAAAACATTTGTTAACACGTCTATAGCAACTGTGTTCGGGTGATGCTTTTGTATACACAAAACCACTTCAAAATACTGGTTGTGTCTAGTTATGTTGACTGGTGACATAAAATACTTACACAACCAGTACAACATAACTGTTATTATATGATGTTAAGTAAGCCAAAATAATGACAGAATTAGTAAGCGTTTGCACAACAAAACACCCCACGTTCAAATAACAAAAGAAAAGGAAAAAACAACTAATACCCGATCAAACAGTCAAAACACAATAACCAACAACCAAAGCATATAACAACATGCTTTGAGCAACTTAAATTCTGCTACAACATAATTACACCGAAAAATTGCAACAATTTTCTTAAAACTCAAATATGTTTGAAAATCAGCAAAGTTTGTAAACTATTGAAAAATAGCAAAAAAATGCTACGCTGGCTCGAAATTTTTTCGAAAAAACGCGAAAAAGCTTTGCATGGAGATTTTCAGCAGTACTTTTAAGAGGCTCTGATAATATCCATATGTGTCCCCTAGGGACAGGGCAAATAAGGGCAAAATGACGTTGTTTTAGTGTTTTAGGTTGTTTTATGGTTTTTTGATTTTGTGTTTACGTTAAAATTTTTGTCTATTTTTCCCCTAAGTAAAATTCGGTGCAAAACAACCTCAAATAACATATACATTTTTCAAAAAAGGCCTAATATGGCTTATTATTAACAAATAAACAAACCGTGCAAATGTAATCTTTTAAGACATGTAGAGGTACACATTTTTACCATTTTTTTTTAAAAACTATCTATTTTCGCACAAAACATTAACCCACTTTTCTAGCTTAGAAACCAAAAATACAGCTAAGCGCCATAAACAAACAGACACAAATCTTCCATCAAGGGTATACACATCTTAAACGCAGTGAGTCAGAATTCCCGTTTTGACTGGTGATGCCACTTTCTTCAAAGGTCACCTGCAATTTATCTGTATACAAAAGCATCTCCCAAACACAGTTCTATAGAAATAATTTGTGCGTACTTTCTGTTCTTAATAGAATACATCACAGATTAATGTTTGTTTTGCAAAATGAGTGGTTAAATTTTTTTCACAGAGGTTGTTAAACTCTTCAACTGAAAGATCGACTTCCCTGATGATTGTACGTAGCATGTCCTTTCCAACGGGTTTGTGCGCTGGACAACAACCATGACCTCATTTCTTCTACAACCAACCAATACAACGTATTTCTGTACGTTAGTAAAACGTAAAACAATATGGCTGCCCTTTTGATGACTAACAGCATAACCAATACTTGCAAGAACTTTGACCACCTTGTCATAATTGACCGGCAGTAATCTAGACATTAATCTGCATCATTTCTATAGGAACTGGAGTACCATCTTTTTTTAAAGCTTCAAGATACGCCTCTATTGCTTCTTTTACATTTACAATTAGTTCTTCTCTAGTTTTCCCTTCCGTAGCACAACCAGGCAAGTCTGGAACTCTAGCAACAAATATGCCATCTTCATCTTGCTCTATTATTACTCGATAATTTACCATAAAAATATTTATGACCCGAAATTTTTAAGGGTTTGCTCTTAATTTGACTATTCAGTTAAGACATATTTAGTTCTAAGCGATTTTTGACAAATAATTCTACACCTTTGAGTATTAGATACTTTCATAAAAAATCATTTAGCGTACATAATTTGTGTGTGGTAGTTTTTTTGTATCCGTCTATTTAGTTCTAGAAAAATACATTAAATTGACTTCTGTCATCTTTTTCAATATTTAGTTCTTTTCCTAAAATGGAAAAACAACACTGTAGCAATCGTTACAATTGTTATGGCCAATATTGCTGCAATAGGTATGTTGAATGATGGTGATTCAGGCTCAAATGTGATAAGAGAAGTAGGTGGTGTAGAGGACGTAGATGGTGGAGTGTAATTATAACCAATTGGAACATATTGCTCATTTACAGCGAGGACTCTACTAGGAGTGTCTCTTGTGGAAATGCTGCCTCCGATTACATATAAAATGTCATCAACAACTGCTACACCAAAATCTTGTCTATCAGAAGGCATGTCTTTTGCAACTGACCAAGTATAACTCAAAGGATCATAAACCTGATTGCTTACTATCGACATGTATACACCTGACGTGAACCCTATTACATAAATTTTTTGAGGCGCATAAACACCAGTTGTTACCACCGCAACAGCTTTACCAACTACACTTGGAAGATTCTCTTGTCTCTCTTCATTCCACACATCAGTCTTTGGATTATAACTTAGAATTTTTTGCTCAAATTGGTTTTTTTCAGGTTCAAATTCACCAATAACAAATATTTTATCATCCACTACCACTGAAGTAGTAAGAGGATTAAACCCTTCACGCGGAGGCATAGACATACCTGTTTTATTTGTCCAAACATCTGTTTTTGGGTTATACATGTATAGGTCTTTTCCGTGTAGAACAAAAATTTTTCCATCCACAACATGTGTTTGCATATGTGTTCCATTAAATGGTGGAGAAGCCATAGTACTCCAACTGTCGGTTGCTGTATCATAAACTTCATTCACATCACAAGCAGGCGAATACAGAAGCCAACCTTCAATGTTAAAACCGACAGCACCCCCTATGCAGTAAATTTTTCCATCATAAGCGGCAATAGCAAAATAAGCTCTAGGCGTAGACATAGATTTCAAAGTAACCCACTCATCTGTTTGAGGGTTGTATTGCTCATTAGTACCTACTAAACTACCATTTGCAACATCGGGCAATATAGAACCCCCAATAGCATAAATTTTTCCGTCTACTGCAACAACACCCAAACCATGTCGAGCTTGACGCATGGACGCTTTAATGCTCCAAAAATCAGTAGTTGGGTTAGATGACTCAGGTGCAGGAATAGCGTTTTTATGGCCAATTGGTACATATTGCAGGTTTTCAACATGAGGGTAGTGAATACCTCCGAATACATACAGAAGGTCATCAACAACAGCTACACCATAACCTGTGAGTGATGTATGCTCTGGACCTGTGATAGTTGACCAAATATCCTCTACAAGATCATACGCATAACTACTGGTTTCAAGTAGAGTGTAGATTTTTTTAGGCGCATATTCACCAGTGGTAACGCCAGCAGTAATGGATCTTATCATGATTTCGTTCGGTATGTGATGTTCAGGACTTGTTTGTCCCTTACTCCATACGTCAGTCTTTGGGTTGTAAATCATAACTTTCATTGTAGCAATAAAAACTACCGAGTTATACTCCAGATACGAGTCGTGTGCAACTTTGTCAATAATTATTATCTTGTTATCTACAACAGTTGAAAACGCGTGAATTCCTTGAGTAGGTATGTTGGATTTACTTGTCCAAGAGTCCTCAACTGTGTCATATACATACAAAGTTTGTTGGGTTACGACCCAAATTTTTCCATCCATAACATGTGCCTGTATAAAGTATTCACTTACTGGAAGTGGTGTTTTGACGCTCCAACTATCAGATGCTATGTCATAAACCTCATTCAAATCACGAGAAGTCTTCGGTATTAACCCGCTCTCATCGTAACCATAGCCACCTATGCAGTAAATCTTGCCTCCACAAGCCGTTATAGCAAAACCCGTTCTAGGTGTAGGCATAGAGGCTAAAGTAACCCATTTGTCAGTTGAAGGATCATATCGCTCATTTGTACCCACATAACCTACCCCATCTGAGATACCACCAATAGCATAGATTTTACCGTTAACAGAAACAGCCCCCAAATCAAGTCTTGCCTGTCGCATTGGAGTTTTTATATTCCAAGAATTTTCAATTAAATCGGCTGAAACAGGTTTAATTACAACTGTAAAAAAACCCAATATTAAAATAGCAGCCAACATTAAAGAAACAAATTTGCGTGTATACATTTACCATTTTTTACTTATTGTTTTTATTTAAAAGTTTTGTAGTTTTTCCAAAATGGTGTTTCAAAATTTCAATAGTAAATAACACAGGTTTTCGAGTAAATAACCTGTAGAAACAGTTGATAGTATGGCGAAATTTATGCAAATGTGCTTAAATTATCTGTGAGTGTTTGTTTGATTTAACTGTTTATTGTAAATTTTTTACATTCGAGACTTTTTCGCACAATCAAAATTTGTGTAAACGCATAAAATCGCATGTACCTGTCGAATTTAGGCTAACTGTCGCTTGTTTTAGGATCGTGTTTTGTTTTTATTTGCCTGTTTTAAGCTTGTTTCGCGGTTTTTTAAAGGTTGGTATTTGTGGAGTGAGCACTATTTTTTGTATTTTGCTTTTTTTAGTTATGGTTATATAAGGTTCGCAGTAATTCGAATATTGTATAATTAGTTAAAAGTTGCAATTGATTTTTAAATCAAAAACACATTCACTTGCATAGTCAATGTATAGTGATTGTTTAATGATGCTTTTTGTTAAAATGATTTAGCTTTAGAATTTGTCAGAGTTTTACTGTGTTTGGGTGATGCTTTTGTATACCAATAAATTCTATTTTATATAAAGCAGTAAAAAAGTCCGCGGTTAGTAATGAACATATTTGCACACAAGCATTAACATTAGCATGTTATTAGTATGACATAATTAATCCATGTAACATGAACTTTACTTAAAAAAATAAAAAATCCCTCGCCATAGCGAGAGGATACTTTGGAGATTATTTTATGTTAATTATTAATGTTGAATTAACCGTCTATTTGCGGCCTCCTGCCCACTCCACTGGGTGATGTAATTATATTTATACCACCTCGGGCATTGTAAGCTCCGCCGTCGTCGTTTATGCTTGTTATAACATCGTTTAAAGTAATATCAACACGTTTTTCACCGTTTATGAACAATGAATATGTTTCCCCTATTTTGAATGATGAAGAAGTGAATCCCGATGCGGAAAAGTTGACTTTGCTTGTATATTCCAATATGATATTACCGCTTGAATCTTTTATGGTAATCACGCTGCCGGAAACCTGTTCTTTGGTAAACGATACCAAGATAGATGGCTGTGTGGAATTTTGTGAAGGTAATGTAACGCTACCTACTGCAACAAGTTCGCCACCGGTTATTATCATTTCACCATCCATATCAACAGCGCCGTCCATGCCCAATGACGGCCCGTTAATTGTGACTGTACCGCCTTCGAGGTAAATCATGTTGTTTGAATCTAAACCATCTTTGCCAGCATATATGTCAATAGTACCGCCCGTTATACGGATAAAAGCACCTTCGGTTACACGTATTGTGTTTACGGGTGTATTCGCGCCTGACGGCGGAAGCGGCATTTCTCCTGGTTGTCTGCCGATTTCGGGGTTTGTTTGGAAATTTGGACCGCCTGTCATTGGTCCACCTGTACCGTTGTCTATTCGTGGACCTGGCATTTCAGAAAAAGCACTACCGTCAGGCGGAGGCAGTCCCATCTGTCCGCCTTCCGTTATCGGACGGTTAACCATTGCCCCGGAATTTTCGCCATCTGCAGCGTTAATGCCATCGTCGCTTGCAACAATTGATATATTGCCACCACTTATCGTAACTGTAAGTCCTTCTATCCCTTCGTAACATACGGGAATATAAATTTCTCCACAGGATATTTCAACTGCATTGTCAGCATGAATCCCATCATCTCCGGTCTTTATTGAAAATTTGCCTCCGGTGATAAAAACATCACCGTTAGAGTGAATCCCATCATCTACGGAGTCAATTATGAAATCTCCGCCAGATATAGTTAACAATTTTTTGGCTTTCAGAGCTTTCATGCTTCCCATTTCTTCCTCTTCAATGGATTGCTGTCTACCACCGGGAATATCACCCGTTTTTTCTGGAGCATTCACACTTCCGCCACCTGTCGTGATAGTAAAGGCTCCGCCGGTTATGGTAAGGTCAGTTTCAGCTTGTATTCCATCATGTACCGTGGTTATATTAAATGTTCCACCTTCGATGAGAACCCAGCCTTTACTGGCGCTGTCGGTTTGTATTCCATCATTACCAGCACTAATTTCAAAGTCTCCGTCGATAATAGTTACTGAATCATTGCCAAATAACCCGTGGTTTGCAGCGTTTATAATGATGTTGCCGCTTTCGATAAATAAGTTGTCTTGTGTGCCAATCCCATTATTAAATCCGGCGTTTACAATCAATGTTCCTTTGCCATTTATTGTAAGGTCGTCTTTGACAAAAATAGCGGCGTTTGACTCATTGCTGGCTGAAGGGATATAGTTATTTCCGCCGTCGGTAACAGTATTTGTTGTGCCGTTTGCTATTGTCAATGTTAGTTTGTCACATTGTGGGGCATAAATGGCTGCGCCTGTTGGATTAGTTATATCGGTTCCGTTGAGTACCAGTTGAACTTTGTCTTGATTTGTAGCATCTACTATGATTTGTCCGTTTGTTAATGTTCCGCTTACTACGTAGACTCCTGCTTCTGTTATGGTAATTACGTTTTCGTTTACAATTGCGCCGGAGCCTTCAACTGAGGCAGATTCACCATTTAGATTAATTTTAGTGTATGTGTTACCCCATTCGGCGTTATTCTCTGATGAGAATAGAGTATAGCTTGCAAGAATTACAAGCAAGATTATCACAGTTGCTATGATTCCCAGTGTTAATAATTTGTTTTTTTTCATTTTAATTATTCTCCCTTATTATTGCTCCTATTACATGTAGTATTCTCCATTATAGGAGACCAGTGTTGCATTGGAAACACCGTTAATATTTAACAAGTCGTTAACGAACTTGGATGATGATCCCTTTAGTCGTACCTCAACTGTTAATTCTAGACCGTCTTTGGAAACACTTTTTGCTTTGATAACGTGTTTTTTTGTCTGTTCAGTTAGCAAATGAAGCGACGATGCTTCTGCCTGATCTCCTGTGCAGCTAATGACGACAACATATGGTGTATCGTTTGTTTTACGGTTAACAAATATGAACAATACACCTCCAATTGTTATAGACCCAATAATTGCCAATGGAATCAGGCCTGCTCCTACTATTATGCCTGTTGTGATAGCCCAGAATAAATATACAAGGTCTAAGGGTTCTTTAACTACTGTTCTGAAACGAACAATAGATAGTGCCCCTACCAGTCCAATGGAGATTATCAAGTTTGAAGATACCGTCAAAATGACAAGTGTGGTAATCATATTCATTGCAATCAATGAGATGCAAAAAGCTGATGAGTACATTATACCCTTAAAGGTCTTTGTATATACAAAAAATATGAATAAGCCAAGAGTGAATGATACCAATAAAGCGACAAGAATGTCGGGTATAGATAGTGCTATTGAGTTGTTTAAAAAGTTGAAATTGAATATTTGTTCTAACATAAGTATTATCTCTCACATTTTTAGTTTTTATACGAGTCTTGCCACAACATATTTGGAAAACTCTGTTTGGTTGCGCCATCCAATTTGAAGAATATCTCGGATAATGTCTGGTAGAAAGCCGTCATATTTTATTTCCAAAATTATCGCGTTAGCTGCTGGAATGGTAGTCAGTTTTGGGTTTAGAAAGCCTGAAACGCTATTTGATGTTTTAATGTGGCTGTCAAAGGTAATACGTACGTTGCCTACAGGGTATATGTAGGCTTCTCGTTGATAGTCTACAATGTTTTTTGGTCGGAGATTTTGGTAGCGTATTTTTGTGTAAAGCTCCATTAATAACGGTGTTTCTGATGTTTTTAACCAATCATATTTACCAGTTAACAAAGCAGCGCATTGTTCTGCTGTGATTATTGCTTTCTCTTTGTAGCATAATTTGTTAGCTTTGCTTTTTTTCTCAATTATAATATATGATGTGTCTGCGTTGTAGTATCGTAATCTAAATTTTTCTCGTCTGCTTGCGCCTGATAGTTTTTCAATTATGGCTTTGTCTGTGTAATTGTCAAAGTAAAGGCTACGAACAATATAATAACCATTATCTTCATCAGTGTTTTCATCTAGTTTTGCTACAGCACGTAATCTTGTTCGAAGTAATGTGTATTCTATGGTGTTGATATAATATTTTAATTCGTGCCTACCATTCATATTTCGCACTTTTGAGGTATACGAAAGGAATATTATAGGAGTTTTCCCAAATTCGTCACAACAGTTTACCAATTATCATTATGACGTTCTCATGTATCGTCTTCACGAAATAGCAAAAGGTACGTTTATTGAATGGATAACCTTATTTGGTAAAAACCAATTTAATATTCTGGTGTTAAACATGCAAACAAAAAACATGATCTCACTGATTTCCAGTAGTGAAATGCGTGCTATAGAGATTAATGCTGAATATTTTGGTGTTAGTTTGTTGCAGCTTATGGAGAATGCTGGGCGAAATGTTGCTCAAGTTATTCAGACACGTTTTCCGAATACAAGGAAGGTTGTGTTTTTTTGTGGTTTAGGTGGAAATGGTGGGGATGGTTTTGTTGCGGCACGTCATCTTTTAGCGCAAGGTTATTGTGTTGAGATTATTTTAGCTGGGAAAAGTAGAGATATTCATCATCCCTCAGCGGTTCATAATTGGAAGGCATTAAAGCCTGTTATGGATAGTGTTTCTGTTGTTGAGGTTTCAGATAGTTCAGCTATACCTAACAGGGTGGATGCTGATGTTGTTGTGGATGCTTTACTAGGGACTGGTACTAAGGGAAAGCTTAAAGCACCTATTCGGCAGTTGGTTGAGGTTATTAATTCTTTTAAAGGGTTTAAAGTTGCTGTTGATGTGCCTACGGGGATAGATTCTGATACTGGTGAGGTTTTAGGTTGTGCTGTTAGGGCTGATTTGACTGTTACGTTTTATAAGTCAAAGCTGGGTTTGGGTAAAGCGGAAGCGTTTGTTGGTGTTTTAGATGTTAAGGATATTGGGTTACCTTTAGAGTTTGAACGATTTGTGGGTCCTGGTGATGTTAATTTGGCGGTAAAGCCTCGTTTTTTGGATGTGCATAAAGGGGATTTTGGACGGTTGCTTGTTGTTGGGGGTAGTCAAGTTTTCTCTGGTGCGCCTGTTTTTGCATCTGTTGCTGCGTTGCGTGCAGGTGTTGACATTGTTTATACGGCATCTCCGGAAAGAACTGCTCAAGCTATATCAGCTATGTCAGCTGATTTAATTTCTATTAAACTCGATGGGGATAACTTTAATCCCAATAATGTGGTGGAGTTAGAACCCTATTTAGACATAGTTGATGCTGTTGTTATAGGTCCAGGTGTAGGGTTGAGACGTGAAACAGTAGAGTTTGTAAAATTATTTATTGATAAAGTAGAGCAGGCGGGTAAATCTTTGCTTTTAGATGCTGATGGACTAAAAGCCTATGCCAAATTTAAACGTCCCCTACGGGTTCCTTTAGTGCTTACTCCTCATGTAGGCGAATTAGCTGTTATTGCAGGGCAGAGAATTCCTGAAATTTTTGAAGATAAAGTTGCCTTTATTCAAAAGATTGCTAAAGAGCTTAATGCTGTTTTGCTTGTTAAGGGTAAAGTAGACATCATTTGCAGTCCAGATAGTGTTAAATTAAATTTCACAGGTAACGCTGGTATGACTGTTGGGGGTACAGGTGATGTGCTTGCAGGTATTGTAGGCGGATTATTAGCTCAAAAAACATGTGCATTTGAAGCAGCTGTTGCAGGAGCATTTGTAAATGGTGCATGCGGCGATTTTGTTGCATCAGAAAAAGGTTCTCACATGATAGCAACAGACCTACTAGATTGGATACCACAAGTATTTAGAGATCCTATGGGCCATTTAAAGGTGCAATAGCACATGGAAAATACCAATGAGCATTTTAGTAATGACTTACCTGTGAGAATTAACATATATCATGCGGCACAAGATGACCCTAAAAAAAACACTGCACTGCGATTAGAACGCAGAGGATTTGCACGCATTGTCAAAAAAATAAAATTTTTACCTAAACGAGCCATAGTTCTTAACCCTTTTAGCGAAATAGCATTCTCTCCAGCCGACCGTGAACGCCTTGAAAACTTTGGATTAGCCGCCCTGGATTGCAGTTGGGAACAAGCTCAAAAAGTGTTAGGAGAACACGTTAGAGGTACCAGTCGATGCTTACCCATTTTAATAGCAGGTAACCCCGTAAATTTTGGAAAACTAACCAAACTAACCACAGCAGAAGCCATAGCAGGTGCATTGTATATTGCAAATTTTAAAACAGAAGCAGAGAACATGCTTGGAATATTTCCATGGGGACACACATTTTTTGAATTAAACAAACGCTTTCTTGACAAATACACTACAGCTAAAAACAGCGAAGAAATAATACAAATACAAAAAAATTTATTTGAGAACAAACCTTCCTGCTAGCAAACCATTTATAGCCATAAAAACAATGTTTATCTAAAAAATGAGGGCCACGCTTGGAAACAAATTTTTACATGTTTTTAAGTTCAGTTGTACTGATTTCTCTAAGCGGCGTTTTAATGCCCGGACCAGTATTTGCAGTTACAATACAAAAAGCAGCTAAAAGCAAAATAGCTGGTGTTTTAATAGCTCTTGGACATGGCGTAGTAGATTTTCCTGTAATGTTTTTAATTTATTTCTTACTTAGTCAATTTGTAATCCCAACCTCTGTACAATCGTCAATTGGTGTTATAGGCGGTACTTTTATGGTTTTTATGGGCATTCGAGCGTTTAAAAACCGTAATCATAAAGACAAAAATACCACAAGTTTAAAACGTGACTCTTTATTTGCAGGCATTTGGACTTCAGCTGCTAATGCAGGATTTATATTATGGTGGTTAACTATTGGAACAGTTTTGATTGCAAACGCGCAACTCTTTGGATTCACAGGGTTTTGCATTTTTGCAGGTGTACACTGGTTCATTGACTTCATATGGTACACAGCAGTAGGTCTACTTGTTTTTAAATCACAAAAATTCTGGACAAAACGAGTACATTATGGCATTACCATATTCTGTGCAGGAGTATTCCTACTATTTGGTGTTTATTTTATAAGTTCAGCATTAATGGCTATATTTACCGTGTAGCTATTCTTAGTTAAGGGTTTAAAAGCAACAAAAGCAGAGTTTCACAGATTGTTTTTTATTGTGATTCTTCATGTTAATAGGTTGATGGTAATATGTTTGAGTTTAAAGTTGGTTGTACGGTTTTGCAGTTAGTTGTTGGTGATATATCTGATATGGAAGCGGATGTTGTTGTTAATGCTGCAAATTCGTCGCTTTTGGGTGGTTTAGGTGTTGATGGCGCTATACATAGTAAAGGTGGTCCTAAAATTTTGGAGGAATGTAGACAGATAAGGGCAACTATTTGGCCGGATGGTTTGCCTACTGGTTGTGCTGTTATAACTTCGGGGGGTAATTTGAAAAGTAGATATGTTATACATACAGTAGGTCCAGTTTGGCATGGAGGGTTTCATGGTGAAGCAGACATGTTAAAGCAGGCGTATTGTAACTCGTTAAAACTTGCTGTTGTTCATGGAGTTAAAACTGTTGCTTTTCCATCAATTAGTACAGGTGCATATGGTTATCCGCCTAAAGAGGCTAGTTATGTAGCGCTTGAGGCCATTAAGGATTTTTTTGAAAAAGAAAACTCTATTGAAAGAGTTTGTATTGTGCTTTTTTCAGAACAAATTTTTAACATTTATCTATCTGCTGCTATACAAATTTTTAAGGAAACGTGAATAAAGTGTTAAAAAGTAATCTTTTATGAAGCTTTTGTTATGGATGGTTTTACTATGTTTGTTTTTTTACCGTTTTTTTACTTGCTTTTTCATGTAATACAGGTTCAATAAGAACGAAAAGTACAGTAACATATAAAGTTGCAAATATCACGACTTCAAAAGCAAATAAAAGAGCAAACACTATAAACACGTCACCCATAAGCTGAATAAAAAATGGGAAAAAAAGCAACAACAAAAATAACGGAAAAAACTTTAGATATCCCCACATGACGTTGTCTTTTAGAAACTTGTTTTTTTCATCTGTCAATAACTCTTTTGAAGTTAATCCAATAAAAGCAATACTACCGCTAAGGGCAATACTTGCCACTGTTACAGTACCGTTAATTATTATAGGAATTCTTTGAGAAGAAATATGCAAAAAACCATGTGCAACACGGGTATCAGTGTAATCAATTTGAAGAACCACTAAAATAAACCAGCCGACAAATAAAGCAAATAGTACAAAAATAACTGTTACTATAGCAGCATAACTTTTAGTTAACTATATTTGTTATTTTTCAACAATGAAAACCATGTTTGTAATGTTGGCCTATACCTTATTTGTGTGTGGAATAACGTAAAACTCTAAAATACATATAGTTAATGAAAAACGGAACTGCTATATTAGCAATGTTTTTCTGGCGTGTATCATGTCATTTTGGCTCAAGATAATTCAACATAATTATTGTTACTAAATTTTTTAAATCTTATGTCTGTTTTGTCTACATGACACATAAATGAAATGTACATTTAGTTGGTTAAATGTGTCTGCAGCATTTCTTTTCCGTTAAAGCGTAGTTGTTTATTCTAAAAAGCAGTAACTAATTTTTATGCGTGTGTTAGGGATAAAAAAGGGGAAGGGAAGAAATCGTCAAGAAAAAACCTTATAAACAAAAGAGTATGTTAACATTATGAGGTATCATAATGGTAAAATGTCCCATTTGTGGAAAAGAGACAAAAATCGCAAAGAAAACTTGGAAAATGGCTGGAAAGCCCGATAAACAAGGAAAACGTACCGAGCTAACAATTGGTCTATATGAATGCTGCGGTAAAACGTTTAGGGAAGTTTTAGATAAGAAAAAAATCTAAACAGATTTTTTAACCCTTTTTCCTTTTTTTAAACATTTCATGTGTGTTATCAGCTTTTAATTAATCCTATCTAAATGTTTATAACAATTAATGTTTCTTATTGGAAAGATTGTATATGCATATTCTACAAACGATGAGGCATTCCCCTGAAAGTTGTCCATTAGGCAATTCTAAAAATCTAGATATAATGATACAATGGCTAGAAGATCTTGACATTTTTGCTGCTAAATATGGAATAAAAGTTGTCGGAGCATGGTTTGACAGAGCTGCACACACAGCATACGCAGTTTTCGACACTCCCAGCATGGACGCATTTACAAATTTCGAGTTTGACCCCCACAACATTTCAATAATAACCATAAAAAACATAGAAAAAACAGTTGTTACTTCAGCAAAAGAAACCCTGCTTTTCTTCAAAGAATACAAAGCAACAAAAAAACAACACTAACCCCTTTTTTGAAAAACTCTATTGATTCGTTAAAGTGATTACACACATTTTTTGTTGAAAACCCTTAAGTGGCTGAGTTAACGTATTAACTATGGGGAATGATGTCGCCGTCCCAGTCTGATTAGAAGATGACGAATTCATATAGACAGACCCCGCTTTAAAATCAATCAACAATGGAGTACAAATAAAGAAATTTGTTATCAATAGATTGAAACATTGGAGAAAATGAAAAAATGAAAAGAAGCATTGTGCATATAAACGAAGAAACATGTAATGGCTGTGGACTGTGTGTTCCTAACTGTATTGAAGGCGCTCTTCAAGTTGTTGAGGGAAAAGCTAGAATTGTTAAAGACACCTACTGCGACGGACTTGGAGCATGTTTGGGTCATTGTCCACAGGGCGCGATTACAATAATTGAACGAGAAGCAGAAGCTTTTAATCATGAAGAAGTTCAAGCGTACATAAACAAACAAGTACTTTCGTCATCATCAGCACAAAAAATTCAATGGCCTATAAAAATCGATTTGGTATCACCCACTGCAGCGTTTTTTGAAAACGCAAATATTTTACTTGTAGCTGATTGTGCTCCAGTGGTTCTTAAAAATTTTCAGAATACAGCTGCAGGGAAACAGGTACTTATTGGGTGTCCTAAATTTAATGATGCAAAAGCATATGCAGCTAAATTTTCGGAAATTTTAAAGTTACATAACATTGTTAGCATTATGGTAGTTTACATGGAAGTACCCTGTTGCTCAGGTCTAAAATGGGTTGCACAAAAGGCCTTAGAAGAAACAGGTAAAAAAATACTCGTTAAAGAGTTTGAAGTAAAAATTGGAGGTGAAACTGTTGAACACAGATGATAAATCAACTAATAATAATAGTCAAAAAAATCCTGAAACCTGTCCGGGTATACGTGATTTCCTACAGCCAAAGCCAGCATATACTAATTGTCATGTTTGTGGTAGTGAACTGGAGGTATGGAGTGATGAGGATAAAACAACATGCCTAAGTTGTGGTGCTGAATGGAAACGACCTGCTGATGATGCTGCTTGTCTCTCATATTGTCAATATGCAGATAAATGTAGAGCAATAATTGCAGAAAGAAAACGGTAACTCACACTTTTTTAACATTTTTTTGTTTATTATGTACAGAACATTTTCTTGTTGTCTACATGAAAGTATGCAGACGTCATAAAAGCGTTGTCAAATTTGTAAAGTATTTCTTTTTAATGTTTCATAACTGTTATTATGGGTTACAGGTGTTATTCGAGTTTTTTGTATATGATTGTTAGTAGGAAGGCGGTAACTAGGATAAACACGATGAATCCTGCTGTGACTATGTTAAATAATGCGGATAGTATGATTCCTGTAGTTGTGCATAGTGTGCTAAAGAGTGTTGTTGCAAGTAGGGTTTTTTTGAATGACATGTTTAATTTTAAAGCGCATAGTCCAGGTATTACTAAGAGTGCCACTACAAGTATTGTGCCGATAACTTTAATGGATAATACAATGGTAATTGCTATTAGTAAATCGAAAAGTATTGTTAAACGGTTTGTAGGTATACCCATTATTCGTGCGTTTTCTTCGTCAAAAACCATAGAGAGCAGTTCTCTGTGGAAGAAACCGATGAATAATAAAACAAACGCACTTAGAAAAGCTACCAGTATCAAATCATTAAAAGCTATAGTTAAAATGGATCCGAAAAGGTAACTAAATAAGTCAATATTAAATCCTCCAGCTATGCTTATAATAATTAAACCTGTTGAAAAGCCTAAGGCTAACATTACCGCCACTGAGGAATCTGAGGGAGCGATTTTCTTTCGTCTCATATAAGATATGGCAAAAACAGCTAAAATTGAAACCCCTAAAGCAGTAATTAAAGGATTAATACCCAACAAGAGTCCTAAAGCTATACCGCCAAACGCTGTGTGTGCAAGCCCATCGCCTAACATAGCTTCTTTTTTAAGAATTAAAAACAAGCCAACTATCCCGCAGACTACTGCAACAATTATACCGCCTAATATAGCATTTTGGAAGAATTGATAACCAAAGGGGTTAAACAAATTAAGGCTCATCTACGAAATCTCCTTCACAATTATGTCGATGATACACAAAATGGAAATGTTCTCCATATGCGCGTTTAAGCATTAAATTAACATCTAACTCTTTGGTAATTTCGGCAAGCTCTACAGTTTTGTTTATACACATAACTTTTGACATACGACAAAAAACAGATGTTAAGTCATGGGTAACAATTAATATAGTTATTTTACGTTCAATATTTAAGTCTCGTAGTTTTTTGTAAAACTTTTCTTGCGCATTTGAATCAACACCGACTATGGGTTCATCAAGCAAAATTAACTCTGGATTATGCGTTAGCGCTTTTGCTACAAACATACGTTGTTTCTGTCCACCAGACAATTTACCAATACGTCTATGAGCAACATCACTTAAACCCATGAATTCAAGATTATCCTCGACTACTTGCCAATCTTTTTGCGTAAATCTTTTGCCTAATTTACCATTTTTTATACAACCTAAGGAGACAAGTTCACGAACTGTTAGTGGAAACTGGTCTTCAAAATTGGTTGCTTGTTGAGAAATGTATGCAATTTTTTGCCATGAAGAAAAACGGTTTAACTCTACACCAAACAGATGAATAGAACCTTGAACGTATGGTAAAAATCCAAGTAGAGAACTTAAAAGAGTGGTTTTTCCACCACCATTAGGTCCAACTATACCTATATAGTCGCCTCTGTTAATAGTAAACGTTGCATTTTCTATAACAGTCACACCATTACGAACTACGCGGAGGTTTTTTGCTTCTAAAATAGGTGTAACGTTTTGCATATTTTAATCTCCGCCTTGTGTAGCTAAACCTATTTGTAAATTGGCAAGATTTGTCTGCATTTGCTCTAAGTAATCTAAACCATCTTGTGGTCCTATCATTAAATAAAGTTTTAACACTTCAACAGTTTGACCTGTTTGAGCTTGAACTTCGGTTTGTATTGTTTTAACATAATTACTGGAATACACAGGATCAACAAATAAGACATATATTTGGTGTTCTTTTATTTCTTCAATTAAATTTATTAACGTTCGAGTACTTGGCTGCTCATCTGCTGAAAGGCCAATTACACTATATTGCACAAAACCGTATCGTTCAGCTAAATAACCAAATGCGCCATGTGAAACAAAAATAGCATTTTTACTTGCACTATTGATACCATTTTTGTATGCAGTGTCTAGTTGTTCTAATTGTTGCTTTAGGCTCTGCCATTTTTGAGTGTAATAATTTTCATGTTGTGGATCAACTGTAATTAGCGTATTGTAGATTATTTCTGCCTGTTGCTGAGCCATGTATGGACTTATCCATGTGTGTGGATCATATAAACCGTGATCATGATCGTCATGTTCGTCTTTGCAATTGTCATCGTGTTCTTGGTTTGTTAAAAGTTTCAAATTATTTGTTGTTTTAACTATTACTCTATTTTTTGTATTTGATAATGAAGGTAAAATTTCTTCCTCTAACCAATGATCTGCATCTGCGCCGTTGTAGAAGATTATGTTTGCGTTTTCAGCTGCTGTTATATGTGAAGCAGATGGTTCCCAATTGTGAATTTCAGTGTTGTTTGGGATAAGTTGTGTTATTTCTACGTATTCTCCACCTATTTGCTGTGTTATGTATGTTAGAGGGTAAAAGGTGGTAACGATTTTTAGTTTATCTGATGTTTTAGGAGCGTTTGAAGTAGTTATAGAGTAAACTATTACGGATGTTAGGATTATAGATACTATCAGTATGCTTGCGAGGAATGCTTTCTGTTTTTTGTTCATAAATGTTTTATAATCCACACATTATTAAAGTTATTTAAAACCTTAATAAACAATTAATTTTTAAACATAAAAAATTAGTAAATATTATTAACAACACAAGAACATATTAACAAACAGATAAACATGACCATAATAAGCCTATCCATACCTGACAAACTAATAACACAAATCGACCAAACCATGAAAGAAAAAGGCTACGCCAGCAGATCAGAAATCACCCGACAAGCCCTAAGACACTACCTAACAGAAGACATAAAAATAGAAGACATACACAACGAAGAAACAGTAGCCACAGCAACACTCATCTACAAAGAAAACATCAACAGACAACAACTATCTGAAACCCAACACCTACACAGCGGACTAGTAACAACCTTCCTACACACCCACATACACCAAGGATACTGCCTAGAAGTAATAATACTAAAAGGACAAGCCCATCTCATAAAAAAATTCATAGACAAACTACGCCAAAACGAACACATAACACAAATAAAAATCTCAATCATAAACCAAAAATAACAAAAAGAAAACATTATCTACAGCCATCTTGCTCGTTAGCGATTTTGCCTGCAAACATTTTTTATCAAACCATTTACAAAATATTGAGAAAAAAAGATGACAATGCAAGAAACACTAATTATCAAACTAAAAGAAGAAGCAACAAAGAAGAACCTAAGTTTCTCAAGACTAATAGAAAACAAACTACAAGGAATGCAATAAGGTAAGGGAATAACAATGAAAATAACATGCCCTATATGTGGTATTGAAGGACTGCTACAACAAAGAGGCAACAGTAACAGAATACAACATTACAAAGGATACAAAGAAGGAAAGCGTATTTACTCTTATCATAAAATGGAAGTAAATGGAAGTAAACCACAGGAAGTAAAAACACTCAAACTAAGCTCTAAAAGCGAAAGTTGGTGGGCCGAACCGGATTCGGACCGGCGACCTTCTGCACGTCAAGCAGATGTCCTAACCAGGCTAGACGACCGGCCCACATTGTAGAACACTGCATAGTTGACTTCAAGCTGGTATTAAACCGTTTTCCTTCTAATTAGCATATATTTTTAAAATTTGGGCGTATCTTTAAAAAGCGAATTATTATTTCATCGCAAAAATTTAACAGTGACTTATAAAAAAAGAAAAAAGGGTTGGTTGTTGTTTATTTCTTTTTGAGAACTATTAGGCCAACGAAGACAATTGCAATAATTATTACAATGCCTACGATGAAAGCGTATAGTGCGTATGGTGACTCTGAAGTTTCTGCTGCGGGTATTACTACTAATTCTGTGTATGCGTCAGTTTTATAGTATGAAGCTGAGCCGTCAAAGCTTGCGTAGATGTAGAATTGGCCGTCTTTGTCAGGTGTAAAGTTAAAGCTGAATCTGCCGTTTGCGTCGCTTACTGTAGTTCCTAAGTGTACATAGTTGCCGTTTGGATCAACAGCGTCAATAGTAATTTTGACACCGCTTACCATTGGTTTTGGGTGTTGTTTGTAAACATAGAGCATCCATTCGCTCATGTAGTCGTCAGAAATTGCTGGGACACCGTTAGGGAAACGTAGCCGAATTTCCATATCTTCTGTGCCTGGTGAAACGTCCATTATAGTTCCTCTAATTAGAATAGGCTTGTTTACTGCAACTGCTATATCAGGTGCTGTAACAGTCATTGCGCTTGGACCTTTACCTATTGCATAAATTCGTTGGTCATATGTATCCTGAGCAACAATAATGCTATCGCCAATAAGTGAACGTCCACCCCAATGAGTCTGACGGAATGCTCCATCGATTCTCCAAACGATATCACCAGTTTCTACATCAAGTGCAAAATATGGTGCGCCTCTTGGCTTAGGGTCTTGAGCAGAGTGTTCCTCAGTGCCAAAGTAGATCATACCACATGAAATAAATTGTGGTCTAACCCACCAGTTTGCCGCCAAATAAGATTCAATGTATGTATCAAATACTTCATGTGTCCAAAGGGTTTGTCCTGTCTTGACATCACGGCAATATATGATACCGCCAGCACTAACTGAGATGTGTTTATTGTATACGATAACTGTTTGAGAAGCTATACTAGAACCGACCCATGCGTCTGCATAAGATTGTTGTTCTTGTGTTTTCCACATGTATTTGCCTGTTTCTAAGCTAAAAGCGTAGTGCATTCTGCTGTTCTTTACCCATGAGGTAATTACATAATCCTCTTTACTTACTGCTGACCATGAAAATGTGCCATTAGGATCCTCGTTTGCGTCAGGTAATGTATACGCCTCGTTTCTGAATAATACACGTCCTTGTTCGCCTGCTTTAAGACTGATTGCTGACAGCGTTATTGTCCCACCTGTAGTACTGCCATAAATAACACGGTCTTCTGGGAACGCAACAACTAGAGAGCCTGTTATAGCTCCTGCACCTATTGAGACATTAAGGTCAAATCCACGTGCTGTAGCATCATAAACAACGCCCTGAACTTGGCTACCCCAACTGTCCATCATACCACTTTTACCTCTAGTAACTACCCAGCTAGAGTTCCATTGTAACAAGTGCCAATTTGGACTCTCAGTAGTTCCATAGTTAACTAGTTGGTATTTTAACATTTCACCGTTTGGACCATTATAAATTGTTCCAGCTGGAACATTAGTCATGTTGTATACAAGTTCGCCAGTTGCGGGTTCAACTGCAATCATAGTAGTGCCGCTAGTCAACCAAAGATGTGCAAATACACCACGGTTGTTTAAGCAAAGCCATATAAGCAGTTGGCCTTGGGTTATTCTTCCATCATTAGTTAAGCCAATGTCGTATGATTTTTCCCAGAGTGTTCTACCTGTGCGTAAGTCAACTGCAACAATTGTGTTTCTTTGATGAGGAATTGAACCGTTTACTACACCCATTGCACCACTATTCGCGTTTGCAGCTGTAGCTTGATTATAAGAACCGCCACGGTTGTAGTATAGAACGCCTGCAATAATAACAGAACCTCCAAATTTGCCTTCATAAGCATCACCATCTTGCATACTAAATACGCCAGTCTCTCCACCTGATAAGCCACCTAGAGTATCGCCAATTGGTTTAGTCCATAAAATGTGTGGACTTTGAGGAGCATCATTATGCGGAGCAAAAGCATTTAATGGTCTGGCTATCCAGCTACCCATAATGGACCACCATTCACGCATTTGTGAATCAACAGGTCTAGTCCAATATTCATCTGGAAGGTCAAAACCTGGATGTTCGGGTTTCCATTCATTTGATACCCTCAGTATTATAACTTCGCTTTC
>Ga0209737_10000431_pt1 | contig 35108 bp, 36 predicted proteins | sample TergutCu122P3_FD_187284 | JGI IMG/M metagenome (GOLD analysis project Ga0209737, IMG submission 187284) | Cubitermes ugandensis P3 segment gut microbial communities from Kakamega Forest, Kenya - Cu122 P3 (SPAdes) (version 2) | ecosystem: Host-associated > Arthropoda: Insects > Digestive system...
CTCTAGAAGTTCTTCGAAGGTTATTGGCTCAAGGCTGTCATAAAATTCAAGGGCTTGTTCCGAGGTCATCTTTTTTGTGTAGTTCAACGCATTGCTCCGTGAATGTAAATTGTAAAGTGCTAAAATAATGTATGTTTTATTGTCCTAAGCCGTAGATTTTTTGCTTTTCTACGGCTACGTGCTTCCATGTTACGCTTTTTGCTGCTGGAGTTGACACCCCCCTTGAACAGTTTTTTCTTGCTACCCCCCCCACGGTGAAAGATACTCTTTTGTGTTGAGCTGCACAAGTGCCTCGTTGGCTGTTTTGTCTATTGTGAACTCGAAGCAATAAACAAACATTCTTGTTTCGACGAGCGTATCTATTGTGTCCTGCTGCGATGCGTATTTTTGAACGGCAACTGAAACCAAGCATCAGATGCGCTGCTGTTTGGCGGTTTCGTTCGACGACTGCAAAGATGGGTCTATTTGGAAAAGCGCGCCCGCACCTCCTCGTTTGGATAATATCTGCCATTGCTGTTAAAGTGTTTGAGAAAGCCGAAAGGGTTATATATTTTGAGCGATTTTTCTGAATGTTATAAAACCAGCGCAGTTTTTCTAAACATCCTTCTTGGCTTTTTCCGGTTTCTTTCAAAATGGCTTCCATTTCAGGCTCGAAGTTGTTTCCCAGCTCTTCTTGCATTATTCCACAGATACCAACATAATTTGGGTTGAGGGTCAAGCCAGCCAGGTTATTCAGAAGAGCAGAGAATACACTTGTCTTGAAGAACTGGGCGAAGGGGTGGCCACAGGACGCTTCATTGGAGTGCTGGCGAACGATGCAGTTAAACTGGGTGGCAGTGGGAAAAAGCAATTCAGCTTTTCTCTACAAGGCCATAGCCATGTGAGTTTTTTTCTAAGCAACCACGGGTACGTCTCTTTCTGGAGGAGAATGGAAAGGAGCCACCATGCGTCGAGCTCATACAACCTCATCCACTGGCAACGACAGCCCTCTTTCTGCCGCCCCTTGCCCTCTCCGTGAGGTAGCGAGGGGTTTTTTGTGTTGGTGGTGACCCAAATGTTCACGAAAGGGGCTATGCTGCTGGGTTTGAGTCATTGATTGCGCGATGCGTTGGGGGCGGCGGTATCTTGTGGGGTGGCACATTGCCTTCTCCCAACCCTCTCACGCTTTGCCGTGTGCAGATTCAACCTGCAACCAGTCTAACCCCGTTTGAGGGCGCCCGCCACCACCTCGGCAATGTCCAGTACTTGCAGCTGCTCCTCTTTCCCCAAGTCTGAGAGCGCATCCCTCAACATGGTGTGGCAAAACGGACACGCCACCGCTACGCAGGCTGTGCCTTCCCCGGTTTTGGGGGGCCCTCCCTCCAGGGTTTGGATGGCCTCCTTTGTGCGGTGGTGGTTCATGCGCTCTCCTATATGCTCCTCCATCCACATGCGGGAGCCGCCTGCCCCGCAGCATACACTCTCGCGCTTTTTGCGCTGCATCTCCACCATCTCCAGGCCTGGAATGGCGGCCAGCACCTGGCGTGGCGCTTCGTATACGCGGTTGTGGCGGCCCAAGTAGCATGGATCATGGTATGTCAACTTGGGAATGTCCGAGGCCGAAAGCTCCAACTTGCCCTCGGAAATTAATTCGGCCAAAAGCTCTGCGTGGGAGAGGACGCGGTAATTCCCACCAAAGCGGGGGTATTCATTCTTCAGCGTGTTATAGCAGTGAGGGCACTGCGTTATAATGGCCTTCACGCCCAGGCTGTTGAAGGTTTCCACATTGGCCTGCGCCAGCGTCTGGAAGAGGTATTCATTTCCCGCGCGCCGGGCCGGGTCTCCCGTGCACATTTCCCGCTTGCCCAGCGTCGCAAAACTCAAGCCTGCGCGCCCAAGCAAAACCGCCATGGCGCGCGACACCTTCTTCATGCGCTCGTCGTAGCTGCCGGCGCAGCCTACATAAAACAAATAGTCATAGCGGCTGCCCTCCTCCCACTTGGGGAGGGCCAACGCCCCCTCCCACGCGTCTCTCGTTTCTTGCCCCAGCCCCCAGGGGTTGCCTTGGCGCTCCATGCCTTCAAATACCCGCTGCAACTCTGCGGGGAATTGCGCCTCCACCTGCACTTGAAAGCGGCGCATGTCTATCAACCGAGGAATGTTCTCTATAAATACCGGGCAGGCCTCCTCGCAAAAGCCGCAGGTGGTGCAGGCCCATAGGGTTTCCTCCGTCAACAGCTCCCCTACGAGGCGGGCCTCCTCCACCGTTGCTTCCCCTTCCGCCGGCTTTGGGGTTTGGGCCGCCTCCGCCAGCGCCTTCTCGTTGCGCCACAAATAGGCGCGCAAAGCCAGGTTGAGGCCTTTGTGGGAGAGCGGCTTTTGCGTCAGGTGCGTCGGGCAATGCGTTATGCAGCGGCCGCACTCGGTACAGGAGTTCAAGTCGAGGCCCTGCTTCCAGCTGAGCTGGGAAAACGCGCGCACGCCGAATTCCTCTTTCTCAAGGTTGGGTGTAGGCAAAGCCGCACTGGCGGAGGCCTGGGGTTGCACAGGCAACCGCTGGAAGAAGACGTTGGGGAGGGCCAACAGCACGTGGAAATGTTTGCCGCGCGGAAGGAGGTTTAAAAACACCAACACCAGCACAAGGTGCAGCCAGAAGGAGACAAGCGCAACGAGGAAAGCTGCCTTGGAAGGCATTTGCAGCAGAGCGGCCAGCCCGCTGGTAACAGGCTCCACCCAGGTGAAGGTTGCGCCCAGGGCGCCCTCCTGCTCCCCCTTGTGTATGGCAGCGCTCATATGCCCTGCGCCAAACAAAAACTCCGTCAGCATGAGTGCGGCGATGAAGCCCAGCACCACAAAAGCTTTGGCGGAGGCCGTCAGCCGAGGGGGGCGTCGCAGGCGCCAGAGGGTGAAGTAGAGGACGCCTACCAGGGCCGCAAGGGCCACCCCGTCTTTGAGGAAGAGGTAGGCTTCATAGGCGGCTTTGCAAAGGGGGCGCGTGTGCCAAAACGGCGCCTCTGTGTTTATCAGCAGCGCAAGAAGCTCCGAGGAAAACCCCATCGCAAACAGCGAGAGTGTACGCAGCAGCAACACCATGAAGGCGCCGAAAATGAAAATGTGTACAAGGCCCGGCCAAAACTCCGGCGCACACAGCAGGCGCTTTTGTCCAAAGCCAAACTGAAGCAGCTTCTTCAGGCGAAGCCCCAGGGGTTTGGTCCGCACCTGGTCATCCGCGGACAAAGCTTTGAGAGCGCGAAGGCGGCCCCGCATTGTCCACGCAAAGGCCGTCAAACCCACCAATAAGAGAAGAAGTGTCAGCAGAGGATTCATGGCAAAGGCGACAGGGGGTGAAGAAGGGGCCAACAAAAAAGTGCACGAAGAGGGAGACAAAATATATAAAAACACAGCTGCGCGCAGAAACTTTTTGCTTTTTCGCTTTCTTGCGACGACATGTTAGGTTTGAAGGAAGCCCTCGCCTGCATTTAACGAAAACTTTTAAAAAAGCTTACACATGCCACAAGCCAAAAAACCCCCCGCCCGAAGAAAAGTGTCGACTGCTTCCAAAACCGCCTCCTTCAAAAGGGCTGCACAATCCAAAAGTACGGCCAAAAGCACGGCCGCAGGCCCGGCCAAGCCAAGGCAAGCCAAAGCTTTTGAAAAGCCCAAAGGCTTAGCGCCCAAAGGCCCGGCCTATACAACTTCGCCGAAGCTGCTTCGCAAAGACAGCGTGGAGCGGCCCCCTTCTTCTGGGGGGCGTGCCAACGTCTTCGCCTCCAAGCCGGTTGCTGCCGGGAGTGCGAAGCCGGTTGTCGCCAGGAGTGCGAAGCCGGTTTTCGCCCGAAGCGCGAAGCCAGTTGCTGCCAGAAGCGCAAAGCCGGTTGCTGCCAGCGGCGCAAAGCCGGTTGTCGCCAGGAGTGCCAAGCCGGTTGCTGCCGGGAGTGCGAAGCCGGTTTTTGCCAGAAGCGCGAAGCCGGTTGCTGCCAGGAGTGCGAAGCCAGTTGTCACCAGGAGTGCGAAGCCGGTTGTCGCCAGGAGTGCCAAGCCGGTTTTCGCCCGAAGCGCGAAGCCGGTTGCTGCCAAGGGCGCAAAGCCGGTGGAGTCCAAGCCTGCGGCGGGGTTCCGAAAGCAGCGTTTGGGCAAACCCAGTGCCAACAAGCCCAGCGCCAACAAGCCCAGCTCCAACAAACAAGGCCCCCAACAACACAGCCTGAAAAAACAGCGCCTCCCCCGGCCAGGTGCTGCCCGGAAGAGTGCTCAAAAACCAAGTGCGCACAAACCCGCTGCGAAAAAAAGCATGCTTGCCAGCTTGCCTCAAAGCAACCCCGAGGCGTTGAAGCTTGCGCGCAGCATGGCCAAGCTGCTTTTGGAGAAGAAAGCCGCGGACATTGTGCTGTTTGATGTCTACCAAAAGTCCAGTTACGCGGATGTCATTGTGGTGGCCTCGGGCGAGTCGGAGCCCCACCTCTCCTCTTTGTCAAAGCACCTCTGGGAGTCGCTCAAAAAAGACAACTTGCGCCCCCACAGCGTTGAAGGCAGTGGGAATACGGCGTGGGTTTTGATGGACTTTGGTGATGTTGTCGTTCACCTCTTCTCGCCTGAAGTCCGCGCGCTCTATGACTTGGATGGTTTGTGGAGTGATGTACCGCGGGAGCAGTTTGGTTAAGCCCCTCTGAGACAAGCCCTCGAAGGTTGCCCCTCCCTTGGAGTTGTTTTTTGAAAATCCGCCTCCTCTCTTTTGGAAAAGACAAGTCCGGGCTGTTTTCCGAAGCCCTCGCGGAATACGCCCAGCGGCTTTCTCGCTACGTCGCTTTTGAAATGTTGGAATTGCCGGCTTCACGCCTTCAGGGTGCCTTGGCCAAAAGCGAGGAGGCCGGCCGCTTGCTCAAACACTTGGGAGCGAGGGAGGCCCTGTGGGCTTTGGACGAGGGCGGTCAGCTGTGCAGCAGTGTGGAGTTGGCCGGGAAGCTTAAGGCACAACAAATGAGTGGACAAAACCTCTGCCTCGTTATTGGAGGCGACGAAGGGTTGGATGCCGCGCTTCTAAGTCGCTCCAGGTTTGTATTGTCCCTCAGCCGGATGACTTTGCCTCACCGTATGGCGCGGCTTGTGCTGGTGGAGCAACTCTATCGCGGGTTTTGTATTCTCAGGGCGGAGCCTTATCATCGGTTTTAGTTTTTGCTCGTCCGCCCGCCCCCCTTGTCTTAGTGGGCTTTCCCGGAAACCGCCTTGGAAAGCGCCTTATGTACCGCCTCAAGGGCTTTTCGCGCTTCAAGCAATTCTTTGCGCTCCTGCTTGAGCTCTTCCACTTGCGAGGCCAAAGAAGCTCTGTCCTGTGAGAGCAGCTGGTGGGCCACCATCAACTGCTCCGCCTGCGTACGCAAGGCTTCCAGCTCGCCGGCCAAAGCTTCTTCTTCATCAAGGCTTGCCACCAGCGCCTCCTCGCGTTTTTGAAGCTCCTCCTCCTGCTGGACACAGCGCTCCTTGAGGGTGCCAAGTTCCGCACGCGCCTGCTGCAAAAGCACCAAGGTTTCATCGCGCTCTGTTTCAATGGCGAGCATTTCTTCTTCCAATTCGCTCATGAGTTTCAAGCGCTCTTTCATGTCGCTTGAAACCTGCTCCATCTCCTCCATCCGCATACGGGCTGTTTCCGCCGCCTCTTCTGCTCGCCGCTCCGCCGCCTCCAGGTTTTGAGCAAGTTGCAGGTTTTCTTCGCGCAGCCTGGACATTTCCAGCTGCAGTTGAGCGATGCGCCCAACGGCCAACTCTCCGGCCTGGAGGGCGGTAGGAGGCAGCGGGAGGAACCCGGGGTTTTCGCGCGCAGCCTTAAGGCGCTCTTTAAGTCGCGTACGCCGCTGGGCAAGCGCTTGCTGAGCAGACTCAGGCGCCGTTGCAGAGGCCGGAGAAGGCACGCAGGAAACAGCAGGGGGCGCAGGCACTGTTTCAGGCGAAGGGGGATTCGGCGCCGCAGGCACACGCATTGCGGAAGGGGTATCGTTTTCTCCAATGGCTTTTCTGAGCGCTTGAACGGCAGTCAAGGGGGTCTCTTCGCGTTGTGCGGCTTTGCTTTTAACGGCGGCGGCAAGGCTTGCAAGGGCTTCGTACTCAGGCGGTTTGGCCTCTGGCGGCACCGTGGTCTCTTCCTGAGCGGCGGCAGTTTCGGTTTGCCATTTCAGCCTGGGCTTAAGTCTCGGGACATTTTGGTCAAAGGATTTTTTCACTTTCTTCTCTCGGAGGCAGGGGATTGGGACGACACCCCATGGGTAAGTGTGGTGATGATAAAATGAAGGAGTGTTTGAATGTCTTGCGCGCCCTTGCTGTCGCGGTCTGAAAGAAAAATGGGGCGGCCTTCGCTCGAAGCCTGGGCAAATTTGGTGCATTGGCGGATGACGTGGGGCATCAAATAGTCCGCGTAGTGGCGCTTTAAAGCGTCAAGGGCTTCTTTGGCCAGCTTGAAGGTTTGGTTGAATGCGTTGACGATGATAAAAATGTGCTCCAGCATATGCCCCAAATCCTCTTCGAGGTTTTGCAGGGTTTCAAACAACAGGCGCAGTCCATGGAAAGACAAAAAATCCGCCAGAACGGGGATGAGCAAGTCCGTGGAGGCGATGAGTGCGTTGAGGTTCAAAAGGCCAAACGAAGGAGGCGCATCAAAAACAATGAAGTCATAGCGGGGCTCAAGCTCTTTGATGGCGGATTTCAGTTTAAATTCACGGCCTGCCATGGGCATGAGGACCAAGTCCACGGTGCTCATGTTGAGGTTGGCGGGCACAAACTCCAGGTTAGGGAGCGCCGTTTTCTGGACGATGGAGGAGAGCTTGGTTTTTTTCTGAAAGACATCCAACAAGGTTTGGGGAAAGTCCTCGCCCTCAAAGCCGAGGCATTTGGTAGCGTGCCCTTGAGAGTCCAGGTCCACCAGAAGCACGCGATAGCCCATTTCCGCCAGACGCCACGCATAGGCGGTGGACAAGGAAGTTTTCCCAGTGCCTCCCTTGAAATTGAGAAACAACTGTCTTCTTTTTCCGACAGCAGGCGGGAAACGCCCCAGTTGGTCACGCAAGCCCCAAATTTCCTCAGGAGACCACTCGTATTGCCGTTTGTAAGCCATCAGCTCAGCAGGCTCCAAACCAAGCATTTCAGCAGCAGTCTTCAAATTATAGCGCGGTATCTCCATGGGGCTTTCGTGGCTAAGCAATGAAATACTTTTGTCCCCGCCGGAGGACTTGTCCTTGCCGCTCAAGCTCCAACAGCGAAGTGGCGAGGGTTTGGGTGGATTCTCCTGTCAGAGAAATGAGTTCCTCCTGTGTTTTGCCACGCAGGCTGGCCCTCAGTGCGCTCAGCAGTTCCGAAGAAAGCATTTCGTTGGACATTGTGTCGTTAGAAAACATTGCGTCGTTAGAAAACGTTTCATTGCTTTGTGCCATTTGCGGCTGTGCGGGTTGTGGAGGGGCCTGCTCAAGCGTCAGAGCAGCCGTCTCGGGTTGGGGTTGAGGTTGCAAAACTGAAGAAGCAGGCGGGAGGGGCTTAGAAGCAAGCCCCGAGTGTGGATGTTTCAGGCGGCGCAGGAGGCGTTGGCGCTCTGCTTGCTCCAGGGAGGGCAGCGAAGTCCAATCCTCGTTGGAATGTTTGCTGAGTGCTTTGGCGGCGGCAGTGCGTACTTTGAGGCTTTCGTCGTTGAGGGCGCGCAGAAGCTTGGGTTTAGCGGCCTCCTGCTGGGAGATGGACAGGACATAGGTTGCGACGGCGCGCACATCCGGGTTTTCGTCTTCAAAAGCGACGCTGCCTAGACGCAGCGTTTCTGCTGGGGACAGCCCCATAAGCCACAAGGTTGCCCGACGGCGGACGCCGGCGTCTGCGTCTTCCAATGCGGCCAAAAGTTGTGGTGTGGCAGCGTTCGCGTCCATGTGTATCAGCGCTTTTATAGCAGCAAGGCGCAACTTCGGGTTAGGTGAGTTTGCATGAGGTGCGACAAAAGGGACGCCTTCTGTTTTGGCAAAAGCAGAAAATGCGTCCATAAGCGCTATCAGCACCTCATCGTCCGTCTCTGCATGAATGGCTTGTCCCAGCGCAGGCGCAGCAGAGGCCCTGCCCAGAGACTTCAGACGCATGGCCGTTTTCAGGCGGGTATGGGCGTCAGCCGAAGAAAGCTCCCGAAGCCCAAGTTCCAACACGGTGTCTGCGAGCGGTTTTTCACTGGCCTGCAGGGCTTTTTGCTCCTGGGTGCTGACGTCCAGGCGCCCCTGCTTTGCGAAGGAGGTGCCAAAGGCTTCCGTAGATTGCGGAACAGGTTGGGGCACCCAGCTTGTCGCCGGAGGGTGCTGAGGGTGCAAGCTCGTCACTTGAGGATTGTTTTGAATGTTCAGCAACTCGCTGCGCAGCAGAGCAATGAAGTGAGCCAAGTCAAAAGTAGCTGTCTCTCCCGGGTTTTGAATTTGTGCGGCCTCCAGAATTTTTCCAACCCATTCGGTGCGCTCCCTGCGAAGGGTTTCCATTTTTTCGATGGTTTCATCTTTATCGGCCTGTGCATGCCGCAGGCGAAGCTCCGTTTCGGCAAGCTTTTTGGACAACTCAACCTCGCGCTTTTTGGCGGATTCGAGCTGTTGGCGCAGGGTTTCTGCCTCTGCCGTCGCCCGTTTTGAGTCAGCCAGGAGCTGCTCCTGGCGTGCTTCAAAGTAGACAATTTTTTCAAGAGCGCTCTTGAGGAGAAGCTCTGGTTTTTCATATGTAGGCATTGCATTGTCCAAAACCGAAGGAAGTTTCTTTTAACCTCGCTAACTTCTCTTGCAAACGCAATGAAAACATTGTTTTAAACGAAGAAGTTGTGAGAGAAGAAAAAGCGCGGCCAAAGTCTTTCGTCGTTGAGTTCTTGCTTGCAAAAGTGGATATGCGAGAATGCGTCAAAAGTTATAATATAGGTTGTTGGGAGGCGGATAGCCTTCTTATTGTTTCTGAGTGGAGCGGGCGTAGGGGCGTTTTAAAATTTTTAAGTGAGAGGCGCTTGGCTTCTTTCCACAACGTTTCAAAATTACTTGGAGAAATAAGTTCATGTTAGATTCCATTACACCTGTGGAAATTGCACCCGGGACTTTCTGGGTAGGCAAACGCGATCCCAAAAGCATTTTTCACGCCAACCCCTATTTACGTGTTTTCGAGTCGCGTCACCCTCAAACACGCCAGCGCATGCAGTTTAACTTGCTGGTAGACCCTGGCTCCTCGACGGACTTTGCGGTTGTCAGCAGCAAGACAGCAAGCCTCATTGGCAGCCTTGAGCGCGTTTCGGCACTCTTCATCAACCACCAGGACCCTGACGTATGCTCCTCTGCGCCGCTGCTGATGGCGCGCTACTCGCCGAAGGCGGCCATTTTGACTTCGGAAGACACCTTCCGCCTCATCATCCACATGGGATTGCCTCGGGAGCGTTTCTTGTCGTTGGACCGTTTTGCGCAGGGGATTACGCTGCCGACGGGGCACCAGGTTCTTCCCGTCCCCAGTCCGTTTTGTCACTTCAAGGGCGCCGTTATGCTCTATGACTTGGAGACGAGGGTGCTGTTCTCCGGTGACTTTCTCGGAGGCCTAACGCCGGAGGGAGTGCAAGGCATTGAGGCGGATGCTTCCGACTGGGCTGGCATTCGCGCTTTCCACCAGATGTACATGCCGACGCGCATTGCTTTGGCGCGCACTGTGGAAGCCATCCGTCGCTTAAGCCCAGCGCCCGAAATCATCGCTCCACAACACGGACGCATTTTGCGCGGGGAGCTGATTGATGAATTCCTGGAACGCCTTTCGACTTTGCCGGTGGGGTTGGATTTGATTGAGGAGTCGCAGGAGCCTTTGGCTGCGTGGAACCATGTGTTGATGCGCATTTTGAGTGCAGCCAGAGATTTGCTCGGCCCTGAAGTGGATGTACGCCTGAGTGAAGACCCTGCGCTTGCTGAAACGCTCAGCTTTACGGACAAAGGCGTCATCATCAACGCGCGTGGCCGTTGGACGGTGGAGAAGATTTTGGAAATTCTCACGGTGAACGAGCCGGCTTCCATTGCCAACATTCTCAAGACAGAAGCGGTTGCCGCTGCAGACCAGATGCAGCTTCCAACGCCGCATATTGTCCTTGAGGAGCAGCAGGGGCAAGCAGCCATTCCCGTCTCTTAAGGAGCCGGCATGCCTCTTTATCCCGAGCACCGAACTGTAGGCGCGGCTTTGCCTGTGGAGCGCGTCACTTCGCTGGAGATTGACGTTGGTGCCCGGCACAGGCGCGTTGAGGCATTTGAGCGTAAGGCCCACGAGCAGCACCCAAAACGCGAGGGGCCTTCGTTTGCTCAGGTGCTTGAGAACAAACAAAAACCCTCGCCTTAACTCCCACCTCTTGGGGTCCCCCTCGGGTGTCCGGACGCCACGCAGCCTAGGAATGCTTCCTTCGCAAACCAGCGGATGTCCGTTGGGTGGCCCGCGGGGGCTTTGTTTAACAAAAAAAGGCCTTTCCTGCAGAGTGTGTTAGGCTCCCTTCTCCATGGCTTGGCCACCCTCTGTCTTGGAGTGATTCCAATGCGCACCGTTTTTTTGGCAGTTCTCTTCCTGGGTGTTTTTGCAAGCGTTGGTGTTTTTGCGGAAGCAAAGAGCACTTCGCCTCAAAAAAGCAAATCCGCCAAGCCTAAACCGCCTCCACAAAATGCGTTAGCCAAAACCAAAGCCGCCAAGCCTGCCAAAGCCAGAGTTGCCAAAGTCAAACCCGCCGAAACCCCGTTGCCTCCAAAACCCAAGCCTGCCGAGTTGTGCATAGAAAACATTGAATTTTCATCGGTCAATCACTTTCTAGAGGCCTTTGAGGTTAGGCAGGATGCGTTTGACAACCTCCCTGTGGAGGTGAAGTGTTTTGTTGCCAACGCTGTAGCGTGTGAGCATTTTGCAGGAGAAGAGCCTTATGACAAAGACAGAGAAGCTTTTGTCTACGAGGCCTTAAAACAATATTGCTCTGCCGCACGAAACCAGTTGAGGCCTCTGGAAAAGAAATACGCCAACCGGGAGGAGGTCCTGCGGGTGTTGGCGATATGCGAAAAGGATGCTCAAACCGTTTGTGCTGACTAGACCGTTTCTACTTTTTCAACAGACCGGTTTCAATTGAGCTCGCTTCGCTCGCCCAAGTGAAACCGGTCTAGGAGCTTTCCCCTTGTTTCCCATTTCGCGCGCCACCCTTGAGGACAGTGAAGAGATTTTGGCTCTGCAAAAGCTCGCCTTTGCCGCTGAAGCCAGGCTTTATGGCGAAGAAAATGTACAGCCGCTTAGGCAAACGCTTTTGTCCATGCAGGAGGACATTCGCCAGCAGGTGGTGCTCAAAGCCATGTCCGGTGCACGCATTGTGGGCTCCGTCCGCGCCAAACTCAGCGGCGAAACATGCGAAGTCGGCAGGCTGGTGACGCACCCCGACTTTCAACGCCGTGGCATCGGCACCGCCCTGCTGCACGCCATTGAAACCCATTTCCCCAAGGCCGAGTGCTTTGAGCTTTTTACTGCGGAAAACAGCGCCCCCAACATCCGCCTCTATGAGCGCTCAGGCTACCGCTGTGTCTTCACGCGTGAATTCTCCCCCGGCTTTGGCTTTGTCTATATGCGCAAGCCTCAACAGCCGACATAGGCTGCTTTAGGGGGCGTCCCTAGAGGAGCAGTTTTGGGCTGCGTTATTTTTTGGCAGTCTTGGGCTTCTTGCCTTCTTTTTTGGGGGTATCGCCAAAGAGGGTTTTCATGTCCACGGCGGCCTCCTTCTTTTTCTCCAAAAGCGCGTTGACGGCTTTGAGCATTTTGCTGCGCTGGCGGGCGGTGAGGGCCTGCTCATTGAGGGCCAAAGCCACGGCGGAGGCGGAGAGGCCGCGGCCGCTGCGGGGTTTGGCAATGCCAAGCTCAGCGTAGGGCTTGGAGGCCGTTTCTTTTCCCTTGCGCTTGGCAGCCCGCTGCAGGAGGAGCTTTCGGTCTGGAGCGGTGCTGGCCTCCAGCTTTTGGGAAGTGGCGACGATGGAATCAGGAACGATTCCTTTGGAATGAATAAAGTCTTTGAGTGTACCCATGGGAGTCCTTGAATAAAACGAATTAAACCATAAAGGAAAGGCCTATTTAACGGGGTTTTGCAATTCTTAGTTGCTTGCCTGGGCAACAAGAGATAAAAGGCCGATTCCTTCGCTTTTTGAAAAGGGGTTTCTTGAAAAACATTGCGCCTCAAAAAGCAAGAGCTCTGTTGAAAAACGGGCGGCGTGTTGGAAAGTCTGTCGGTGTGTGAGAAGGTTCAGGTTATTGTGTCTTAGAAGTCGGTGTCTCTTAAAAAGTCATGGCCAAGAAAAGCAAAATAAACAAAAACAATCTGCGCAAGCAACTTGTCGCGAAATATGCGGCGCGGCGCCAGGAGCTCAAAAAGCTCATCAAAAACCCAAGCACTGAGCCGGAGGCCAGGGCGGAGGCGCAGTTGAAGTTGGACAAGTTGCCGAGGGATTCGAGCCCTTCGCGCGTCGTTAACCGCTGTATGATAACGGGGAGGCCGCGAGGCACTTTGCGTTATTTCCAGCTTTCAAGAATCAGCTTTCGAGAGAAGGCGCTCCAAGGGGAGCTCACCGGCGTTACCAAGTCCAGTTGGTAACGTGAGAGGTTGTTATGAGTCGGGTTTGTCAGGTTACAGGCAAGCGTCCATTGGTTGGCAACAATGTCAGCCATGCGAACAATAAGACGAAGACGCGCTCCTTGCCCAATCTCCAATATAAGCGCTTTTGGGTGCCCACCCTCAACCAGTGGGTGCGTTTGCGCGTTTCGGCCCATGGGCTGCGGATTATTAACCGCCGCGGCATTGATGCTGTAGTTGCGCAACTAAAAGCCGACGGCAGTTTTCCCTGAATGAGAACAAAAATCCTCATTCAGGGGCTGTTGAACTCAACGGGTTTTCCTTCAGCCTCGCCCACAAGCTGTGCCTCGCGTGCAATCCACTTTCCGCGAAGCAAAGTCCCCACCGGCCAGCCTTGCAGTTTTAGGCCCTCAAAAGCACTCCACCCGCAGCGCGTCCGGCTTGCGTCGACGGCTTGCTTTTTCTCCAAATCCACCAGCACCAAGTCGGCGTCGTAGCCTACAGAAAGCCTGCCCTTGCTGCGCAGGCCAAAAACCCTCGCCGGGCCGTGGGAGCTCAATTCCACCAGCTGCGAAAGCCCTAAATTCCCCTGGGCCACCTGGTCCAACATGAGGGGAAGGAGGGAGCCCACCCCCGGCATCCCCGAGGGGCTTTGAGGGTAGGGTTTGGCCTTCTCCTCCCGCGTATGGGGGGCATGGTCCGAGCCTATACAGTCAATAAGGCCCGCATGCAGCGCTTGCCAGAGTGCCCGGGCATGCCTTGCGGCGCGCAGGGGAGGGTTTATTTGCGCGAAGGTGCCCAGCCGCTCGTAGCATTCCGGGGAAGAAAGCAAAAGGTGCTGAGGCGTCACCTCAGAGGTGGCGAAGGCGCGAGCCTTGGTAAGGAGGGCCAATTCCTCTTCGGTGGAAAGGTGCAGAATATGGACAAGCGCACCGTTGCGCCTGGCCAACTCAAGCAGTTTTTGCGTGGACAAAAAAGCGCTGGTTTCGTCTCTCCAGAGCGGGTGGGTTTCGGGCTTTGCGGCCAGGGCCAGGGCTTTGCGCTCAATGAGGCGGCTTTCGTCCTCCGAGTGGCAGGCAATACGGCGGCGGCGAGGCTGAAGCAGGAGGGAGAGCAGGCGCTCGTCATTGAGCAGCAAGCTGCCGGTGGAGCTGCCCAAAAACAGCTTTATGCCCGCGCAGCCGGGCAGGCGCTCCCACTCGCTCAGAAACGGGAGGTTGTCGGCGGTGGCGCCCAAATAGAAAGCGTAGTCCACCCGGCAGCGGTTTTGGGCAAGCGAAAGCTTTTGTGCAAGCAGCGCAGGCTCCGTGGTGGGCGGCGAGGTATTGGGCATTTCAAATACGCTGGTAACGCCGCCCAGCGCCGCTTCAGCGCTGCCCGAAGCCATGTCCTCTTTGTGTGTAAGCCCCGGCTCCCTCCAATGCACATGGCTGTCAATGAGGCCAGGAAGGACATGCAAGCCCCTGGCCTCAACAACCTCCGGGGCCAAAGCCGCAGAAAGCCTCCCGATGGCTGCGATTTTTCCGTCAAGAATGCCGATGTCCGCCTCGGTTTTTCCCCAGGGCAAAAGGCAGACGCCGTTGCGGATGATGAGCTCAAAAGACATGAAGCCTCCGTTGTATAAAAAGCCCTCAAGGCAGGTGCCCTCAAGGCGAGCGCCCCCGCCCTCAAGGGTAGAGCAAAAACGCCCTCCAGCCTTCCGCCTGCCTCTCAAAGCATTGGCGCTCATGCAGGCGCCCTGGGCAGGCTTTCCAAAACTCAAAGCGCTGGGGCAAAAGCCTGTAGCCGCCCCAGTGGGGCGGGCGGGGGATAGGCCCGTCGGCGTAGCGGGTTTGAATGTCCTCCAGGCGGGAAAGAAGCTCAGCCCGCTCCCCCAGGGGCTGGCTTTGCAAGGAGGCCCAGGCCCCCTCCTGGGAGAGGCGGGGCCGCGTAGCGAAATATACATCTGCCTCTTCTTCGGAAACCTTCTCCACCTGCCCCTCAATGCGTACTTGTTGGGAAAGCGCAGGCCACCAGAAGCACAAGGCCGCATAGGGTACATAGGCCAACTGCGCGCCCTTGTCAGACAAGGCATTTGAATAAAAAACAAACCCGGACTCACTAAAACCTTTCAGAAGCAGCACGCGGGCATGGGGCCTGGCATTTTCGTCAACTGTTGCAAGGACAAAGGCGTTGTGGTTTTCAGGGTCCGCGTTTTGGGCCTGGCCAAAAAGGGCCTCAAAGCGCGCAAAAGGAGAGGAATGGGGAAGCAGCATATGCAAAACATTGTCGAAATTTCGCAGAGGAAGCAAGCACGCAATGCAAAACCGAAGCTCCAGGTACAAAAGCCCATGTCCTCTTGGATAGGCATGCGCTAGGCTGCCCTCGTGCGTATTTTATTCCTGTCATCAGAAGTCGCCCCCTATTCCAAAACGGGGGGCTTAGGAGATGTGTCGGGCACCTTGCCCGCGGCATTGGCAGAGCGAGGACACGAGGTGGTGGTGGTGACGCCGCGCTATGCGACAGTGTCGAGGCAGGGCTTGTATTTTCGGGGGACATTGTGGCTGCATTTCCCTTACGGCGCGCAGTGGGCAGAAATTTGGGAGGCGGAGGTTTCCAGGAATGTGCGAACGCTTTTTATATGCCAGCCGGAATATTTTGAGAGGGACGGCTTTTATTCCGACAAAGGCGTGGAATATGCGGACAACCACCGGCGTTTTGCCTTTTTTTCGATGGCGGCTTTGTCGGCAGCGCACATGCTGGGGGTGTGTCCGCACATTGTGCATTTGAATGAGTGGCAGACGTGTTTGGCGGCCCTGGCGCTGAGGCGAGGCTATGAGTCCACGCAGCTGGGGCGGGCGAAGACTTTGCTGACCATCCACAATTTGGCCTACCAGGGCACCTTCCCCTCCTGGGCCGTAAACGAGTTGGGCCTGCCCTGGGAATTGTTTTCCCCCGAGGGTTTCGAGTTTTGGGGGCAGCTGTCCTTTTTGAAGACGGGGCTTGTTTTTGCGGACGCTTTGTCCACCGTCTCCCCGCGCTATGCCCGGGAAATTCAAACGGCGGAATTTGGTTTTGGCCTAGAAGGCATGTTTCAAAAGCGCGCTTTGAGTTTGCGCGGCATTTTGAATGGCATTGACGACAAGGTTTGGAACCCTGCCGACGACGTCCATTTGTCCGCCCCCTATGCGAGCTACTCCAAGGAGGATTTGTCCGGAAAAGAAGCCTGCAGCCAGGCTTTGCTTGAGCAGTTTGGGCTTTCCTCTGCGCCAAGGCGTCCTCCCATTTTCGGCACCGTGGGCAGGATGGTGGAGCAAAAAGGAGTGGACTTGGTTTTGCAGGCCATTCCCCTGCTGGCAGAAGCGGGGGCCCGCATCGTCGTCGTAGGCACAGGAGAGAGGCGGTTTGAAGAAGCATTCAAAGCGATGGCGCAGCGTTTCCCCGGGAAGGTGGGGGTATTCATCGGCTTCGATGAAGCCCTAAGCCACCGGGTGGAGGCAGGGAGTGATTTTTTTATGATGCCCTCCAAGTTTGAGCCCTGCGGGCTGAACCAACTTTATTCCCTGCGCTACGGGGCCATTCCGGTGGTGAGAGCGGTAGGGGGCCTGGAAGACTCCATTAAAGACACAGGAGGCGAAGCAGGAGATGAAGTGTCCACCGGCCTGAAGTTTGGTGAATTTTCTTTGGAAGCTTTTTGGGCCGCACTCCAAAGGGCCTTGGCGCTTTTTGAAAAACCAGAAGCACTCAAAGCTTTTCGCAAACGGGCCATGAGTGAGGACTTCTCCTGGGGGCACGCCGCCGGGGAATACGAGGCGCTCTATCAAAGCTTGTTGGATGTCGACAGTGCTTCACACCACCCTGGCTGAGTCGCCGTTTTTAATCATGCCGAAACCACAGTGTTCACCTCTGATGAAGTTTGCACTCAGAAGGCTCGCCCTGCGCAAGTGTTTTCGTTAGGCTGGCGTCTGTGCAACTGGGAAACAAACAGGGAGGCTACCAACTGCTTTCGCGCATTGCCTCTGGCGGTCAGGCCGAGGTTTTTCGCGCCAGCGCGACAAACGCTGCTGCCCTCGGAAAGTCGCACCCCGGCCCGTTTGTCGTCATCAAGCGCCTGTTGCCTGTGTTTCGCCATGACAAGAGCCACCTTCGCAGGTTTTGTCAGGAAGGGAAGTTGATGGCGCGCCTGAAGCACCCATGCATTGTGCATACAGTAGGCTTTTGGGGAGAGGACCAGGAATGCATTCTGGTGCAAGAGTGGATTGAGGGGCAGACTTTGGAAAAAATCCAGGAGCGCCACCGCAGGGAAAACCGCGCTCTTCCTTTGGATGCGGTGGTGTTTGTGCTCAGGCGGTTGTTGTTGGCGCTTTGCTATATTCACGAGTTGTCCGAGGAAGGCATATGGCATGGCCTGGTGCACGCGGATGTCAGCCCCGCAAATGTGCTTTTGTCAAAAACCGGGGAGGTGAAACTCATCGACTTCGGGGTAGCGCGTTTGCTGGGAGAGAAGGCGCCGAAGGAGAACGAGTTACACGGCACCATTGCCTATATGAGTCCGGAAGCCATGCTGGGCCACCCCGTGGACGAGAAGGCAGACCTCTATGCCGTAGGGGTATTGTTGTGGGAGTTGTTGGCCAACCATCGTCTCTTTGACGGCAGCTCCGACGTAGAGCGCATGCACAAGGTGAAGAATGCCCAAGTACCCTCTATCCTGCAGCACAACCCGCGCCTCCCCTATGTATGCGAGTTGATATTGCGCAAAGCTTTGGCTGTGCACCCAGAAAGCCGCTTTGAGTCCGCCAGAGCGTTTATACAGGCCTTGGATGGGTTAATTCGGCGCGCAGGCCTTCGGCAGGGGCCCGGTTTGGCGGCAAAGCTTTTGGCGGAGTGAGGGGCTAGACCGGTTTCAGGTTGAAGTGATTCGCTGCGCCCCCCAGTTTTCGGCACCTTCCCGCGCTTCCTCCTTCGGCCGTCCTCGACGTGCCTTGGGCACGCCTGCGGGGTCCTCAGTCCGGGCCGCGGGAATCTGCTCGAAACCTGTGGGTCTCGCTAGAATCACTTCAGCCTGAAACCGGTCTATTCCCCCGGCGGAGAAAGCGAAGGCAACCCGGAGGGGATGGAGGTTCTGGAGCGAAGGACGCGTATCCGCTCAATGCGGGGGCCCTCCTTCGCGTGGACAAGCAGGTGGAGGTGCGCAAGCGTAAACTTGTCCCCCGGCTCGGGCAAGGCCCCCGCCTTCCAGCTTAAATAGCCGCCGAGGGTTTCAAAATCCCCCGCAGGCAATTTGACGCCGAAATATTCCGCAAACTCTTCCGGCGACAAAGTGGCGTCCACCAGGAAGCTGCCGTCATGCAGTTTTTCGATGGACTTTTCGTCCTCTTCAAATTCATCGCCGATGTCGCCCACAATTTCCCGGAGGATGTCCTCCAGGGTAACAATGCCGATGAAGCTGCCATATTCATCCACCACAATGGCCATGTGGATGCGCTGTTTTTGCAAGTCCCGAAGCAGCTCGCCGATGGGTTTAAACCAGGGCACATAGACGGCGGGGCGGACAATGTCCTTAAGGACAATGCTTCCAGGGGCGCGGATGAGGGGCAGCAAATCCCTTGCGTACAAAATGCCGAGGATGGTTTCTTCGTCATCGCCAAGGACAGGCATGCGCGAATAGTTTTTGTCCGAGAGGGTGGCAAGAATGTCTTCAGTGGAGGCGTGCAAGTCCACGAGGACGACGTCCGTCCTGGGGACCATAACGTCGCGGCAGCGTTTGTCAGACAACTCGAAGATGGAGCGGATAAGCTCCGGGGCGACTTTGTCGACTTCGTTTTTGGCGGCCTGGTCAACGAGGAGTTTTTCCAAATCCTCCAAAGGAAGAGGGGGCGCCTCGAAGGAGGCCTTAAGCCCCATGGGTTTAAGGAGGACATTCAAAGGGCCGGCCACCATATGCACCAGAGGGGAGAGCAAGAGGGTTGCCGCCCGGACGAAGCCCGAAAGCACCAGGGCCCAGGTTTCGGGTTTGGCCATGGCGGCCGCGCGCAGGCTTGTTTCAATGGCGGTTGAAAGCAGCGCGGTGATGACAGCAGCCAAGGCCCCGGCAATCCACTCCATGTTGGCAAGAAGCCACAGTACCCCTGTGCCATATTGGCGATAGGTGGCAGCCTCCAGCGCCAAGGTGGATTGCATATAGCGAAAGACGACAAACGCCATTAGCACAGCGGCCAGCACATTGCTCAGCACCATGCCAAAGCGAACGGAGGAGGCGGTTTTTTCACGGCTGACTTTGCAAAGCCAGAGGCGTTTTCCCCGTTTAGGAAAAAGCTGCAGCAACTCTCGTGCACGCGAGTCCGAGATGCCATATAAACCTGTTTCAGCGGCACCCAAAAAGCCACGCAGGAAAATGAAGAAGAAGCCAACGAGAATAAAAAGCCAGGAAGGCATGCTTTCCCCGTTCTAAACCAAAAAGGTTCCCCATGCGCGTTCGTGTTGTGATTGCCTTAAAAAACGGAGTTTTGGACCCACAAGGCCAGGTTTTGCACAAGGGTTTGCACCAGTTGGGTTTTGGCGAGGTGCAGGCGGTGAGCGTAGGAAAAGTAGTGGAGTTGGAGCTCGACGAAGAAGAAGCAGAAGCCGCATTGTCCCGGGCGAAGCAGATGTGCAAAAAACTCCTGGTGAATGAGGCGGTGGAAGTGGGAAAAATAGAGGTTTTCCCATGAAGCAGATAGGCATAGCCCTTTTCCCCGGGGGCCAACCCGACGCGGACTTTGCCTTTGCCATGGAGCGTTTGGGTTTTTCGACGAAGGTGTTGCGGCACACGCAGAAGGAGGTGGCCGCCTGTGCAGCGGTGGTGTTGCCTTCAGCCATGAGTTTTGGAGGCTATTTCCGCCCGGGGGCTTTGGCCGCCAGGACGCCTCTGGCCAGGGCCATAGAGGACTATGCCCACAAAGGAGGCCGGGTGCTGGGCATAAGCGACGGCTTTGCGGTGTTGACGGAGTTGAAGCTTTTGCCGGGCGCGCTTTTGCCGAACATGAATGCGCGGTTTTTTTCAACGCAGCTTGCTTGCCGGGTGGTGGATGACCGCCACCTCTTTGCTCAGGGGTTGCAGCAGGGCCGCCCCTTTCGCCTGCATGTGGCAAGCGCCCACGCCAACTACGTTTTCCCCTTCGACATTGCCCCCCAGGAAGCGCGCGTGGCCTTGCGCTTTCCGGAAAACACGGTTTTCTCCAAAAGCGGCATTGCTGCCGTTGCGAATACGGCGGGCAATGTTTTGGGCATGCTTCCCATGCCCGAGAGGAATTGGGAAGCCGACGGCGGCAGGCTTTTGGCTGCCCTGTTTTCCTGGCTTTCCTAGAGGTGCTTTATGCGGGCACACCCCCTTGCTTTGCGATGCAGCCGCCGACGAAGCCTGGCTTTGTTGGGCGCGGTTTGTACATGGGTGCTTCCGGCCCTTTCCTGGGCCTGGCCGGTGGAGAGGGAGTTTGCACTGAAGAAGGAGGAGGCCCGCTTTATAAAGCTTTCAGCGGCAGAGTGGATAGAGGTGGACGACGCTTCCATTGTGAGTGCAGAGCTTTTTGAAACCCAGGAAATTTTGTTGGAGGCCAAAAAACCGGGGGTGGCCCTGCTTTTGGTATACGCCGAAAAGAGGGCCGCCGTATGGCGCGTGGTGGTGGAGGAGACGCCCCCCGCCCCGAGGCCGAAGCTGGGGGGGGCCGCCCCCAACCCCTTGCAGGGGGCGCAGGAGGCCTGCCCCAAACTCCGCTTCCAAACAGCCAAGCTTCCCAAAATAGCCGGCCATGTGGAGACGGAAGCCTGTCGCCAGGCCCTGCTGCTTTTGTTGAGGCAGCCGGGGTGGCTGGCAAGGGAGTTGGAGTTGGTGTTTGAGATGGAAGTGCTTTGGGCGCAAGGGGCCGCCATGCAAAAGGCTGTGGATGAGGCCCTCGGCAAGGACAAGGTGAAGCTGCGCTATGTGGGCGCTACCTTGGAAATGTCCGGGCGGCTTGGCCCCGGAGAACACCGCCGGGCTTTGTGGAATGTTTTTTTTCAGGCCGCCGGGCGCATTGCCTTGGATGACCGCATTCAGCTGGTTTTGCCGCCCAAGCTGGAAATACCAAAGGAGAGAAAGTTGTGAGCCATTCGCCGCAGGTCCTCGCTGAACATGGGTTGACGCAAGAGGAATACGCCAGCATACAAAAGCAAATAGGAAGGGAGCCCAACTTGCTTGAGCTGGGCCTTTTCTCTGTGCTGTGGAGCGAGCATTGTTGCTACAAGTCCTCAAGGAGGCTGCTTGGGCGGTTTCCGACGAAGGCCCCCCAGGTGCTGGTAGGCCCCGGGGAAAACGCCGGCGTCGTTTCCATTGGCGACGGGGATGCGGTGGCCTTTAAGCTGGAGTCCCACAACCACCCCTCCTATTTGGAGCCCTTCCAGGGCGCCGCCACCGGTGTTGGCGGCCTCGCCCGCGACATATTTACCATGGGCGCCACCCCCATTGCCGCCATGTCCTCCTTGCGCTTTGGCGCGCCGGAGCACCCCAAAACCGCCTCCCTTGTGAAAGGCTCCGTCGCCGGCATGTCCTTTTATGCCAACGCCATGGGCCTTCCCTGCGTGGGCGGCGAGTTGGGTTTCGACTCAAGCTACAACGGCAACTGCCTCGTCAACGCCTTTGTGCTGGGCCTGCTGCGCGCCGACAACATTTTCAAAGGCACCGCCTCAGGCCCAGGCAACGCCGTCATTTATGTGGGGGCCAAAACCGGTGCCGACGGCATACACGGCGCCACCATGGCCTCCGCCGAGTTTGGAGAGAAGGGCGCAGAAACCATCCCCACCGTGCAGGCGGGGGACCCTTTCGTCGAGAAAATGCTGATGGAGGCCTGCCTGGAGTTGTTCCAAACCGATGCCCTCGTGGGCATTCAGGACATGGGGGCGGCGGGCCTCACCTCTTCCTCCATTGAAATGGCCGCCCGCGCCGGCAGCGGCCTGGAGTTGGAGCTCTCCCAGGTGCCCGTGCGTGAGCCGCTGACTCCCTATGAGATGATGCTTTCTGAAAGCCAGGAGCGCATGTTGATGGTGGCCAAGCAAGAGCGCACGGCGGAAGTGCTGGGCATTTGCGCCAAATGGGGCCTGGAGGCGGCCGTCATTGGGCGCGTTACAGACTCGGGGCGCATTGTCCTGCGTGAGGCCGGCAAGGTGGTGGCGGACTTGCCCATAGGCCCTTTGACGGAAGGGGCGCCTTTGCTTTCGCGCCCCACGCGAAGGCCTGGGCGCTTGGACAAAGAGTGGGCCGAGGAGGTGGAGGCGCTTGCCCCCAAACCCGTGGAGCAGACGTTGCTTGGGCTGTTGGCCTCGCCCTCCATTGCGGACAAGGCCTGGATATACAGCCAGTTTGACGCGGGGGCCGGTTTGGGCACCGTGCTGTCCGCCGGCAAGGCCGATGCTGCGCTGGTGCGCGTGCGACGCACGCACAAAGGCCTGGCCATGTCCGTGGACTGCAATGCGCGACACGTCTATGCCGACCCCTTCGAGGGCGCGCAGCAAGCCGTCGCCGAATGCACACGCAACCTCGCCTGCGTCGGCGCCACCCCCTTGGGCCTTAGCGACGGCCTCAACTTCGGCAGCCCCGAAAACCCCGAGGTTATGTGGGAGATTTCCGAGTCCATTTCCGGCATTGCCAGCGCCTGCGAGGCTTTGGAGGTGCCTGTCATTTCCGGCAACGTCAGCCTCTACAATGAGACGGATGGCAAGGCCATCTTCCCCACCCCCATTGTGGCCGTGGTAGGCCTTGTCCCCGACGTAGCCAAAACCGCGGGGATGGCTTTCCAGCAAGAGGGGGATGTGGTGCTGTGGCTAGGCCCCCTCCAGGGGGCTTTGGGGGCCAGCGCCTGGCTGCAATGGGCGCACGGCAAGCGTACAGGCGGAAGGCTTTGCCCCGTGGAGTGGAAGCAGGAGAAGGCCCTGCAAGAGGTGCTGCGCCAGGGAGTGAGGGAGGGCCTGTTGGCTTCAGCCCACGACATGGCCGAGGGCGGTTTTCTGGTAACGCTGGCTGAGTGCTGCGTCGCCGACACAGAGCGCATGTTGGGGGCGCGGCTGCTTTTGCCGCCTTGTGGGAAGCTTTCTTTGACGCAGTTGTTGTTTGGCGAGGCCCCTTCGAGGGCTTTGGTAAGTTGTCGCCCGGAGAAGCTGGCGGCGGTGGAAGCTTTGTGCCAAAGCCAGGGCCTGCCCTGCCGGCGCCTGGGGGAGGTAGCCGGGCAAAAGCTGTGCATAGAGGGTGTCCTTGAGGTGCCGGTGGCCGCACTGGGAGAGGCCTACTACGGCGGCTTCGAGAAGGCGCTGGGCTTGTAGACCCGTCTAGACTGTTTTCATGTTAAAGTGAGTCTTTTTCCCCGTCGCCCCCGCGAAAGCGGGGGTCCAGAGCTGCGTGGTTAAAGGAAATAAAGTCAATGGGTTTCCGACTGCACCCCTGCTTTCGCAGGGGCGACGTTAAGAGCAGATCAATTCAACCTGAAACCGGTCTAGACTTCAGTCAGCAGAGGCGGCCGCCACCCACTGCTCCACCCACTCCAGGAAGGCGGGTGTTTCCACGAGGGCTTTGAGTTGCTGGTGGGTTTGCTGCCGCGCAGCTTCCAGCCAGGCCGTTAGCAGGCCGTGGCGCTCTAACACCTCTTTCCAGGAAGCCGCCCCCTTGCGCAAAAGGCCTACGCCCCCGCCAAGCATTGAGGAGAAGTCCTCAGAGGACACCCACTCCACAAGGGCAGCTTGCAGGCTTTGGGCAGCGCCGGGCACGTCGGCATTGACAAGCTCTCTGGCCAATTGCCTCAGGCGCCAGCCCAGGGCGGTTTCAAAGAGGGAGCGGCGGAGCTCAGCCGTTTCATCCGCACGGGAGGGGTGGCTCAAAGCGTGTACCAAGTCCTCAATGGTTTTTTCCAAGGCGGCGTCGACAAACTCAGCGGCGCGCTTTTCGGCCTGGCGCTCCACTTCGCTGGAGACGGCGTTTACCATGTCGCCCAGCGCGCCGGCTTTGGAGAGGGCCGCGCGGGCGGCTACCTTGGCCCACTGCCCCACCCCCTGGGCCACCTGGGCTACCGGCGCAATGGGAGCTGTGGCCCTGCGCGCAAAGTCCTGGAGGGCGCGCGAAAGCCCCTTGCGGATGAGCTCCCTCACCGGTGGGCTTCCCAACAGGCTTTGCAACAAGGCAGGGCTTGGCGAAAAAGGCCGCGCGCACACAGCAAGCAAGCCCTGCCTCAGGTTTTCAGAAAGCAAGGCCCCCAGCTGCCGCTCATCGCCCTTCCACCGGTTGAAAATGTCTTCCACCCAGCGCTCTGTTTCAGCCAGGGCGGCTTCTGAAGAAAGCCAGGCCAGCAGCGTTTTTTGTGCCAGGGGGGCCCAGAGGCTCTCTTTAGCTTTGGCCCAGCTGGCCTCCAGGGCCTGCTCTGTCAGCAGCTGGGAGAGGCTTTCAAGCAGGGCATACGCCTGGGGGCCCACAAGGCTGTGTTGCAATTTCCGGGCAAGTTGGGTTGACGAGAGGTTTTGGTTGTTTGAAGCTGGACTTGGAGAGGACAAGATGCGACGAGGCTAGCACACATGAAAACCCAACAACCACGTTTTGTCTGGTGCGACTTGGAAATGACGGGGCTCCACCCGCAGCATTGCGCCATTATTGAAATTGGCATCGTCATTTCAGACAAGGACTTAAACCCGCTGGCCGAGTTTGAGCGGGTTATTTGGCAGCCTGAGCATGTGCTTGAAGCCATGGAGCCTTTTGTTCGCCACATGCATACGCGCAACGGGCTTTTGGAGCGGGTGAGGGCTTCAGAGCATTCCCTAAGGGCAGTGGAGAAGGAAGTCATCACCCTGTTGACGGAGCATTTTGCAGTGGGCGAGGGCATTTTGGCGGGCAATTCCATCCACACGGACCGCAGCTTTATTGCGCAGCACATGCCGGGGGTGGACCGCCTCTTGCACTACCGGATGGTGGACGTCTCCAGCCTCAAGGAGTTGGTACGCGCCTGGTACCCCAATGCGGCGGGCCGCTCCAAGGCGGATACGCAGCACACCGCCCTCTCGGACTTGCAGGCCTCTATCGGGGAGTTGGCCTTCTATCGACACAGCTTTTTTAAGACACATCCCTAAATGGTCTTTTTGTTTCCTGGCGGACGAAGTGGGTGGGAGCCGCTCAGGTCATGCACTTGAGTGCACTCCCATCGCTGCCCCCACCCACTTCGTCCACCAGGAAACAAAAATCCTCATTTAGGGTTAGCAAGGGGACGGGCGGAAGGTTTCCGCCCCTACACATTTCTATAGGCGTTTGTCCAGAGAATGTAGGGGCGGAAACCTTCCGCCCGTGCTGCAGCCTTCAACCACCAAGAAACAAAAATCCTCATGGAGGGGGCCTCTACAACTCCACGCCGTATGTGAGGATGAGCGGGTTTGCGCGGTGGCTGCCCTCGGGCCCCGGTCCGCCCTTGCCGGGCTGGCCCCAGCCGGGCTGTATGCGGATTTTTACCTGCGGGCTCAGCGGCGGCGCAAACCATATGCAACGCCAATGGAATGCGTCGGAGAGGTGCTCCTCCTCGGAGGGCAGGAGGCAATCCCCCGGGTTTTCTTCTATAAAAGCCTCCAGGCCCTCCTTCGCGCCTGGCCCCCTCAGGGTGATGGATGCCATCACCCATGTACGGGGACGCAAGAAGGGCACCTCACAATCCTCGGTGGGCTCGCCCATAGACGAAGGAAGGGGGCATACGGAGCGCCAGTCGTTTCCCTGGCCTTGAGGGCGGGGGAAGGGCTGGCGTATCTGCCAGTGGGAGACCAGGGGGGCGCCCTGGAAACTGCCCGCTACGCAAATGCCCTTCTCGTCGAAATTGTAGTCCACCAGGCAATGGCTGCCCTGAGGGCAAGCTCCATTGGAATCGCACGTGTTTTCCAGCGGACAGGCGCTCAGGCTGCCGGCAATAAGGCCCGCAAACAGGCAGGCAAGGACGGGTTTTTTGCCACTCCTTTTGTACAGGCCACTCAAAGCGTGTATGTCCGGTTTCCCCCCTGTATGTGTCTGCCCGGTATTTGCCTGTCCGCTTCGTTTTGTATGCATTGCCGACCTCCTTTGTCCCCGTGTGTCTTGGGTGCGCCCTCGCGTTTTGTGACGCAGAGTGCTTACTAGCATATACCTTTTGGGCCTGTCTGCGTTTTTGGCAGGGGAAGCGGGGGTGCCTGCCCCGGTTTTCTCCTTCTTCCTTTTCTGCGCTTTCCCCTTGGGGTTTTCTCCTTTCCCCCCCCCCCTCAGGGGTGGAGGAGCGGGGAGCGCTGACTTTCCAAAGCCTCCTCCTCCATACCGTAGGCGGTCTCCAGCAAGTCCAGCAGCTGCTCCTGCCAGGCCTCCCCCGGGGGGCATTGCAAGGACACCTCTATGGGCAGGCGCTCCCCCTCGGGGATGGGCTCCACCTCCAGGGGGGCCCCCGAGTCATCGAAAGTTTCGACCAATAAATCTCCGTCTTTATGAATGGTATAGCGTTTTCGCATTCAAGGCCTTTTTGTCGCAAGCCTGGGCTTGCTTGGTATAAGAGGTTTGCATGAAAGTCTGCATCCTGGGTGTCGGCTCCTTTGGTACAGCGCTTGCAGCCGCTCTGGCTCCATTGCACAAAAACGTCGTGGTGTGGGACGCAAATGTGAGCATACTCGAATCCCTGGCCGCGCACCGGGAAAACAAGCGCTACCACCCGGGCATTGTGCTGCCCCCCAACATTCAACCGGCCTTCACCCCCCAGGAGGCCGTTGAGGATGCGCGCCTGGTGTTGTTTGCGGTGCCCTCCAACGCCATGCGCAAGGTGGCTTTGCAGGTGGCGGGGTGTTTGCCTGCGCATGTGCCGATAATTGCAGCGGCCAAGGGCATTGAAGAAGGCACGTTGATGACGATGACGCAGGTGTTGGAGTCCTGTTTGCCGGAGCCTTTCCACCCTTATATTGTGGTGCTGTCCGGCCCTTCGTTTGCGCGGGAAATTTTGCTTGGGCACCCCACCGTTATGACGGCGGCGGCGCGCTGGGACACCGTCGCGCGCAAATGCCAGCAGGCTTTTGCCTCGCGCGTATTTCGCGTGGATGTTTCCAGCGACATTGTGGGGGTGCAGATAGGGGCCGCCCTGAAGAATGTGGTAGCCATTGCAGCGGGGATGGCGGAGGGCCTGGGCCTTGGGCACAACGCGAGGGCGGCGATTATGACAGCAGGCCTGGCGGAGGTGGCATTGCTCGGCGTACGCATGGGGGGCAACCCGATTACACTCTATGGCATGTCCGGCATGGGGGATTTGGTTTTAACCTGCACCGGGGTGCTCTCCCGCAACCGCAGCACGGGTTTTGCATTGGGGCAAGGGCGCAAGCTTCCTGAAATTCTCGCCGAGCTTGGGCAAGTGGCCGAGGGCGTCAGCGCCGCGCACAGCGCCCATGTACTCTCCACGCGAAGAAACATCCGCATGCCCGTATGCCACCAAGTTTACCAAGTCCTCTACGAAGGCAAACCCCCCGAGCAGGCCATCGCCGACTGGATGGCGCAACCTCCCCCTGAGTTTTGATGAGCGCCGCCGGACATGAGATAGCCAAAGCCGAGGGGCTGACAAAGCGCTTTGGCCCCACCTTCGCGGTGGAGGGGGTGAGTTTCCAAGCCAAAGCAGGAGAGGTACTGGGCATTTTAGGGGCCAACGGCTCCGGGAAGACGACGTTGCTGCGCATGCTGGCGGGGCTGATGAAGCCCACCTCCGGCAGTGTACACATAGAAGGAGAGGAAATTTCCTCGCCCAAAGCGCGCCAGAAGGTGGGTTTTCTCACAGGCAACACGCGCCTCTATGAGAAGCTAACCCCCCGAGACATTCTGCAGATTTTTGGAGAACTCTATGGCCTTGAGAAGCAAGCCCGCTTAGAGCGAATCAGCAGCCTGGCCGATGAGATGCAGCTGCATGCTTTTTTGGACAAGCGCTGTGGCCAGCTTTCTTCAGGCATGCGCCAGAGGGTTTCTGTGGCGCGCGCGTTGATAGCCGACCCCAGCCTCTATGTTTTGGATGAGCCCACAGCGGCGTTGGACCCGATGGCTTCCAACGACATTGTTGAGTTGGTGAAGAAGGCCAAAACCCGGGGGAAGGCAGTGGTATTCTCCACCCACCGCATGGAGGAGATAGAATATTTATGTGACAGGGTTTTGTTTTTGCGCCAAGGCCGCATGGCAACGCAGGGCACCTTGGAGGCGTTAAAACGCCAAAGCGGGCACTCCAGGCTGACCGACATTTTTCTCCATTTTGCAAAGGGAGGCCCATGAGAAGGCTGTTGAAAAGCGCGACGTGGGTGCTCTTCAAAAAGGAGCTGCGTGAGTTTGTGCGCGACAAGCGAGCCCTTTTTTTCACCCTGCTGATGCCGGTATTGGCCACGCCGCTCATGTTTGGACTCATTCTCTCGGGCACCTGGTTGGCCAGGCAAAGCCTTGCCAACGAGAGGTTGCCGGCCAGCGTTTCTGAGCGGGGGATTTTGGATGCACTCAGAGCGCAGGCTTTGCAGCATACGCCTTTGGATGTGCAGACGCGGGAAGAGGCGCTAAGGCAAATAGCCCAAAAAGAGCGCTGGGCTTTTATAGAGGCTAAAGAGGGTTTTGAAGAAGGCGACATACAAAGCTCCTTGAAGTTGCGCCTTTATTATTCCCGGCAACAAGAGCGCTCCAAGGAGGTGAGGGAGCGTTTGAAAGAAGCACTGGAGGCCATAAGCCAGGAGAGGCTAAAGGCGCGTTTTGAGAAGATGGCGCTTTCCAGGGCATTTTCCAAGCCCCTCCTGGTGGAAGAGGTGGACGTGGCAGAACAAAGCCCCTGGCTGGAAATGCTGGCAGTGCTGGTGGGTTTTTTCATTGTCAGCACTTTGTTTTTGACTTCTGCCAACCTGGCGACGGACTTAATAACCGGGGAGAAAGAGCGGGGGACGCTGGAGACTTTGCTGTCTGCGCCCCTCAAACCCAGGCAGCTTTTGCGCGCCAAGCAAGCCATCATCAGCGCCTGCGCCCTGTTTTCGGCCTTTTTGAATTTGCTTGCCTTTGCGGGGCTTTTGCTGGGCACAGCCTGGCTTTTGCCACAAGAGACGTGGAATGAGCATTTTCAGAGTTTGCATTTCCACTGGGGGCAGCTGGCTTTTTTGTGCCTTTGCTTTGTGCCGGCGGCTTTTTTGGCCAGCAGCGTCTGCATTGCCCTGGCAAGCCTTGCGCGCAGCCTAAAGGCCAGCCAGACGGCCACCTCCCTGGCGGCTTTGGCGGCACTCATGGCCAGTTTGACTGTGGTTTTTCCCGGCATGGAGCTTTCTTTGTCTTTGGCCTGGATTCCGCTGGTGAACATAGCCCTGCTGGCAAAGTCATGCATATTCGGCAACTTGGAATTCTACCCTGCGGCTGTCACTTTGGCGGTTACGGTGTTGTTGGCCAGGGTGTTTCAAAAGTGGGCTGTGCGTGTATTCCTGGATGAGCAAAGCATATTCGGCGCCCCCCCCGAAGGAGGGCAACAATGAACTGGCTTCCGATGGGGAAATAAGCCAAAACAAGCCACCCAAGCCGGAGATGCCTATGTGGAAAAGGTTTACAAGAGCAATACGGAGTTTGTTTGGCTCCTTTGTCAGCAAAATTGAGGACCCGGAGCTGATTTTGGAGCAGAACATGCGGGACTTGAATGACCAGGTGCCGCGTATGAATGAACAGGTAGCGATGGTACGAGCAAACCTGTCCCTCCTGGAGAGGGAGAGGGACAAGCACGCAGCCCAAATACGAGAGTTGACGGGGAAGATGAAGGCCGGCATTCAGATGGGCAGAGATGATGTGGCGGCGCAATACGCGCAGCGTTTGCAGACGGAGAAGGCGACGTTGGCGCAGATTGAAGCCCAGCTGGTGTTGGCGAAGGAGGCGCACGAGAAAGCGCTGATGGTGAGGAAGGCGTTTATGCGGGAAAAAGAGCGCAAGACGCAGGAGGCGATGGCGGCGATAAGGGATGCGCAGCGTGCGAAGTGGCAGGCGAAGGTGGCCGACGCCCTGGAGTCCTTCAAAGTGGCAGGGGTGGATGCGACGCACGACGAGATGGTACGCAAGGTGAATGAGCGGGCGGCGTTGAATGAAGCGCGCATGGCGATGGCTTTGGAGTCCGTGGATGCGCCTTCGGTCAGCCTTGAGGAGGAGATTGAGAAAATGCAGGCCATGGATTTGGTAAAACAAATGAAGCTGGAGATGGGGCTTTTGGAAGCTTCGCCCCTAAGTGAGGTTTCCGAGGTGCCGGAAAAAACACTTGGCAAAAAGGTTGATATAAAAAGTTGAACACAAAGCCTCCCCCGAAAAGACTCCATTTTGGGCATTGGTTTGCACTGGGGTTTTTGTTGGTGCTGGCCTTGGGTGTCGCTCTGTTGTCTCATTTTGGCTTTGCAGAGCGCTTGCAAGAGCAGCTTTGGGTGCAAGGGCCCATTGTGGAAGCAGCGGATTTTCCGGCAGGGGTGACTTCTCCTGCCTACGAGAGAAGCTCGCTGATTTTGCGCCCCACCCACATAGGGACCACCCTCCGCGGCTCCACCGCGCCCTTGTTATGGGCCGCAGGAGAAGAAGACGAAGAAGAAGGCCTGTGGCGCCAGTCCTTCGCGGTGGAAGTCCGCCTTCATGTTTTCCCCAACAGCGAGGCCTTGGCGGAGGCCTTGGCCAAAGGGGGCGACAACGGTGGCGTGGACATGGCGGTGCTGAGCATGTCGACTTTGTTGCTGGGCGCTTCCAGCCTGAAGCCGGCGAGCCCGCGCGTGCTGATGTTGATGGGCTGGAGTCGCGGGCAGGATGTACTGCTGGCAACCCCGGGACTTCACCACCCCGCTCAGCTGAGAAACAAGCGGGTTGCCGTTGAAAAATGGGGCCCCGGCCACCACTTGCTGCTTTGGACGCTTTCGCGCGCGGGCCTTCGGTTGACGGACGTGGAAGTGCTTTCTTTGGACTCGGCGTTGGAGGCTGCCGAATTTTTGGAAAACGGCACCGTGGATGCGGCTGCCGGCCTGTATGGAGAGTTGCTCCCCTGGGCGCTTGAAAACAAGGGGGAGTTTTTGGAGTCCACCGCGGATGTCCCCCATTTGGTGGCTTCTGTTTTGGTGGCCCGGGGGAATTTTGTCGCGAGATACCCGGAGGTGGTGCTGCGCGTCCTTCGCGGGGTTTTTGAGATGGAGCAGAACATGGGCCGCTACCGCAGGCGCATCCACAAGGGGTTTGGACAGAAATACCCGAACCTCCTCAAGCCCGAGCAGCTGCTCAAAGAAGAGCCCCTGGCCTCCATGGAAGAAAACCTGGCCTTTTTCGGCCTCCAGGGACATGTGGCTGTCAGCTACGCGGAACTCTACCAGAGCACCTTCGCCCTGGCCTCCAAGCTTTATGACAAAACCCCCGCCCCCGGAGTGGAAGAGAGCCTTGAGTTAACACCCCTCAAACGGCTAGCCAAACGGCAATAAGTTGCATAAGGAAAGGTAAGTAAATGTGAGGAGCCCCTCTGTAGCATGAATACGTTTTCTGTCTTTTCATGGTTATCCATTCCAGCCGCCGGCACAGTTGCGGGCCTGTCGAGCCTGACAGCAACGCTGTTGCTGGGTGGATGGTCGGCGCCCATCGCTGCGGGTTTTGGCGCCATGGCAGGCAGCGCCCTGTGCATCGGCCTGGGCGCTTTGTTTTCGCGCGAGCGCAAACCTGCAGCTGCGCCCGTGTTGACGCGCGAGGAAGCCGACTTGTTGAAGGAGCTTTCCGCTTCGCAGCAAAGGCATTATGAGTCCTTGCGCGCCCTGAAAGACAGGACGCTTCAAAGCTATGCGCGTTTGCCGGGAGGCAAACAGCTGCAGCTGAGCTCCCAGAGGCATTTGCACGCTTTGTTGGTAGCGTTTTTGCGTCTGGTGGTGGCCTTAAACCTCTATCGGCATTGTTTTCGTCCGGAGGAGAAGAAAACCATAGAGGAGGAGCTCAAAGAGGTACTAAAAAGCATCGCCGAAGAAGGGGGCTCCCGTTTGGCAGAGATAAAGAAGCGGAGGGCCGACATTTTGGAGAAGCGGCTTGCCCGCTTTACATACGCGGAAGAGAGCCGGGAGTGGATGAGTCACCAGTTGGCCAGCATTGAAGACTTGCTTCGGCTGACCAACGAGCAGTCCGTCAGCATGAGGGACCCGGAGTCGGTCAATCGCCAGTTGGAGCTTTTGACGCAGCAGGCGGTTTCCACGGAGGAAACAGTCCGGGAGATGGAGCGGTTTATGGAGTTTTCAGAGGAGCTTACACATTGGAACACCCAGAAAGCAGGAATAAGGCAATGAACAGAAAGGCAGCATATGCCCTTGGAATTTTGACACTGATGCTCGGCGTTGGCTGTACCAAAGGGAACCTCGCCCCTTCCATCCCGGACAACAAGGTGGTGGATTTGGCCTCCTGGGTACCCGAGGAGATGGACGGGATGTTGGCAGTTTCTTCTCTGGAGGCACTGGATGCGGCTTTTGAGCAAATGAAGAAGCGCTCTTCTGTTGGCCAGGAAGTCCAAGAGAAGCTTCAGGAAACAGTGAAGGAAGAGACAGGCCTGGATTTGTTTTCCTTGGCCACCTGGCGTGAAATGGGCGTCAACACAAAGGCGCCGTTGATGCTCAGTGGGGCTGTTCAGGCAGAGGTTGTGTTGGTTGCGGTGCCTGTGGCCAACCAAGCTCAATTTTTGGAGGCCTTCGAGAAAAATGTGGTGAGCAAAGCCGAGGGAGAGGCGCAGGAAAACATGCCCGAGGGTTTGCGTGCCTGGGAGTTGGATGCTGGCAGTTTTGTCGTTGTGGCACAAAAGCCCGGCTATGCGATTGTGGTGATAGGGAATGACTTGGAGGCTTTGCAAAAGATGGCACAGCTTTCCAAAGAGAAGAGCTGGTCCAAGCACAAGGACGCTTTGCTCAAAACCAGCTCAAGGCTTCCGAAGGGCCGCGTGGCGTCCGCGTGGCTTCGCATGGACGCAGAGCAGATGGCAGAGATTGAATGGCTGGGGTGGGCGATGTCGATGCAGCCCAGGACGAAGATGGTGTTGGATGTGACGTGGCGCCAGGGCCAGAAGCCTTTTTTGCCTAAAATCCAGGCGGTGTCCTTCAAACCCCAGGAGTGGCCTCAAGGCCTGGGCGGCGCCATGGGTGCGCTGTGGTCTTCTGCCTCCTGGGAGTGGTACACCCAATTGTTCAAACACCCCAGCCTTCCCCAGTACATGCTTTCAGACATGCTTAAAGGCCTGGAGGCCTTGAAACAAAACCTCAATGCCCCTGTGCTGCTCCGAGGTAGAGTGCATACAACAGAAGAGGATGACGAAGAATTCCAATGGAGCATGGATGCTTTGCTCAAAGACAAGGGCAGCGCACAACAAGTGTTGGGTGCCTTGCTCTCTTTGCTGGAAGAAGAAGAGGAAATAAAGCAACCCAATGCCAGCTTGCCGATTTGGAGCACGCAACTAGAAGACCAGGAAGTATCAGCCCAGGCTTTAGGGAAAAACAGAGTGCGTGTTTCAAACAGCTTGAAAAGCTATGAGAGCAACACTTCGGATGCTTTGCAAAAAGCCGTCATGAAAGAGATGATGAATTATCCTGTTGCCATGGTTTTCCACCTCAATGCCTTGATGAAGTTGTCGCCGCTCCCGTTTTTGTTTGGGGACTCTTCGGAGAAGGAGGCCCCGGAGAAAGCAGAGTACCTCTTGCTGGGGCTTAGGGCAGAAGAGGGCCATGCTCAGCTGATAGGGGAGCATTTTGTTGAGGCAAACTCCAAGTGATTGTTGTCCAGAACCTCAGCAAAACATTTGAGATGGCGCATGCGAATGCAAAGCATGCGCTGTCCATTTCACATTTAGAAATAGCTTCAGGGGAGTTTGTTGCGCTGGCAGGCAAGTCAGGAAGCGGGAAGACAACGCTTTTGAACATTCTGGGCGGTTTGGATGTGCGCTACGAAGGCGAAGTCCAGGTAGGAGGGGCCCTGCTCTCCCAGCTTTCTTCCAGGGGGTTGGCCCAATTCCGCTCCGAAACCGTGGCCAGCGTATTTCAAAGTTTCCACCTCATTCAAGGCTGGTCCGCACAAGAGAATGTTGCCCTGCCCGCCTTGTTTTCCGGGGGCTCTTCCAAAGAGACATTGCCCAAAGCCTTGCGGATGCTGGAGGTGGTGGGTTTGCAGGACAAAGCCAAGTCCACGCCTGCGCAACTTTCAGGAGGCGAGCGTCAGCGCGTAGCCATTGCGCGTGCATTGTTTTCAGGTGCGCGTCTTTTGTTATGCGACGAGCCCACAGGCAACCTGGACGCGCATACCACGCAAAGCATTGCGGACTTGCTTTCGCATCTCAACGCCGAAGGCCTCACCATCCTGGTAGCGACGCATGAGCCTTTGCTTTGGAGTGCAGCCAAGCGCCAGCTCACTTTGGACCAGGGACGTCTGCAATGAAGTTTGGGGTTTTGCAAACATGAGCGTGGGCCACAGGCAGGTTAGGAAAATGAACAGCAACAGGGCATGTCTCCTTGGAATGTTGGCACTGGCGCTGAGCGCAGGCTGCGCAAAGCGGCATGCTGTCTTCATGCCCTCAAGCCCCGAAAGCCATGTGGTGGCGCTGGCCAGCTGGGTACCTCAGGAGGCGCAAGTGATGGTGCTGCTCTCCCCCCTGGAGGCGTGGAAGGCTTCCCTGGAGCAGGTGGATACGCGCTCCTCCCTGGGGCTGGCCAAAGAAGCCCTGGAGGCGAGGCTGAAGCTGAAGACGCTGATGGACGCGTGGTTTCAGGAGGTGCTTTTGGGAGGGAGTCCTCCAGAAGAAGAAGCAAAGAAGGCCCCGGACTTTTTTGCCTTGTCCACATGGCAGGAGATGGGGCTTAACACGCAGGCTCCACTGGCAGCGGGCTTTGGCGAGAGTGGAGGCTCTTTGGTTTTGCCCGTGGTGGACCATGCGCGGTTTTTGGCTGCCATTGAAAAGCATTTGGCAAGCAAAGGGGGGTGGGAAGCCCAACCCGGCATGCCTTTGGGCTTGCATGCCTGGGAAACAAGCCCCGGCACATTTGTTGTATTGGCCCCAAAGCCTGGCTTAGCGCTTTTTCAGCTGGGAAAAGACTTGGAAGTCTTAAAGCAGAGGACACAGCTTCCCAAAGAAGAAAGCTGGGCCCAGCACGAAGACATTTTGCTCAAAATAGACTCAAGGCTTCCTTTGGCCCGTCTGCTGTCCGCGTGGGTTCGTTTTGACGAAGCCCAGCTTGCACAGGTGGAGTGGGCAGGGGCAGCCCTGGCCTTGCACCCCCGGCTGAAGGTGGTGGTGGATGTAGCCTGGCGCGAGGGCAAGAGGCCTTTTTTGCCGAAGATGCGGGCGGTACCTTTTGAGCCCGAAGAATGGTCTCAAGGTTTGGGAGAGGTGGTGGGCGCCTTTTGGTCTTCCGTCGAGTGGGACTGGTACCTCCAATGGCTCAGGCGCTACGCCTCCAAAGACGTGGGCGCAGGAAGCATTGCCATATTCAGCGCCCTCCTGAAGCACAACCTTGAGCCCCCTTTGCTTGTTCGAGGCCAGCCTCAAACCAAAGAAGGCGGTGGAAGTTT
>Ga0209737_10000432_pt1 | contig 35057 bp, 47 predicted proteins | sample TergutCu122P3_FD_187284 | JGI IMG/M metagenome (GOLD analysis project Ga0209737, IMG submission 187284) | Cubitermes ugandensis P3 segment gut microbial communities from Kakamega Forest, Kenya - Cu122 P3 (SPAdes) (version 2) | ecosystem: Host-associated > Arthropoda: Insects > Digestive system...
CCACCCCTCTCCCGCATGCGGGAGAGGGGATCGTCGTTCCTTCGCGTCTCCGCGTGAGATGATGTGATCCCTGCCAACCCCATCCCCACCCAACCCTTCCCTTGAAGGCATAGGTTCTACACAAGCGCGTAGGTTGGACAAGCCGCGAAGCGGCGCAGTCCAACAACCCAACGATCAAATTCTCACGCGATGCGCAGAGAAAAAAACTTCCTTCTGTGCGGAGCTTTGAACCGCGAGCGAAGCCGGAAATGTGACGCAATCAGTCAGGGCGTTGGGGCATCCAGCTCCATCTCGCTCTGTTCAAGCCTTTGAGGGCTGATGACGCCAAGAACCTCAATGATGGCCGTTCTACTCTCAATTTCATTTCCGTATGCGTCGTAAGAAACAATGTCCTCGAAGATACATTTAAGGCTGTCGCCAGGTAGCAGTGTATGCTTTCTTTCGTGATAATCATCAAGCCATTGCTGATGAAGCATCGATACCTTGGTCATCCTATTGTTTCTGAGAACCGTCCATTGTGCAGCGCCCAACATATCCGGTGACTTTACTTTGAAAAAAGCTGTCCCCGTGTTAGTGATCGTCTGAGCGACCTCTCTGACAGGTTCATCCGGCTGCACGATGACCTCTTTAATAACAACGTCTCCGAGATCCGTCTGCACGGTAACCTTTTGCCCTGGAAGAAGCGCACGCGCTTTCGCAACACCATCAAGCGCCTCAACAACATCGGATACGGCTGGCGGTTTATAGCCGACTGTCTGGTTAATCTTCACCATGATCATTGCCCTCCTCTTCATAATAATAGGAACGATCAATGCCTTTCATGATGAGTTCGCGGTCGCCTATTTTATCCGTCAGGGCGGCGCGTAACAGCTCTCTGATTTCAAGGTCGTTCACAGGGCTGCGTTCCATTGCGGAAAGATACGCCCGTTTGCCGACTTGCGACCAGTCAACGCATTTTTTCAGATTTTTTTTCAGCATCAGGTCAAGCCAAATACGCCCACTTCTGCCGTTCCCCTCCATGAACGGGTGCGCGATATTCATCTCCACATATTTGGCAATGATCTCTTCAAATGTCCCTTCGGGCATTTTCTCGATTTTTTTCAGGCTTTCGGAAAGATACAATGCGCTTGCAAAACGGACGTTTCCTTTTGAGATATTGGCGCTCCGAATTTTCCCGGCAAAACTCAAAAGCCCGTCAAACAGGTGTTTGTGAATTTCACATAATCCCGCTACTGTCCCTGCTTCGATGGTGTTAATCGCGCCGCTGTCAAAAAGCAGATAGGCTTTTTCTTTGCTTTGTTCATCGAGGGTTGGGGTCATTTTCGATGCCTTCCTTGCTTGGTAGATATCTCTCAAAAATCAGCGAAGATTTTACCGCCAGAGTAGAAACGTTCTTTATTCTAACCGCAAAGAACGCAACGTTTCGCATTTTTCGTGCTTTTCGTATCTTTCTTGGTTAAAGATTTTGGGTTCTTTTGAAATATGAATGGGTTATGTGGTTGAATATCTCACGCGAAGACGCGAAGCCGCGAAGACGCGAAGAAATCGAACGCGCTACACAAATGTGCCGTCATTCCCGCGAAAGCGGGAATCCAGGAAAGTAGCCTCGCGAAGATGGAAAACATGTGCTTTGTCGATGCAAAGGTTTGAAAGTTTGAGGTTGGAATAGCTGGATCCCCGCTTTCGCGGGGATGACGGAATCCTTCTTCGCGCCTTCGCGCCTTCGCGTGAGAGTTGTTTTTGCTGGGATTCGCTTCGCTCATCGCCAGCCTACGCACTTGAATCGTTTTTGGAGCGCGGGCGTCCCGCCCGCAATTTGGCCTCACGCGAAGCCGCGAAGACGCGAAGAAATCGAACGCGCTACACAAATGTGCCGTCATTCCCGCGAAAGCGGGAATCCAGGAAAGTAGCCTCGCGAAGATGGAAAACATGTGCTTTGTCGATGCAAAGGTTTGAAAGTTTGAGGTTGGAATAGCTGGATCCCCGCTTTCGCGGGGATGACGGAATCCTTCTTCGCGCCTTCGCGTGAGAATTCTCTGGATGGCTTTGCTTTGCTACCCACTTAAAATTTAAAAGAGCCAGATTTTTCTTTGCGTAAGGCCGACCCTTGCGGTTGAGTTAGGTTCTCAACTCCATTTTCTGCGTCTCTTTCCCCAACAGCAGCACCGCGGTAACGCCCACCACTATCGTCGCGCAAAAGAGGAGGAAGATTGTTTCGATGCTGATCTGCGCTACGACGAGGTAGCCGACCATCAGTGGGCCGAAGATGCCGCCGATGCGACCGACGGCGGCTGCCGCGCCGGCGCCGGTGGCGCGGATTGCGTCAGGGTATTGTTCGGGCGTGTAGGCGTAGAGCGCGCCCCAGGCGCCGAGGTTGAAAAACGAAAGCATCATTCCGGAAATCAGCAGTTGCGCGACGGTGTCGGCGTTGCCGAAGAAGTACGCGGAGAGTGCCGTTCCCAACAGGTAGGTGACCAGCACGAATTTGCGTCCGAGCCGGTCGATCAGCCAGGCGGCGGTGAAGTAGCCCGGCAATTGCGCCAAAGTCATGATCAGCACGTATTCAAAACTTTTCATCAGGCCAAAGCCTTTGAGACCGACGACGCTCGGCAGCCACAGGAACATGCCGTAATACGAGAATACGACGCAGAACCACAGCACCCACAGCATCACTGTCGCCCGCCGGTAGGGGCGGGAGAACAGTTGCGCCAGATTTTCACTGAAGCGTGGCTTTTTCTGCATGGCCGCCCGCAGTTCCATTTGTGACAAGTAGCGCGGCGAATCGGGCAGGTTGCGCCGCAAATACACGGCGTAAAACGCCGGTAACGCGCCGATCAGCAGCGCCACCCGCCAGCCGTGATCGGGGATGTTGGGGATGACGAAATACGCGACCAGTGCCGCCAGTATCCAGCCCAGCGCCCAGAAGCTTTCCACCAGCACGACAACTTTGCCGCGCTCGTGCGCTTGCACGCTTTCCGATACCAGCGTCGAGGTCACCGGCAGTTCACCGCCGAGTCCCAGGCCGATGAAGAAGCGCAGGAAAAGCAACATCGCCAGTGAGATCGAGGCGGCCGACAAGCCGCTGGCGATACTGAAGGTCAACAGGGTCAGAATGAACACTTTTTTGCGGCCGATTCTGTCCGCCAGCATGCCGAACATCAGCGCTCCGAGCGCCATGCCGATGGAGTTGATGCCGCCGATCCAGCCCATTTCGGTGGCCGACAGGTTCCAGTCGTGCTTGAGCGCCGCCATGATGAACGACAGCAGACCGACGTCGAACGCATCGAACATGAAGCCCAATCCGGCAATCGTCAGGAGTTTGTTGCGTGAAATGGGGGGGACATTGGCCGCCATAAAGTCTCTTTCTGTTCCGGGGCGCTTCCCCGTTTTTCCATATCCGACTATTATACTAAGTTATTATGCTCGTCGACCTTACTATTTCCGGAATGACCTGCGCCGCCTGCGCCGCGCGGCTCGAGAAGGTTTTGAACCGGCTCGATGGGGTTTCCGCGCAGGTCAATTTCGCCACCGAAACGGCGCATATCGAGATTGCTGAAAGCGCCATCGCCGTCGTCACCGCCGACACGCTGATCGCCGCCGTGCAACGCGCCGGTTTCGACGCGAAGCTCGCGGTCGATCCGTTTCTCGACGCCGACGCTCACGCACTTTCCATTCCCCAAGCCGACGACGAAAAACGCGCTGCATCGTTGAAACGCGAACGCAATATGCTGATCGTTGCCGCGCTGCTGTGCCTGCCGTTTCTCTGGCAAATGGTTTTGATGCTGACCGGTCAGGATCATGATGTTCTGCCTGCCTGGGTGCAGTTTCTTCTGGCCGCGCCGATCCAGTTCGTTATCGGTGCGCGTTTTTACAAAGGCGGCTGGCACGCGCTGCGCAACGGCGCTGCCAACATGGATGTTCTCGTTGCGCTGGGAACCTCGTGCGCTTTTTTGCTGTCGCTCACCGTGTGGCTGTGGCCGTTGCCGGATCAGCATGTGTACTTTGAAGCCAGCGCCGTCATCATCACGCTGGTGCTGTTCGGCAAATGGCTGGAAGCGCGCGCACGCGCACGCGCATCGACGGCGCTGAAAAGTCTGATGGCCTTGCAGCCGAATACGGTGTTGCGTCTGTCGAACGGCACGGTCGAGAGCGTATCGCTGGCGCACATTCGCCCGGGCGATGCTTATCTGGTACGCGCCGGTGATACGGTGCCGGTGGATGGCGCGATCACCGCCGGTCATTCGGCGCTGAACGAAGCGATGCTGACCGGCGAGAGCTTGCCCATTTATAAAAGCATCGGAGATGCTGTTTACGCCGGTACGGTCAACACCAGCGGCGCGCTGGAATGCGTCGCCACCGCCGTCGGACACACCACCTTGCTTGCCGGTATCGTCCGCCAGGTCGCGCAGGCGCAAAGTTCGCGGGCACCGATCCAGCGACTGGCGGATCGCGTTGCCGCCGTGTTCGTTCCTGCCGTGTTGGGCATCGCTGTGTTGACACTGCTCGCCAACGGTGTCGCGCTCGGCGATTGGGCGCAGGCTTTGCTGCGCGCCACCGCCGTGCTGGTCATCGCCTGCCCCTGCGCGCTCGGACTTGCCACGCCCACCGCATTGATCGTCGGCGTCGGTCGCGCCGCGCAAGCCGGTATCCTGATTAAAAACGCCGAAGCGCTCGAACGCGCCGAACGCATCGACACCGTGTTGTTCGACAAAACCGGCACACTGACCACCGGTGCGCCGCATCTCGTCGCGCTGCATCTGCATCCGTCGTCCTCTCTCGACGAAAATGCGTTGTTGTCCGCAGCGGCCGCATTGGAACAAGGCGTGAGCCATCCGCTCGCGCAAGCCATCGTGGCCGCCGCGCAAGCGCGAAGTCTTGCCTTGCCTGACGTTACCGGCGTTCAACAACACAGCGGTTTGGGCGTCAGCGCTGACCTCAACGGCGAAACATGGCGCATCGGTTCACCGGCCTTTCTGCAAACGCAGGGCGTCGATATTTCCGCCATCGAATCGTTAAGCGAAGCATCGGCCACCCGCGTCGTCATTGCTCGCGGCGCACAATGCCAGGGCGTGCTGCTGCTCGCCGACACGATACGCGACAGCGCCGCGCCGATGGTGGCCGCGCTGCGTGCGCAGCGCATCACACCCTACCTCGTGACCGGCGATCATGAACGTGCGGCGCGGTCGATGGCGCGCCTTGCCGGCATTGATGAGATACGGACACAACAATCGCCGCAGGACAAACGCGCATTGGTGATGGCATTGCAACAAACACATCGCGTTGTCGGCATGGTCGGTGATGGCGTGAACGATGCACCGGCGCTGGCGCAAGCCGATGTCTCGTTCGCGATGGGCGCCGGTTCCGGCAGCGCGCTGGAAGCCGCCGACATGACATTACTCCGCAACGATTTGACGATGGTCGCCGACGCGATTGATTTGTCACGTGCGACGCTTCGCAAAATTCGCCAGAACCTTTTTTTCGCGTTCGTCTATAACGTGCTCGGTATTCCGCTGGCGGCGCTAGGTTTTCTGTCGCCGGTGCTGGCTGGCGCGGCGATGGCGCTGTCGTCCGTCTCCGTCGTCACCAACGCGCTGTTGCTCAAACGCTGGCGAAAAACGCATTAACCGCAAAGAACGCAAAGATCAGGCATCAGAAAAGCATGCTCACGCGAAGGCGCGAAGCCGCGAAGGGAAAAGCTGTCATTCTGCGCGAAGCGAAGCGGAGTCGCAGAATCCATAAAACATGGCGCGATAAATCGCGCCCCTCACCCTCTCCCCCACCCCTCTCCCGCAAGCGGGAGAGGGGATCGTTCCTTCGCGGCTTCGCGCCTCCGCGTGAGGTTATTCCCGGATGGCGCTTCGCTTATCCGGGATACGATTGCTGCCCTCTGACCTCTGACCTCTGATTCCTGTCCCCACATCCCCGCCTTCCCCCGCAAGCGGAGGAAGGGGTTTTCGTGCCTTTCGTACTTTTCGTGCCTTTCGTGGTTATGGTTTTTTCTTTGCGTTCTTTGCGGTTAAAATGCTCCGTCTCTCAAAGAAAGGATTTCATCATGGCTCTTAAAACCGCCGCATTTCTCATCGACGGAATGACTTGTCAGGGTTGTGTTGCCGGCGTGACCCGCGCGTTGAAAGCTGTGTCCGGTGTTGCCGATGTCACGGTATCGTTCGATGACAAATGCGCTACCGCGCACTATGACGATGCGCAAACCGCGCCCGCCACACTTATCGCTGCCATCGAAAATGCCGGTTTCGATGCGCAGATGTCGGCAACATCTTAGCCAACTGCGCTTAAATTGTTTGCTTCTGCAAAAAACACGCTTTATTTCTTTTCTAAAATGTCACAACACGCTAAACCGAAAGAGAAATAACGCTATTCCAGCCTATTTTGTTTTTCGCTCTGTCCGAGTGGCATAGCGCCTGTCAGCATGTACAATTCACTCTTCAGATAAAAACTGCGAAAGCCGCCAGCGCAACGAGAACAACACCAACAGATCATCACGCATCGCCGCTCGCGCAGAAAAGGGAAGAAAGATGCAGGGGAGTTTATGAATCCGGTTTGGCTCGATCATTATCCTGAAGGGGTTCCGGCAACGATTGAGATTGACCCCGAGTTGTCGCTCGACAAGTTGTTTGACCGCAGCATTGAACAGTTCGCCGAGCGTCCCGCTTACTCTTGCATGGGACGCACCATCACCTTCCGTCGGCTGGATGAACTTTCTGCCGCGTTCGCCGCCTGGTTGCAATCGCAAGGAATCACCAAAGGCTCGCGGGTCGCGTTGATGATGCCGAACATCCTGCAATACCCGGTGTGTCTGTTCGCTCTTCTGCGTATCGGCGCCATCGTCGTCAACGTCAATCCGCTCTATAAAGCGCGCGAACTGCAATATCAATTGAACGATTCCGGCGCTGAGATGATCGTCGTCGCCGAAAATTTCGCGCACACGCTGGAAAAGGTTCTTGAAAAAACCCAGGTGCGGCGCGTCATTCTCACCACGATCGGTGAGGAGATGGGATTCAAGGGGCTGATCATCGACTTCGTGCTGCGCCATGTGACGAAGAAAGTGGAATCCTTTTCGCTGCCGAACGCGATTTACTTTACCGACGTTTTGAACCGTGGCCGACGAATGAAGTTGACGCCGAGCGAAAACACTTCCAGCGACATCGCTTTTCTGCAATACACCGGCGGCACAACCGGCGTTTCCAAAGGCGCCATTCTGACGCACGGCAATCTGGTCGCCAACCTGTTGCAAGTGCTGGCATGGGTCAAGCCCTTCATCAATCTCGACGAGCGGCAAATCATGATCACACCGTTGCCGCTGTACCACGTTTTTTCGATGACCGCCAACTGCCTTCTGATGATGGCGATCGGCGCCGAAAGCGTGCTCATCACCAATCCGCGCAACATTCGCACGATGGTGCGCGAAATCGGCCACTACAAATTCTCCATCATTACCGGCGTCAACTCGCTGTTCAACGCCTTGCTCAACAACGCCGATTTTCGCAAGCTCGATTTTTCCAACCTGCGCGTTTCGCTGGGCGGCGCGATGGCGCTGCATCCTGCCGTATGCAAACGCTGGCGGGAAGTGACCGGAACCCCGCTGTCGGAAGGTTATGGTTTGTCTGAAACGTCGCCGGGCGCCATCATCAATCGGCTGGATGCCGATGGCACCGGCTCCATCGGCTTGCCGCTTCCGTCAACCGAGGTCGTGCTGCGCGATGAGAAGGGTAACGATGTCGGAATCGGTGAAGTCGGCGAAATTTGCATCCGCGGCCCGCAAGTCACACGAGGCTACTGGAAACGTCCCGACGAAACCGAACGCGCCAAAACCGCCGACGGTTTCTTTTTGACCGGCGACATGGCGGTGATGGATGAATGCGGTCGTTTCACTATCGTCGATCGCAAGAAAGACATGATTCTGGTGTCAGGCTTCAATGTTTATCCGAACGAAGTCGAAGCCGTCGCGTTGACCCATCCGAGCGTACTCGAGTGCGCGGCCATCGGCATTCCCGATGAGCGAACCGGCGAAGTCGTCAAACTTTTCGTCGTCAAGCGCAGCCCGACGCTCACGTCGGAAGAACTGATCCAATACTGCCGTGTCAATCTGGCCGCTTATAAAATACCGCGCCAGGTGGAATTTCGTGACGAGCTTCCGAAAAACACCATCGGAAAAGTCCTGCGCCGCGAACTGCGACAACCCGCTTCGGAAGAAGATGTATGAACCCGAGCGAAACCTGTTTCATTCCATAAAAACTTTTTCCGCAATCCCTTGTCTTTGCTTCTTGAGTTTTTCCTTTCCAAAGTCAACTTGCCTTAAAGGAACACCATGAAAACAAGCCTGAAAAAAAGCGCACTGGCCGTTGTCATCATCAGCAGTTTGGGAGGCGTGTGTACACAAGCGCAGGCCGCTGCTTTCGCATTGCAGGAACAAAGCGCCAGCGGCCTGGGCAATGCGTTCGCCGGCGGCGCAGCAGAAGGAGCGGATGCGTCGTCGATGTTCGCCAACCCGGCGACGCTCTCGCAGCGAAAGTCCAAACAAGTTATCAGCGCCATGCACATTGCCACGCCGTCGATGACGTTCCATCACGAACGCTCACAACCCGCGTTCAACCAGCCTCTGGGCAATGAAGGCGGTGACTCCGGTTCCGCCAACTTCCTCGGCAATTTCTATGTGGCGCTGCCGATCAACGACCGTTGGACAGCCGGTCTCGGCATGGGTACACCGTTCGGTCTGGAAACCGATTACAACAACACCTGGGCCGGACGTTATCTGGCGCTGCGCTCGGCCGTCAAAACGCTCAACGTCAATCCGGCCGTTTCATTCAAAGCCACCGAACAATTGAGCCTGGGCATCGGCGTTAACTGGCAGTACGTCCACGCCATTTTCACCAGCGCCGTCAACTACTCGGCGGCGCTCGCCTCCGCCGCGCAATCGGCCGCCGCCGCCGGTCGCTTGCCGCCCGACATGCTGCCTGCCATCCTCGGCGCGACCGGCGGTCTGGACAGCATTTCCAAAGTCAAAGGCCACAACAACGCCTGGGGCTGGAACGCCGGTCTCCTCTACGAATTCGATCCGTCCACGCGCGTCGGCCTTTCCTACCGTTCCGAAGTCAAACACAAAGTGAACGGCACCGTCACTTTCAATCATCCGTCGCTTGGCAACGTCCCTGCGGCGCTGGCGCCTATCGTCGGCGGAATCGCCGATGGCGTGAACAACGCCCTTCACGATGGCAAAATCCACGCCGATATCACCCTGCCGCAAAACGCCAATCTGTCGTTCTTCCGGCAAGTCACCCCCAAACTCGACCTGATGGCCGACATCCAGTGGACAGGCTGGTCGTCGCTAAAAGAGCTGACCTTCATCCGCAATGAAGGCTCCGTACTGCAAAGCACACCGGAGTGGTTCAAAAACACCTGGCGGGTTTCGCTGGGCGGTAATTACCGCTTCAACGAGCGTTGGCTGATGCGCGCGGGCGTTGCTTACGACCAATCACCGGTTCGTGACACCTACCGAACGCCACGCCTGCCCGACGTGGATCGTTACTGGATAAGCCTCGGCGGCCAATACGCGATCAACCCGCAAATGCACATCGACGCCGGTTTTACCTACCTGTTCGGCAAAAAAGCGCCGATCCGCGACAACGGCGGCAACCCGCAGGCCAATGGCGCACTCGACGGCTATTACAAAAACTATGCAACCGTGGCGTCCGTGCAATTCACCTATACCTTCTGAGTGTTAAAATACAGAGGCAGGAGCGGGGGCTTCCCTTGCTCCTGCTCCGTTACAGCGACAACACAAGCAGGAAACATTGTTATGAACAAACCCTTTTCGTTCCTCAAGAACGCTACCTTACTGTTACCGGCGCTGCTGCTCGGCGCTTGCGCACAAACGCCGCTCAAAAGTGAGCCGCCACCAACGGCAACCGCCGATGCTACCCCTGCCGCGGTGGCGCCCCAGCCAACCGAAAACAAACAGGAAGCCACCGGGCCGTTGGCGCCGCTGGCCTGGCTCGAAGGCTGCTGGAGAGGAAACGTCAACCAGCGCGAATTCCGGGAGCACTGGCTGCCGCTGCGCGGCGACATGCTGCTGGGCATCAGCCATACCGTTCTCGGCGACAAAACGCAAGATCACCAATTCCTGCGGATGGACGTTCGTGATGACGCCGTGCATTACACCATCACCGCCCCCGACGAACAAGAGCACCGCTTTCGTTTCAGCGGCGAAACCGCCGATCAGGAAGACACCATCTACAAATTTTCAAACGTCGCCGACGTTTTCCCGCAAACCGTCTCCTATCGCAGGGCTTCGGGCGGCTGGATGTACATCACCGTCGAAGGAAAACTGAACGGCGCTGATCGCAAAGTGATTTACCCGATCCGCCGGATTGCTTGCGAAAGCGGGGAATTCATCAACAGGTAATCAACCACTGAACCGCAGAGAGCGCAAAGAAAAAACGTAGGGTGGATAAGGCCGAAGGCCGCAATCCACCATTTGTGGGCGCGATTTATCGCGCCCTGTTTGTTCACCCTCTCCCCCACCCCTCTCCCGCAAGCGGGAGAGGGGAACATGTTGCACGGTAACGGAAAACAGCAAGAGTGCGCAAAGTGTAGCGTGCCCACCCCTCGAAAAAAGGGCGGGTTTGAAACCCGCCCTTTTTGTCACGCGAAGCCGCAAAGATGCGATTTAAAGCCCCCTTTTCAAAGGGGGTGTCCGCCGAAGGCGGACGGGGGTTTGTTATTGGTGGATTGCGCTTCGCTTATCCACCCTACAAGATTTGCGTTCTTTGCGGTTAATTTTTTTCTGGATTGCTTCGTCGCTTTCCGCCACGCTTCGCTCGCGGCTAAAGGCTCCTCGCAATGACGAAACTCCGATTTCTGACATCTGATACCTGACCTCTGATTCCTGACACCGTCACGCCCGCGCGTTCAACATCGCCACCGCCGGCAATTCTTTTCCTTCAAGAAACTCAAGGAATGCACCGCCACCGGTTGAAACATAGCTGACGTCCTGCGTTACGCCGAACTTGGCGATAGCGGCCAGCGTATCGCCGCCGCCGGCAATCGAAAACGCCGGTGACCGCGCAATGATTTGCGCCAGCGATTGCGTCCCTTTGGAAAAAGCGTCGAACTCGAAAACGCCGAGCGGCCCGTTCCAGACGATGGTGCCTGCCGACATGAGCAACGGCGCCAACATTTCCATCGTGCGAGGACCAACATCGAGAATGAGATCGTCGTCGGCAACCTGGTCGATGCCTTTTGTTTCCGCCGCCGCGTCGGCAGCAAACGATTTGGCGCAGACCGCATCGACCGGCAACGGAAACTTGCCGGGAAAATCGTGCAGCAACGCTTTGGCTTCGTTCACCAGATCAGGTTCCGCCAACGACTTGCCGATCGGGAATCCCTGTGCCAGCAAAAAGGTGTTGGAAATGCCGCCGCCGACAATCAAGGTGTCCACTTTTTCCGCCAGTGTGCGCAACACAGTGAGCTTGGTCGAGACTTTCGATCCCGCGACAATCGCCACCATCGGTCGCTTCGGCGCAGCCAACGCCCGGCTCAACGCATCAAGCTCTGCCGCCATCAACGGACCGGCGCACGCTATCGGCGCATGGAAACCGACGCCGTGCGTGGTCGCTTCGGCGCGGTGCGCTGTTCCGAACGCATCGTGCACATAGACATCGCACAACGCCGCCATCGAACGAGACAAGTTTTCATCGTTCTTTTTCTCGCCCTTGTTCATCCGGCAATTTTCGAGCAACACGAGGTCGCCCGGCTTCAGCGTTTTTTGCCAGGACGTATCGCCAACCCAATCGCGGATCAACGGCACCGGCTTTTTCAGCAATTCCGACAAGCGTTGCGCCACCGGCGTCAACGAATCTTCGGCGCGCCACTCGCCTTCGGTCGGCCTGCCAAGATGCGAAGTCACCATCACCGCAGCGCCGCGCGCCAGCGCGTCTTCAATCGCCGGAAGCGATGCGCGAATGCGCGTGTCGTCGGTAATCGCGCCCTGATCGTCCTGCGGCACATTCATGTCGGCGCGAATGAAAACGCGTTTGTTGCGAACATCGATATCGGAAAGTCGTTTGAACTGCATCATGGTTTATTCTCCTTTAATCAGCCGGGGAATCGTCGTGCCGTCTCCCCTCTCCCGCAAGCGGGAGAGGGTGCCCCGAAGGGGCGGGAGAGGGCAATTCTTTTTCCCCTCTCCCCCACCCCTCTCCCGCAAGCGGGAGAGGGGAAAGAGTTACTTCGCCCGCATCAGCGCCTGGGTCGTGTCGAGCATCCGGCATGAGAAGCCCCATTCGTTGTCGTACCAGCTCGATACTTTCACCAGGCGACCACTGACTTTGGTCAACGTGGCGTCGAAGATCGACGAACGTGGGTCGTGGTTGAAGTCCATCGACACCAGCGGCGCGGTGTTGTAGCCGAGGATACCGACGAGCGGCCCTTGTTCGGACGCGGCCTTGAGGATCGCGTTCACTTCGTCAACGGTGGTGTCACGCGCCGCGATGAACGACAGATCGACGACGGAAACGTTGATCGTCGGCACGCGCATTGCAAAGCCGTCCAGCTTGCCGTTGAGTTCCGGCAACACCAATCCCACCGCCGCGGCTGCGCCGGTTTTGGTCGGGATCATGCTCATCGTCGCCGAACGGGCGCGACGCAAGTCGCTGTGGTAAACGTCGGTCAACACCTGATCGTTGGTGTAAGCGTGAATCGTGGTCATCAGGCCGCTGACGAGGCCAATCTTTTCATGCAGCGGTTGCACGATCGGCGCCAGACAGTTGGTGGTGCAGGACGCATTGGAAATCACGGTGTCCGACGCTTTCAAAACCTGATGGTTGACGCCGTAAACAATCGTCGCATCGACATCTTTTCCGCCCGGCGCCGAGATGATAACTTTTTTGGCACCGGCTTTGAGGTGTGCGCCCGCTTTCTCTTTGCTGGTGAAAAGCCCCGTGCATTCCAGCACCACATCGACGCCCAATTCGCCCCAGGGCAATTGCGCCGGGTCGCGTTGCGCAAACACTTTGATGCGATCGCCGTTGACGATCATCGTGTCGCCGTCCACTTCGATTTTGCCCGGGAATTTTCCGTGCGTCGTGTCGTAGCGCGTCAGATGCGCGTTGGTTTCCGGGCTGCCCAAATCGTTGATGGCAACGATGTCGATGGGCGCTCTTTGATCGCTCTCATAAAGCGCCCGTAAAATATTGCGGCCAATGCGACCATAACCGTTGATTGCGACTTTGATATTTTCCATGATGTTTTCTCCTTTATAAGAACTTCAATAACATTTGTTTGCTTTTTTTGCGCTTAACGCTTTAACCTGCACATCCTCAATCTCGTCAGCATTAAGCATGGTGCTTCCTTTAATACGGAAAATGGATGTTTCATTACCCGAAACCAGCAATTTGCTTTGTTCGAGCAAAAGATAATCTGCTAAATCCTCTTTTTTTGTAGATAGCCGAACTTCAAAAACAATACAGTTCAATGGTATCTCTGACGTATTGTGAACTTCGCCCATAACATAAATTTCGTTTCCTCCATTAAGAGAAACGGATCGGGTTTTAACATTTGAAATTGTCAATGATGATTCCCAGGCCGTTCTCTTTTCTTCTCCTTTTGAGCTTCTTTCAAGCGCATATACGAAAACAAACATGAACACTACAATCAGTCCGATCCCACCAAAAATCGCAATACCCATCCGCGGATCCTGCTGACTCGCAATCCATGATTGACGACTCGCGCAGTGGTGGCACATCCGCGCTTTCGCGTGGATCGGCTGGTAACAGTGCCGACAAAGTTTTGTTTCTAATGATGGTATTTCCATAGTATTACCTAGTTTAAAAGAGATTTAGCCTTCTTCACCACGTTTTCAACCGAAAAACCAAAGTGTTTGAACAGCACCGGCGCCGGCGCTGATTCGCCGAACGTGTCGATGCCGATCACTGCACTTTGCGTATCATCCAAAGCACCGACATAGCGATGCCAGAAATGCGTCGTTCCCGCTTCCATCGCCATACGCGAAACACCGGGCGGCAAAACCTGCGCACGGTACGCCGCGTCCTGTTGATCGAAGCGCGAGGTACAGGGCATCGACACCACGCGCACGGCGACGCCCTCTTTCGCCAGCGCTTCACGCGCTTGCAACGCCAGCGCCACTTCCGAGCCGGTCGCAATCATCACGACTTTTTTTCCTTCGGTTTTTCCTTCGACCGGAAAATCAGCGAGCACATAACCGCCGCGCGAAATCGCTGAGAGCGCTTTGTCGTCACGCGCCGCGAACGGCACGTTCTGCCGCGTGAAAAGAAGACAACTCGGCCCATCGCCACGCAACAACGCCTGCTGCCAGGCCACCGCTGTTTCAACGGTGTCGCAAGGCCGCCAGACATCCATGTTCGGGATCAGCCGCAAGCTGGAAGCGTGTTCGATGGATTGGTGCGTCGGCCCGTCCTCACCGAGACCGATGGAGTCGTGCGTGAAGACGGAAATCACGCGCTGCTTCATCAGCGCCGCCATTCGAAGCGCGTTACGCGCGTAATCGGAAAAGGTCAGGAAGGTGCCGCCGTACGGAATGAAGCCGCCGTGAAGCGCCACGCCGTTCGCTATCGCCAGCATTGCGAATTCGCGCACGCCGTAATGAATGTGATCGCCTTGTCCGTCCGGCGTCAAGGCCCGACTGCCCGACCAGTTGGTGAACACCGAGCCGGTCAAATCCGCCGAGCCGCCGAGAAATTCCGGCAAGTGCGGCGCGATGGCTTCTATCGCCTGCTGCGATGCTTTGCGCGTCGAGACGGTTTCAGCTTTGCTGTTCTGCGCCGCGATGAACGCCGCGGTCACTTGCTCGAAGTCTGCCGGTAGTTCTTTCTCCATCCGCCGGATGAATTCGTAAGCGAGATCGGGATACGCCGCGCGGTACGCCTCGAAACGCTGCGTCCATTCGGCTTCGCGCTTGGCGCCCTGCGCCCGCGCGTCCCAGGCTTGATACACCGATGGCGGAATTTCGAACGGCGCATGCGCCCAACCGAGCGCCGCACGGGTCGCGGCAATTTCTTTTTCGCCGAGCGGCGCACCGTGCGTGTCCGCCGTACCGCCTTTGGTCGGCGCACCTTTTCCGATCACGGTCTTGCAGCAAATCAGCGTCGGCTTTTCCGTTTCACGTTGCGCCGCACGAATCGCCGCATCGACGGCATCAACATCGTGGCCATCAACATCGCCGATCACTTGCCAGCCATACGCCTCGAAGCGTTTGGGCGTGTCGTCGGTCATCCAGCCGCGCACATCGCCGTCGATCGAGATTCCGTTATCGTCGTACAGCGCAATCAATTTGCCGAGTTTCCAGGTGCCTGCCAGCGAACAGACTTCGTGCGACACGCCTTCCATCAGGCAGCCGTCACCGAGAAACACATAGGTGTGATGATCGACGATCGTATGGCCGGAACGATTGAAGCGTACTGCAAGCATCTTTTCGGCCAGCGCCATTCCGACCGCGTTGGCAATGCCCTGACCGAGCGGGCCGGTGGTCGTCTCGACACCGGGCGTCACATCCACTTCAGGATGCCCCGGCGTCCTGGAATGCATTTGCCGGAAATTTTTGAGTTCCTCCATCGGCAGATCGTAGCCGGTCAGATGCAGCAGCGCGTATTGCAGCATGGAGCCGTGACCATTGGAAAGAACGAAGCGGTCGCGGTCGTGCCAGCGTGGATGGCCGGGGTAGTGTTTCAAGTGTCGCTGCCAGAGCGCCACCGCAATCTCGGCCATCCCCATCGGCATGCCGGGATGACCGCTTTTGGCGACCTCAACAGCGTCGATAGAAAGAAAGCGCAGCGCGTTGGCCAGATCGGAAATGGGAGCAGAGTTCGGTGTTGGCATGTTATGGATGAAAATAAGAATCAGGCGAAACGCAAAATGTTCTTAATTTTACAAGACCCGAGCGAAGATGTCGCCGCGTCACGGCAATTTCGCTCTATGGCAAGCGACTTTCGGCAGCCTATCGACCGATATTTTCCCGTCGGGATTTTCCCGCACCCATCTCGCATCAAACTTCACCGTTTTTTCAGAGGATTCACAAAAAAAGCTGCAAATTTCCGCGTTTTGTAAGATAATAGCAGGCTCCTTCGGCTCGCCGGAGGTTTGTGGGTGCCCTTCTACTCGTCCGCGCGAACGCCGCATGTCAGGGAGTTCTGTGTACGGGGGTGGGGCTTTTCCTTTACAGGAGGGGAAAACTTATGGATGGTGTCCATCTGTTAGGAGAGTGGTATGGCTGCCCTGCCCACACGCCGGAATTCAACCGTGCCGAGGCATTGCGCGAGGTGTGTCTGAAAGCCGTCGAGGCTTCCGGCCTGACCACTGTCGGAGAACGTTTTTATCAATTTGAACCGCACGGCGTGACAGGCGCCGTGGTTCTGGCCGAATCGCATCTGGCGATTCACACCTGGCCGGAATCCGGTTTCGTGACCGTCGATGTGTACGTCTGTAATTACACCACCGACAATACCGCCAAAGCGCAAAAGCTCTACGATATGATCGAAGCCGTTTTCAAACCGGCGCGCGCACATTCCCAAAAAATTCTGCGCGGCGGTAAGGATGGCTGAACTGGTGTCTCCGAACGTGACCGGAGACGCCCTGACGGAATCGCTGACGCCCGATTGGGGCTTCTTCATCCGCTCGTCGAAACGGCATGAAGCTTTCCATTCGGGACTACAGGAAGTCGAAGTACACGATTCCGAATCGTTCGGCACCTTGTTCCGGCTCGACGGTCATTTCATGACTTCGGAAAAAGACGAGTTTTTCTATCACGAAAACCTCATCCACATGGCCGCCGTCACGCACGATCAACCGCGTCGTGCGCTCATCGTCGGCGGCGGCGACGGCGGTTCGGCGGAAGAACTGTTCAAACATCCGAGCATCGAACACATCACGTTGGTCGAGATCGACCAGTCCGTCGTCGATATTTCCCGCCGCCACCTGGCGCATGTGCATCGCGGCAGCCTCGACGATCCGCGTCTGACGCTGAAAATCGAGGACGGCTTCGCCTACGTCAAAACCAGCACCGAATCCTTCGATCTGATCGTACTCGACCTGACCGACCCGGGCGGCCCCTCAACGCTGCTCTACACCCCGGCGTTTTATCGCGCCTGCGCCGCCCGTCTGGGCGACAACGGCATCATGACGCTGCACATCGCCAGCCCGCTGGCGAACCCGGAACGCATCCGAGAAACCCTGCTGCGGCTGCGCGAAGCTTTCGGCAACGTCATTCCTTACCTCACATCGGTGCCGCTCTACGGCGGACTGTGGATGATGGCGTTTTGCTCGCAGCGCGCCGACCCGCGCCGACTGACCGTCGATGCCGTCGAAACGCGCTTGCAGGAACGCAGTATCCGCGACCTTCAGTACTACAACGGCGCGATGCACAGCGCCGCGCTGGCCTTGCCGAATTTCGTGCGGGCGTTGGTGGCGTAGTCAGGGATCAGAGGTCAGAGCGCGTGTACAAGGGGCGGGTTTCAAACCCGCCCTTTTTGTTTTTTAACCACGAAATACACGAAAGACACGAAAAAATAACCTCACGCGAAGACGCGAAGCCGCGAAGGAGCGATCCCCTCTCCCGCTTGCGGGAGAGGGGTGGGGGAGAGGGTGTGGGGGCGCGATTTATCGCGCTCTTTTTGTTTCCACGCGAAGCCGCGAAGAAAGGAAAGCCCCCTTTTGTAAAGGGGGTGTCCGCCGAAGGCGGGCGGGGGTTTGCCCCTTCCCCCGCGTGCAGGGAAAGGTCGGGATGGGGGGATGCGGGCGAGAAGAAGGCAATTCGGCCCGCGCTCCCAAAATCATCATTCCTGCGAAAACAAACCCCAACACTGGCAACCGCAACCTGAAACATATACAATAAGAGTAGGGTAAATAGGGAGATCCATAACCTACCGGAGGTTTCAAGTGAAAGAAGTCTTAGTGGATAACGCAAAAGTAATGGCAAAGGGGCAGATCACCTTGCCAAAAGACATCCGCGCGGCACTTGGCGTCAGCACCGGCGACCGTGTGACACTCATCAGGCAGGCCGATCAAGTCATCATGATGAACTCCGCCATTTATGCCATGAAAATGTTGCAACAAGCCATGCAAGGCGAAGCGGAAAAAGTCGGCCTTGATTCCGACGAAAGCGTAGCGGCCATGATTATGGATATGCGCGCCGGAGAGAACGAATGAAATGTATGTTGGATACAAACATCCTCGTCTCGGCTGCGCTCTTTCCGAAAAGCGTTTCCGCCGAAGCATACATGAAAGCCGTCGCTCCACCACATAGAAGCGTCGTATGCGATTATTCGATGGAGGAGTTTCGCAGGGTGTTCAACGAAAAGTTCCCGCATCGGGTGCCGGATCATGACCGTTTTGTTTCAATGATGGCGCTGTCGGTCGAAATCGTTTTTACACCGCCGGAAGAAGCGCGAGAAGAAAGCGAAAGCCAAATCCGCGATGTGAATGATCGGCCTATCCTGCGGGCGGCGCTCGCAGCAAAAGTTGACGCACTCATTACAGGCGATAAAGATTTTCTGGAAACCAAAATAGACGGGCTCAAAATCCTGTCGGCAGCCGGCTTTTTGCAACAAGTGTAGGATAAGCAAAGCGCGCCCCCCATTCACTCATACATCGCCTTCTTTTCCGTCAATCGCAGCCAGCCTTTGACGATCCGGTAAACGTACCAGATGAACACCACGATCAAAAAGAAAAACGCCGGCCAGTACAAAAAGACCATACCCAGCAGGAACAGCACGATAAGCGGAAGCGCGAGGAGAATGCTCAGGAGCGACCACAGCAGCGCAAACCAGAATGTGTTGATCTGCCAGCGGAAATGGCTCTCATAGAGCGTTCCCTTCATGTCGTCTTTTTTGACGTAATTCATCACGATCGCCACGATCACGGTCAACGGAATCAGCGGCGCCAGCGCATACAGCGCGTAGATGATGGTCGTTATGTTGCGGGCGGCGGTATCCTGCGATTCGGGAAGCCAAACGTAAGTCATAAAACGCCTCCACAAAAATAATAACCACTCTAACACAACACGCAACAAGACCATACCAACGCGGTACAATCACCGGAAAAATCGCGCGCCCTTTCCGTCTCATGGACATTTCCAACATCGCTGCTTTGGGCACTGCCTTCTTCTGGACATGCAGCGGCTTGTTGGCGGTCTATCCCGTTCAGCAACTGGGCCCGTTCACCTTCAACCGCATCCGGCTGCAAACCATCTTCGTCCTGCTGTGCGTGCTGGTGCTGATCACCGGCGGCTGGCGCACCCTCGGCAGCGAACACATCGTCGCGCTGGCGATCTCCGGCTTCATCGGCATTCTGCTTGGCGATTCATTGCTCTATGCCTCACTGCAACGAATCGGCCCGCGCCGCAACTCCATCCTGTTTTCGACCCACGCGCCGATCACAGCGATTCTGAGTTTTCTGGTGCTCGATGAACGCTTAAGCCCGATCGCAGTAGGCGGCATCACCTTCGTCATCATCGGCGTAATGCTGGCCATCGCCTTCGGCCACAGCGCCGGACAAAAACACCAATGGGAAAGCGTCAAAGGATCGTTGGCCATCGGCGTCGGCATTGCGCTGTTCGCCGCCTTGTGCCAAGCGGTCAGCGCGTTGATCGCCAAGCCGGTGATGGCCAGCGGCGTGGACCCGATTGCCGCTTCCGTAGTGCGGGTCAGTGCGGCGGTGTTCTTTTTCACACTGCTCGGCATTCTTCCGCAACTACGCTCTCCCGCGCCCATCACGCCGCGCTTGTTTTTCCAAAGCGCCGCCAGCGGCCTCTGCGGCATGGTGCTCGGCATGACGACCCTGCTCTTCGCGCTCGCCCAGGGTCAAACCGGCCTGGTCGCCACACTGTCGTCAACCTCCCCGATCATGATACTGCCGCTGCTCTGGCTGCGCACCCGCGAACGTCCGGCGCTCGGCGCCTGGATCGGCGCAGCGATCGCCATTGCCGGAATCGCGCTGATTTTCAACCGTTGAGTTGAACGCTCACGCAGGGAAAAGCGTTTAACCACGGAAAGCAACAACAATTTAACCGCAAAGAACGCAAAGAAAACCTTTTAACTACGAAAAAATAATTGTCATTCTGCGCGTGTAGGGGCGGGTTTCAAACCCGCCCTGTTTGTTCTCACGCGAAGGCGCGAAGGAAGGGGCTTCCGTATCTTTCGTGGTTGAAAGATTTTCTCCGCGCATTCCGCGCCTCCGCGTGAGACCGACTTGTCAGTCATCAATAAGAAAAAGAAACACAAAAAAGGCGCGATGTCTCGCGCCTTTTTTATCTTTACCGCTTTGAAGCTGAAACGTTACGCCGCCGCTTCTTCTTTTCCGATGTTTTCCTGCGACTGCGGACGATCGACGAGTTCGACGAGCGCCATCGGCGCAGCGTCGCCCGGGCGAAAACCGAATTTCAGGATTCGCAGGTAGCCGCCCGGACGCGCCTGGTAACGCGGCCCCAGTTCGTTAAAGAGTTTGGTGACCATCGCGCGATCACGCATACGGGAAAACGCCAGACGGCGGTTCGCCAGTGTCGGCGTTTTGCCGAGTGTGATCAGCCGCTCGGCAACGCGGCGCAGTTCCTTCGCTTTGGGCAAGGTCGTCCGTATTGCTTCGTGCAGAAAGAGCGAGTTGGTCATGTTGCGCAGCATCGCCAAGCGATGTGCGCTGGTACGGTTCAGTTTTCGCAGGCCGTGACGGTGGCGCATGATCTGTTTCCTTTTTTATCGTGGCTCTGGTTACGGACGGCTCAAACCGGCCGGCGGCCAGTTTTCCAGCTTCATCCCCAGCGAAAGTCCGCGTGTGGCGAGGACTTCCTTGATTTCGTTAAGCGACTTGCGTCCCAGGTTCGGCGTCTTGAGAAGCTCGGTTTCGGTACGCTGTATCAGGTCGCCGATGTAGTTGATGTTTTCGGCCTTGAGGCAATTGGCCGAACGCACGGTGAGCTCGAGATCGTCCACCGGCAGGCACAGCACCGGATCGACTTGCGGCATGCCGTGTTCGTCAACCGGTTTGTCGGTGCCGTTAAGCTCGGCGAACGACGACAGTTGATCCACCAGTACGCTGGCGGCTTCTCGCACGGCTTGTTCGGGTTCGATCACGCCGTTGGTTTCGATTTCGAGGATCAGTTTGTCGAGGTCGGTGCGCTGTTCGACGCGGGCGCTCTCAACGGCATAGCTGACCCGACGCACCGGCGAGAACGACGCATCGAGCAGGATGTTGCCGATCATCCGGCCACTCTCCGGTTTTTCGCGGGCGATCACCGGCTGGTAGCCGCGCCCTTTGTCAACGCGGATGTCCATCTCGATTTTGCCGCCCTGGGTCAGGTTCGCAATCACGTGTTCGGGGTTGATGATCTCAACGTCGTGCGGCAGTTGGATGTCGCCCGCGGTCACTGCGCCCTCGCCTTCTTTGGCGAGACGCAAGGTGACGCTGCTACGACCGTGCAATTTGAACGCGACACCTTTCAGGTTGAGCAGGATATCGACGACGTCTTCCTGCACGCCGTCCAGCGCCGAATACTCGTGCAAGACGCCTTCGATCCTGACTTCGGTCGGCGCAAATCCCGACATCGAAGATAACAGGACGCGGCGCAATGCATTTCCCAGTGTGTGGCCGTACCCGCGCTCAAACGGTTCCATCACCACGCGCGCGTGAAAGGGCGACATATTCTGTACGTCGATAATGCGTGGTTTTAACAAAGCGTTGCTCTGCATGGGGATACCTTTATTCAAAACGGTATGGCAAAAAACCCGATTACTTCGAGTAAAGCTCGACGATTAAGTTCTCGTTAATGTCTTGTCCAAACTCGGAGCGATCCGGCGCGCTCTTGAAGAGACCCGTCATTTTCTTGACGTCAACTTCGACCCATGAAGGGAATCCCATTTTCTCTGCAAGCTGCAAACCATCCTGAATCCGCAATTGCGATTTGCTCTTGTCGGTCACCGAAATGGTGTCTCCCGCTTTGATGCGAGCCGAGGGCACATTCAGACGTTTGCCGTTGACCTGTATGGCGCCGTGCGTGACCAGTTGGCGCGCTTCGGCACGGGTGGAGCCGAAACCCATCCGATAGACAACGTTGTCCAGACGGGATTCGAGCAATTTCAAAAGGTTTTCGCCGGTCGAGCCTTGACGACGCGCGGCTTCGGCAAAGCATAACCGAAACTGACGTTCGAGCAGGCCGTAGATACGGCGCACTTTCTGTTTTTCGCGAAGCTGCGTGCCATAGTCGGAGGTACGCGCGCCAGATTTCTGGCCGTGTTGTCCGGGTTTGACTTCGAGCTTGCACTTGGAGTCGAGCGAGCGACGCGCGCTTTTCAGGAAAAGGTCGGTGCCTTCCCGTCGCGCCAGCTTACATTTGGGTCCGAGGTAACGAGCCACGTGCTATCCTATGCAAAAATAAAAACTAAAAAATTCCGCCGCGTCACATTAAACGCGACGACGCTTGGGTGGACGGCAGCCGTTATGCGGTATCGGCGTCACGTCCGAAATCGAAGTCACCTTCAAGCCGAGCGCGTTCAACGCGCGCACCGACGATTCGCGGCCAGGGCCTGGTCCTTTGATTCGCACTTCAAGGTTTTTCACGCCGCATTCCTGCGCCGCGCGACCTGCGGCTTCGGCCGCAACCTGCGCCGCAAACGGCGTCGATTTACGCGAGCCTTTGAAACCGGCGCCACCTGAGGTCGCCCAGGACAAGGTGTTGCCCTGACGATCGGTGATGGTGATGATCGTGTTGTTGAACGAAGCGTGAACGTGCACGATGCCTTCAGAAATGTTCTTCTTGACTTTCTTGCGGGCGCGCGCTGTGTTCTTCGCGGTATTCTTGGAGGGTTGTGCCATCAGAGGTTCCTCTATATCGAATTACTTTTTACCGGCAACCGCGCGGCCTTTTTTCGGGCCCTTGCGCGTGCGCGCATTGGTCCGTGTCCGCTGACCGCGCACCGGCAGGCCGCGACGGTGACGAACACCACGGTAGCAGCCGAGATCCATCAGCCGCTTGATGCTCATCGTGACTTCACGACGCAGATCGCCTTCTACCGCAAACTGGGTAATCAGTTCGCGCAATTTGTCCATTTCAGCGTCGCCCAGATCCTTGATCTTGGTCGCGCCGTTGATTCCCGCTGCCACGCAGATGTGTTTGGCGCGCGAACGGCCAATGCCGTAAATCGCCGTCAACGCGATTTCCGCGTGTTGGTGGTTGGGGATGTTAACGCCTGCTATACGGGCCATCTTTTTAACCTATCCGATCGAAATTCATTAACCTTGCCGCTGCTTGTGGCGCGGATCTTCACAAATAACACGCACAACGCGGTTACGCCGAATGATTTTGCACTTCCGGCAAATTCTTTTCACTGAAGCGACGACTTTCATGGTTGACTCTCTACCTCATTTTTAGTTATCCGCCGGTTTGCGGTTTGCTTCTCCGGCGGGCTGCCTAGCACGATCTCACTTGGTCCGGAAGGTAATTCTGGCCCGCGTCAAATCGTACGGCGTCATGTCCACGGTCACTTTATCGCCCGGCAGAATCCGAATGTAGTGCATCCGCATCTTGCCGGAGATATGTGCCAACACCACATGCCCATTCTCCAACTTCACCCGAAATGTTGCGTTCGGCAACATTTCGATAACCTCACCTTGCATCTGGATGGTGTCTTCTTTGGCCATCAGCGCAAAGCTCCGCCTTTAAAGTTGGCCTTCTTCAACAAACTCTCGTACTGCTGCGACATCATGTACGCCTGTACCTGCGACATGAAGTCGATGGTCACCACGACCACGATCAACAACGAGGTGCCGCCAAAATAAAACGGCACGTTCTTCCAGGCGATCAGGAAGTTCGGAATGAAACAAACGACCACCAGGTACAACGACCCCAACAAGGTCAGGCGCAACATAATTTTTTCGAGATAATCGGCCGTATGCTTGCCCGGACGGTAGCCCGGAATCAGCGCGCCGCTCTTCTTCAGGTTATCCGCTGTGTCTGTCGGCTTGTACTGCAACGCCGTGTAGAAAAAGCAGAAGAAGATGATCGCTGCCGCGTACAACATTTCGTGCAACGGCTGACCCATCGCCAGCATCGCCGACACGTCTTTCAGGAAGAACGCAAACGGCCCTTCGCTGCCGCCGGCCAACTGTGCCATCGTCGCCGGGAACATGATGATCGCCGACGCGAAAATCGCCGGAATCACACCCGCCATGTTGAGCTTGAACGGCAGGTACGAGCTTTGTGCCGGCGCGATCCGGTTGCCGACCTGACGCTTGGCGTATTGCACAAGCACTCTGCGTTGCGCCCGCTCGAAGAACACCACCACGCCGGTCACGACGACCACCAACACCGCCACGCCCAGCGCCAACGGAATCGAGTAAGCGCCGGTGTTCACGTTTTCCAACGTCAATCCAATCGCGCTCGGCAATCCGGCGACGATACCGGCACAGATGATCAACGAAATACCGTTGCCCAAACCGCGCTCGGTGATCTGCTCACCCAGCCACATCAGGAACATCGTTCCGGTCACCAGCGTGATGGCACACATCATCTTGAAAGCAAAACCGGGCGCCAGCACCATTCCCTGCATTCCTTCAAACGCCACGGCCACGCCCATTCCCTGAATGAACGCCAGCAAGACGGTGAGGTAGCGGGTGTACTGGGTGATTTTGCGTCGGCCTGCCTCGCCTTCTTTCTTTATCGCTTCCAGCGACGGCATCATCGCCGAACACAGTTGCATGATAATCGACGCCGTGATGTACGGCATCACGCCCAGTGTCAAAATCGAGACGCGCTGCAAAGCGCCGCCCGAGAAGAGATCCATCATCCCCAGCAAGCCGCCACCGCCGCCCTGGAGCATTTCTTCGATCACTGCCGCGTTTACACCGGGCACCGGGATGTGCGTCCCGATCCGGTACACGATCATTGCGCCCAGCAGAAACCACAGGCGCTTTGCCAGATCACCGTATTTGCCGCCGATTTTTGCGGCCGGATTAAGTGTAGCCAAGAAAACTCCTGAACCGGTTTGCTGCGCCTAGCGCGTTATTTCTTCTTCGCCTTTTTCGGCGATTCCGCAGGCGCTTCGATCAGCGTCACGCTACCGCCTGCCGCTTCAATCGCTTCCTTCGCACCCTTCGTCACCAGAACGCCCGACAACTTGATCGCTTTGTCAATCGTTCCGGTCTTGATCACTTTGGCCGTTTTCGCCGACGACGTGAGCAAGCCTGCCGCTTTCAGCGTCAAAAAATCGATTTCTTCGACCGGCAGACACGCCAGATCGCTCAAGCGAACTTCGGCAACATCGCCGCGCGCCATCGACACGAAGCCGCGCTTCGGCAAACGGCGTTGCAACGGCATTTGCCCGCCTTCAAAACCCACTTTGTGGAAACCGCCCGAACGCGATTTCTGTCCTTTGTGGCCGCGACCGCAGGTTTTGCCCAGCCCCGAACCGATGCCGCGACCGACGCGACGACGCGGTTTTTTCGAGCCTTCCGCCGGTTGAATGGTATTTAATTGCATGGTGTTTACTCCGCCACTTTGAGCAGATAGCCCACTTTGTTGATCATGCCGCGCACCGCCGGCGTGTCCACCAGCTCAACGGTGTGGTTGGTCCACTTCAGTCCCAACCCGCGCACGGTTTCCCGATGGTCTTTCCGCGTTCTGGCGATACCTTTCACCAGCGTCACTTTTACTTTCTTCGCCGCCGCCATGATTACGCTCCCAGAATTTCTTGAACCGTCTTGCCGCGCTTGGAAGCGATTTCCGCCGGCGTGTTGCAGGACATCAACGCATCCAGCGTCGCCCGCACGATGTTGTACGGATTGGTGGAACCGTGGCACTTCGCCAACACGTTGGTCACGCCGACCACATCGAACACCGCGCGCATCGCGCCGCCGGCGATGATGCCGGTACCTTCGGCAGCCGGCTGCATATAGACGCGCGTTGCGCCGTGCCGACCTTCGACCGGATGGTACAACGTTCCTTTTTTCAGGTTGACCTTGACCATATTGCGACGCGCCTGTTCCATCGCTTTCTGCACGGCGACCGGCACTTCTTTCGATTTGCCTTTGCCGATACCGATCCGGCCATCGCCGTCACCAACCACGGTCAACGCCGCAAACGCCATGATGCGTCCGCCCTTGACCACTTTGGTGACGCGATTGATGCCGATCATTTTCTCGCGCAAGCCATCGCCGCGGTCGTCCGCCACCTGTTGCTGCTGCTGTTGTTGTTGCTTCGCCATATCCGTTGCCTTTAGAACTTGAGACCGGCCTCACGAGCCGCCTCAGCCAGCGCCTTCACGCGGCCATGAAAACGATAACCGGCACGATCAAACGCCACCGCGTCCACACCGACAGCTTTCGCCCGCTCGGCAATACGCTTGCCGATTTCCGTCGCCGCCGCACGGTTGCCGCCGTTTTTCAGCGACTTGCGCGCGTCCACTTCCGCCGTCGAGGCGCTCGCCAGAACGCGATCGCCGGTCGGCGCAATAATCTGCGCGTAAATGTGCGCATTGGAGCGATACACCACCAACCGTGTCATGCACTGCTCGGCGATACGAACCCGGGTTTTGCGGGCGCGGCGCAATCGAGCTTCTCTTTTATCCATACCTGACCTCGTTCAACACGCAAGGCTTAGCTTGCCGGTTACTTCTTCTTCGTTTCTTTCAAGCTCACGCGCTCTTCGGCATAGCGCACACCTTTGCCCTTGTACGGCTCAGGCGGGCGATACGCGCGGATGTTCGCAGCGCATAAACCCACTTTTTGTTTATCAATGCCCTTGAGGATGATTTCCGTCGGCTGCGGCGTTTCGGCTTTGACGCCTTCCGGCAGCTTGTGAATCACCGGATGCGAAAAACCGAGCGACAGGTTCAGCGCATCGCCGGCCAGTTGCGCACGGAAACCGACGCCAACCAGCGTCAGCTTGCGCTCAAAGCCCTGCGTCACCCCTTTGACCATGTTCGCCACCAGCGCGCGCAAGGTTCCTGACATCGCGTGTGCTTCCGGTTTCAACAGCTTGAAGAGCAATTTGTTGCCGTCTTTTTCGACGGACACGCCGTCGGCAAGCGACTGTGTCAACGTGCCCAGCGGGCCTTTGACGGTAATCTGTTCGGCGCCCAGCGTCACCTCGACTTTATCGGGCAGGGCGACCGGGCTGTTCGCAATACGTGACATGATGCGCTCTCCTTAAGCCACGATGCACAGCACTTCGCCGCCGATACCGGCAGCGCGCGCTTTGCGATCCGTCATCACGCCCCGCGAGGTCGAAACCACCGCGATGCCCAGTCCGTTCATCACCGGCGGAATGTCTCCCTTGCCGCGATAAATGCGCAAGCCGGGACGCGATACCCGCTCGATCTTTTCGATCACCGGGCGTCCCGCGTAATACTTCAGCGCAATTTCCAGAACAGGTTGTACCGATTCGCCGGTCACCCGGAAATCTTCGATATAACCTTCATCTTTCAGCACTTCGGCGATAGCGATTTTGACCTTCGAAGAAGGCATTTCCACCGTTGCCCGCTCTATCATTTGTGCGTTGCGGATACGGGTCAACATATCCGCGATTGGATCAGTCATGCTCATGCATCACCTCGTTACCAACTGGCCTTGACGATGCCGGGAATTTCTCCCTTCATCGCGTACTCGCGCAACTTGCTGCGACCCAGTCCGAATTTACGAAACACGCCACGCGGACGCCCGGTCAACGCGCAACGGTTCCGCAAACGGGTCGGGTTGGCGTTACGCGGCAGCCTTTGCAGTTTCAGGCGCGCATCAAAACGCTCCTCTTCGGAAACCTTGCTATCCTGAATGATTGCCATCAGGGCTGCACGCTTTTTTTGGTATTTTGCCACCAGCTTCAGTCGCTTCTGGTCGCGGTTGATCAAAGACAATTTCGCCATAATTCTTTAACCCTTGAACGGGAATTTGAACGCTGCCAACAGCGCTTTCGCTTCGGCATCGGTCTTCGCCGTCGTCGCCAGGGTGATGTTCATCCCGCGCAACGCGTCGATCTTGTCGTACTCGATTTCCGGAAAAATGATCTGTTCCTTGACACCCATGTTGAAGTTGCCGCGACCGTCAAAACCTTTGCCGCCGACGCCGCGAAAGTCGCGCACCCGCGGCAACGCGACGGTCACCAGACGATCAAAGAACTCGAACATTCTTTCACGACGCAAGGTCACCATGCAGCCGATCGGATAACCTTCCCGAATCTTGAAGCCTGCAATCGCCTTGCGCGCTTTGGTGATCACCGGCTTTTGTCCGGCAATCTTCTGCAAATCGCCCAGGGCGTTTTCCAGAATTTTCTTGTCCGCCACTGCCTCGCCCACGCCGATGTTCAACACGACTTTTGTCAAGCGCGGCACTTCCATCACCGACTTGTAGCCGAACTGCTTGATCAGTGCGGGCACGACTTCTTTCCGATAATATTCCTGCAAACGAGCCATCGTTATCCTCTATTCCTTAGCTGCTCAACTGCTCGCCGTTCGATTTGAAATAACGCACCTTGCGGGGCGTTTCTCCCGGGACTTCAATCACCCGAAAACCGATACGGTCGGCTTTTTTGGTCTGAGCATTCCAGATCGCCACATTGGAAACATGAATCGGCATCTCTTTGAGCAGGATGCCTCCCGGCTGATTTTTCATCGGGTTCGGGCGCGTGTGCCGCTTGAACTGGTTCACGCCGTTGACCAACAGGTATTCGGCGTTGAGCACTTGAGCGACTTCGCCCCGCTTTCCTTTGTCACGACCGGTGGTTACCACCACCTGATCACCTTTGCGAATTTTGAGCATGTCTGCCTCTTTAAATCACTTCCGGCGCCAGCGACACGATCTTCATGAAGCGCTCGGTTCTCAGTTCGCGCGTCACCGGCCCGAAGATACGGGTCCCGATCGGCTCCAGCTTGGCGTTCAACAGCACGGCGGCGTTGGAATCAAAACGCACCCGCGCGCCGTCATCGCGGCGAACGCCAGCGGCCGTCCGCACGACGACCGCGCTATAAATCTCGCCCTTTTTGACGCGACCACGCGGCGCCGCATCTTTGATGCTCACCTTGATGATGTCGCCGACACCGGCGTAGCGACGCTTGCTGCCGCCCAGCACCTTGATACACATCACCGAACGCGCGCCTGTATTGTCGGCCACATCCAGCACCGTTTGCATTTGAATCATGATCCACTCTCTCCAACTTAACCTGCCGCTCGGCGACAGCCAGTCTTGGACCCCGTCAGGGGAACTGCGGCGCGTTACAGCAGCACCGCGAAAAAAGGTAAGTTATGGATTATGGCAGGACTTGCTGATAAAGACAAGCCCCGCCAACACTTTTTCTTCAGACCGCCGGCGCTTTTTCGAGCACCGCCGATACCGCCCATGCTTTCGTCTTGGAAATCTTGCGAGACGCTTTGATTTCCACGAGGTCGCCGAGCTTGCACTCGTTACCCTCATCATGAGCCTGATATTTCGACGACCGGATCACCACTTTGCCGTACAGCGGATGTTTCACCCGCCGCTCGACCAGCACGGTCACGGTTTTGTCCCGTTTGTCGCTCACCACCCGACCGCTCAATGTCGCTATCAGCGGTTTCCTGGCGATCACGTCTTGTTGATCTGTCTGCGTCATGCTTGCTCCGCTTTCTGGCTCAGGTAAGTGCGCACGCGCGCGATGTTACGGCGCACGAATTTCAGCTTCTGGTTGTTCTGAAGCTGCTGGGTCGCCAACTGCATGCGCAGGTTGAACTGTTCCTTCAACAGTGCATGTAGTTCTTTTTGCAACGCTTCCGGGGCTTTCTCCCGCAGCGTTTTCTTTGCGTCTTTTTTCATTGAAACCCTCTCTCGTCAACCGATCAGACGATGAACGAAAACCGTCCGAAACGGCAACTTGGCAGCCGCCAGCGCAAACGCTTCCCGCGCCAGCGTCTCATCCACGCCGTCCATTTCGTAGAGCACTTTGCCCGGCTGAATTTCCGCCACATAGTACTCGGGGTTACCTTTACCGCTTCCCATCCGCACTTCCGCCGGTTTGGTCGAAATCGGCTTGTCCGGGAACACCCGAATCCAGATACGACCGCCGCGCTTGATGTGACGGGTCATCGCCCGCCGCGCCGCTTCGATCTGGCGCGCGGTCAAACGTCCGCGCGTCGTCGCTTTCAGACCAAAGGTGCCGAAGCTGACTTTGGCGCCGACGGTCGCCAGACCGCGGTTGCGTCCCTTTTGTTCTTTACGGTATTTTCTTCTAGCTGGCTGCAGCATGGCTCTTTGCTCCTGAACGACGTGGTGGCCGCTTCGTCGGCGCTTCCGGTGCCGGCGCGGGGGCCGCGGCCGGTTCGGCGTTGTGCGCCATCATTTCGCCCTTGAATACCCAAACTTTGATCCCGATGATGCCGTAAGTCGTTTTCGCTTCGGCAACGCCGTAATCAATGTTGGCGCGCAACGTGTGCAGCGGCACGCGGCCTTCGCGGTACCACTCGCTGCGCGCGATTTCGGCGCCGTTCAATCGGCCGGCGCTCATCGCCTTGATGCCTTGCGCGCCCAGACGCATCGCGTTCTGCATCGCCCGCTTCATCGCGCGACGGAACATGATCCGCTTTTCCAACTGCTGGGCGATCGACGCGGCGATCAACGTCGCGTCAACTTCCGGCTTGCGCACTTCCTCGATGCCGACTTCCACGGTCTGGTCGCCGACGACGCGGCGCATGTCGGCGCGCAAAACGTCGATGTCCTCGCCTTTTCTGCCGATCACGACGCCCGGACGGGCGCTGTGAATGGTGATCTTGGCGCTCTTGGCGGTGCGCTTGATCGCTATTTTTGAAACCGAGGCATGCGCCAGTTTCTTCTTCAGGTATTCCCGAATCTTGATGTCCTGAATCAGCGTCGGAGCGAAGGTCTTGCTGTTGGCGTACCAGCTCGATGCCCAGTCCCGTGTCACTGCCAGACGAAATCCGGTCGGATGAATCTTCTGTCCCATATCGGTTCCTTATGCGCCTTTTCCGTTGCCGTCACCGACGATCACGCGGATATGGCAGGTCTGTTTGCCGATCACGTTGCCGCGGCCTTTGGCGCGCGCACTGCTGCGCTTCAAGGTCTCGGCTCTGTCAACGTAAATCGTTTCAACGCGAAGCTCGTCGATGTCCGCGCCATCATTGTGCTCGGCGTTGGCAATCGCCGACTCCAGCACTTTCTTGATGATGCGCGCACCTTTCTTGGTGCTGAACGCCAGAATATCGAGCGCCCGCGCCACCGGCAAACCCCGGATTTGATCGGCAACCAGCCGTCCCTTCTGGGCCGACAGGCGAACACTGTACAAAACTGCTGTGGTTCCCATGGTTCCCGTTCCTTTACTTCTTACCGGTCGGTGCTGCCTTCTTGTCGGCAGCATGACCTTTGAATGTCCGCGTCAGCGCGAATTCGCCCAGCTTGTGGCCGACCATGTTTTCGGTCACATACACCGGCACATGCTGCCGCCCGTTGTGTACCGCAATGGTCAAACCGACGAAGTCCGGCGTCACCGTCGAACGGCGCGACCAGGTTTTGATCGGCCGCTTGTCGTTCTTATCACGCGCAGCATCGACCTTTCTGATCAGATGCTCGTCAACAAACGGTCCTTTTTTGATTGAGCGTGCCATGTGTGATTACCCCTTCGCCGCGTGCCGACGACGTACGATCATCGTATCGGTGCGTTTGTTGCTGCGTGTCTTATAGCCTTTGGCCGGTTGACCCCACGGCGATCTCGGATGGTGACGGCCACCGCCGCCATTACCACGACCGCCCATCGGGTGATCGACCGGGTTCATCGCAATCGCGCGGGTCTGCGGACGGATGCCGCGCCAGCGATTGGCGCCGGCCTTGCCGATCTGCCGCAAGCTGTGTTCGCCGTTGCCGACTTCACCGATCGTCGCGCGGCAATTCACATGCACTTTGCGGATTTCGCCGGAGCGCAAGCGCAGTTGCGCGTAGTTGCCTTCGCGCGCCAGCAGTTGCACCGACGTTCCCGCCGAACGCGCCATTTTGGCGCCGCCGCCGGGCTGCATTTCGATGCAGTGAATCGTCGTACCGACCGGAATGTTGCGAACCGGCAACGTGTTGCCCGCCTTGATCGGTGCATCGGGGCCGGAGAACAAGGTCTGCCCGACCGCGACGCCGCGCGGCGCAATGATGTAGCGACGCTCGCCATCGGCGTAGCACAGCAACGCCAGATGGGCGCTGCGGTTCGGATCGTATTCGAGCCGTTCCACTTTGCCGGCGATGCCGTCTTTGTTGCGACGAAAATCGACAACGCGATAATGTTGTTTGTGACCACCGCCTTTATGGCGCGAGGTGATCCGGCCGTGGTGGTTGCGTCCCGAACCGCGCTTCTGGCTTTCGACCAGCGACGCTTCCGGACGGCCTTTGTGCAAGCCCGGCGTCACCACTTTGATCTGACCGCGGCGTCCTGCCGAAGTCGGCTTCATTTTAATCACTGCCATGATCAGGCCTCCTGCGCGAAGTTGATTTCCTGACCCGGTTTCAGGCTGACATAGGCTTTCTTCCAGCCCTGCCGCCGACCGATCGTCCGGCCAAAACGCTTCTCTTTGCCGTGTACATTGAGTACCGACACGCTTTCGACTTGAACCTTGAACAGGTATTCGACCGCCGCTTTGATTTCCGGCTTGGTCGCGTCATTGACGACGCGGAGAATCACCTGTTCGTGGGTGTCTCCGACGCGAGTGCTCTTTTCGGAAATCACCGGCGCCAGAATCAGCGTCATCAACCGTTCAGGATTGAATTTGGGCGTACTTACAGTTGCGGCGCTCATCCCAGCATCTCCTCGAATTGGGCAACGGCCGCTTTGGTCATCACCACATGGTTAAAGCGCAGCAGGCTGACCGGATCGACTTCGTGCGGCATCAGCACCAGCACATTCTCCAGATTGCGCGACGCCAGATACAGGTTTTCATCGAACTGATCGACCACCAGCAGAATCTTGCCGGGAAGCCCCAGGTCTTTCATTTTTCCGTTGAGCTGCTTGGTCTTGGGCGTATCGAGCGCCATCGTTTCGACCACATTCAGCCGCTCGTCACGCACCAACTGCGAGAGAATCGCCGCCATACCGGCGCGGTACATCTTGCGGTTGACCTTCTGCGTGAAATTTTCATCCGGCATGCTCGGGAAAATCTTGCCGCCGCCCCGCCAGATCGGGCTGTTGGCCTGTCCGGCGCGTGCGCGACCGGTTCCTTTTTGCCGCCAGGGTTTTTTGTGCGACTTGTTGATGTCGCCGCGCGCTTTCTGCGCCCGTGTACCCTGCCGACCGTTGGCCTGATAGGCCACGACGATCTGGTGTACCAGCGCCTCGTTGTATTCGCGCGCGAACAGCGCATCGGAAGCAGCCACCGTGGCCGTCTTCTGTCCCTGTTCGTTAATCAGTCGGAGTTCCATCGTCACGCTCCTTTCTTGGCAGCCGGCGTTTTGACCGCCGGACGCACGACGATGTGACCGCCTTGCGAGCCGGGCACTGCGCCTTTGACCAGCAACAGGCCGCGCTCGGCGTCGATACGCACGACGCTCAAGGTCTGCACCGTCCGCTGCTCGCTGCCGTAATGCCCAGGCATCTTCTTGCCCGGAAACACGCGCCCGGGATCCTGCGCCATCCCGATCGAGCCGGGTGCGCGGGTGGTCACCGAGTTACCGTGCGAAGCGCGGTTGGAACTGAAATTGTGACGACGAATCGCTCCCGAAAAACCGCGCCCTTTGGTCACGCCGGTCACATCGACCAACTGGCCGACGGCGAAGGTGTCCAGGGCGACGACGTCGCCCGGCTTGAATTTCGAGAGTTCTTCCGGCGTCACCGGAAATTCTTTCATCAACTCACCGGCTTCGGCTCCCGCTTTGGCGAGATGTCCGGCCAGTGGCTTCGTGACACGCGACGCCCGCCGCCGACCAAACGCAACCTGCACGGCGGCATAGCCGTCCGTTTCAGGCGTTTTGATCTGGGTGACGCGGTTGTTGGCAACATCCAGCACCGTTACCGGGACGGCAGCGCCGTCGTCGGTAAAGACACGGGTCATGCCGATCTTGCGACCCACAAGTCCAAGGCTCATGTCTTCCTCTTATAAAAAACCCGGTTTCCCGGGCGCCGGTTACAATCGACCGACCCCTCACTTCAGGTACCCGTTGCGTCCTAGTGTCCGCTTCCGGCTACCGCTTCTCTCTCTCACACTCACTCAGTTTACTGAGTTCACTGCCGCTACTGCGCTACTTCCGCTTTTTACTGCCTCTGTGCCGCCCGATTCCGGACAGCCAGACATTTTACTGCAATTTGATCTCAACATCGACCCCCGCCGGCAAATCCAGTTTCATCAACTGGTCTACCGTCTTGTCGGTCGGATCGACGATATCCATCAGCCGCAGATGCGTCCGAATTTCGAGCTGATCGCGCGACGTCTTGTTGACGTGCGGCGAGCGCAAAACGTCATAACGCTCGATCTTGGTCGGCAGCGGCACCGGGCCTTTGACCACCGCGCCGGAGCGCTTGGCCGTTTCGACGATTTCCATCGCCGACTGGTCGATCAGCTTGTAGTCAAACGCCTTGAGGCGAATGCGAATACGTTGGTTTTGCATGTTGTGCCCTATGTTGTACCTTTTAGGGGCGAGCGACCCGAAACTGCCGGGTCGCGCCGCTGTTATTCCCTGGTTAACGCTTACTCAGTTACCACTCAGTTACCACTCAGTTACCACTCAGTTACCACTCAGTTGCCACCTCAGTTGCCACCTCAGTTGCCACCTCAGTTGCCACCTCAGTTACCACACTACTCGATGATCTTCGCCACGACACCGGCGCCGACGGTGCGACCACCTTCGCGGATGGCGAAACGCAGACCTTCTTCCATCGCGATCGGCGAGATCAGCTTCACGGTGATCGAAACGTTCTCTCCAGGCATCACCATTTCGGTGCCCGCCGGAAGGTCCACGCTGCCAGTCACGTCGGTCGTCCGGAAGTAGAATTGCGGACGGTAGTTGCTGAAGAACGGGGTGTGACGTCCGCCTTCTTCTTTGGAGAGGACGTAAACTTCGGCCTGGAAGTGGGTGTGCG